>Ga0079218_10000658_pt1 | contig 10886 bp, 14 predicted proteins | sample NCCompost_FD_77181 | JGI IMG/M metagenome (GOLD analysis project Ga0079218, IMG submission 77181) | Agricultural soil microbial communities from Utah to study Nitrogen management - NC Compost | ecosystem: Environmental > Terrestrial > Soil > Agricultural land | place: USA: Utah | collected... | reverse complement strand
TTCCGGGATTCGTCCACCCGCCAGGGCGTGGCGTGCGCCGACGCCGTGCGGCATGTTGATTCCTGATGTGCAGAAGCTGTAGAAAGGGTTACGCCCGATGAGGGCTCAGCCGGGAACCTGGCTGCTGTGGCTGCTCGGAGCATGCGCCGGACAGGGCGGGGAATCACAACGATCGGCTGCCGATAGTGCTCCGCGGGCTCTGGACAGCGCCGCGACATGGACGGTCGGGATGCAGCGCGCCGGCGCGATTCGCTATGGGATGACCGTCGCGGAAGCGCGCGCTGCTACCGGCGACAGTCTGGCCGGTGCGCCCGCCGGCGAGGCGTGCGGTTACGTCGCTCCGGAAGGAGCGCCGGAGGGGTTCGGCGCGATGGTCGAGCAGGATCGTGTCGTGCGGGTGGACGTGGATTCGCCCGGTATTCCGACCGACCGCGGCGCCGTGGTGGGCACGGGCGAGGCAGAGATTCGGCGTCTCTACCCGGACAGCCTGGAGTCCATGCCACACAAGTACGAAACGGCGGGCCGCTATCTCATCGTCGTCCCGACGTCGGCGGCGGAATCGGGGCATCGCATCATCTTCGAGCTCGGCCGCGACGGACGCGTGATCCGCTATCGCGCCGGCCTCCGTCCGGCCGTCGAGTACGTCGAGCGCTGCGGCTAGGCAACCGTTATTGCGCCTCTGCGAGGAGAGCATCGACATGCTTCGTATCCGCCGTGACGACCTGCCGTTCCGGGGCAGCTCGCACCACTTCGTCGGGGCCGACAACGGCGACGTGAATGTCTCCGTGTTCCTCTTCAACGGGCAGCCGGGCCGGGGGCCCGGCCCGCACCGGCATCCGTACGACGAGATCCAGTTCATCCTCGAAGGCCGGGGTCTCTGGACCGTGAACAGCGAGGAATTCGAGGCGGGCGCCGGAGACATTCTCGTGATCAAGGCGGGCGAGGTGCACGCTTTTCGCGGGATCGGCGACGGCCCGCTGGTGCAGCTCGACGTCCACCTGAGCCCGCGTTTCATCCAGGAAAACCTCGACTGACCGTGACGCCGCGCCGGATCATCGGATTTCATCTGGACGACGACGAGCACTGGGTCGCCGAGCTCGAGTGCGGCCATGGGCAGCATGTCCGGCACGACCCGCCCTGGCAGGTGCGGCCCTGGGTGCTGGAGGCGGAAGGCCGCCGGAGCCGGCTCGGAACGACACTCGAGTGCCGGCGCTGCGACGCCGCGAGCGATCGGGCGTGAGCCAGTCGACGAGCAGCGAACGGACCGTCTTGCGCGCCGGGCCGTTCGCGCTGATCGTGCTCGCGTGAGACAGCCGATAGACCAGCATCCCGCCGACGCGCGGCGCCTCCGGATCCACGAGATCGTCTTCGAAGCAGACACGCCCGCGGGCTGGGCGTTTGATGTGGCGCTGACGGTGCTCATCGTCGCGAGCATCCTGGTCGTCATGCTCGAAAGCGTGCCGGCGGTGCGCCTCAGGCACGGGGCGCTCCTCCGCGGGCTCGAGTGGGGATTCACGATTCTCTTCACGATCGAGTATGCGGTTCGGCTCTACAGCGTGCGGCGCCCGCTGCGCTATGCGCTCTCGCCGTTCGGACTCATCGATCTCCTCGCCATTCTACCTACCTACCTGAGCCTGGTCCTCACGGGGGCACAGACGCTGCTGGTCGTCCGCGTGCTGCGCCTGCTCAGGATCTTCAGGATCTTCAAGCTCGCGGAGTATCTGCGGGAGTCATCGGTGCTGGTCGCAGCGCTGCGTGCCAGCCGCCGGAAGATCACCGTGTTCCTCCTGGCCGTCGTCACGATCGTCGTGATCGTGGGGACGCTGATGTACGTGGTGGAAGGAGAGGCGCACGGCTTTACCAGCATTCCGACCAGCGTATACTGGGCCGTGGTTACTCTGACCACCGTGGGATACGGCGATCTTTCGCCTGCGACACCGCTGGGACGGGGACTCGCGGTCGTCGTCATGCTGATGGGCTATGCGATCATCGCAGTGCCGACCGGCATCGTCACGATGGAGCTCACGCGCGCACGCGACCTGCCGGTGAGCAGCCAGGCCTGCCCGTCGTGCGGCCTCGGGGGCCACGAATTCGGCGCGAAGTTCTGCCGCCGCTGCGGAGCGGCGTTGTAGCATGCGATCGGTCTGGATGGGACTCGCGTCGCTGGCGCTCGCGCCGGCGCTATTGCTCGGCCAGTCGCGCGCCGTCGACCACGTTGTCCGCTCTCGAAGCAACCCGAGTGCCGAGATTCCCATTTGGTGGCGCGCCTGTCGCACCGCCTCCCCGCCGACGCGTCCCGAACCGGTGACGCGGGCACTTCGGCAGCGCGTTGCTGCGACTTTTCAGGTCATCGATCAACCGCCGGTTCAGTGAGGATGCCGTGAACGCCAGGGGCCTGACTCCGATTCTCAACGTCTCGAGCATGGAGGACAGCTTCGCGTGGTTCGAGAAGCTGGGATGGCAGAGAGCGTGGCACTGGGGCGAGCCGCCGGAATTCGGTGGCGTCTGCTCCAGCGATTGCGAGATCTTTCTCTGCCACAACGGACAGGGAGGCCGCGGACGAAGCGCCCTTCCCATGACCTTCGGCCGCGACGGCGACGACGCGGCAGACCGGGGAGTGTGGATGTCGATCTGGGTGGACGACGTGGATGCCGTGTACCGACATTGCACGGAACAGGGCCTCGAGGTGACCTGGCCGCCGACGGACATGCCGTGGCACGTGCGCGAGATGCACGTACGGCATCCGGATGGACATGTCTTCCGGATCAGTCGGCATACTTCTTGATTTTTTTACCGCAGAGGACGCAGAGCGCGCTCATAGATTCCTGGTGAACGGTTTTCATTGGTCATTTTTCTCTGCGCCCTCTGCGCCGCTGCGGTTCAAAATCAACATTGATCGAGCTACCTATGAAGCGGTCACTAATGCTGGCACTACCGATACTGGCAGCCGCGTGCGCCCCGGGAAGCTCGAATCGCCCCGACGGGTACCGGCCGGCGCCGGGCCGTATGGAGGAAGGGCTCGCGAGCTGGTATGGACGCGAGTTCCACGGACGCACCACGGCGAGCGGCATTCCGTTCGACAGCAGGGCCATGGTCGCGGCGCATCCGACGCATCCGTTCGGGACGCGGGTGCGGGTGCACCGTATCGCGTCGGGCAGGAGTGTGGACGTGGAGATCGTGGACCGGGGGCCCGCCGCCGGGCCGCGGCGCGAAGGCGTCGTCATCGACGTGTCCGAGGGAGCCGCGGAGGCGCTCGAATTCATCCGGGCGGGGCGGACCCGAGTCAGGGTGGAGGTGCTCTCGAGGTGAGCCACCCCGGGCATGCCGGCCTGCCGTGAACCTCCGGATCTGTCACGCAATCGCCGAGCGGCAGCTCCTGATGTTCGGATATCGCGGCACGGTGCGTACCGTCGAGCCGCATCTCTACGGCAGGCTCACGACGGGGGCGGACGCGCTGAGCGCCTGGATGCGCCCAGGGTGGAGCCGCACCGATCCGGATGGTGAGTGGCGGATGTTCCACGTGGACGCGCTCGAGGAGATCCAAGCGCTGCCGGAGCGGTTCGACGGACCGCGGCCGGACTTCAATCCCGACGACCCGCATTTCGTGGAAATATTCTGCACCATCGCGCCCGGGCCCGAAGTGATGATCCGGCCGGCCCGCGCGAGCGATGCGGAACAGTGGACCGCCCTTCGCCACGCGCTGTGGCCGGACGTCACTGCCGCGGCACTTGGTGAAGATGCGCGCCGGTATTTCGAGCAGGAGGAGAAGCGCCCGGGCACGATGCCGGAACAGGTCTTCGTCGCCGAGGATCCGGAAGGCGGCCGGCTGATCGGCTTCGCGGAGCTTTCAAGGCGGCTCTATGCCGAGGGGTGCGAGACGAGCCCGGTCGGATTCCTGGAGGGCTGGTACGTCGCTCCCGGGTATCGCAGGCGCGGCGTTGGACGCCGACTCGTCGCGGCGGGAGAATCGTGGGCTCGCGAGGTGGGTTGCACCGAGTTTGCCTCGGACGCGCTCGTGGACAACGCGGTGAGCGCCGACGCGCATCGTGCGCTCGGCTTCGACGAGGTGGAAGTGATCCGCTGCTTTCGGAAGGACCTGGCCCCGTGATTCGCTCCGCTGTTGCAGCGCTTGCCGTCCTGGCATACGCCGGTGTGATACCCGGCGCGCTTTCGGCGCAGGGCGGGCTCAGTCCCGCTGACTCGGCGCTCGTCGGCCGCATTCTCCTCGCCGAGGACCGGCGTGATTCGACCGACACCGCTCTCGGCAAGGGGGAGCGTCATGGAGACGAGCGGATCCGGCTGCTGGCCCGGCGTGCGCGGGGACGGATCGCGGATCCGCAGTTCGCAGCCAGGCAATCGCTTCCCCCGCTTCCGCCCCCGCCGGTGTGGCCGGAGCCCGAGTGGAAGGCCCGCTACCGTGCGCTCACAGACCGGCAGGCGGACTGCCCGCTCATGCGGACCGCGCTCGCCGACAGTGCCTGGCCCGTTCGGCTGCGAGCCGCCGACCTGGCAGACGCAACCTGTGGCACCGATAGCGTAATCGTCGGAACCCTGCGCCAGTGGGTGGATGGCCTGACGCGCGACGTGTCGCGGCGAACCCGCGGCGGTGTCGCGTGGCAGGCGGGCGCACATGCCGCAGTGGCACTGGCGCGGATCGCGCCGGCTCAGCTCGATTCGCGGATCCACCGACTCGCGCGCCATCCGCGCTGGGAGGTCCGCAGCTACTCCGCGCGAGCGGCAGCGCAGCGCGGTGACACGGCCGTGCTGCGTCGGATGGCCCGGGACCCGAACGACAACGTCAAAGACGTTGCCATCACCGAGCTCGCACGCCTCGCCGGCCACCGCGCCGACGACGTGTACATCGCGGCGCTCGGGGCTCGCGGTCCGCAGGCGGTGCGGTCCGCCGCAGTCGCCCTCAAGGGGTCCACGCACGCGCGAGCTCGCCCCGCTCTGGAGCGGGCGCTTGCGCGCTGGCGGCTGCGAGGGAGCGAGACCGAGCATGACGTGCGGGTTGCGCTGCTGGAGGCGCTGGGCAGGCCGGCGACGGGCCGGGCGGCGGCACGCCTGCCGCTCCCGCGCCGAGCCGTGCCGCTCGCCCTCGGACAGGACGTGCGGCTCCGCGTCGAGATAGCGCCGGCGAGCGGCGGAGGCTCGTTCACCGTCCGCCTGCGCGGAGACGTGGCGCCGATGATGGCCGCGCGCGTCCTCGCGCTCGCCGACTCGGGTTACTACGATGGCCTGACCTGGCAACGCGTCGAGCACGACTTCGTGATACAGGGCGGAAGCCCCGATGCGAACGAATATGTCGGCTATCCGCGATACTTCCGTGACGAGCTCGGGAACGTCTCGCACGTCAGGGGCACCGTGGGCATGAGCACCCGGGGCCACGACACCGGCGACGCCCAGTGGTTCTTCAACCTGAAGGACAACACCCGCCTCGATCGCGACTTCACCGTGTTCGCGGAGGTCGTGGAGGGCATGGACGTCGTGGATGCCATCCTCGAGGGCGATACGATCGCGCGCGTCCGGGAGGTGCGCGTTGCCCGGCGATAGCGTGTCGAGATTCCTGCGACGCTCGGCCTCCGGGTCGTGCCGACGAACAAGGATCCGGCGTACGACCCACGGCCCCACCGTGATTCACTGTCGATGACGCTCACGTCGGAGATGCTGCGGGACTTCAGCGACGGTGAGGCAATGCTCAGCGCCGTCGCCCGGGGCAGGCCGCAGTGGCTCAGGGAGCCGCCGCCCCGGATACAGAGCGTTCGCGTCTACATCCGAAGCAGGGGGACCGCAATGGCGAAGCTTCCAGATGCCGAACAGGCGCTCGTCGTGCGCACCGACTTTTCCGATCAGGCAACCTGGGAAGCGGTGCAGCGGGACATCACGCAGCTCATCGATGGATTCCAGGCCTACGTGCATTTCGTGGACGACCGCGAGTTCTCGGGGCTCAGCGTCCCCGAGCTCGTGAAGGCAGCGGGACACGACCGCTCCTACGTGATGGTCGTCGACCGCACGACGATCGAGAGTGCCGACCATCCGGTGCTCGTCATCGATCTCTTCGACGAGCCAGGCCGCACGTTTCGCGCGCTGCCGTCCTCCGTTCAAGCCATCGAGAACAACCTCTCGATTGCCAACATGGACTTCGAGGAATTCGCCCGCGCGGTCGGCAAGGACGGCATCTTCCGCGGATTCCCCACCTTCTGATCGACCCGCCCATGATGCGGCCACCGCGCTGAAGCACCGGACGCTGTGGGATGAGCTCACCTGGCGGCGGATCGCGTTCTACATCGTTCTCGCCGCCGCGATTCCGGTCGCGCTCTATGTCGTCTTCCTTGCCCTGAGCGCCGCGCGCACCGGGTATACGTGGGCGGAGCGCGACTGGAACGGAGACGGACACACGTCCCTCCGTGAGTACCTGCACAGCACCAGCGTCGGCACGCGCCCGGTCACCTCGGGCGGGCGGATGTGCCGGGAGTTCTTCGAGATCGGGACTGCGCGGCCACTGCGCGTCGATTGCGGCCGCGCTGACTAATCGCTCTTCGCGCGTCTCTCGAAGAACTCCCGCTCGCGTTCGTTCCGGGTTAGCGACGCGGCGCGTGCGAATTCCTCCCGCGCTTCCTCCCGTTTTCCGAGCCGTTCCAGCAGGTCTCCCCGCACAGCCGGCAGGAGATGGTAGTTCGCGAGCGCGCGCTCGGACGCGAGCACATCCACCAGCGCCAGGCCGGCACCGGGACCGCGCGCCATGCCTACCGCGACCGCGCGGTTCAGCTCGACGACCGGGGACGGGCTCACCGCCGCCAGCTCGTCGTAGAGCGTCGCGATGCGTTCCCAGTCGGTAGCCTCGGCCGTTCGCGCCCGCGCGTGGCACGCCGCGATCGCGGCCTGGAGCGCGTACACGCCGCGCGAGCCGCCGAGCGCTTCCGCTCTCGCCAGCGAGGCGAGCCCGCGGCGAATGAGCAGCTGGTCCCACCGCGAGCGGTCCTGCTCGAGCAGCAGGACCGGTTCTCCCCCGGGGCCGACGCGCGCGCGGAGACGCGAGGACTGGATCTCCATCAGCGCGACGAGTCCGTGAACCTCGGGCTCATCGGGCGCCAGCCCGGCGAGCACTCGACCAAGCCGAACCGCCTCGGCGCAGAGGTCGGGGCGCAGGAGGTCGCCGCCGGCCGTCGCCGAATACCCCTCGTTGAAGATCAGGTAGACGACCTCGAGCACCGATCCCAGCCGCGGAGCCAGATCGCCGCCGGCCGGAAGCTCGAAGGGAATCCGGGCGTCCGCGAGCGCGCGCTTTGCCCGTACGATGCGCTGGGCGACCGTCGACTCAGGAACGAGATACGCTCGCGCGATTTCGGCCGTGGTGAGCCCGCCGAGCATGCGGAGGGTGAGGGCGACGCGGGCCTCGGTGGACAGCACCGGATGGCAGGCGATGAAGATGAGGCGGAGCAGGTCGTCGCCGACGGCATCGTCGATTGCCGCGTCGAGGTCCGGGGCGACGTGATGCCACTCGGTGAGCTCATGGCCGAGCTGCTCGTGCTTCCGGTCGAGCATGGAGCGCCGGCGCAGCTGGTCGATGGCCCGGTGCTTCGCGGTGGCCATGAGCCACGCGCCGGGATTGTCGGGAACACCGGTCTCGGGCCAACGCTCGAGCGCCGCCACGAGCGCATCCTGCGCCAGGTCTTCGGCGAGGCCGACGTCGCGCACGAGCCGCGCGATGCCGGCAATCAGTCTCGCGGATTCGATCCGCCAGACGGCGTCGATGGTGCGATGGATGTCGGGAGCCGTCACAGCCGGAATCAGGCCCGTGACGGCTCCGCATGCAAGAACTCAGCGCTTCCTGGCGGCGTCCCGGAAGCGTTGCTCCGCCTCGAAGACCTCGGGCACCTGATCCTGGAGATCGCCGAAATCGGCGGCCTCGTAGACCTGGCGGATCTCGATCTCCGACTCGGTCCCGGGCATCGGGTTGGGCGCGCGCTTCACCCACTCGATCGCCTCTTCCTTCGACTTCACCTCGAAGAGCCAGAAGCCGGCGATGAGCTCCTTCGTCTCGCTGAACGGACCATCGATCACGGTGCGCTTGTCGCCCGAGAATCGGACCCGGGCACCCCTGGAGCTGGGATGCAGTCCTTCGCCCGCAAGCATGACGCCCGCCTTGATGAGCTCCTCGTTGTACTTCCCCATGTCGCTCAGGAGCTTGGCGTCAGGAAGGACGCCCGCCTCCGAGTTCTTATCGGCCTTCACCAGAATCATGAATCGCATCGTAGTGTCTCCTCGTCCGGATTCGTCCAGGGTTTGGTGCCCCTTACGCTAGCGGGCTTTCGCGGCTTCACTAGTACGTCGAACGAGCAGCCGCGAAATCGACCCGACCCGGGCCGCCGGGGCGGCACCCGCTAACTCGTTTCTCTATCTACGATTAGCCATAGGCCGTCAGACGTGAGCCATGCCCCGCAGGCGTCCAGTGCCGCCGCCGCTCCGATCGCCGTTCCGCCGGCCCTGCCGCGGCGCTACGACCGCTCGATCGTGGAAGGGCCGCTCGGCGCGGCGGTCTGGAAGATCGCGTGGCCCACCATGCTGACGAACATCATCGGCGGGCTGCAGGGAATCATCGACCACGCACTCGTCGGCCATCTCGTCGGCTTCCGCGGGAATGCCGCAATCGGGGTCGCGTGGCAGATCATCATCATCGTCATCGTATTCATCACGTCACTGTTCACCGGGATGAGCGTGCTCGTGGCCCGCTTCGCCGGGGCAGGGGACGAAGACAAGGTGGACCGGACCGTCTACCAGGCGTTCATCACGGCGATCGGGCTGTCGGTGCTGGTCATGGCGCCGCTCGGTTATTTCCTCTCCCCGTGGCTGCTCGACCTGGTCAACGCGGCGCCGGAGGTGCGCGCCGAGGCGCTGCCGTTCCTCCGCATCATGTTCCTGTACAGCAGCGGCATGCTGGTGTTCTTCATGCTCGGCGGTGCGCTCCGCTCGGCCGGCGATGCGCGGACACCGATGATCCTCGGCATCGTCATGACCGTGCTCAACCTGATCCTCAACGTCGTGCTGATCAGCGGCCTCGGTCCGATTCCCGCCTTCGGGACCGTCGGCTCCGCGCTCGGAACGGTGATCGCATCGGGGATCGTCGCGGTGTACTCGCTGATCCGGCTCTGGACCGGCGGATGGGTGGTGTCATTCCCGCGCCGGCATGGCTACCGCCCCGACTGGACGATCATCCGCTCGCTCTTCCGGTTCGGGCTGCCGACCGGCATTCAGGGCATCGCGATGAACATCGGCGGGCTCTTCATGCTGGGATTCATCGGCTCGCTGGCCCAGAGTGCCGCGGCGCAGGCGGCCTTCGCGGTATCGTACTCCCAGCTGTTCTCGCTCATCACGTGGACGTCGGTCGGGCTCATGGGAGCGGCGGCGACGGTGGCGGGTCAGAATCTCGGCGCGGGAAACGCGGCCCGAGCCGAAGAATCGGTACGGGTGGCTGCGCGCATCGGGCTCGGCGGCGCGGCGATCATCGGCGCGCTCTTCATGATCGCACCGAGGCAGCTGCTCGCGGTGTTCGGCATGAACGAGCCGGCCGCGGTCGAGATCGGCACCCAGCTGCTGCGCGTGCTCAGCGTCTCCGGCCTCTTCATCACGGTGGCGCTCACCTATACCGGGGGGCTCCAGGGCACCGGCGACACGCGAAGCCCGCTCTACATCTCGATCGTATCGCAGATCGTCGTGCCGCTGGGCATCTGCTTCGCGATCCAGCAGACCGCCACGCTCGAGGCGATCCACATCTGGATCGCCATCCTCATCGGGCACATGATCCGGTGCGCGCTCAGCGTCGCCCGCTTCCGCCAGGGCCGCTGGCGCGACATCGTGGTGGACCTGGGCGGCACGCGATGAGCCGCTGGAGCGACCCCGATGCCTGGAGTCGCCTGCTGAGCGGCGAAGCCTGCGGCATATGCCGGCGTGAGCGAGGTTGGGACCCGGTGGCCGAGCTCGAGGTATCGAGCCTGATGGCAGGAGAGGATGGGCCCATGCGAGGCTATTGCTGGGTGCCGCTACGCAGGCACGCCGTCGAGCTGCATGAGCTGTCCGATGAGGAAGGAGCCGCCTACATGCGGGACCTCCGGAAGGCCGCCGCCGCCATTCAGCGGGTGACGGATGCAGTCAAACTCAACTACGAGATTCACGGCAATACCGTGCCGCACCTGCACGCGCACATCTATCCCCGCTACGTGGGCGACCGGTTCGAGGGTAAGCCGATCGACCCGCGCGCCGTTACGGCGCCCGTGTACCAACCGGGGGAGTTTGCGCGTTTCCGGGAGCAGCTTCGGACGGCCCTGGAGGAACCTGGGCCATGAACCGCCACCTCGCCCGGGTACCAGAGTTCTTGCGCGGCGTGGGCCCGGCCCGATGGTTCATTCTCGTCTTCGGGCTCCTGCTGGCTGCGTTCATCCTCGTCCTTCTCACCGAATCCTCGAGCGTCGGGCGCGGCGGACGCTGAAGATGTCGGCAATTCTCGTCGTCACCGGGGCGTCCGGCGCGGGGAAGACGGCAGCGGTGCGCGCGCTGGCCGAACGCGGGCTGCCGGGTGTAGAGTGTTTTCACTTCGATTCGATCGGCGTTCCGAGCCTCGAGGACATGCAGCGGCTGCATGGCGGCGCCGACCTCTGGCAGGCTGATGCGACCGATCGCTGGATCAAGCAGCTCGCCGGTGGACCGGCCGAGGTCACCGTGCTCGACGGACAGACCCGGCCGTCGTTCGTCCACGCCGCCCTGGCGCGGGCGGGGAACCCGGCGGCTCGTGTGGTGCTGTTCGATTGTGCCGCCGAAGAGCGCGGGCGCCGGCTCGCCGGACCGCGTGGGCAGCCTGAGCTCGCGAGCTCGCGCATGGATGCGTGGGC
>Ga0079218_10000656_pt1 | contig 10887 bp, 13 predicted proteins | sample NCCompost_FD_77181 | JGI IMG/M metagenome (GOLD analysis project Ga0079218, IMG submission 77181) | Agricultural soil microbial communities from Utah to study Nitrogen management - NC Compost | ecosystem: Environmental > Terrestrial > Soil > Agricultural land | place: USA: Utah | collected... | reverse complement strand
GGGCTTGCCGGCCTCGATCTCGGTCCAGACGCTCCGGATCTCGTCCGTGCCCACGAGCTCGAGCGACGCCGAGTTCATGTGACGGTCCTTCTTCGGGTCGATGTTCGTGCCGCCGTCGAAGGCGAAGTCGATGCGGTTTCCCCGCGGATTGCGGGCGCGCATGCGGGGCTGGTTTCCCATGCAGTAGTGCGTGAGGACGAGATCGGAGCCGTCGGCATGGTACACGGTGACCATCTCGTGCGGGCTTCCGGGGAATACGGTCTCGACGACCGCGGAGCCGGCCGCCGTCACCACGTAGCGGGCGACGAGGTCGCCCTTCTTGGACAGCTCGCTGTCCTCCGCGGCGACCCACTCGCCGGCGAGCGCCTTGAAGCGATCGAGGGCCGCCGAGGACGCCCTGGCGGGGTGCGCCTCGTGGGTCTTGTCGGGGTTCGCCAGGGCGACGCCCGCGGATACGAGCACCGTGGTGAGAACGGCATGTCGAAGCGCGTTTCCGAACATTTCGGGTCTCCTTCCTTCGTTTTCGAGGCGCCCCATGCGCCTCTCGTCCTGTAGTCGAACGGGGAAGGGGGGAATCGACAGGCGGCCCGCACGGACGTATCGTCTGACCCGATGACCCGGGCGGTGAGCGCGGCCAGGAAATGACCCTCCTTCTCCTCTTCCTCCTCTACGCGATCGCGCTTTCGGTGGCGCTCGCTTTCGCCGGACACCGGTCCCGGACCGCGCGCCTGGAGGTCCCGGCGCGGCCGCGGCCCGCTCGGATCCTCGTCGTCGGAGCCACCGGCGGAACCGGCCGCCAGCTCGTCCTGCAGGCGCTCGAGCGCGGCTTTGCGGTCACCGCGCTCGCGCGCGACCCGTCACGGCTCACGGTCACACACCCGCAACTGACGGTCGTTCGGGGTGACGTGCTCGATACGGGTTCCCTGGATGCCGCGATGCGCGGCCAGGAGGCGGTCCTTTCCGCGCTCGGCCACAAGCGGTTCTTCTCGACGCGCCGGATCCTGTCGGAGGGGACCCGGAACGTCCTGCGGGCCATGGAGGCCAACGGCGTTTTACGCTTCGTCTGCGAGACCTCGCTCGGCATCGGAGACAGCGCCGGGCGCCTCGGTCTCTACTACACGTTCTTCACCATCCCCGTCGTTCTGCCTGTCTACTATTGGGACAAGACGCGGCAGGAACGAATCATCGCGGAGAGTGACCGGGAGTGGATCATCGTTCGACCCGGGCTCCTGACGAACGGCGAGAAGCGCGGCCGCTATCGCCACGGTTCTGCCGTCGGGAGCTTCCTCTGGACGGTGAGAATTTCGCGGGCGGACGTGGCGGACTTCATGCTGAACCAGCTCGAGTCCGACACGTACCTCCGCGCGGCGCCGGGCGTCTGCGGGTAGCCCGACAAATAGAATCTTTCGCAGGGGGGCATGATGGATGGGAACCGAACGACCCGACGCGAGTGGCTTCTCCTCTGTGCCGCGGCCGGAGCGTCCGGCGTCCTCGTGAGAACGGCCGACGCCGCGGAGCGCCCCGTTCCCGCGGTCTCCGTCGTGGACCACCTGCTCCTCGGGGTCTCGGACCTCGACGTCGGCGTCGCGTGGTTCGAGAAGGCGACGGGAGTGAAAGCGGTCTTCGGCGGGACGCACCCGGGGATGGGCACGCGCAACGCGCTCGTCTCGCTCGGCGGCAAGCGCTATCTCGAGATCCTCGCGCCGGACCCGGCGCAGACGGCGTTCAACTTCCGAATCGACGTGCGCGAGCTGAAGGAGCCGCGGCTCGTGAACTGGGCCGCCGCCGCGACGGACATCGAGGCGGTGGCGAAGAAGGCGCGAAAGACCGGCTACGAGCTCTTCGGTCCGCAGCCCGGCTCCCGCGAGCGCCCCGACGGCAGGACGCTCCGCTGGAAGCTCCTCGGCGTGATGCACGACCTCGGCGCCGACGGGATCGACCCCATTCCGTTCTTCATCGAGTGGGCCGCCGACGCCGTCCACCCGTCCCGGGAGTCGCCGACGGGCTGCGAGCTCACGTCGCTCGAGATCGAGCATCCCAGATCCGCCGCCGTCAAGAAGGCGCTCGCGGCGCTCGGAATCGCGGCGGACGTCCGGAAGGGAAAGGTCGCGCGCCTGACGGCCACGCTCTCCGGCCCGAAGGGCACGGTGACGCTTCGTTGACGAGGGCGCTCGGTGCCGTCTCGAAGGGAGGCCGATGATGTCGCGTTTTCGTTCTGGAGCCCTTCTGCTCGTTCTCGCGCTCACGCTCTCCGCAGCCTGCCGTCGAGAAACGGAGACCGCGGGCACTCCCGACACCCCGCCCGCCGAATCGGGCGGGGCCGCCCCGGCCGAGTCCGCGGCGCCGGCCGCGGAGACCGGCGCGGTGGCGAGCGTGCCGGTCGAGGTCGCCGCGGCGGATCTCGACGCGTTCGAGTGCGGTTTCGCGAAGGAGATCGAGGTGGTGAAGGCGGCGCAGCAGCGCGCCGCGTCGGCGACGACCGCGGTGGAGCGCGCCAACGCCGCGCAGGCGCAGTGGGAAGACCAGACCGCGCCGGAGGGCGCGCGGGCGGCCGGCCTGGCGCCCGAGCGGTACCGCGCGGTCCGCGAGACGGTGACCCGCGTTCTCGAGACGCTCGACTTCCAGGGCAAGATCGATGGCCCCAAGTCGATCGACCTCGAGCGGGCGGCGCCCGAGGTGCGCGCGCGCGTGGCCGGCGACGCGTACTCCGGACTGTCTCCCGCTACCGCGTCCGCGATTCGGGCGCGCATGGATCGGCTCGTGCCGCTCTGGGTCGAGTACGTGAACCTGACCGCGGTGGCCGGCTGAGCGCCGTGATCATCGGCGCTCACTCGATCCTCTACAGCAAGGATCCCGAAGCCGACCGCGCCTTCCTGCGGGACGTGCTCGAGCTCCCGAGCGTCGACGTCGGGGGAGGGTGGCTCATCTTCGGGCTTCCCCCCGCCGAGGTCGCGGTCCATCCGTCGCGCAAGAACGACGTCCACGAGTTCTACCTGATGTGCGACGACGTCAAAGCGTTCCGAGCGCAGATGAAGAAGCGCGGCATCGCCTGTTCCGCCGTACAGAGCCTCGGCTGGGGCGTTCTCACGGAGCTGACGCTTCCGGGTGGCGGCAAGCTCGGCGTCTACGAGCCCCGGCACGCCCGCCCGAAAGTGATGCGGGTGAAAGCGAAACCGCGCAAGGCGGCCGTCCGACGATGAATCTTCGTTCGCGAGGTCTCGGCATCGCCCTCGCGCTGACGACACCGGTTTTCGCGTCGGATCCTCCCTCGGCCGCGACGCTGCGAAGCGCGTTCGAGGCCCAGTTCCCGAAGGCCGAGGCCTCCGCCGCGGCGCTCGAGCTCGAGCGGCTCGCCGCTTCGCTCGGCTTCGACCTCGCGCCGAGGGACAACTCGGTCCCGGTGGGCGAGGCGCCTTCCGGAGGCGTCGCCGAGCCGGCTCCGTTCACGCTCAATGCGGAGCGCGCGCGCTCCCGCCCGTCCGCGGAGGCGCAGGCGGCGTTTCAGGGGATCAAGGCCGCGGTCTTCCAGTTCCTCGATCGCGAGCTCAAGTCGGCCGACGAGCGGATCGCCGCGCCGCCGCCGGCGGTCGAGCGTTACTTCTCGGAGCACGAGAGCCTGCTGTCCGCCGCCGAGTCCCTGCTCCTTCGCGAACCGGACGTCCGCTGGGAGATGGATTTCTCCCGGCCCGAGGCGGCTCCCATTCCGAACCTTCTGGGGATCATGACGCTCCAGCGCCTCTTCGTCGCCCGCGCACTCCTGCAGGAACGGGACGGTGAAACGGAGGCGGCGCTCACGACGCTCGACGCGGCCTGGAGGTTGAACGCGGTCGTCTCGTCGCGGCCCGAGCTCATCTCGCAGCTCATCACGGTGGCCGCCGCGAAGCTGCACGTTGGAGCCCTGCGAAAGCTGGACGACCCGGCGCAGGGCTGGGCGGATCGCGTGCGTGACGGGGAGTTCTACGCCCGGTTCCTCGCGGCCTTCCAGAACCAGGTGTGGCAGACGTCTCGCGACGTCCAGGACCTCACAGGCGAGAGCGGCGCGTTCGGGCGAATTCTGCGGAAGATGGTCGCCGCGTTCCAGGAGGGAGACCTCTGCGCGTGGACCGCGGAGAGGCTGCAGGAAACGTGGGCCCGCGCCGCGCAGGGGGAGTCGACCGAGGAAGAAATGTTGGCCACGATTGCCGCGCCTAACCTGATGGACAGCTTCCTGCGATGGCGGCGCCACCGGATCGACTCGGAGCTGACCGCGCTCGTCCTGGACGCGCGCAGCGAGCGCGCCGGGTCCCCCCGCCGAGCGTGGCCCGCGAAATTGCCGGCCGCGGGAGCGCGCGTCTGCCCGAACGAGCCGTGGTCGTATCGGCCGGCGAGAAATGGAACGGCGACCTTCGCGTTCGAAGGACGGATCTCGGAGAGCTCCGCCCCGCTCCAGCTCCCGCTCCGGTTCACGGCGGGCGCTCTCTCGAAGAAAACGACGCAAGCGAAGCAGGGCTTCGTCGTCGCCGACGACGGCGTCCGCCTCTTCTACCGGAGGATCGGCGACGGTCCGCGCACGTTCCTCGTGCTCCATGGCGGCCCCGGCTCGAACATGAACGGAGTGTGGCCGGACCTGGAGCCCCTCGCGAGCGCGGGGCGGTCGATCATCCTCTACGACCAGCGCGGCGGCGGGCGCTCCCAGGTCGTCAAGGATCCGGCGAGGTTGACCGCGGCCCACCACGTGCGCGACCTCGAGGCGGTGCGCGCGCACTTCCGTCTCGAGCGGTTCACGCTCGTGGGGGAGTCCTGGGGCGCCGGCCTCGCGGCCCTCTACGCCGCCGAGCACCCGGCGCGGGTCGACCGGCTGCTGCTCTTGGGACCGATGCCGCCGACCCGGGAGATCCTCGAGCAAAGGATGGACGACTCCGACACGAAGATGGGGTTTCGCACGCGGCTCGCGGACGTCTCGCAGAAAATGGCGAATGCCGCGGATCCGATCTCGGTCTGCAAGGAGTTCTTCTCTCTCTATCTGCCGCAGTTTTTCGTGCGCCCAGAGACCGTCGCCCGCCGCCGCGCGAGCTCGTGCAACGCGCCGGCCGAAGGGGTCCGGAACTACTTCGTTGTCAACAAGGCCACGCTCGACTCGCTCGGCGCGTTCGACTTTCGGCCGGCGCTCACCCGGTTGACGATGCCCGCCATGGTCGTCGAGGGCGAGAAGAGCATTTCGTCGACCGTCGAGAGCGCGCGGGTCTTCGCGGAGTCGATTCCGGGTGCGGCGCTCCTGCTCGTGCCCGAGGCGGGCCATTTTCCCCAGGTCGAAAACCCCGACGCCTTCTTTCCCGCGGTCGAGAAGTTCCTGAACTCAAGCGTTCGGAAGGAGAAGTGATGCGAAGCATCGGTCGGAGCATCCTGGCGGTCATCGGAGGCGGGTTCGTGTGCGGGATCGTCGTGTTCGCTGTCGAAATGGTCAGCAGCCAGGTCTTCCCGCTGCCGCCCGGCGTCGACCTGACGGATCCGGACGCGATCCGCGCCGCGGTGGCGGACTTGCCGCTCGGCGCCTTTCTGTTTCTCCTGGTCGCGTGGTTCGTGGGAGTGTTCGCGGGCGCATGGGTCGCCGCCCGGCTCGCGCCCCAGTCACCGTTCGTGCACGGCATGATCGTGACGGGTCTCGTCGTGGCTTCGTCTCTCGTGAACCTGGCCACGCTGCCTCACCCGGCCTGGATGTGGGTCGCGGGTCCCGCCGTGATTCTCGCCTCCGGCTGGCTCGGGGCGCGCCTCGGCGGCCGCGGCCGCGCGATTCCGGCTCCGGCTTGACGCCGGAAGTTTCCGCGGGGAGACGGGTCCTCGAAACGGAGCGGCTGGTGCTGCGCCGGCTGACCGTCGACGATGCGCCGTTCATGCTCCGGCTCCTGAACGAGCCGTCGTGGCTGCGGTTCATCGGCGACCGCGGCGTTCGAACGATCGAGGAGGCGCGCCGGTACATTCTCGAGGGACCGGTCGACATGTACGAGCGCCTGGGCTTCGGGATCTACGCGACGACGCTCAAGGGCGACGACTCGGTCCCGATCGGGATCTGCGGGCTCGTCAAGAGAGCGGGACTCGAGGACGTGGACATCGGGTTCGCGCTCCTCCCGGAATACTGGGGCAAGGGGTACGCGTACGAGGCGGCCTCCGCGGTGATGGGGTACGCGAAGAGCGTCGTGGGCCTCGGGCGGATCGTGGCGATCACCTCGGTCGACAACGAGACCTCCGCCCGGCTTCTCGGGAAGATCGGCCTGCGGTTCGAGAGGGTGATCCGTTTGACCGAAGGAGGCGAGGAGGTCCGTCTCTTCGCGTGGGAGGCCGGGTCTTAACGCGCTTCGGCGCTGTCCGGTCGGAGGATGTCGGGAGCCCGCCGGGGGTTCTGCTACCCTCGATGGACCGCAAACCCGACAGAAAGGAGAGCCCGATGTCCCACCTTCGGCTTTTCGCGTGCGCAGTTCTCTTCACGACTCTCGGCACTGTTCTCCCGGCGGCCGAGCCCGTGCCCGCAGATCTCCACACCGGCATTGCCGTCGACGTCACGGTCACGCCGTTGGACGCGGCTCGAACGCGGTTCCTCTGCCTCGTTCGAGTTACCGATCTCCCCTCGGACCAGCTGATCTCGGGAATCAACATCCAGCTCGTTGCGGGACGCTCCGCCACGGCCGCGTCCGTTTTGCGGTCCGGAAGCGAGGTCAACGTCCTCGCGAAGGTCGAGGAAGGCGGCACCGCCGCCTCCTACTCGGTCGAGTACCGGAAGGGCGCTGTCGTCGTGGCCACGCAGAAGGGCTCGATTGCGCTCTCCCCGGCGGCCACCGGTCGGAATTGAGCGTTGTGGGGTCAACGCCGTCAGCGTTGACCCCTGTCAGAGAATCAGGACTGACCCCGGCCGGAGCCCCTAGCTCTTCTTTTCGCTCCAGGTCTTGCGGACGTTCCGGAGCTCTTCGAGGAGCGGGGCGGACGTGTCGGGCTTCGCGGCGGCAAGGGCCTTGTCAATCTCGGCGATCGCCTCTCGTGTTTTCCCGAGGGCCTCGTAGTACCGCGCCTTCCCGTAATAGACGGCCGGCGTCGGGCTGATCGCAATGGCCTTGTCGAGCCACGCGCCCGCCTCGTCCATGTAGAGCTTGTTCTGAACGAGGTAGTTGCCGCCGCGGTAGTACGTCTGCCACTCGGTCGGCTTCGCTTTCGCGACGCTCTCGCGCAGCATGCCGACGACCTTCGTGTGCGTGTCGGTCGCGTTCTTGAAGCTGAAGGGGACCTGCAGGCTCTCCCACGCGAGCACGACGCGGGCCGTGTCCATCGTGGGGTCCTCGAACCGGAACTGCATCCACTCCTGGGGCTGACCGGCGAGCGGGGTCACCTTGGCGCGGACGGCGTCCTTCGCGGCGTCGTAGCTGTACGAGCCCCACTGGTTCGCCTGTTTGTTGAGGATGATCGTCCACTCCTTCTCGCCCGGAATCGTGTGGAGCGAATAGGTGCCGGCCGGAAGGGGCTGACCCTCGACGACGACGTCTTCGGTGAACTGGATCGTCGTGGCGGAGTTCGCGCCCGTCCGCCAGACGCTGCCGTACGGAACGAGCGCGCCCCAGATCTTGCGTCCCTTCACTCCCGGGCGGCTGTACGTGATCGTGACGTCGTTCAGCCCGACCGTCTGTTTCACGGTAGCGGCCTGGCTGATCTGCGGGAGGCGGACCGGGACGGGCGTGGGCTGCGGGTTCGGGGTCGGGCTCTGAGCGATCGCGCTGCCGGCGAGGAGAAGAGCGGCGAGCGTTCCCGTGCCCGCCCGCGTAGAGAATCTGTTCATCGTCACTCCTTTCGTGGCCGGTAAGGATACACGGCCCGCAAGTAGAATCGCCGTGCTCATCGGTATCGCAAGGCGATGGAAGATCTCTCTGCCGAACCCGCTCCGAAACCGCTCGTCCGGCCGGCGACGGAGGCCGACGCGGAGGAGATTTTCCGCGTCCACAGCGACTCGATTCTCGCGCTCTGCAGCGACCGGTACTCGCCGGACGAGATCGCGGCCTGGATCGCCGTCCGGTCGCCCGCGTCCTACCGCGTGGCGCTCGCGTCCCGGGCGCTCTTCGTGGCGGAGTGGCAGGGCGAGATCGTCGCATTCGGGCAGCTCGATCCGGAGAAGGGCGAGATCGAGGCCTGCTACGTCGCGCCGGCGGCGGTCGGGGCGGGAGTCGGCGCCGCCCTCCTCGGCCGCATGGAAGACGAGGCGCTTCGGCGCGGACACTCGTTCGTGCGGCTGAACTCGACGCTGAACGCCGAGGGGTTCTACGCGCGGTGCGGGTACCGGTGGCTCGGCAAGGCGACGCACCGTCTGAGCGGGAAGGTGGATCTCGCGTGCATCCGGATGGAAAAGGAGCTCGCGTGATCGCGCTCTCGCGGATTCGCGACGCCGCCGCGCGGATCGCCGGCAACGTGCACCGAACGCCGCTCCTCTCCGCGGCCGGGCTGGGGTCGCGCTTCGGAGCCTCCCTCTATCTGAAGTGTGAGAGCCTGCAGAAGACCGGATCGTTCAAGCCGCGCGGCGCCCTCAACAAGGTGTTGTCGCTGTCGCCGGAGGAACGGGCGCGCGGCCTCGTCACGGTCTCCGCCGGAAACCACGCGCAGGCGGTCGCGTGGGCGGCGCGGATCGCGGGGGCCGCGTGCACGGTCGTGATGCCGTCGGGCGCGCCGACGTCGAAGATCGAGGCGACGCGAGGGTACGGCGCGGAGATCGTGCTGCACGACGATCGCGCGACGCTCTTCGACAGGCTCGCGGAAGTCCGCGACTCGCGCGGGCTCTCCTTCGTCCACCCGTTCGACGACGCGGAGGTCATCGCCGGGGCGGGCACGACCGGGCTCGAGATCCTGGAGGACGTTCCCGACGCCGACGTGATCGTCGTCCCGATCGGCGGAGGCGGGATCCTGTCCGGCATCGCCTCCGCCGCGCGCCCGGTCCGACCGGGCGTCCGGCTCGTCGGCGTCGAGCTCGAGGAGGGACCGGGGATGGCTCCGGCGCTGGCGGCGGGGAAGCCGGTGAAGGTCACGCGCCCGTGGAACACCGTCGCGGACGGCATGACCCCGCCGTTCGTCGGCGCACTGACCCTCGAGATCGTGCGCGAAGCCGTCGACGACGTCGTCGGGATCTCCGAGTCCGCGATCGTCGAAGCGATGAAGCTCCTGATGACCCGCGCGAAGCTCTACGTCGAAGGCGCGGGCGCCGCCGCGACCGCCGCTCTTCTCGACGGCAAGATCCGCGTCCCGCCCGGCGCGAAGGTCGTCGCCCTGATCTCCGGCGGCAACGTGGACCTAGCGGACTACCGGAGCTCGGCGCGATAGGTCGCGACGCGCGTCACGTCTCCGGTGATCGCGACGAGGGTTTCCGCGGTTCCGAAGGGGGCGATCGGGCCGGAGAAACGGCCGTTGACTGACGCGAACGGGAAACCGTTCGCGCCTGCGGCGATGACCCGAAAGTACGTGCTGGACCCCGCGAACGCCGTGGCGCAGCGGTTGCGGGCCCGGACGACGAGCTGGATGGCGGGGCCCGCGGCGCCGTAGGCGGAAACCGAGTTCGGGGTGGCCTCCAGGGAGAGGCACCCGCTCGGCTCGTCTTCGGGGCGCTCCTCGATCGCGGCCACGGGCGGCGGCGGCGGCGGTGCTTCCGTGGGGGGCGGAACCTCGGTGGCGGTCGCCGGCGCGACGTACTCTCTCTCGAGGGGAAGCTCGATCGTCGAGCCGGACTCGACCGGTGCAGGCTCGGGTTGCGGCGCCTCCCGCAGGGCGACCGGGGTCGGCTCGACCGGACGCTCGTCCGGTTCCCGCGTGCTCCGGCGACCGAACTCGTAGGCCGCGAGCGCAATCGCGCCACCGATCAGGAGAAGGACGATCGCTTTTCCCGTCGACACGTCTTCGGAGATTAGAGCACCGTCCGCGACTCGCTGCGACGTTTTTTCCCGCGCGCTGAGCCGCGGTATCGCAGTGCGCCATCGCGTCGCGCAATTCGGCGGTTTTTATCGGGTGTCTTCGCATTCTCCAAAACCAAATGGCGCGCCTTCCGTCATAGCTCATGAAAGAGAAACCAAAGGAGGCTTCCGTGAAAAACCGATTCCCTCTCGCTCTCGCCGTCCTCGCGATCGTCGGGCTCGCTGCGTGCTCGACCGTCGCGACACTCAGCACCGACTCGATGACCGCCCTCAAAGAGCTGCGCGCGGTCCATGCAACGCGCGCCGACTCTACGCGAAGAAAGACGCGGCGGCTGTCGCCGCGCAGCACGCGCCGGCTCTGACGGCGACCCTCGCCGACGGAACCCGCCTCGACCGCGCCGGGTTCGAGACGTATCTCTCCCGCAAGATGCAGGAATCGTCCTCGGTGCCCGCGTCGCGGATCGACTGGCTTTCCCAGGAAGGGGCGAACTACGTCGCGCTCGTTTCGCCGGGGCTCGACGGTCAGGGGACCGTCCTACGCGAGACGTGGGTGAAGACGCCGGACGGCTGGAGGCTGAAGGCCGTCGAGGCGCTCACCGAGGAGTCCGCGATCGCCTACCGCAAAGCGGAAAGCAAGAACTCCTAGGCCCTCCGTTTCGGGGGCGGCGCACGGGCGCCGCCTCCGACCTTTTTGTCTACTGCAGCTGAGAAGGCAGCCGCGGCGAGGAGAGGAGGTTCTCGAAGACCTCCCAGCGCCGCTCGGGGTTGCCCGGCGTTCCGCCCTTCGACTCGACGTACCGCCGCACGAGGTCCTTTCCCAGGTTGTAGTTGATGACGTAGCTGCGGTACTGGTGGATGAAACGCACGCGCTGCTCGGCGCGGTCCCGCGGGTAGAGCGCGTACTCGGCGAGCCACCGCGCCGCCTCCTTCGCGTCGATCTCGCCGTTCAGGTACTTCCTCGCGGCCTCGTTCCCCGCGT
>Ga0079218_10000654_pt1 | contig 10893 bp, 7 predicted proteins | sample NCCompost_FD_77181 | JGI IMG/M metagenome (GOLD analysis project Ga0079218, IMG submission 77181) | Agricultural soil microbial communities from Utah to study Nitrogen management - NC Compost | ecosystem: Environmental > Terrestrial > Soil > Agricultural land | place: USA: Utah | collected... | reverse complement strand
TCGCGCCGATGTGATACGCCAGGTGGGCGATGCTCGCCACCATGCCGCTGAACTCGATCTCGCTGACCTCGCGCGGGGCGCGCAACGCCGCCAGCCAGCGGTGCGCTTCGTCGCGGAACCCGTTGCGGATTTCGTCCCACGTGCGCGCATCCACCGTACTCGTCTTCCAGGCCTCGTCCCACTTGGCGTCCGCGAACGGATTGCCGCCTTCCGCCGCCCAGCGGTTCATCAGCGACAGGCCGTAGCGCACGTGCTGGACGTGCGCGGCCACCGTGGCCCCGTCGTTCGTCGAGCGTGAAGCGTCGGCGGCTGACAGCTTCTCGATCGACTTCAGCAGGCCCACGTCGCCCCTGTTGAGGATGAAGCCGCCCGACGGGGCCGCGCCGTCCACGAGCTCCGAGAAGAGATTACCCAGCGTGGCGCTGCTCTCGGCGGTGCGCATGGCTATCGCTGGGGCGTCGCCAGATCGAGGTTGTCGAGCCCGTTGGAATAGTCGGGATCCATGGCGGCCAGATCGCTGCGATAGCTCACCGTCTGCGCGGTGGGGAAGCTGGCCGGCACCTTCTGCGTGACCTTGCCGGTGGCCGCCCACTGGGTGCCGCGCTGCAGCGTCACCACGAAGTCCACCGAGCTCAGCGCGACGATGTCGTGACCCATGGTCGTATGGAACACCCGCCCCTTGCCGTACTGCAAGGCCATCAGCTGTGGCTCATCCCTTGCGCTGCCGCTGTTGGCCGGATCCGAGAACGCGGTGGCGAGCACCGTCATGTTCTTGCCGGGGCCGCGCAGCCGCGCGTAGAGCTCGTCGCCCTGGTGCATCCACACCGGCGGCAGGCCGCGCATGATCGGATGACTGGCGTCCCGTACGGTGACCGGGAACGGCGTTCGGCGGCCGTGACTGCCGGCACGGCCTGGCGACGGGTCGGACGCGAGCTTGCCGTCGCGGAAGAACCAATAGGGACCGGCCTGCTCGGTGCGCGCGCGCCAGCCGCCGACACCGGTCATCTCGTTGAAGGCGGTCCAGCCGGCAAAGGCGTTGTCGGCGGCGTGCACCGCCACGAGCCCGCCGCCGCCGGTCATGTAGCGCTCGAACGACGCCTTGAGCGCGGCGGGCCAGCGCTCCTGCGGCGCGTCGTAGTTCATGACCACGGCGCGATATTTCGAGAACTGCGGATCGAAGCCGGTGAGCTCACCCGTCGTGGCCGGCGCGGTGACGACCGTGACCGCGAAGAGGCCCGTCTCGTCGAGCATCTTCTTGAGCACCGGCGTCACGCGCTGCCAGTCGTGATAGCGCCCGGCGCTCTCGCCGTCGAGCAGCATCACCGGGATCCCGGGTGGCGTTTGTGCCGCAACAGCGACCGAGGCGGCGAGGACGACTGAGAGAAGAAGTCTCGGCATGGTTCACCACGGAATGCTACGTACGAAATGGCTGTCGTCCAACCCCCTGCACCGGAATGCCTTGCGACGCGAGCACCTCGTGCTGCAAGGCGTACATGCAGCCGGCTGCTTCGTCGATGTGCCGCACGAAGGCGAGCGAACCCTGCAGGATCGGTTTCAGCCGCGCGCGATCCTGGATGCGGGCCGCCGGGTACTCGTGCTCGACCACCAGGTGCGTGTTCGAGACGTCAAGCGGCAGCAGCTCGCGCGCCGCGAGCTGGTGATCGAGCCAGTCGACGGTACGGTTCTGCAGGTAGGCGAGCGGGTCGTGCCGCGCGGTGCCAGGCAGCTCGTGCTCGCAGAGTACGGTCTGCTTCTTCCACGCGTTCACCTGGTCGGCGGCGCGCTTCGACGGCTGCCCGCGCACCCAGTCGCCGCGCTCCATCGTCTGGCCGCCGTAGCCCCACGCGGCCACGCCTTTCCCGTCGATTACTTGCCCCTTCACGTGGAAGCCGCCGATCAGGAAGCCGTACCCCTCGTCCTTCAGATACTGAAAGATCGCGCGCGTGTCCTGCCCCATCAGGATCGCGTGCGACGGGTCGTAGTGGATGCGGAACTGGTCGCCCACCCCGTGCCGCTCGCAGATGCGGTGGAGCGCGATCCACGCGCCGGGGGTGTAGGCGATGTTGTTGTGCCAGTTGTCGCCGGTCGTCCAGCCGGGCATCGGGCACTGCTCGACGCGGTAGGTGAGCCCGCGTTCCTTGGCGGCTTTCAGCAGCGGGACGAAGTGCTCCTCGAAGTCCACGAGGTTCTCGTCCATGCCGCGCTGCTGGTTGCGCCCGACGAAGCCGCACACCGCGTTGACGCCGAGGAGCGCCGCCGCGTCGAACACGCGCAGCAGGAAATCGTGCTTCTTCTTGCGCGTCGCCGGCTCGTGGTGCAGCAGGTTGTCGAAATAGGCGAGGTCCGACAGCCCGACGCCGGCGTTGGCCACGGCGGCGAGGACCCGCGCGGCGCGCGCGCGATCGAACGGCTGCCGCAGATCGAGCGTGTTGGCCACCGGATCGAGCATGGCCTCGGGCGCGACGTCCGCCTGCGACGGGTGCAGCGCGGCCGAGAGCTGGATGTAGCCGGCGCCGATCTCGAGCGCGAACTGCAGCCAGTCGTCGATCGCGCGATCCGGGTCGCCGTCGCGCACGTCGCGGGGCGTCAACTCCTGGAGGGCGGCGGTCAGCACGCCCACTCGCATGAACTTCGGCTGAAAAGGGGTGAGCTCAACTGAGGTCATACGCGTGTCCAGGCGCCGCCATCGTCGGCGCTCGCCAGGATGGCCTCCACGATGCGGTTGGCGCGAAACCCGTCCTCGAACGTGGCCACCATCGGCGCCATCGGTGGATACGGCGGTCCCGCCGAAATCGTCGCGTAGATCTCGCGCATCAGATTGCAGAACGCGTCGGCCCACGCCTCCTGATGCCCGCCCGGCAGGTGCGCGTAGCCGCGCGTCTCGGCGTCGAGCAGCGAAGGGTCCTTCTGCAGCACTTCATTGGGGCTGTCGCGCCGGCCGATCCACAGCTCGTTCTGGTGCTCCTGCCGCCAGCGCATCGATGCGGCGGATCCGCACACTTCCAGCACCAGATCGTTCTTGTGTCCGCCGCAGACCTGTCCCACCGAGAAGACGCCGCGCGCGCCGCCTTCGAACCGCACCAGCACCGACGCGAGATCCTCGACGCGGATGTCCACCACGTCCACGTCGCCGCCGCCGCCGGCCTGGAAGGCTTCGCGCGATCCGCGTGGCTTCTTGCGCTGCTTGACGATGGTGGAGATGTCGCCGAGCACGTGGGTGATCTGGCGGCCGGTGACGTGCTGCGCCAGGTCGCACCAGTGCGACCCGATGTCGCCAAGGGCCGACGAGGCGCCGCCCTTCTCCGGGTCGAGGCGCCAGGAGTAGTCGGTGTCCTTCAGCAGCCAGTCCTGCAGGTAGTGGCCGTGGACGAAGTGCGGCGAGCCGATGTCGCCGCGCGCGATGGCGTGGCGGGCCTGCTGCACCAGCGGGTTGCCCCGGTAGTTGAACGTGACGGCGGCGACGACGCCGGCGCGCCGCGCCTCTTCGACGAGCCGTTTGGACTCGGCCGCCGTCATCGCCAGCGGCTTGTCCGACACGACGTGCTTGCGCTTGGCGAGCGCGGCCGACGTGACGGCATAGTGCAGGTGGTTCGGCGTGGCGTTGTGCACGACCTCCACCTCGGGGTCGTCCAGCAGCGCCTGGTAGCTGCCGTAGCCACGCCGGGCGCCAAGCGCCTGGGCCTTGTCCTGGCCCGATGCGTCGGTGCTGCCCGCCACCGCCACGATGTCCACGTAGCCGAGCCGTCGCACGGCGTCGACGTGGTGCGGGCCAACGAACCCCGCGCCAACGAGTCCCATTCCGATACGTTTCATTCCGTCTCTGGTCGGGCAGGTCTAAAGACCTGCCCCTACGAAAGCTTGCTCCACATGGGCGGGCCAAATCATACTCGCGCCGATGCGCGTAATTCACCTGACGGCGCTGGTGCTCCTGGGATGCGCGGCCGCGGTAGCTTGCCGCGCCGAAGCCTTTGGCGGAGGCGGGGCGCAAGGCCGCGGGCAGGGGGCGAGCCCGGCGTCGGTGCGGCCGGCACCGGCTACTGCACAGCAGGGCTACACCCGCGAACAGATCGACACCGGGCGCACGCGCTTTGCCGCGCAGTGTGGCTTCTGTCACGGGCGCGACGCCGCCGGTGGCGAGGGCGGAACGGATCTCACGCGCTCGACGCTCGTGAGCGAGGACGTGAACGGGAACACGATCGGGCCGCTCGTCCGCAGCGGCCGGCCCGACAAGGGGATGCCGGCCTTCACGCTGCCGGACGCCGACATCACCGCCATCGTCGCCTTCATTCACGACCAGCGCGACCAGGCCGCCTCGGCCACCGGCGGCCGGCGCGCGGTCGATCTGTCCGACCTTCAGACCGGCAATGCCGACGCCGGCAGGCGCTACTTCGAGACCGCTTGCGCGCGGTGCCACTCCACGACCGGCGATCTCAAGGGCGTCGCCACCCGCTACGTGGGGCTGCCGCTGTTGCAGCGCATGCTCTATCCGGGATCCGGCGGCCGCGGCGCCGGCCCGGCGCCGAAACCGCCGGCGGTGCGCGTCACGCAGCGCGACGGCCAGGTGGTCACCGGCGCGCTGGCGTATCGCGACGAGTTCACGATCTCGATCACCGACGCCAACGGCTGGCGCCGGTCGTGGCCGACGGCCGACGTGACCTTCACGGTTGACGATCGGCTGCAGGCGCACGTGGAGCAGCTGGGGAAATACACCGATGGGGACATGCACGATGTGCTGGCGTACTTGCAGACGCTCAAGTAGCGCGGTGCAGGGCGGCCTGAAGGCCGCCCTCTACGTACGAGCCGCCCTCTACGTACTCCTGGTGAGTGCGCCGGCGGCGGCGCAGGGCGTCGAGCCGTCCGCGCTCTTGAAACCGGCCGCCGACAGCTGGCTGACGTATCACGGCGACTACTCGGGCCGGCACCACAGCCCGCTGCGCCAGATCACGCCCGACAACGTAGGACAGCTCGCGCTGACGTGGGCGTTCCAGACCGGACAGACGCAGCAGATCAAGGCGACGCCCCTCGTCGCCAACGGCATCGTCTACGTGACCACGCCCGACAACATCTGGGCCGTCGATGCGCGCAACGGCCGCCAGCTGTGGCGCTACTCGTACCCGGCGAACGACGGGTTCCATATCGGGCACCGCGGCGCCGCCGTCTACAAGGACCTGGTCTACCTCACGACGCCCGACGCCCACCTCATCGCCCTCGACGCCCGCGACGGCACCGTGAAGTGGGACGTGGTGATTGCCGACGCGAAAAAGGGCTACTGGTCCACCAACGCGCCCCTCATCATCCGCAACCATTTGATCGTCGGCGTCTCCGGCGACTTCGACAATCTGCCCGGCATCCTCCGCTCGTTCGATGCCGACACCGGCAAGCCGCAGTGGACGTTCTACAGCACGCCGCCCCCCGACACGCCCGGGTCGATCGCCGGCGGCGCCACCGGCGGCCAGATGTGGATGACCGGGACGTACGACCCCGAGTTGAACCTGCTGTTCGTCGGCACGGGCAACCCCACGCCGGTGCTCAACGGCGAGGCGCGGCCCGGCGACAACCGGTGGACCGGATCGATCCTCGCGATCGACCCCGACGCCGGCACGCTGGCGTGGGGATTCCAGGCCTCGCCGCACGACACGCACGACTGGGACGCGGCGGAAGTGCCCGTGCTCGTGGACGCCGACTTCGGCGGCGTCACGCGGAAGCTGCTGCTGCAGGCCTCGCGCAACGGCTACTACTTCGTGCTCGATCGCACCACGGGGAAGAACCTGCTCACGACGCCGTTTGCCACGGTCAACTGGGCGAGCCGGGTGGACGAGGCGGGACGTCCCATCCCGAACCCGGCGAAGGAACCGGCACGCGAGGGCCGCCTGGTGGCGCCCGACGAAGCCGGCGGCACCAACTACCGATCGCCCAGTTTCGATCCGGCAACGGGACTGATGCTCGTGAGCGCGCACGACGCCTACGGCATCTACTTTTTCAAGAAGGAGCACGGCAAGTACGGGTGGGCCGGCGCGGACTACACCGTCCACGGCCGCGGCGTGCTGCGCGCGCTCGACTACCGCACCGGCCAGGTGCGGTGGAGCCACGATCTGCACGGCGGCGCCGGGGCGGCCGGCATCCTGACGACGGCGAGCGGCGTGACCTTCACCGGCGACTCGGCCAATAGCGCCCTGGCCCTGCGCACGAGCGACGGCTCGACGCTGTGGCACTCAGGCATCGGCCGCGTGGGCAACGCGCTGATTACCTACGAACTGGACGGACGGCAGTACGTCTTGATGGGCGGCGGCAGCGCGCTCTACGCGTTCGCGCTCCCGCAGCGCCCGAGGTGACGATGGCGGAGTAGGCAGAGTGGGCAGAGTGGGCAGAGTTGGTCTCGTCTGCTGCTTGTGTGCGGTGCCGATGGCGGTGGCGGCGCAGTCGCCGCCGCGCGTCGAGGCGCTGCGTGAGCGGGCCACCGCCTACGTCGAGGACTTCCTGGCCAGGTTCTCGCAGATCGTGTGCGAAGAGCACTTCGTGCAGGAGTCCAACTCGCTGCCGAGCGTGAGCGGCACCGGCACCAACCAGAAGATGGACGCGCCCGCGCCCGGCCGGCGGGAAATCCGCTCCGACTATCTCTTCGTCCGCCGTCAGGCCAGCGACGACTGGATGACCTTCCGCGACACGTTCGAGGTGGACGGGCGTCCGGTGCGCGACCGCGGCGATCGCCTGGTGAAGCTGCTCGCGAACCCGTCGCTCGAGAACGAGGCGCTGGCGCGGCGTCTCACGCTGGAGCGGACGCGCCACCAGCTCGATCCCGGCGTGCGCTCGGTGAACGACCCGCTTCTCGCGCTGGTGTTCCTTCAGGCGCGGTACCAGGCGCGGTTCCGCTACACGCGTGGCGCGCGCGACCGCCAGGTCGGCGAAGACGTCTGGATCGTCGATTTCCAGGAGCAGGATCGGCCGACGCTCGTTCGAGTCCTGGGCGGCGACGCGCCCTCGCGTGGGCGTCTCTGGATCGAGGCCGGCAACGGACGCGTGCTCAAGTCGGAGATGCAGGTCACGACGAGCCGTGTCGTGACCACCTTCGCGTGGGACGAGGCGATCGGCCTGGCCGTGCCGGTGGAGATGCGCGACGACTACACCCTCGGCCGCACCGACTACCGTGCCACGGCCACTTACAGCCGCTTCCGCCGCTTCGATGTGTCCACCAGCGAGAAGGTGCAGGAGCCGTGACGCGCCGCCTGCCGCTGACGATCGGGCGCTAGACACACAGTCTGGCTGCAATCTGACTTCGATTGCGCGCGGTGTGCTCCACTGTCGCACGAAATCGTGGAGCACTGTTCCGGTTCGAGCCACACCGCGACGACAGCCTCGTGATGGCGGGCGCACAGGCGCTCAGATTTTGGGCACGCCGCCGCGCGTGACTGCACGCCTCGTCGCGATTCTCAGACTTGGGCAAGCGCAATGCACCTCTTCAGGGTCAGGGAGTGGTGACAATGCGTGGACTTCGACAACTGCTGCGTGGTGCCGGCCTTGCGAGCCTGCTGGGGACAATCGTGCTGTGCCAGAGCGTGGTCGCGCACACCGAGGGGCGCGGCAGCGCCGTCGCCGCCGCCAAGCGAGCCGCCAGCCGCCGCGTGATTCACCATTACGAGCTGGTGCGCGTGCAGCGAGTCTCCGCCGAGCTCAACGAGTACACGTATCGCGCCCGGCTGACGAATTTCGGAGCGCCGCTCGCGGGCGCCACCGCCACGGTGACGAGCCTGGCGCGCGGCACCACGGTCGTTGACGGGACGCTGACGTTCGGGCCGGTGGACACCGGCCGCACGGTGCCGAGCGCCGACACGTTCTCGGTCCGTCATCACCGCAAGCATTCCTTCGGCTGGATATGGCCGGAGCTGCGCTGGACGGTGACGCCCGCCGGCACCGGCAGGCCGTCGAATCAGCCGCCGGTCGCCAATGCGGGCAGCGATCGCGCGGTGTCGCCGGGCGCGCGCGTCGCGCTCGACGGCAGCGCGTCGAGCGACCCCGACCGCGATCCGCTTCGCTACAACTGGACGCTGACGGCGCCGATCGGCAGCAGCGCCAGCCTGTCGTCGCCGTCGAGCGTGGCGCCGACGTTCGTGCCGGATCGCCGCGGGACTTACGAGGCGCGCTTGATCGTGAACGACGGCGTGCTGCCCAGCGCGCCCGATTCGGTGGCGATCACGGTTCTCAACTCCGCGCCCGTGGCCAACGCCGGCGTGGACCAGACGGCGTTCGTCACGCACGTCGTGACGCTCGACGGCAGCGCCTCGAGCGATCCCGACGGTGACGCGGTGTCCCATCAGTGGACGCTCGCGTCGCGTCCGGCGGGCAGCGCCGCGGTGCTGTCGAATCCCACGGCGGTGACGCCCACGTTCCTGGTCGACCGGCCCGGCACCTACAGCGCGCAGCTGGTGGTGAGCGACGGATCGGTCTCGAGCGCGGCCGACACGGTGACGATCACCACCCGCAACACGGCGCCGGTGGCCAACGCCGGGCCCGACCAGACGGCCGCGGTGAGTGAGACGGTATCGCTCAACGGCAGCGGGTCGAGCGACGCCGACGGCGACGCGCTGGCCCACGCGTGGACCCTGCAGTCGGCGCCGGCCGGCAGCGCGGCCTCGCTCGCGGGCGCCGCGTCGGTGACGCCGTCGCTCGTGCTCGATCGTCCCGGCAGCTACGTGGTGGGCTTGGTGGTCCACGACGGTCAGGTCGCCAGCGTGGCCGATACGGTGACGATCAGCACCGTCAATTCGGCGCCGGTGGCCAATGCGGGCGCCGATCAGACGGCACCCGTCACGCAGACCGTCACGCTCAACGGCGGCGCCTCGAGCGACGTGGACGGCGATCCGCTCGTCTTCGCGTGGGCGTTCGTCTCGCGCCCCGCCGGCAGCGCCGCGGCGCTGAGCGGCGCCGGCACCGTGCAGCCGACGTTCGTGATCGATCGGCCGGGCCTCTACCAGGTGCGCCTGGTGGTGAACGACGGCGCGCTGAGCAGCGCGGCCGACGTGGTGGACGTCCAGACCGTCAACTCGGCTCCGGTGGCGAACGCCGGCGGCGATCAGTCGGGATACGTCGGCCAGACGGCGACCCTCGACGGCAGCGGATCCACCGACGTGGACGGCAACGCGCTCAGCTACGTGTGGGCGCTCACCAGCCGTCCGGCCGGGAGCGCCGCGGCCGTCAGCGATCCCACGGCGGTGATGCCGACCCTGACGCTCGATCGGGCCGGCGTCTACGTGGCGCAGCTCATCGTCAACGACGGCACGGTCTCGAGCGCGGCGGACACGGTGACGGTGACGACGCTCAACTCCGCGCCGGTCGCGAACGCCGGTCCCGACGCGTCCATGATCGCGGGCCGCACGGTGACGCTGGCCGGCGACGCGTCGAGCGACGTGGACGGCGATCCGGTGACCTACTCGTGGGCGCTCATTCAGCGTCCGGCCAGCAGCGCCGCGGCGCTCGGCGGCGCGTCCACCGCCTTCCCGTCGTTCGTGGCCGATCGGCCGGGCCTCTACATCGCACAGCTCATCGTGAACGACGGCACCGTGGACAGCGCGCCCGACACCGTGACGATCACGACCGGCAACACGGCGCCGGTGGCCGAGGCCGGGGCCGATCAGCCGGACCGCTTCGGCGGCAGCCTCGCGACGCTGGATGGCACCGCCTCCTCCGACGCGGATGGTCACGCGCTCGGCTATCGCTGGTCGCTCCTGTCGGTGCCTGCCGGCAGCTCCGCGACGCTCAGCGATCCCGACGCGCCGTCGCCGTGGTTCGCGCTCGATCGCGCCGGCCAGTACGTGGCGCAGCTCATCGTCAACGACGGCTTCGTGGACAGCGCGCCCGACACTGTTCTCGTGACCGTGGTCAACCGGGCACCCGCGGCGGACGCCGGGTCGGATCAGTCGGTCTTCAGCGGCGCGGTGGCGACGGTGACGGGCGCCGGGTCGAGCGATCCCGACGGCGATGCGATCACCTATCAGTGGGCGTTCGAGTCGCTGCCGGCTGGCAGCGCCGCCACGCTGTCGGGCGGTTCGTCGGTGGCCGCGAGCTTCACGGCCGACGTCGTCGGGGCCTACGTCCTGTCGCTGACGGTGACCGATCCGTCGGGCGCGTCGAGTACGGATTCAGTGACCGTCAACGTGTTCACGCCGGCGACCGTCACGGTGACGGCGTCCGACCCCAGCGCGTCGGAGACGGCTCCCGACACCGGCACGTTGACGTTCAGCCGCACCGGTTCCACGGCGGCCGCGCTGGTCGTGCATTACCGCGTTGCCGGCACCGCGACCAACGGCTCCGACTACGCGGCGCTCGGCGGCGCGGTGACGATTCTCGCGGGGCAGGCGTCGGCCACCGTGGCGGTGACGCCGGTCAATGACGCCGAGTTCGAGGGCAGCGAGACCACGGACGTGACGGTGCTGCCCGATGGCGCCTACACGGTGGGCTCGCCGTCGGCCGCGACGGTGACGATTGCCGACAACGATCGCCCGACCGTGACGATCGTGGCCACTGACCCGTCCGCGTCCGAATCGGGGGACACCGGGACGTTCACCATCTCGCGCACCGGGCCGACGACGGTGGCGCTGCGCGTCACCTTCACGGCGACGGGTTCGGCCACGGGAGGCGTGGATTACGTGGCGCTTGGAAACCAGGTGTTCATCCCGGCCGACTCGTCCACCGTGACGCTCACGGTGACGCCGCTCGCCGACGGGGCATCCGAGCCGAACGAGAACGTGAACGTGTTCCTGACGGCCAACTCGGGTGTGACGTTGGGATCGCCCGGCTCGGCCACCGTGGTCATCGCACCCTAGCTGGTAGCTCGTAGCTGGTAGCTCGTAGCTTGTAGCCTCTAGCACGGAGGCTACCCGCTACCGGCTACCAGCTACC
>Ga0079218_10000653_pt1 | contig 10894 bp, 9 predicted proteins | sample NCCompost_FD_77181 | JGI IMG/M metagenome (GOLD analysis project Ga0079218, IMG submission 77181) | Agricultural soil microbial communities from Utah to study Nitrogen management - NC Compost | ecosystem: Environmental > Terrestrial > Soil > Agricultural land | place: USA: Utah | collected... | reverse complement strand
TGGCGTTTCCTGGCGACTTGGCGGTTTCTTTTTCAAACCGCTAGTCCGCCGATTGCACTCTCTCCGCGGGACGTCGCTTGTAGTGATGTGTCACCGGGCGCCTTCGTCCGATTCCGATCGCGTTGCGTGAAATGATGAGCGTCGGAGGCAGCTGCCGTCGCTTAAACTCATTCGCCGGGGATTCAACGCGGTTAAGAATGTCATAGACAAGCACGCCATCATTTCCGGCCGCGATGATCTCATCGGGAGTCGCCTTGTCCTCGAAGTACATCCGCAAAATGGGATCGAGCCGGTCATAGGGTGGCAATGATTGATCGTCAAACTGATCCGGAGCAAGTTCCGCCGATGGCCGCTTGTTAATGATGGACTGCGGAATTTGCTCCTGAGCTGAGTTGAAATGACGAGCCAGGGCATAGACCTCCGTCTTCAACAGATCACCGATTACGGCGAGGCCGCCATTTGTATCTCCATAAAGCGTGCAATAGCCCAGTGCGAGTTCGGATTTATTACCCGTCGATAGCAACAACCGTCCTTCGTCATTTGAAATCGACATCAGAATGTTGCCACGCAAACGCGACTGCAAGTTCTCCGCGGCGTGTGAGTTCTTTTCGGTAGCGCTGGGAGGCTTTAGATTCAGCTCCTTTAACAATACCTGGAAGGCTTCGGTGATCGGTCGTTCTATCACACGCATGCCGAGGCGGCTTCCGAGTTCTACCGAATCATCGATGCTGGAGGGCGACGAGTAAGGCGAAGGCATCATCACTGCGAGCACGTTTTCAGGCCCCAAAGCTTCACAGGCAAGCGCGGAAACCACAGCAGAGTCGAGTCCACCTGAGAGGCCAATCACGGCCTGCGAAAAGCGATTCTTGCGCGCGTAATCGCGAATGCCTAAGACCAGGGCACTTCTGACCGTCTCAATACCATCTCCCGGCAAACAACGCTCGTCGCGCACGCCACAATCAAGATCGACGGTTCCGATAAACTCCTCGAAAGGCGGCGCCTGCATGATGATCTTGCCTTCGCAATCAGCAACGATGCTGGCGCCGTCGAAGATAATCCCGTCGTTGCCGCCGATCAGGTTTACGAAAACGATCGGCAGGTTGGCGGCTTTCGCGCGATGGGAAACCATCGAGCAACGCTGGCCCATCTTCCCTTTGTTGAAAGGTGATGCATTGATCGATATGAGCACTTCCGCGCCCATCTCGATTAGTTCGTCAGCCGGATCGTGCGGATAAAGCCGGTGTTTCCAGAACGTCTTGTCGTTCCAAAAGTCTTCACAAACCGCGACGCCAAGATTGCTGCCATTTACTTGGAAGAGCTGTCGTGTAGACGCTGGTTCAAAGTAACGCGGATCATCAAAGACGTCGTACTCAGGTAGTAGCGTTTTGTCGGCGAAACCGATCAACTTCCGATCGCGGATGATCGCTGCGGAGTTAAATAGCGGCCGTCCGCTACCCTTGTCAGTTGGTCTGACCGTGCCTACGACGACTGTAATTCCGTCAGTAGCGGGAATAATCTGTTTAAGAGGTTCGAGGCTGTGAAGCGCCACGTCCCGGTCAAGAAACCAATCCAACGATGTATAGCCCTGGATACTGGTTTCGGGTAAGACGACCAGATCCGACTTATCGCGCTTGCCCTGTTCGATCGCGCGCAGGATGCCGGCGACGTTGTGTTCGTAGTCGCCGTTGATCGTGTTGATTTGGCCAATGGTTACTTTCATGGATTTGGCCTTAGGCCTTTGGTCTTGGGTCTTTCACGTTGAACGACCACGCGCAGTTTTTTGTTTTTCGTCCGCGCAATTCCGTTGGTGTCGCTATTTTGCCACAGTACCGCGAGACTTGGGACCTGAGGCCTATTACTGAGAACTGAGACTTAAGATTCGAGACTTGGACTTGGAATTTGAGATTGAGAAATTGAGGCTAATCGAGACGTGAGACCTGAGAATTAAAACCTGAAACCTAGAACCTTAGACTCTGGGACTTGGGACTTGAGACTTGAGACAAAGGGACGTTATATTGTTTGCCGTACGCGGAGGGGTCGCATAATGGTAGTGCAGCGGTCTTGAAAACCGCCGGCCGAAAGGCTATGCAGGTTCGAGTCCTGTCCCCTCCGCCAGATCCTCTTTGCCTCACCAAGCGTTCTCTCAAACCGCACTTCATTCTGTTAATCGACTTATCTGACTACTGCCTCGGCGGGATACAGACGTAAAGAGTAGGCTCATCGGAGCTAGCCCGAAGTATTGGCGGGTTGACCCCGAGTCGCCGTGTCCGCGCGTCTCCGTGTCCCGATCTCTTCCCGTTTCCTTCCCTCAGAGGTCGAACAGTTCTTTTGTTTTGAGGATTACACATCGCGCCCCCAGGTTTTCGACTTTATTGACCAGGTCTCCGGTTCCACCTGGTCCATCGCCGCCGGCACCATCCCAGAGGGCGATCAAGGTGATGTTCGGATCGCCAGTCTTTGGATCGCAGCCTTCATTGAGCGCGTTGAAGAGCATCCAGAGGTTATTGCGCTGCCAGATAGTGTAGTTGGGTTTGGAACGCAGCCACGCCGGTAGATAGTCCTGGTCGTCGTCAACGTCAACAGCGTTGCTCAATACACGGACGGCCTTCTGTTCAGCATGCTTATTGAAGATGGTCCAAAAGCGATTCTTCCAGTCCTCTCCGCCTTTCGCCACGGACGCTTTGACGTAGTCTCGCTCGGGAATGGCGAGATAAAGCCGCGTCGGTATGCCGAGTTCGGCACAGATCTCGACGAAGAGGATGTCGCCGCCGCTTGCTCCACCCGCATACCCGGAGGCGACGCCCGCGCCCGTTTCCATCTCCTTGACGACCGCCTCTTTGATCTTTTGCCGAGCGACGTTTTCTTTCGCCGCAGGAAAGCGCGGGTCCTTGCGATCCGGCGCGTCTATCATGTGGCCGGCAAATAGAAGTACTTTTTTTCGCTTCTGTGGCGCAGTCTGCTTGTCGTCCTGATGCTCGCCAACTACCTTTTTCACTTCCGCAAAGTTGCCCCCGAGAACGCCCAGCTCCTGATAGATTGCTAATTGATTTCGCACCGAGTCGCACGCGAAGTCCGGCGCCCCGGCAAGCGCATCGCGATAAGCAGCAGCTACTCGGGCCGGCCGCTTCGAAGTAATGAACAGCAGATCGGCGCCGCTGATTTCGGCCCAGATGTCCTGTTTGCCCTCACGGTTCAAACGGCTTCGTGTCGCTTCCAGGGAAAGACTAACGGCGGCTGCTAATCTGACCGACTGTTCCTTTTGCGAAGTGAGGGTTCCATCGGCTTCCTCGTCCGTGTCAAACATCCCACTCCACGACCCGGGAAGGGCTACGGCAAGTTCGTTCATTATTGAAAGCATCGCCAGCGCGTTTAGCCCGGAATAAAAGTGGTTAAGATCCTCGTTGAATGCTCGCTCGTAATTCTCAAAAGAGTCGCGCAGGGCGGGAGACTCGAGCGCCTTCGTGGAACGCGTTTCCGGTGACTCACCCTTCCACTCGCTCCGCCAACGCGCCTTCGCGTTACGACCCAGCAGTGCGTAGACTTCCGCGCGCTGATCATTCTTGATTGCTGGGTTCTTAAGAGCGCGCTCCAGCGCCTGGGTCGAGCGCGTCAGGTCGCCAAGCCTCTCGTAGACGGTGCCAAGGCGTATGTTCGCCTCAAGGTCCTGCGGCTCGAGTTTGCGAACTTGCTCCCAGGTCTCCCGCGCGCCGGCGAGTGCCTTGAGATCAAACTGCGCAGTCCCGACGGTGCGCCAGCCTCTGACTTCCCACTCAGAGTCCTTAACCTCGTACGACAGAAGGGCAAGGTCACCTGGCTGTTTGTTTGCAGAGGCCAAGGTAACCTCCTCACCGAAGTCCTGCGGCACAGGGTTAAAAAGCGAAGGGTCCGGCTCGGTTAAGTTGGGTAACGATGTGAAGACGGGACTGTCTTTCGCGGTATAGTCTTTCTCAATCTCCGCTTTCACGCTCCGCAGGGAGGTGATTAGGGCTGGTAGACTTGCCGCCGGGTCTTGCTTGTCATAGGTGAAATAACGGTCGGTTTGCAGGTCGAAGGGGAAAGAATCAGCGTCCGAGCGTAGCATGAATGTGCCGTGGTCGCGCAAAGCATGACGAATGCCGAGCTCGTAAAAAACATTGGCATTGTGGATAGAAAGGTCGGCGACAACGAGATCGGCCGTCAGCAGGCGGCGAAACATGTCTGTGCGGATGTTGCCTGACTTGACGATGTCGAGCGTCTCACGCCCCTCCGCTCCGACAGCATCAAGCGCCGGCCCGATGAGCACGCGCGAGACTTCGTCGAAGTCGATCTCATTGTCCTTGAGATCTTTTTTCTTGCCGAATGGACGAATGATAAATGCTCGCATCTTCACCCCTCGCGCCGTTGCGCCTTGAATTGTAAGGAACCTGCTTTGCCGAGCGGCACTGCCAAGCCTCATTAAGAGTATCGATAAGTGGGGATAACGGACGTGGGAAGTGGCGAAAGCTCACTCGGTGTTCTGTGTACCGTCTTCGTAATGAAGCTTGAGATGATGACTGAGTTTGTAAGATTGCCCGTCCTTAGTCCGAACTTTCGCGTGGATCGGGAAGACTCCCCACCCACCCGTCTCCAATCTAAACTTCTCAGATCGGTCACGGCTCTTCCGCACCGGATTGGGAAAGCTCGGATGGAGAATCCATTCAACATACTCAACCTCGTTAAGTGCCTCATCGCTTCCCTCGATCCAAACGGCCCACTTCCACCATTTGTTTCCTTCGTACTTTTCCGACTGTCGAATCTCGTACTGTGTAGACATGGCTTCCTCTAAATTAAATTTTAACTGTGACGGCATCCGCGGATGCCCATCCAGAATTGAATCTTGCCTGGCCGTTTAGAACTCCCTCAATCTCCACATAATCCTTCCGGGGCACATCTGAAACGTTTAGATAGAACCCATAGTTAACAACTTCCAACCGGCCGGTTTGCTGACCCGATTCTATTCCGGTGGTACTGTCCTGCGTCCGGTACCGGATTTGGAAATTCTGGTCCACTCGCCAGCGCAACAAGTCTCGTCGTAAGTCATCGTCCTCTGGTTCGAGCTTAATTCTACGCATGTTTCTTCTACCAAGGGCGCGAACTAAGTCCGACACACAAGCGAGGCGATCATTCTGGCGAAGCACGATGTACTGAATGTTTCCGAGGATTGCATCCGGAACTCTGACATTCTCTTCCCTGATCGGAATGATTGGTTTCTTTAGCCCAACCGCATAAACCAGTTCATTCTGCACCCAAAGATGCGAGTTAAAATCTCCGGTACTTGTGGAGTCGCGAATCGTCAAAAATCCGATGACAGCATCCGATTGTTCGATGAGAGACTTAACTCCATCTTGTAAGATTTCTCCACGCAGGTCTTTCCCATCGACAACAACAAAGCCCATGTTCTGCAGAATGGGAAAGACTTGAGATTCAATCCAACTATCACGGTCGTTGTATCCGAAACCAACAAACACTCGCATAAGCTTGCTCCTAAATTAATAGTCCGGCGCGAACGCGCGGCCGACCCTTTAAACACTCCAGGACTTCGTCGAATCGTAGTTTGCCTTATCCGCTTTAACCGAAATGTGGACGTGCTTGTCGTGCGGGTTGCTGCCTGTGTACGCAAGCCAGGTCCAGGGTGCCTTCCCGTTCTTGATGTAGGAGCGCGCAATCCTGCTGTTCCAGATTATGTATTTAATACGAGGGTCCTTATTGGCGTGAATTGCGTCAGCAATTTTCTGAGCATCGCAACCATGAGTCACATCGTGCGTGATGTCCATTGCTGTGACTACGCCCACGGGGCCGTCGACAATCCACGGATTATGGTCCGAATCCCTACTCTGGTGTGCAGGATCACCGATAGTACCGTCGCTAGCTTTGCTGCGAGTTGGGAACATTGCGTTCACTTGCTCGCGTAGCAAGAGTAAGCTTTTCGCCACTCGCCAGGGTCTGGCGGCTTCAAACCCTTCGCCATGCTTTTTGACCTCCGTTTCGGCTTCTGCGTCGTCGCCGCTTTGGGAAGCTCTTTCTTCTTTGGGTATCTCATTAGCCTCGTAAACCGGAGACTTAATTTTGCGTTGCTGTTTAGCTGGATCGGTCATGGCTCTTCCTCAGTTGTTTTATTTTCCCTTAGCATCCGCTTGCCCAGTGCCATGCGGCAGGCCCGCGGCCATCATACAATCTCACGTTCGTAAGCGCGGCTTCCATCTGGCATCTGAACGATCTCGTTAATACGATTGCCATCAAGCTCTAAGGTCATGTAGCCGTTTGGGCCGTACTCTTTCTCATGATCCTTCACATAAGGATTCGGGCCTTCCAGGATCATGCCGCCTGGCACCATGTTCTTCATGCCCACCGTTCGCCAGACGGAACCTTGTTGTCCAGGGGCGGACACCGTTCCCGCGTTGTTTTTGTCTGTGAAGTAGGGATAGCCGCTGTGACCAACGCAACGTCCGTAGATACCAAACTGGGGATGACGATCGTAGAGCATGCAACGATGTTCATGTCCCCAATACCAACCGTAGATTTTCTTGTTAGTGAGTAAATCACCGAGGGCCGATTGCATTTTGGACTTCGGTGTTTCCATCCAGGAGAAGAGTTGGTGGTGCGAGAAGAGAACAACCTTGCGGTCACCGGCATTTGCGATCAAACCCTTCAACCACCCGACCTGATCGTTAACTAGTTCCCATTCCTTGTAAGCGCTGTCGAGTCCAACCAGAAGCCAGTGATCATTTTGCAGAGCGAAATAACTGGCGGGCTGATTAAATGCCGTTAGTGTGCGATCGAAGTAAGCATAGCCGCCGGTGTACATCTCGTGATTGGAGTTGCACGCGCGATTGATGGCGTTCGGTTTCTTGGGCCAGAGACCGAGAAAGCGATCATTTATTTCTTTGTCAGTGCCGGAATAATAGACGTCGCCAAGGTGCAAGAGTAAGCCGTAGTCGTTCGCATCCTTTTCAATGCTTTGCGCACAGGCCGGAGCTCCGTAGAGTCCCGTTCCCCAGTCACCGAGGATGGCCACTCGTAAAGTATTCGGTATGGGATCGGGAGTAGACGGTGCAGTTTGCCAGTCATGTGGATCCCAGCCTTTGACCCACGTCAAAAGACTTCGCGCCCAGCCCAGCAGATCCCCTCTCATCAAACTTAGCTTCCAGGCCTTGTTTGCCGGGCTCAACCTGTCCTGAAAGCAGAGCATTTTCCGCCAGCTGACTTTGAAGCAGCGAGGTGAATCGATCATCTGGAGAAGCGAGCACTCCGCTGTGTCGTTGTTCTGCCTCCAGTATCTTGAGGGCGCGAACGAGATTCTCATTCAGAGCCGCTGCTTCCTCGTCAGTGGCCATGGGCTCATTGGATTCGAAAGCTTCATAGCCTTTCGGCGCCGGCTTTTTTGGGGCTTCCAGAAGAGCGTCGGGTTGTTTACTAAGAGCATTCTGGACTGCGTTGTTCAACTGCTCGTAACTAACAATAATAGTTTCGTTTGCCATGATGGTTGTTCTCCTGGGAGTCGGTTCATCTTTAACTGAATTTGGGACCAGGTTCTAACTGGTTGGAGACGTGGTTGCGGCCTTCGCTTTTCTTGTTTCTTTTTGCAGGGCCAGGATCGCAGTCGCTTCGTTAGCCTGGTACGTTCCCTCTCCGTCGAGACGCTTCATTTCCTCGGTTCCTTTGTGGTGTAGGCCGACAACTCTCCAATCATTTTGCTCAAAGACAGGACTGCCTGAACTGCCGGGTTCTGTAGGCGTTCGGTAATGAAGCCAGCTGTCATTGCACGCAACCAGGTTGTTGTCTTGTAAAGAAAGTTCGAGGTCACGACCGGCCGGGTGCCCAATGATGTACATTCGTGGCGCCGGCTTGCCCATCGCCATCGCGTCTTCAGAAAGTTCCAGAGGCGGTGCCTTCGGCTCAGTTTTAAGTTTGAGGAATGTAGCGTCAAGATCCAGGTAGGAGCTATACCAGCGGACTGACTTTTCTACCTCGATAACTTCGCCCATCGCCTGAAAATTGACCACGCAGTCGACGGGTCGGATAGCGAGTGCATTCGGTGAAGGACTGATAACGTGATTGTTGGTTAGCAGTAAGACACCGCTGTCGCCCGTGAAAAAGTCGCTCGCCCTAACCAGCCAGCCTGTGCCATGACCCTTCCTGTTGCGTTTTTCTATCCGGGCAACAGAATTGCACTGATCCAGTCCTTTCTTATACCAAAAGAGCGTGACCATCCTGTCTTCACCAAAGATGGCCTCATACCCTTTCATCTCGTCAATGGCCTGGCCCACGGCATTGGCCTCATGCTTTAAGGTGCTGGTGTCGCAACTTGTGAAGCTGCCCTCTTTTCGAAGATGACCCGACTTGAGGATAGGCAGCAGCAGGTTGCCTGGCGGTTCAGTATCCTTGAGTTGCCAGACCTCCTGAAATTGTCTGAGCGTACTCGCAATCTCGAACGCGTCCGCAGGTGTGTTGTCTATATACCTTAGTGCCGTGTCAGCAGCATCCTGATACTGTCCGAGCGCGACGAAAGCTTCCATCCTGGTAGCAACATCCCAAGCCGGAAGCGGTTCAGTCGCCTCCGCTTCATTAGTTGCGATCGTCGCTAATACCTCTCGGGCCACTTCCGCCGAGTTCGGCAGTCCCGTGAGCGGCAGATTGTCGGCTTTCGCTCTCGCTGCGAGCGCTACCACGTTGATTCCATGCCAAAGATTTTTTTGGGGATTGAGGCGATAAACGAATAGATACTCATTTAACGCGCGCTCGAGGTGGGTGCGATTGACCTGCGATTGAGGATCCTTGTTATTGACGTAGATTTGTTTGTAAATCCGCCCAAGTAAGCCCCGCGCTTCCAACTCCTCAGCCTTGATTCCTTGCGGTTCGTGAATGATTGATTGCAAGACCGTCTCAGCCGCGGTCAGGGTTCCTTGATCAATGAGAGCTTGAGCGTACTGGCGGCGAACCTGTTGCGAGCGCACACCCGACTGAATCAAGGCTTCCGCAACTTGCGTCATCAAGCGGAAACGCCGCTTCCGTCGTAGGGAGTACATGAAGATCCTGGCGGAGGCCTCGGGAAGCTGATCCGGGTCAGTCCTAATTCGTTCTATGATCTCCGCGCAAACGTCCTCTACCTTCGGCCAATTAAACTCTTCCAGTGCCCGGTTCAACCTGGACTCATACTGAGCGACATCGTTCCAAGGCATCTCTCACCTCCTGAGCATTGGCTGCGAGCGCAACCATTTCACTTATAAATATGAAATTCGCCAATCGCGACAATTATTTAATCTCGGCTACTTTGTTAATACTAACTTCTATCAGGGAATCCGAGCCCTTATGCTTCGAGAGACAGACACGACCGGGGTTGCTGTTCATATTGTTGCAGCCCGTGCAAAGTATCTAAGCAGTGGCCTAGCTAAGAGCTTGGCAAAGCAGAATAAAGGGCCGTTAGAGGAACCCTCTGGGACAGTTGAGCACAGAGCTTTTATGCCATTCACGACGGTAAGTCAATAAAAACTCAAGGAGCATCTGGACGGCAACTTACGAGCAGACGTACAACTCCGGGCCTGGTTCTAATGTGGTGATGCTGGCCGCTTCCGCCGTTAACTCAGGCAACTGGAATTCCGAGACAACGGAATCCTTTGAAAGCCTGGCGGTGCTGATCTATATTGGTCGCGCCAAGTGACAGGTAGGTTCAATACCGCTGCGGTCTCAGAAAATGATCGCTCGCCAAAAGCTGCAGCTTCGAGTGCTGAACCTTTACCAACTAGTTTTTCCTCGCCAACACATGCTTAGTCACCCCCTGTTCTCAAAGAGGCCTTCAATTAAGTCCGCTCAGTAGAACTCACAACACTTCGACCGCTCAAAAATAGGAGAATCCTCATGGCATCGCCGCTCCCCAATATCCAACATGTAATCCTTTTAATGTTTGAGAACCGATCTTTCGATAATGTGCTCGGAGCTTTTTATCCCTCCAGCCCAGACGGCGGCGGGGTGCCCGGCAACTGGTCTAATCCCTGGGCCTTTCATCCGCCGGTCGCCCCCTGGCAAGGCCCGGCTGGAGGCGCTACTCAAAACATTCCTTATCCCGATCCGCAGGAAAGTAATGTGCACATGGCGGATCAGATCAACACCACGCCACCCATGATGGGATTCGTTAACGACTATGAGACGGTCGAGAACGCAAAGCCACCGGACATCATGCAATACTTTGTCGCGCAAAACGTGCCGGTGACGCAGGCACTGGCCAGCACTTATGCAGTGAGCGACCAATACTTCGCGTCGGGTCCCGTGCAAACCTGGCCCAACCGTTTGTTTTCCCTTTGCGGCACACCATGCTTCGACGCGAAAACCAAAACCGCTTATGTCAATAACCACAACTATCCCGACTACCCGTTCATAATTGGCCAGCTGGATCAGTTATCAATCTTCGAACAATTAGACCAGGCAGGGCATTCGTGGAAAATCTACTACGACGACGAAGTTCCGGTTGCCGCGGTCATTAGATATGTTAACGATCATTGGGATCACATTTGGGATGGGGGAAACGTTTGGCCCCTTGAGTCGCATCCCGATATTTTCCACGGCACTTTTTTCGACGACGTAGCTAAAGGATCCTTACCTGCATTCAGCCTCATCGAACCGCGTTATCAAATGCTCAGCTTCCGCGGTGAGATTGCGCCCAACAGCAACCACCCCGGCGATAGCCTGCCCGTCGGCAAATCCGGAATACCAATCAACGTATCTTGTGGCGAACAAATGCTGGCCAAAGTGTTTCAGGCCCTTGCCGCAAACCCGGCGCTATTCGCCACAACTCTTCTGGTTGTTACTTACGACGAGCATGGCGGACTCTTTGATCACGTCACTCCACCGACAGCCACGTCGCCGTTTTTACCAGGAACAG
>Ga0079218_10000652_pt1 | contig 10906 bp, 9 predicted proteins | sample NCCompost_FD_77181 | JGI IMG/M metagenome (GOLD analysis project Ga0079218, IMG submission 77181) | Agricultural soil microbial communities from Utah to study Nitrogen management - NC Compost | ecosystem: Environmental > Terrestrial > Soil > Agricultural land | place: USA: Utah | collected... | reverse complement strand
TGCTGCTCGTCGGGGTGCGCATCTTCCGCCGGGTCAGGGCGGCGCGCTCCGGGGAAGCGAAGGCGAGTGAGGAAATCCTTGACGCGTAGCGGGGATACGACCCAGCGCCTGTCCGGGCCACAATCACGGGCAGTGGACGGACGAGGTCAGCAGAAGCCTCCGTCGCTCGCCAAGGCGCGGACCTTGTACAACGCCGCAAACTACGAAGGCGCCATCGATGCCGCCGCTGTGGCCCGTCGTCAGCCGCCATGGACCGATGCGGCGGCCCTGGTCATGGCCCGCTCGTATCTGGAGCGATTCCGTCAGAACGCCGATGCGAAGGACCTTGTCTCCGCGCGCGAGGCGTTCGTGGCGATCAAAGCCTCAGCCCTGACCCCGCGCGATCAGGTGGATCTCGTCATCGGTCTGGGCCAGATGATGTACCTCGGCGAGCTGTTCGGCGCTGCCGCAGATCTGTTCCAGACGGCATTGTTCCGTTCCACGCTGCTCGGCCCCCGCGACAAGCAGATGCTGCTCGACTGGTGGGCGACGGCGATGGACCGTGACGCGCAGACGCGTCCAGTGGATCGGCGCCGCACCGTCTTCGAACAGATCAGCGAGCGCATGCAGGAGGAACTGCAGCAGGACCCCGGAAACGCGGTGGCGAACTACTGGCGGGCGGTGGCGCTGCGCGGCATGGGCGACATCGAGGGCGCCTGGCATGCGGCTATCGCCGCCTGGGTCCGTTCCACGCTCTCCCCCGAGACGACCGGCGAGCTTCGCGCCGATCTCGACCGCCTGGTCACGCAAGCGCTTATTCCCGAGCGATCTCGGGTCATGTCGGTCCGGGACCCCCAGGAAGCGGTCACCGCCCTGCGCGCTGAATGGGACCTCGTCAAGGAGCAGTGGAAATAGCCGCGGCATAGGTCCCGCCTGGCCGCCGCGGGAACTTCCCGGGCGGTCCTTGTTCAAAACCCGCCAGCCCGGCGTTGTGATCGGTAAGTAGCTCTCTCTACGGAGTACCGAACATGGCGTCTGGCAAGACCCTCTGCTCGAGCGGCGTTTCCGCTTCGGCGCTGCCATTCCCGCGAGTATTATCCCGAGAGCAGGCTGCCGGACCTGGCGGCCTCGTCATGAGCAGTGACTTCGGGTCGTCAACGGCGATCGGCGGAGAGCCGCTGTCGCCGGAGACGACCGTCGAGCTCCTCGAGCTCGCAAAAGGAGGCGACCCTCAGGCCCTTGACCGCCTGCTGGAGCGGTGTGTACCGGCGTTGCGGCGCTGGGCTCATGGCCGGCTGCCGCCCACCGCTCGCAGTCTGAACGACACGGCGGACATCGTGCAGGACACGGTCATGTCCGCGATGCGGCATCTCGAGGTCTTCGAGTCGCGTCATCAGGGTGCCCTGCAGGCCTACCTTCGCCGGGCGGTGATGAACCGCATTCGCGACGTCATCCGCCACCACAAGCGGCGGCCTGAGGTCAGCGGTCTCTCCGAGGAGCTCCAGGACGAAGCCACGTCGCCACTCGAGGCCGCCATCGGCGCCGAGAATCTCGAACGCTATGAATCGGCGTTGGAGCGGCTCAAGCCGCCCGACCGCGAAGCGATTATCGGCCGCCTCGAGATGCTCTATTCGTACGAAGAGCTGGCCACGGTGCTCAATCGGCCCTCGGCTGCGGCGGCGCGTATGGCGGTGACCCGTGCCATGAAGCGTCTCGCCGAGGAGATGCAACATGTCTGAAGCCGTTCTCGACGAAGCCATCGAGCAGATCGCCGACGGTCTGACGGTTGACTGGAACGCGTTCGATCACGGCACGCCTGGACGCGCGCGGGAGTGGGCGAAGAGCCTTCGCGTCCTCAACGACATCGTCAAGCTCCATCGCGACGCGGCGGCCGACTACGACCAGTCCACCGCGGCGACCATGCCGGCGGCGGATGGGGCGACGAGTGCGGCGCCGGACACGTGGGGCAAATATCGCCTGACGACCAAGGTTGGCGAGGGCAGCTACGGCAGCGTCTATCGCGCCTGGGATTCGGATCTCGAATACGACGTCGGGATCAAGATCCTGCATCGCCGTGTCGGCGATACGAAGTTGCGGGAGCGGCTGCTGCAGGAAGGCCGTGCGCTCGCCAAGATCCAGCACAACAACGTCGTCCGCGTCCTTGGCATCGAGGCGCATGGCGATCGCGTCGGCCTGTGCATGGAGTTCGTGCGCGGGAAGACGCTGGCCGACGTCGTGCGTGACCAGGGCAAGTTGAGCGCGGCCGAAGCCGTGCTGATTGGCGAGGACTTGTGTCGCGCGTTGTCCGCCGTCCATCGCGCCGGCTTCATTCACCGCGACGTCAAGGCCAAGAACGTGATGCGCGATGACACCGGCCGGATCGTCCTGATGGACTTCGGAACGGGCCGCGCGGCGGAGGCGCAGGGCAGCAAGCACGATCGTGCAGGCACGCCGCTCTACATGGCGCCGGAAGCGCTCGAGGAAGGGCAGGTGTCGCCGCGCAGCGACGTGTACAGCCTCGGCGTACTCCTCTACTACCTCGTCTCCGGCGAGTATCCCGTCACCGCGAGATCGATCGATGAGCTGCGCGAGACACACGCCAATCGCGAGCATCGGTGGCTCAGCGAGGTGCGGCCGGACCTGCCGGTGGCATTCATGCAGGTCGTCGAGCGTGCGATCGCGCTGGATCCGGAAGAACGCTACGCGCACCCCAGCGAATTGCTTGCCGCTTTGACCAACCTGCGACTGGGATCCGGTTCGTGGTTCTGGCGAATTGCGAAGCCGGTGATTGGTGTGGCGGCAGTCCTCGGCGGGTTGACGGCGCTCGGAGCTCTGACGTCAACCGCGTTCAATATCACGCTGCAGCGGTCGGAGTTCGTGGACGAAACGCTTTGGGACTATCTAAGCTGGGGTCGCAGAAGCAGCTTCATGCCAACGGTGGTGTTGGGCTTGGCGCTGCTCGCCGGAGCGATTCTGGGTGTCTTCCGCCGCCTCTTCGTGGCCGTCTCCGATTCGGCGCGGCGGTTCGATAGTGCGCTTCGCGAATCCCTTCGAAGGAAGGCCCACCGCCACCGGCTGGACGAGGCGCCGGTGCTTGCGTCATTCGCGCTGCTCCTTTCAGTTGGCACAGTGGCCGCGACGGTTTGGCACTTTTCGCCGCTGCTTCTGGCGATGATGACGAATATTTCCACCGCGCCGTCCGATCGGTTGGCACTGCTCGCTCCGTCCGAAGTCGAGTATCACAACCGCTTTCGGCAGGTACTCAGTGTCGTCGTGATCTTTTCGGTCGGCGTGTGGTATCCCGTCATCCGGATAGTCCGGAAGGGGCAGTCATTGCACTCCGCCTTTGTCGCGGGTGGTGTGCTCTCGACATGTCTGGCCCTGGCGCTTTTACACGTTCCCTATCGATTGTTCTACTTCAATAAGTCGTTCGAAACCGTCAGTTTCAACGGTAGTCGCTGTTACGGTATCGGCGAACGTGGTGACCAGCTTCTCTTGTTCTGCCCGGATCTCCCCCCACCGCGAAATCGAACGGTAGATGGACACGACGCTCGCGTCGGCCGACTTGGTGTCACGGAAAGCATCTTCAGCCACGTTGGTCAGAACATCCGAACCGGTCGATGAGTGCGAAACGAATCCGCAGGTAGAGCTCTTTTCTCAACAGAGGGATTTCTATATGCGACGACTGTTCCCCATCCTCATCGGTTCATGGTTGCTTGCGCTCGCCACTCCTCAGCCAGCGCACGCGTGGTGGGAGTGGCTGGAAGAGTTCAGCGGCGCAGGGCCGTGGAAGGGTTTCGACATCGACTCTCGATTGGTGTGCTTCGTAGACACCAATGGTGACAAGCGTGCTCGTGTCGATGCGTCCCAGGCGGTGAGGGACGCATCCAAGAGCGCCGACACAGCCCGCACGACCCCATCAGCCATGGCCTGGCAGAATGCATTGACCGCATGGCGACGTGCGTTCGAGAAGGCGGAACGAGCTGCTGGGGGGCAGGCTTACAAAGCCATCGAAGCGAAGCGAGACGCCGAAATGGCTGCGAAGGCTGCCGGCGCTGACCCGACGGGATTACAGAGCGCGGCAGAAGCGTACGAGCGCGCCGCCAAGGCCATGCAATCGGTTGCCACCGGAGGCGATGTCCGTGCATTCGCGATTCCCGGCCTGCTCTATTCTGCGTGCGCGCTCAAGCCATACGAGCGTCGTCGTGCGTCGATCGACGTCGGCATGCGCTTCGTCTGGGCGAAGGATGATCCGCGATTTGCGGGTGGCCAGCGCATCAGTCTGACGATGCTCGAACCGGCCTTCTCGTGGAACGTCATTGACAGCCGGCAGTGGGACATCCTCGATTATGGTCTTGGCGCGGGCTTCTATTGGATGAGCTCGGAAGCGTTCCCTTCGTTCTCGGGCGGATTTCTCGAGCCCATACGGCTCGATTTTCATGCGCCAACGAATGCGCCGGCCTGGGCGAAGATCCCCATTTTCCGGGCAGGGCTGTTGGTGTTCCCGGGTGGCTTCGACACCAACGCGTTTGCTCCACGAGCCGATGTGGCACATCGCATTGGGCGGGATTGGGTCAAGTCGTTCGGTATCTACGCGGACGTCGAGCAAATTCTCAACTTGCTGAATAAGCCCTAAGGCTTCGCGTCGCGCCAGTTCTCGGCGATGCCGATGTCGACGGTGAGCGGGACGTCGAGCGTGGCGGCGTGCTCCATGCGGTCGCGGACGACTTCCGCGGCCGCCTCGGCCTCCTCCTTCGGACTCTCGAACAGCAGTTCATCGTGGACGGTGAGAATCATCTGCGTCCTGAGCCCGCGCTTCGGTAGCTCGGCGTGCAGGTCGATCATCGCCTTCTTCAGGATGTCGGCCGCGGTGCCCTGGATCGGCATGTTCACCGTCTCGCGCTCCGCCTGACTGCGCATCTGGAAGTTGCGGCTGGTCAGGTTCGGCACTAACCGCCGCCGTCCGAACATCGTTCGGACGACGCCCGTCGTACGGCCCTCTTCGAGAATGCGGTCGATGAACCCGCGGACCTTCGGGAACCCGGTGAAATACGCGGTGATGAACTCCTGCGCTGCCTCCTGCGTGACGTTGATGTCCTTGGCCAGCGTGAACGGCGTCTTCCCGTAGAGCACCGCGTAGTTGACCATCTTCGACAGGCTGCGCAGCTGGTGCTTGTCCATGGCGTTGTTGACGCCAAAGAGCTTCTGCCCGGTTCGCTCGTGAATATCCTCGCCGGCCCGGAACGACTCGATGAGCGCTTCCTCGCCGGCCATGTGCGCGAGCACGCGCAGCTCAATCTGCGAATAGTCGGCAGAGATCAGCACGTGCCCCGGCGCGGCGACGAACGCGCGCCGAATCTCGCGGCCAAGCTCCGTACGGATCGGGATGTTCTGCAGATTCGGATCCGAGCTGCTCAAACGTCCGGTTGCGGCAACGGCCTGGTTGAAGCTCGTATGCACGCGGCCCGTCTTCGGGTCGACCATGACCGGCAGTGCGTCGATGTATGTGCTCTTCAACTTGTGCAGTGCGCGCCACTCGAGTACGAGCCGGGGCAGTTCGTGCGTGAGGGCGAGCTCTTCGAGCACCTCGGCGGCCGTTGAAAACGACCGGGTCTTGCCGGTCTTCTTCGCAGAGGGCAGATCGAGCTTTTCGAACAGAATCCGCCCGAGCTGCGGCGGCGAGTTGATGTTGAACTCTTCGCCCGCCAGCTCGTAGATGCGCGCCGTGTAGCTGGCGAGCTCCTGTTCGATCTGCCGCGAGCGGGCGGCGAGCGCAGGCCCATCGATGAGAATGCCGGCGCGCTCGATGTCGGCGAGCACCGGCATCAGCGGCATCTCGAGGTCGCGAAGGACGGAGTCGAGCTGCCCTTCTGCGATCAGCCGCGGCAGCGCACGCGACAACTGCCAGGCGAGATCGGCCCGCTCACCGGCAAACGTGAGAACCGTTTCCGGCGACAGGCGCGCCAGTGGCTGCGCGCGCGTGCCTTTGCCGCACACGTTCTCCTCGGTCAGCGCGCGGTATCCCAACTGCTCGAGCGCGCCGTCTTCAATCGGGTGACCGGAGCGCGTCGCGTCGAGCAGATAGCTGCCGATCATCGAATCGAACTCGATGCCGCGCAACGTGATGCCGTGGTTGGCCAGCACGATCACGTCGACCTTCAGGTCGTGGCCGACCTTCCGCACCAACGGATCCTCGAGCAGAGGTCTGAGCCGCTCGAGCACGGCGACGCGGCTGATCTGCACGGATGGTCCGGCCGCGTCGAGCAGGTCGCCCCTCATGTCCGGACCCTCGTGGCCGACGGGCACGTAACGTGCCTGGCGCGCCCCATGCGAAAAGGAGATGCCGACGATGGCCGCGCGCATGGCCGACCGTTGATCGGGAATCACTCGCAGTGCGAACTCGCCTGCCGAGCGGAGTTCGGCGATCAAGGCGTCGAGCTCCTCGAGCGTCGTGACGAGCGCGTAGTCCTTCTGGATCGTGTCCGCTGTCGGCGCGTACTCGGCGACGATCGTGCGGAATTCGAGCCGAGAGAACAGCTCGTAGCAACGTTCGCGGTTGGGCCCTCGATAACGGAGCGTCTCGAAATCGACGTCCAGCGGGACGTCCGAACGAATCGTGACCAGCTCGCGGCTGCGCAGCGCGTCCTCGCGGTGCGCCGTCAGGGCCTCGCGCTGCTTCGGCTTCAATTCACCCGTGCGCTCGAGCAGCGCATCGATGCCGCCGAACTGGCTGATGAGGTCGATGGCGCCCTTCTTCCCGATGCCAGGCACGCCGGCCACGTTGTCACTCGTATCGCCGACGAGCGCGAGCACATCCACGACGTGCGTCGGCATCACCCCGAACTTCTCGGCGACGCCGGCCTCATCGAACCAGGCGCCGTCCTCGCGCGGGTCATAGACCCGCACACCGGGGCGGACGAGTTGAAAGAAGTCCTTGTCGATCGACACGATTGCGACGTCGAAGCCGGACGCGGCCGCCCGGTTCGCCACGGTTCCAATCACGTCGTCCGCTTCATAGCCCTTGACGGTGAGGATCGGGACGCCGAGCGCCTCACACGCCTGATGGACCCAGTTGATCTGCTCGGCGAGATCGTCGGGCATGGCCACACGGTTGGCCTTGTAGTCCGCGGAGATCTCGTCGCGGAACGTCGGTCCAGCCAGGTCGAACGACGCCGCGAGAAATGCCGGCTTGTGATCGGCGATGAGCTTGCGCAGCATCGTCACGAAGACGTAAACCGCGTGCGTGGTGTGGCCTTCCTGATTCGAGAGACCGCGGCCGCGGAACGCGTGATACGCGCGGTACATCTGCGAGCTGCCGTCGATCAGGAACAGTACGGGACGGGCCATCTGACCACGATATCATTGCCATTAATGCCTGTGCGGATGTTCCATGTGGCGTTCGTCGTCTGCCTCGTGACGTGCGTCACGACCGGCGCGGCGTGTAGTGTGTTCGCGAAGAACTACGAGTACGAAGAAGAGATCTATCTCCGGCTGGACGGCTCCGCGACCGTGAACGTCAATGCCTCGGTCGCGTCGCTCGTCGCGTTACGCGGCGCCAATCTTCCCGTGGATCCGAAAGCGCGCCTCGACCGTGACCGTGTTCGCGAGTTGTTCAGCATTTCTGGTGCGCAACCGCGGCTCACGCTGTCTCGCCGCGACGGACGACGATTCGTCCATGTCAGTCTCGATGTGCCTGACGTGCGACAGCTCCAGCGGCAGCGGATGTTCGCGTGGTCCACGTATCGGTTCGATCGTGAGAGCAACGGCTTCGTGTATCGGCAGCGGGTCGGCGCTCCTGCGCATCGATCGTCGGACAGCATCGGCTGGAGGGGCGGCGAGACGGTCGTCTTCAAGATGCACATTCCCAGCGAGATTCCGTACCACAACGCGCCGTCGCGTCAGACCGAGCGCGGAAACATCTTGAGGTGGGAGCAGCCGCTGGCGGATAGATTGAAGGGCGAGCCACTCGATGTGGAAGTGCGGATGGAGCCCGAATCGATTCTCTACTCGACGCTGCTGCTGTTCGGAGGCACCGTCGTTGCTGCAGCGATGACGTTCGGTCTGGTTATCTGGTGGGTCGTCCGCCGCGGCCGCGATGACGATGCAGGCTCGGCGCATGCGTCGCCCTCACGGTAGGGCCGGTCCTTTCCGCCTTCGCCAAGGCTACGGCGGACCGCCGAAGCTCGAAGAGCGAAGGCCGGTCGGACCGGCTTCCTGGTCCGGCTGAAGCCGGACACTACAGTCAGAGCTTCTCGAGCTCGGCCCTCACTTCAGCCTCGGTCTTCAGCTGGTTCTTCACGTCGAAGGCGAGGAAGTTTGCGGCGATTGACCGCGCCAGCATCCGATCGACCTGGCTGTTCACGACACCCTCGAGAGTGACGCGCCCGCGCTCCACGATGATGTGGATCGGCGGGTTCACCATCGTCGCGAACGGCCGGAAGTTCGGGTTGGAGTAGATCGCACGCGCAATCCGGAAGCGCAGATCGTCGTCGAACTGCGAGACCGGCAGCACCTCGATCTTGTTGACCAGCCGCTCGACCGAGGCCAGCTTGCTCACGCGGCGCTCGATGTCGTTCTTCTTGTACGGCATCGTGACCTTGCCCACCAACGTCACCGTGCCGTTATCGACCTCCGCGCTCACGCTGTCGAAGATCGTGAAGTGCGGATACTGCAGCACCTGCCGCTGGACATCACGGAAGACCTGAAGATTTTCCGGTTGCCCGCTGGCGCCTGCTGACGTGGCAGCGACGAGCACAACGAGCGTGATAGCAACGAGCCTGGCGAACATGACGTTCCTCCCGTCCTCTGTCTGAAATCTGCTGGAATCCTTCTACGGTCCGGAAGGTCGAGGTGCATGTCACTCGCGCCTTCCGTGCCTCCCGAGCGTGAATGGGCAAAGACTTTGCCAGCGCCGGGGTCTCAGGCTGAGCGGGGTTTCTGGGCAAAAACCGGGAGCTTTCGGCGGGCGTCTTCGGGGGAGGACGCCTACCCCGTACTGTAGTGTCCGGCTTCAGCCGGACTGACTCCGCAGAGGGTCCGCCTGAAGGCGGACACTACAACACGAGCATCGTGGCGACGCCGGCGGCGATCAGCAGGATCTGCCGCATCGAGCCGGCATCGGTCCGGCCACGGTGGAGGCCGGGGATCAGATCGGCCATGGCGACATAGAGAAAACTCGCTGCCGCCAGGGCGAGAAAGTAGGGAAGCATGCGTGGCGTGAGTTCGAACGCGAAATACGCCACGACCGCGCCAAGCGCGCTTGCTAACGCCGACAGCACGTTGAGCAGCAGCGCCTTGCTCCGTGAGTAACCCGCATGCAGCAGGATGGCGAAGTCGCCAACCTCCTGCGGGATCTCGTGAGCGGCGACAGCGATCGCCATGCTGACACCAAGCGGCACAGACGTCATGACCGCTGCGGCGATGGCGGCGCCATCGACGAAGTTGTGGAACGCGTCGCCAATGACGACCGGGAAGACGCTGCCGTCGTGCACCTCACAATCGTGCGTGTGACAGTGCCGCCACAACACCAGCTTCTCGAGCAGGAAGAACAACAGGATGCCGATGAGCAGCGTGCCGAACACCCGTGACGCCGGCAGATGATCGAGGGCCGACGGCAGGATCGCAAGCATCGAGACGCCGAGGAGCGCGCCGACCGCGTAGCTGACCAGCCACGGCACCAGCCGGGCGCGAGTGGAATCGTTGATCAGGAGAACGCCGGAGGCGACCAGGAGTCCGCCCAGGCCGCCAACCAGGCTCAGCCCGAGCGCGATGAAGAACGTCGACACCGCACGGGATCATATCAAGACGCGATGTACCCCCTTCGCGCCCGCACGGTCAGACGCCGGTCGCGGACGCTCACTCGAATCGAGTGCCACTGGCCGTCTCGCTCCGTGTTGCTCGAATATCCAAGGTAGTACTGCTTGCTCAATTCGTCGGCGATTCGCGCGGTGGCCGGGCCCAGTCCCTCAGAGCCGCGGACGATTTCCGTCCGGCCGCCGGTGTCGTCCGTAATCTGCCGAAGGGCGTCCGCGTTCACGCGCTCGCCAGGTGCGCTCGACCAACCCCCACCACCGCCGCTGCCACCTCCGATGGGCGGAAGGCCGGGCCTCGGCCGGCGCCCGCCAGGGAACGGGAACGGCATCGGCAGCGGAATCTGGACCGGTGGGCGTGCGGCGTCCGGGCTGCGCCGTCCGGAACCGTCGATCCCCAGGGCATACACCAGCACATCACTCTCACGAATCTGCTGTCGAAGGCTGCCTACCGATATCGCACTGTTGGTGTCATTGCCGTCGGAGATGAGCAGCAGCGCTTTCTTCACGTGCGTGCCGGCCTGTGCGGTGGGGATCGCCGTCGCGACGGCGTCATACATCGCGGTTCCGCCGGTCGCGTTGGCCTCGCGCACGGCGCGACTAATCAGATTGCGGTCACTGGTCCAGTCCTGTCTGAGTGACGCGCGCGTGGAGAACTGCACCAGGAAGAGTTCGTCTTCCTTGCCGAGCAGGTCGTAGATCAGGCGATCGATCGCCGATCGCGCCGCCGACATCTTCTCGGGCGTCATGCTGCCGCTCGTATCGAGAATGATGCCAAGGCTGACGGGCACGCGATCGCTGCTGAAGTGCGAGACGTCCTGCAGCTTGCCGTCCTCGTAGACGGTGAAGTCCTCGCGGCGGAGTCCGGACACGAATCGTCCATCCTCGTCGGTGACGGTCGTGGTCACATTGACCAGATCGACACCGCTCTTGAACCGGAAGCCCTCTTGAGACTGGGCGCCGGCCGCTGCCGTTGCGGCGATCAGGGCCGCGAAGACGAGAGCACTCGGAGCACGCATGGAACGGGCCCTCCTGGATTCCATCACAACACGTCGCCCGGCCGCGCGGCGCGGCGATCCACGTGTCGAATCACTCCGGTGGCGCTGCGAAAACTCACG
>Ga0079218_10000650_pt1 | contig 10951 bp, 9 predicted proteins | sample NCCompost_FD_77181 | JGI IMG/M metagenome (GOLD analysis project Ga0079218, IMG submission 77181) | Agricultural soil microbial communities from Utah to study Nitrogen management - NC Compost | ecosystem: Environmental > Terrestrial > Soil > Agricultural land | place: USA: Utah | collected... | reverse complement strand
CGCTACTTCGAGAACGGTGATGCAGTCGGTCGTGACCTCTTCGTCGGGGCGGACTGGAGGCGGGCTCGCCACCGCGTCGTCGGCATCGTCGACGACCAGCCGCCCACTGCTTTCGGCAGCGCAGGGCAGCCCCTCGAAGCCCTGTACCTCAGCGCGCTGCAGCACCCTTCGACAGCGATCGAGATTGTGGTGGACGGTGAAGTCCGGCTGTCCACGGATTCCGCGGCGGCCGTAGTGGCGTCGCATCTCGGCGGTCCGGTGCGTACGATGACGGCAGCGGAACGAATTCAGCGCGAGGCGGCGCCGGGCCGCTGGTTCGCACGGTGGTTCGACCTGCAGGGCTGGATCATGCTCGGGGCAACGGCGCTCGGCATGTTCGCCTACATGCGGCGATGGGTCCAGGCCCTGTCTTCCCAGATAGCGCTCAGACGGGCCTCGGGGGCAACCAGAAGGCGGATGGCGGTGCTCGTCGTTGTGCGAGCGGCGGGCGTCGGAGCCGCAGGGGCAGGCGTCGGCCTGATTTTTCTCGGGCCGCCGCTGTGGACGGCCATCGCGCGAGCGAGTCCCGGCATCTCCGCCTGGCAGCCGGCGACGCTGGCCACCTTCGCCGCACTGCTTGCAGGTGTCACTCTTGCGGGGGCCGGGTTTCCCGCGTGCCGCATACTCCGTCAGCCTCCCGCCCGCTTTCTGCACACCGACTGAGCCCGCCCGAGCCGCCGGATTACGCCCTTGCCCGAGCACTCGAGCGTTGGTTATCTTTCTGCGCTTGGACCATTTAGGGAGTTTGCAGCAACGTCGAACCGGGGCCGTGGGGTCCCACGAGGACCGAGAGCGCATGAGTGTCGAGAAGCAGGCAGTGATGGAGAAGCACCGGTCGCACGAGACCGACACCGGATCGACCCGGGTCCAGGTTGCACTGCTCACCGAGCGCATCAATGAGCTCACCGAGCACTTCCGGCTGCACCCCAAGGATCATCACAGCCGCCGCGGGCTTCTCAAAATGGTCGGTACGCGCCGTCGCCTCCTCACGTACATGAAGCGGAGCGACCTCGCGACCTATCGCGCACTCATCGAAGAGCTCGGACTCCGTCACTAATTCGCGCGTCGCGCCCAGGGCGTCTCGGTCTCGATACCGGGACGCCCTCTGTGTGTTGAGGCATGGGCGGTCGCGACGCATCGCACCGTGAACGCAGCAAAGAAACCAGAGAGAGAAAAGGTCGTGACCGTGCAGAGGATCGAAGCCGAATTCGCAGGGCGCCCGCTGGTGCTGGAAACCGGCCGCATGGCCAAGCAGGCCTCGGGAGCCACCATGGTACGGTATGGGGACACGATGGTCCTCGCCGCCGTGACCGTTTCGCCGAACGTCTCGTCCCTCCCGTTCTTCCCCCTGACCGTCGAGTATCGCGAGAAGACCTACGCCGCGGGCAAGATTCCCGGCGGGTTCCTCAAGCGCGAAGGCCGGCCGTCGGACAAGGAAATCCTCGCCGCGCGGCAGATCGACCGCTCGATCCGGCCGCTCTTTCCCGAGGGATTCAAGAACGAGGTGCAGGTCTTCGTCACCGTGCTCTCCGCCGACCAGGAGAATGATGCCGACATTCTCGGCGTGCTCGCGGCCTCGGCGGCGCTGAGCGTCTCGGAGGTGCCGTGGAATGGTCCCCTCGCAGCGGTCCGGGTGGGCCGGGTGGAGGGAAACTGGATCCTCAACCCGACGTTCCAGCACCTCGAGGTTTCCTCCATCGACCTCGTCGTGAGCGGCTCGGCCGACTCGATCGTCATGGTCGAGGGCGGAGCGCTCGAGGTGAGCGAGGACGAGATGCTCGAGGCGCTCAAGGTGGCGCAGAAGGGCATTCAGGACCTGATCAAGGCCGAGAAGCAGCTCATCGGCAAGACGCCGGTCGAGAAGCTCCCCTGGCAGAAAGCGCCCCAGGACGAGGTTTTGGTCAAGCGGGTGCGCGCGCTGGCCGAGCAGGAAGTCGCCAAGGCGATCAACGCGAAGGACAAGGCCGGCCGCGCCGCCGGCGTTGCGGCCGTGCGCGCGAAGGTCATGGAACAGCTCGCCGAAGAATTCATCGAGCGCGGCCGGGAGATCGGTGCGGAGTTCGAAGAGATCGAGTATCGCACCATGCGCGCGCAGGTGCTCGAGAAGGGCGAGCGCGTCGACGGCCGCGATCTCGACACCGTACGCCCCATCACCATCGAGACCGGCGTGCTGCCGCGCACCCACGGCTCCGCGCTCTTCACGCGCGGAGAGACGCAGGCGCTCGTGAGCGTGACCCTCGGGACCGCCGATGACGAGCAGCGCCTCGACAGCATCGACGTGGCCGGCGAGACGACGAAGTCGTTCATGCTGCACTACAACTTCCCGCCGTTCTCGACGGGCGAGGTGAAGATGATGCGCGGCACCAGCCGTCGCGAGATCGGCCACGGCGCGCTCGCCGAGCGCGCCCTGCATCCGCTGCTCCCGCACTACGAGGGATTTCCCTACACCCTTCGCGTGGTCTCGGAGATCCTGGAGTCGAACGGCTCGTCGTCGATGGCAACCGTCTGCGGCGGGTCCCTCGCGCTCATGGACGCCGGGGTGCCGATGCAGGCCGCCTGCGCCGGCGTCGCGATGGGGCTGATCAAGGAAGGGAAGAAGGTCGCGGTCCTCACCGACATTCTGGGCTCCGAGGATCACCTCGGCGACATGGATTTCAAGGTGGCGGGAACCGAGCGCGGCATCACCTCCATCCAGATGGACATCAAGATCGAGGGCCTCGATCTCAAGATCATGGCGGAGGCCCTGGAGAAGGCGAAGAAGGGCCGGCTCCACATCCTCGCCGAGATGAAGAAGGCGCTCGCGGAGGCCCGCCCCGAGCTCTCGCGATTCGCCCCGCGCATCATCACGATGCAGATCCGGCCCGACAAGATCGGCGACGTGATCGGGCCGAAGGGCAAGACGATCCGCGGCATCCAGGATGCGACCGGCGCCAAGATCAGCATCGAGGACAGCGGCCTCGTCACCATCGCCGCGGTCGGCGGCGAAGCAGGCGAGAAGGCGCGGGCGATGGTCGCGGCCATCACGACCGAGCCCGAGGTCGGCAAGGTCTACGAGGGACCGGTCAAGAGCACGACGGCCTTCGGCGCGTTCGTGGAAATCCTGCCGGGCGTCGAAGGCCTGCTCCACATTAGCGAGCTCCAGCACGGCCGCACCGACAAGACCGAGGACGTCGTCAAGAAGGGTGACATCGTCCAGGTCAAGCTTCTCGAGGTCGACGAGCGCGGCCGCATGAAGCTGTCGCGGAAGGCGCTGCTTCCGAAGGAGTAGAGGCGTGCAGACAGAACGCCTCGACGAGGGCCTGTTCCGCACGACCGCGCCGAACGGGCTCGTCGTGCTGTCCGAGCGCATGCCGACCCTCCGGTCGGCGGCGCTCGGCACGTGGGTGCGCTCCGCCAGCGCCCACGAGCCGCGCCCCAAGATGGGCGTGTCCCATCTGCTCGAGCATATGGTCTTCAAGGGCACCGAGCGCCGGAGCGCGCGCCAGATCGCCCTCGAGCTCGAAGTTCGCGGCGGAAGCCTGGACGCGTTCACGAGCCGGGACCATACGAGCTTCCAGGCGCACGTTCTCGACGAGGACCTGGCGCTCGCCGCGGACATTCTCACCGATCTCGTCCGCCGTCCGCTGCTTCGGGCCACCGACCTCGACCCCGAGCGGAAGGTCGTCATCGAGGAGATCAGTGGCGTCGAAGACACGCCGGATGATCTCGTCTTCGACCTGCACGCCGAGGCGCTCTGGGGTGAGCACCCGTACGGCTACTCGATCCTGGGCTCGCGCGAGTCCGTCGGCGCGCTCGACGCGCGCGATCTCCAGGCGGTGCACCGCGAGGGGTACTACGCGGGAAACTGCGTGATCGCGGCGGCCGGCAACCTCGAGCATGAGGCGCTGATCGCGATGCTGGCGCGCGAGGGATGGCTGGACGACAACGGCGCCCGGTCCCCCCGTCCGGCGGTTGCGCGGGCGGCGGCGCGGCATGGCTCGGAGCGGCGCGAGCATCGCGACACCACCCAGTGTCACATCGTCTTCGGCACCGACACCTTTCAGTTGAACGATCCCCGTCGCTTCGCGCTCGCCATCCTCGCGAACGCCTTCGGCGGCGGGATGTCGAGCCGGCTCTTCCAGCGGGTCCGCGAGGAGCTCGGCCTCGCCTACGCGGTATTCGCGTTCAAGCACTTCTTCCAGAGTGCGGGCCAGCTCGGCGTCTACGTCGGCACGCGGCCGGAGGCTGCCGACCAGGCGGTGGACGCCATCCGCGGCGAGTACGATCTCATCGCTCGCGAAGGGCTGCCTGACGTGGAGCTCGCCGACGGCAAGCGGCAGCTCAAGGGGCAGATCATGCTGTCGCTCGAGAATCCGCTCAGCCGCATGTCGCGCCTCGCCGCGAACGAGCTGCATGGCGAGCCCTATCGACCGCTCGGCCAGCTTCTCGCCGAGATCGACGCCGTGTCGCCGGAGCAGGTGCGTGCCGTCGGGGCGGAATTCTTCCCGTCGGCGCGCCAGACCGTGCTCCGCCTCGGTCCCGAAGCAGCCTAGAAGCCCGACGCACTCACACACCACCCACGGAATCCGCCATGCTCATCGGCGTCCCGAAGGAGATCAAGACCAACGAGAACCGCGTGGCGCTCGTTCCTGCGGGAGCCGAAGCGCTGGCCGGCGCGGGTCACAGCGTGTACGTCGAGTTGGGCGCCGGATTGGGGAGCGGGTTTCCGGATGAGAGCTATACCGCCGCGGGCGCGACGATCCTCCCGACCGCTGACGAGGTCTGGAAGCGCGCCGACATGATCATGAAGGTGAAGGAGCCGATCGCCGTGGAGTGGCCGCGCATGCGACGCGGCCAGCTCATCTACACGTACTTTCATTTTGCGGCTGCGGAAGACCTCACGCGAGCGGTGATCGACTCGGGCGCCGTGGCGCTCGCTTACGAGACGGTGGAGCTGCCGACGCGGGAGCTTCCGCTGCTCACGCCCATGTCGGAGGTCGCGGGCCGCATGGCGGTGCAGGAGGGCGCCAAGTATCTCGAGAAGCATTTCGGCGGGAGCGGCATCCTGCTGGGCGGCGTCCCGGGTGTGGCGCCTGGAGAGGTCGTCATCCTCGGCGGCGGCGTCGTCGGCATCAACGCGGCGAAGATGGCGGCGGGTCTCGGCGCGCACGTGACGATTCTCGACATCTCACTCGACCGGCTCCGCTATCTCGACGACGTGCTCCCCGCCAACGTCGACACCACGTACTCGAATCGCTTCAACATCCTCGATGCCATCCGCCGCGCCGATCTCGTCATCGGCGCCGTGCTCCTGCCCGGTGCAAAGGCCCCTCACCTCATCAAGCGGGCGGACCTCAAGCTGATGAAGCCGGGCTCCGTCATCGTGGACGTCGCGGTGGACCAGGGCGGGTGCGTCGAGACGATCAAGCCGACTACCCACGAACAGCCCACGTACTTCGTCGACGGAATCCTCCATTACGCGGTGGCGAACATGCCGGGCGGCGTGCCGCGCACCTCCACGCTCGCGCTGACCAACGCCACGCTGCCCTACGCGTTACGGCTGGCGAAGGACGGCTGGAAGATCGCGTCGAAGAAGGATCCCGCGCTCAGGCTGGGGCTCAACGTCGTCGGCGGGAAGGTCGTCTATCCCGGTGTAGCCGAAGCGTTCGGGCTCGAGCTCGTCGACGTGGAGTCGGTGCTCTGATCGGAGCGCCGTCTCCGGTCAGGGTGCTGCTCGCCCGCCTTCCCCACGGCGAGGGTCTTCCGCTCCCTGCTGCCGCAACGGCGGGAGCGGCCGGGCTCGACCTCGCGAGCGCCGAGGAGGCGGTGCTCCGGCCGCTCGAACGCCGGCTGTTCCAGACGGGGTTCAGCATCGCACTTCCGCCCGGGTACGAGTGTCAGATCCGCCCCCGGTCCGGCCTTGCGTTTCGCCACGGAATCACGCTTCCCAACACGCCCGCAACGATCGACAGCGACTATCGCGGGGAATTGAAGGTCGCGCTGGTCAACCTGAGCGCGGAATCCTTCCGGGTGACCCGCGGCATGCGGATCGCACAGATGGTCGTGGCTCGGGTGGAGCAGGTGCAATTCGAGGCAGTGAGCGTCCTGCCACCGTCCGATCGCGGTACAGGGGGCTTCGGCAGTACTGGAAGCTGAATGGCGTAACCTCGCGTCTTGTCCGCGCTTACGGCCGTCGTTACCTTAGGGCGCCAATGAAATTCCCTCCCATGAACTTCACATCGCTGTTGCCGGCCAACGAGATCGCCGTCGATCTCGGGACGGCGAACACGCTCGTATACGTGAAGGGCGAAGGGATCGTCCTCAATGAGCCGTCGGTCGTTGCCATCGAAAAGGCGACCGGGCGCATCAAGGGAATCGGCCTCGAGGCCAAGCGCATGCTGGGCCGCACGCCGGAGGGCATCGTCGCGGTGCGGCCGCTCAAGGACGGCGTCATCGCCGACTTCGACGTGACCGAGAAGATGCTCCGGTTCTTCCTGAAGCGGATCATCGACAAGCACGTCTTCCGCGTGAAGCCGAAGGTGATCGTCTGCGTGCCGTCCGGCATCACCGAAGTCGAGCGCCGCGCGGTGCGCGACTCCGCTGAGACTGCGGGTGCCAAGACCGTGCACATGGTGGCTGAGCCGATGGCCGCCGCGATCGGCGTCGGCCTCCCGGTGGAGACGCCCACCGGAAACATGGTGATCGACATCGGCGGCGGCACCACTGAGATCGCCGTCATCGCGCTGTCGGGAATCGTCTCGGACACCTCGATCCGCACCGGCGGAGACGAGCTCGATCAGGCCATCGTGCAGTTCATGCGGAAGAACTACAACCTGCTCGTCGGCGAGCCGACCGCCGAGCAGATCAAGATCCGCATCGGGTCGGCCGCGCCGACCGGCGACGAGCGCGAGATGGAGGTGAAGGGCAGGGACCTCGTCTCGGGCATTCCGAAGACGGTGCGCGTGCACTCCTCCGAGATCCGCGAGGCGGTGCAGGAGCCGATCCAGCAGATCGTGGATGCGGTGCGTCGCGCGCTCGAGATCACGCCGCCGGAGCTCGCGAGCGACATCGTCGATCGCGGCATCGTGATGACCGGCGGCGGCGCCCTCATCCGCGGCCTCGATATCCTGCTCGCGCAGGAAACCGGCCTGCCGATCCACGTGGACGATGACCCGCTTACCTGCGTTGTCCGGGGCACCGGGCGCATCCTGGACGACTACGAGAAGTACAAGAGCGTCCTCTCCGCCTGACGATGTTGCGCGCGACCGATCGCTCGCAATCCCGTCGTGACACCGCGGCGCTGCTCATCTGCGCCGCGGTCTCGTTTCTCGTCCTGCTCGCCCCCGACAGCCTCGGACGCTCGGTGTCTTCGTCGCTCCGCGACACGATTCTCTCCCCGCTCGTGTGGCTGCAGTCGGAAGCCGTCGAAGGACGCACCAGCCGCAAGCGGTTTCGCGAGGTTTCCGCGCAGCGTGATACCGCCACGCTGCTGGCCCAGAACCTGCCCGTGCTGCAGGCGGAGAACCAGCGACTTCGCGAGCTGCTCGCGCTCAGCCGGCGCACCGGGTTCCGGCATGTCGCCGCGGAGGTGCTGCACCAGTCGGCGGCCAGCGACGGCCGGATGCTCCTGCTGGACGCGGGCAGCGACGACGGCGTGGCGCCCTTCCAGCCCGTAGTCGCCCCCGAGGGACTTCTCGGCGTCATCGCGTCCATATCGGCGAAGTCGGCGAGCGTCATGACGTGGGCCCATCCCGATTTCCGGGTCAGCGCCTTCACGGAGCGCGGGGCGATCTTTGGCGTTGTGGCGCCGGCGGGCGGCTCAGTGGGGAGCGAGGCGCTGCTCGAGTTCCGCGCCGCGAGTTATCGCGACACGCTGGCAGCGGGCACGCTGGTGCTTTCGTCCGGCCTGGGCGGCGTCTACCCGAAGGGAATTCCCATCGGCACCGTCGCCGGCGTCGCCCGGGAGCAGGAAGGGTGGGAGCGCGTCTATGCGCTGCGACCGTCCGCGAGTCCGAGCGCGACCGCGCACGTGATGGTCCTTGTCGGCCGGGCCATGTCGGTCGAAGAGGCGTTTCCGAGCGACTCCGTGGTCGCTGCGCTTCGCGCCGATTCCCTCCGGCAGCGTGCCGCGGCCGACTCGCTGCTCCGCGTCCGCATCGCCGACTCCGTCCGATCAGCGCTCCGCGATTCCCTGGCGCGCAGCGGAGCCGGCGCGGTCGCGAGCCCCGTTCGTACCGACAGCGCGCGGGCGCCCTGATGGCCGTCGGCCGGGATTCGCGGATCGGTCTCGGGATCGTGATGCTGACGCTGCTCGTGCTGGAGTTCTACGCGCGGCCGCGGATCTGGGAATCGCGCGTCAGCCCCGACTTCCTCATGATCGCCCTGCTCATCGTCGCAATGGGGAGCCGGCCGGGAACGGGCGCGATCATCGGGTTCGTGGTCGGCATGGTGACCGACGCGCTCACGCCGGCCCGCGTGGGCGCGGGGATGCTGGCGCACACCATCATCGGGTATCTCGGCGCCTGGGGACGTGCCGTCTTCTTCGCGGAGAATATCCTGGTGCACGGTGCGATGTTCTTTGCGGGGGTGTGGCTCCGGAATCTCATGGTGCTCGCCGCGAGCGGCGGGGCGGGCGGAAGCTTCTTCCGGGAGGCGTTCGTGGTGGCGCCGCTGCAGGGGCTCAGCACGGCCGTCGCCGGCGTCATGGTACTTTACGTCGTGAAGGAATGGCTCGCGATCCGGCTGGACGTGTGACATGAACGGCTTCGATTCCTACCAGGTTCGAGAGCGCGCTACCATTGCGCGATGGGTCCTGTCGTTCGCGTTCGCCATCCTGATCGGCGCGTTCTTCCGGACCCAGATCCTTCAGCACGACAAGTATCAGCTCCGCGCCGAGACCAACCGTCTCCGCGCGATTCCGCTGGAGCCGCCGCGCGGCGCGATTCTCGACCGGAACGGCGAGATCATCGCCGAGAACCTTCCCGGGTTCTCCGTCAAGCTCCTCGCGACGAACGCCGACTCGCTCCGCGCCGTGCTCGGCCGACTTGGCGAGTTCCTGCCGATCGACAGCGCGGCCATGCGCGACATCGAGCGCAAGTGGCGCGCGGCGCAATACCAGCCCGCCGTCATCATCGGTGATGCGTCGTTCGAGACGATCTCCCGCCTCGAGGAGCGTCGCGCGACGATCACCGGACTCATCATCCAGTCGGAGCCCAAGCGGATCTACCCCAGGGGCGAGGCCGTCGCGCACCTCGTCGGCTACGTCTCCGAAGTGACCGAGACCGACCTCGCCCGGAACCGTTTCCCGGAGGCGGCGCTCGGCTCGATCGTCGGCAAGGCGGGTGTCGAGCGCGCCTACGACAGTGTGCTGCGGGGCCGGGCCGGTATCCGGTACGCTGAAGTGAACGCGCGCGGCCGGCTCGTGCGGGAGGACGTCGGCACCGCCTCATTGCCCCCCGTCGCCGGGAAGCCGATCAGGACCACGATCGACCTGCCGCTGCAGCGGTACATCGACAGCATCTGGCCCAGGGGGGTTCGCGGCGCGATGATCGCGATGACGCCGACCGGCGAGATCCGCGCGCTCTATTCCGCTCCGACCTACGATCCGAACCTCTTCGTGGGTGGTATCAGCACCATCGACTGGCGCCGCCTCAACGGCGACTCCGCGCGGCCGCTCCTGAACCGCGCGATCTACGGACGCTATCCGCCGGCCTCGCCGTTCAAGCTCGCGACGGCAGCCATGGCGCTCAAGCGCGGGATCATCGGCTTCGGGACCCGGATGCCGGTATCGTGTGCCGGCGGCTACCGGCTCGGCAACCGGATCTTCAAGTGCTGGAAGAAGGAGGGGCACGGCTCGCTCGACCTCATCGGCGCCGTCGCGCAGAGCTGCGACGTCTACTTCTACCAGGTAGGCCAGCGGCTCGGGCTCAACGCGATCGTCCAGGAGGGATCGTCGATGGGCTTCGGCGGGAGGAGCGGCATCGACCTCCCGAGCGAGCAGGTCTCGATCTATCCACGCGCGACCGCGTACTTCGACAGCCTGTACGGCCCGCGCCGGTGGAGCCCTGCCGCAACGGTGCTCAACTTTTCGATTGGGCAGGGCGAGAACACCCAGACCCTCATCAACATGGTGCAGTTCTATCAGGCCCTCGCGGGCGACGGCCGCGAAGTCCCGCCGCACATCGTGGCGCCGCGCTCCGATCAGCCGCGCCACAACCTCGGCCTCTCCGAGGAGCAGCTCAAGGGATTGCGCCGCGCGCTCATCGCGGTGCTCGAGCGCGGAACTGCGGCGCGCTCCCGGCGCGAAGGCCTGCTCATCGCCGGCAAGACGGGCACCGCCCAGCAGGCACGCGGACAAAAGGACCACGGCTGGTTCCTCGGGTTCGCCCCCGCGGAGAATCCGGAGCTCGTGATCGGGGCCATCATGGAGGAGGCCGAGCACGGCTCGGACGTCGCGCCGTACGTTTCCGACGCGCTGGCCCGCTATATCCTTGGCCCCGACACGGCGCGCTCGTCGGCGCAGCGCATGGTCCTCACCGACGCTATCGTGTCCGACAGCGCGCCCCGACCCGAGGTCGTGCCGGATAGCGCACCCCCGGCGGCGCCCCGGTGAGGCTCGCCGGTCTCGACCGCGGCCTCGCCTCCGTCGCGTTCGTTCTCATTCTCTTCGGCATCGTGGTCATGTACTCGGCCGGCCAGACGGACGTGCCTACGAGTGCGGCCGGCGTCTGGCACCGCCAGTTCGTCTGGCTCGCGATGGGCCTGGTGATCGGATTCATCGCGTTCAAGACATCGTTCCGGCTTCTGGAGTGGGCCGCGCCGGCAGTGTACGGCTTCAGCCTGCTATTGCTCATCGCGGTGCTGTTCGTCGGGACCGGCGCCGGGACCGCGGAAAGCAGCAAGAGCTGGCTCGAGATCGGCGGGCGCCGCATCG
>Ga0079218_10000649_pt1 | contig 10951 bp, 16 predicted proteins | sample NCCompost_FD_77181 | JGI IMG/M metagenome (GOLD analysis project Ga0079218, IMG submission 77181) | Agricultural soil microbial communities from Utah to study Nitrogen management - NC Compost | ecosystem: Environmental > Terrestrial > Soil > Agricultural land | place: USA: Utah | collected... | reverse complement strand
CGGCGCCCGGGCCGACGGAGCCGACCGGCAAGGGGGGCGATCATCGCCTGCCGGCCGCCCTGTCCGAATGGATGCAGGGCCTCCCGGAAGGGTGGCTGACTGATCATCTTGACCGTAACGCCGCACTACGCCTGGCCGGCAACGGGGTTGTGCCGACCCAGGGTGCGGCGGCGATCCGCATGCTCTGGCCGCACATCCCGACTTGACAACCGTACCTCGCGCGAGGTATGGTTGTCTTGTTCGACGGGGACATTGACAACTACACAGAGCAGAGGATCGGAGATCGACATGGCCGAGAGCGCGATTGCTGTCCTGTGGTTCGTACAGGTCAGCTTCGGGTGGAAGTGGATCACCGTGGATTTTGACGGTGGCGGCAACCGGACCCCCTTGGAGGCCCTGGCCCGCGAACACGCAGCCGCGGTACGGGCGGAAGCCACCGAACGTCAGGCGGTGCGGCTGGTACGGGAGACGCTCAACCTGAACAGATCGCACCCGAACGTGGCGAACATCCACGTGGTTGGACGGAGCTACGATTACGAGATCATCGAATAGCCGACTTGACAACCGTACCTCACGTGAGGTACGGTTGTCTTGTTCGAAGGGCGTGGAGACGACACAGGGAGACGGACGAAGATGAGGCGCTTCCATCTTTACGTTGCAGGTCAGACAACCTGTTACTACGGCACAGACCACCAATTGGTCCCGATCATCACCGCCCACGGGACCACCGTGGGATACCTCCCTGGGCAGAGCGTCGCGCTCTACCGCGATGGCTTTCTGCAAGAGGTCACCGTTCACGAAAGCGCGTACGACGCACGGGCGTACGCGACCGCGCGCACCGTGGAGGCTCGCCGGTGCCCCCTGCCACACCTTCGCGACTACAAGGTCATCTAGCGAGCAGCACTTGACAACCGTACCTCGGTCGAGGTATGGTTGTCTTGTTGGAAGCGCACCACACAACTACACAGAGGAGTCATCATGATCGACTGCCCGGTCGTTGCGGCGGGGTACGGGCCGCACGTTCGACAGGACTGCCGCGAAGCCCACCCGTTTGGGATCGTAATCTACAGTCGGCAGACCGGAACGTGGCATCCGATGGCCGCGCCCGATATGGACATCCCGACCCCCACCCGGGAGGGTGACTGACAAACGGCAGCCCCCGTCGATGACGGGGGCTGCGTCGCGTCCGAGGTCGAGCGGCTACGGCCGGCGGTTCAGGACCTTGTGCATGGTCGCCGGCGAGTTGACGTGCCGGCGCGCCCACCACGCGGCTACCAGCGGCGCCAAGAAGGCGACTCCGCCGACGATGACCGCGGTCTGATCCGCGGTGAGCTTCAGCCCCCATGCGGTGGCCGCCGACACGATCAGCGTGGCCGCCCCGACGTACAGCGCGCGGCCGGTCAGCGGCTCACTCTCGCGCCCGACAACGACCGGCGTGACCTCGCCATCGGTCGGCACTCGCTTGATTTCACTCATGATCAACTCCCTGTCACCACGGCAGAGGATGGCTGAGTGTCATCGTGCCGAATGTCATATGGATCGTCAGCCATACCCCGAACAGTCCGAGCATGACACGTCCGGCGATCACCAGCGGTGTCGGGCGCCGGTCGTACACCTTGAACGCCCGCCAGAACTGCTCTGAGAGCGTATCCCCGTCGCGCTTGTTGAGCAGCGCTACACCTTCAAGTACCAGGAACACGGCGCCCCACAGGCACCAGGCCAGCGCCCAGGGGTTCACCGCGACGGGCCGCGCCAGCCGGCCGGCCAGAGCGGCACCCCGAACGCCAGGTGCGCGGCGACGAACGCCAGGCCGAGCACCACCAGGTCGATCGAGCCGATCGCGACCCCGAACAGCCGGAGGATAAAGATGATCAATGCGACGACGGCGAGCATGGTCAACTCCTATCGGGTCAGGACGAGCCCGAGCACGGCGATCGCCACGAACGCGACCGAGATCAGTATGCTCCACACCGCGCTGACGCCCTGGCCGTGGCCGGCCTGCGCTTTCGCATAGTCGGCAGCCGGCTGGATCAGCGCCTCCAGGCGCGCCACCGCGGCGGTCAGGTCCGTCTGCGTGACGTAGGTGCCTCGCTCACGCTCGATCTGTGAGCGAAGTTCGTTGGCCTTTTCGTCCTTGTATGTCTGGATCTCCCGGGCCAGTTCGAGCGCCGCGCGATCCGCCACTTCCTTGATCTTAAGCGCCTTCTCGCGCTCGATCGCGACCTCGGCATACCGCCGGTCCCGCTCGATCCACAGCTCACGCAGGTGCGTCCGAAGCGTCAGCACGCACTACGGCCCAGGACACCCGAACGACTCCCGCAGGTAGGCCATCGCAGCGGCCACCCTGCGCCCTGTCTCACTCGCCGGCGGCGCCATCCGGTACTGATCGTCCATCGTGACGAGCAGCGCGCACCAGCGGCGGTCATTCTGGCGTTCGACCTCGGCGGCCCGGCGTTCCGCCTCACGCTCGGCGCGGTTCTGCCGGTCCACGACGTGGCCGGTGTAGACCACGCCACCGCCGCCCAGCGCGACCATGCACAGCACCATGACGGCCAGGGTCCACCAGGCGCCCCCGGTCAGCTCGCGCAGCCTCGTCGTCCTCACCGTCAACGGCCCCTCACGGCGCTGTAGACGGTGAGGACGACGGCGCCGGCGGTTGCGGCGGCGTAGAGGGGGACTGTGATTCTGGCGTGCCGGACGCGCCAGGGGATGGCCGTAGCTGGTAGATGCCCAGGGCCGTCCTGCCAGCCAGCAGGCCGGCCAGAATGATCATGATTCCGGCGTCGACCGGCCGCCCCTGCCACAGGTGCCAGACCTGAACGGCCATCCCGCCGCCGCCGATCACGATCGCGGTCACGTCCGCCAATGTGGTCAAGAGATGCTCTGTTCTCACGCACTGTTACCGCCGTTCCGTCAGGGCCCACACCCGTCAGATTCAGGACGCCTGACTGTAGTATCGCGCGGACGATGGTGCGGGATCAGGAGTCCTCGGCGAGCTCCGCGCCCTCCCGTGCGGCGTCACGGGTTTGTTCATACGTCAGCGGCACACCTCCGCCGGACCCGCCACCGAGTGTGGCGACATCGCGCCCCCACACGTCCCGGTCGCCGGACGAAACGTAGACCGCCCCACCGTTGCCCAGGTTGCCCAGGAATCCGGTCTGGTGCGTCTGGCTGTTGCCTACCGCGGCCACCGTCGCCGCCGGCACGACGCGCCGGAGCATGCCGTCACACAGCCACGTTTCCTGTGGGTCGGCGGCGTCGCTGAATCGCACAAGCATCTGCATGGTTCCCACCCCTCCGAGCACTCCCGCGCTCGATCCGTCCCAGTTGTCGCCGTTTTTGACGTACCCCGCCACGCGCTCCAGGAACACGTCCCAGGGGAATCCGGCACCGGGGTCGGTGTGGTCGCCCCCATCCTCTGGATACGCGTAGGTCACGTCAACGTGCCCGCAGATGCCGCGCGGCCGCGCGGCGGCCGGTGCGTACCAGGCGGCGCGCACCTCGGCCACGCTCAACCGGCGCACCGGTAGGCCGTACTTCCGGCAGTCCCGCGCCGTCTGCCGTGCGGCGCGCCACAGTGTCGCGTCGCTGGCGGCGTCGAGCCACTGCGCGCGGGTCTGCGCCGTGCCGCACAGTTCGTGCTGGATCCCCAGACGGTTGCCCCGGTACAGCGCGGAGTTCGCGCGGTCGCGGGTGAGCACACACTGAACCGTCGAATTCTGATCATGGAAATAGTGGCACGACGTACCGTCGGTCCGCCGGGCGTCGTACGCCGCGCCATCCTCGGCCGACGTCGCCCGCTCGCTGCCCGCCGTGTAGTGGATCACCACGTACTGGACCGAGCGACCGTCCCGCCCGGAGCCCCACGCGCGTGGCTGGACGAATGCCAGGTCAGGGTATTCAGGACTGGTCGCCACCGCGACCTCCCTCCCCCGGCCAGGCCAGCGCGTCGAGCTGGCGTTGAACCGCGGAATCATCGAGATCCACCCCGCCGGCCGGATCGGTGGCCAGGGCGCCCCACTCGTCCGCGTCCAGCTCGATCGTCGGCGGATAGTCGGGGTCCGGCACGTCATCGCCGGCCGCGTACTTGCGCAGCAGGCGACCGCCCGTTCCCGTGTCGTGCGCGAACCATGCCCGCGGCCGGTCGTCACGCTCCGGCCAGAGGTCCCGGCCGGCCTTGCTGTACCGCTGAATGTTCACCATCAGACATCCACTCCCACGTCGCCCGGATCCACCCAACCATCGAAAATCAGAAGATCGATCGTCGGATGGTTCGCCGTCACCCCGATGCTGACGCTACCACTTCCACCGATTCGGGCCACTGACAGCAGAATCGAGTAGTTCGCCGTTGTCGCTGGGATGAACGGCAGCCAGAGAACGGATCCGTATGCGATCGCGGACGGTTGATGGTTGCCGCCCTCCCCGATGATCGTGCTGGCCGTCGTGGCCGTACCGGCCGCGTTGAACCGCAGGCGACCCACGATGACGTCGAGCGCCACCGTGCTGGCGAAAAAGAGATTGTTCGTGACGAGTGTGTAGATCCGCCCGTTCTGAAGTGGTATGCCGTCCACTCTCAGCACACCGACCTCGGATGTCGTCGCGCTCGACGATGTCTCGCGCCGGCCGCGCCGGATCACCGACCCTCGTGGATCGTCGATGCTGGTGGTCGGTACGACGTCACCGGATGCGGTCATCGGACCGACCTCCCCGCCTGCCACAGGCGCACGTCGGCGCCCATCGGATGTGCCGTGATCGCGCTGTTCACACCGCGGGTGACCGTCAGCGTCTGCACGTCGCTGATCAGTGACACGACGGTCGCCTTACTGGTGCCGGTGCCGCCGGTCACCACGAGCGAACCCGCCGCGGTGTTGGTCGCCGTGGTCTGGATCTGGTAGTACCAGGCGATGCCCTGCCCGCCGGTGCCGAGTGCCGAGTCCGGTTCCCCGATCTCGGTCCAGCCGGCCGGCGTCGCCGCCGACGTCCAGTCGTCGTCACGCTGCACCATCAGGATGGCCACACACGCCGGTCGGATAATGCCCAGCCCGGGGTAGGCGATGTTGGTTGCGGAGGCGTTGGACAGTGGGATGGCCACCGTGTGCGTGACCGTCTGCACGTAGCGGAATGCGCACATCTGCGCCGATACGGTGTCCCCGGCGGCGCCGTTGTACGGCGTGAGCAGCGGAGGTGCGGTATCGACCGCGTTCACCCACGGTCGCGCGTACAGCGCGAACGATCCGTTCGCCCCGCCGAACCGGGCCAGTGTGGTCCATCCCAGCTGGTCGCCGATCAGCCGCGCCCGGCGTCCGGCCACCCCGCCGACCGCCGCGAATCCCCCGGCATCCCGGACGGAGCAGAGCAGTAGCTCGCAGTCCCCGGCAGCCAGGCCGGCCGCGGCCCCCGGCGTGATCGCCGCGTAGTCGGCGTGCGCCGCGGTGCCGGCGTTGACGAACGCGGGCGTGCGGTTGGTCACGGCCGTGCACGTCACGCGGTCGCGTATGCGTAGCGCCAGGTCGTACGGGACCGCGGTGGTCGACCACTTGCCGGACGTGCCGCCGGGGTTGCCGCGGGTACCCACCAGCAGTGCCACGTCGTTGTCGTCCACGCCGGCCAGTAGCGCCGATCCCGACGTATCGGCGCGCGACAGATTCCCGGCACCGGTCTGCGCGATGAACGCGTCACGCCAGAGCGCGACCGGGCGGGTGAACAGGATCGCTGAGAATGCAAACTGTGAATGCCACTCTTCGATACCCATGACCTGCTGGTCGATATCGTCAAGAGACGAATGCGTCGGATTGTCCGTGATCAGGATGCGGCTACCGATGTCGACATCGGCCAAGTAGGTCGCCCGCAGGCCGGACGCCGGGCCGGTCAGCTCCAGACCGATCCGGTACCGCAGGTCCGGATGGGACAACAGGGCGGCTTCCCACTGCGCCGCGCGTAGTGCCTGCGCGTCCGATTCGAGATTCACCGTCAACGGCCGGTCGAGCACGTAGCCGGCGGTCACCGGATCGTAGGGTGCCGGCGCGTCGCCGACCACACCCCCGCCACCCTGATTGGTCACGGTGATCCGGTTGGCCCGGCGGAAGCTGTCGCGGATCGCCAGCAGGGTCCGGATCTCTCCATCGCGGCGGTCGATCGTCAACGCCGGCGTGGCCGCCGCGGCGTACAGATCTTCACGCAGTGCGATGGCCACCCCGCCGGCCGTGTCCTCATACATGAGGCCGCCCTCGGACCGGGTGAGCAGCTTCAGCCTCTCGGCCGGTCCGGCGATGGCCAGTACCCCCGTGGTGCTGGTGGTCACCCCGGTCAGCGGACCCCCCAGAGGCAGGCCCGCATCCACAGCCGCGGAGAACCATGCCACCCACGTGTCGGTACCCCGGAACCCCTCATAGTTAATCCCGGCGGGTGCATCGGGGTCGGTCCAGACCTGCCAATGACCGCTCGCCCATCCGTTGATACCGGGGTCCGGGCCGCTCGCCAGCACGTTGACCGGTCCCAGGGTATGGGTGGCTACCGTACCGTTCTGGCCGGCGGCGCCCCACGAACTACTGATCGTCCAGTCCACGTCGGCACCGTTCTGCGTGGCCGACAGCGTGATCCGGACCAGGGTGCCCCACGGCTCCGCGCCGTCATCGTCGATGAGTGGCATGGTGCGGGTGCCGGTCAGCAGGTCGGTGCCCGACGCATCCTCGCCACGCACCTCCAGCAGGGCCGGCGTCCCGGCGATGATGCGCAGCAGCCAGCGACGCACCGTACCGGTGTCGGTATACACGGCAAAAAACGGCTGGGTCCCGGCCGGTTCCTCGGGCACCCGCCACGCCGTCACGACACTCCACGCCTCCGGATGCGGGCGCGCGTACGGGGCCAGGACGGCCCGTACCCAGGATGCATCGTCTGCGAATGTCCACAGTGGTTTGGAACCGACGACGTCACTGTCCGACGCTGTGTCGATCAGGTACAGCGAGGTTACGGGCGGCTGCGTCGGTACGACGCTGCGCAGGCTGGTGCTACCGGACGGATCCTCGCCCGGCCAGTACGCCACCAGTCCGTTGTCGGCCTGATCGACCAACTGGCCGTAGAGAGCGGACTGCGCGCCGGACTGGCTCTCTTCCCAGTACAGCGGGCCGTACGCCACAATGTCGGCGGCCAGATACCCTCCGGCGACGTCTTCGATGATAGTGACCTCAGCCAGCAACGCGACCGCCCGGACCGTCGTGGCGCCGAACGTCCGGCTGATCCGGATCGGGGTCCGCTCATGGATCAGACCGAGGTACGGATTGCTGGCATGCTCGACATGCCAGCGCAGATCGGCGTTCTTTCCGCGAAAACGGATCTCGCTGGCGCTCGGATCGTCGGATCCGTCGGCGTAGCCACGCCGGACGTAGACCCCCTGATCGTCCAGCTCGACATAGGCGGTCCAGTCGGACCAGTCGTATGTGGCGCTGCTGACGCGCGGATCCGGATCGCCGAGCGCCACCTCCACCAGGACGGTCATGCCAGGCGCACCCGGCCGGTACCCGGATCTGCATAGGCCTTGACCGGCCCGTTCAGCAGGTACCGCAGCAGGTCGGTCATCGCGCCGGCCGCGATTCCCATACTGTTGCCGGCGCCACCCGTAGCGGACCCCGCAGTAGGGCGGCCGCCCCCGGCTCCGGCGGCCAGCATCTGCCGGGTGTCTCCGGCGTTGCGCACCCGACCACCCCGGGCGCCCAGGTCGAGGATCTCCGTGCCGCGTTCGCCCACCTTCACCAGGCCGGTCGCCAGACCACCGCTCGCGCGCGCGGAGATCCTCGACGTGGTGGTCTCAATGACGTTGCGGTAGGTGGTCAGAGTGGCCGTAGCGTTGATCTCGATAGACCGTGAGGTCTGCATCCCGTTCAACGCTGAATTCACGTCGGCAACGAACCCGTTGAACTCGGCTGCCGCCTGTTGAAGCTGTGGTCCGATACCCGGCATCCATCCGAATGCGCGAGCGGCGGCCTGAAGAATGGCGTTCATTCCGTAGAGAATGAAAATCAGGAATTCGTTGAACGCGCGGTAGATCGCCCGGACGATGTACGTCAATCCCAGGAACGACTGTGTGACCACCTGTAGGATCTGAAGAATGATCCCGCCGGCCGTGGAGAAATCGTCGATGGCCTGCTGACCCTCGGCAGATTCTGCCCATTCCTTCATGGCCGTCGTCTGCGCGTGCACGCCGGCCAGGAACGTCTCGCCGTCGGTGGTCGCACCCTGGTACATGGCCGCCAGGACGCCCATCAGATCCGACACGATCCCGCGCAGGTCCCCGAACGCCGTGATGGCCTTGTCGAGCCATCGGCCGATCGACCCGTCGTCCTTCATTTTGGTGATCCATGTCGCGGCCTTCTCGGCCAGCGTGCCCAGGGTATCGGACAACGACGCCAGGCGTGGCGCGCCAACCTCGGCAAGGTCGAGCAGGATCGACACGATCGGCTGGATCACACGCCCGATCGAGCCGATAGCGGCGCTGATGTTGCGCATGATGCCCTCGACGCGCGCGACCCGTTCGCTGGACTCCAACCAGTTCAAGGTCTTGCGGATGGCGCCGTTCATGCTGTCCGCGATACGTGGCAACCACCGGCTGAACACCGGCAGATACTGTGCGTTGAGTTCCATGAGATCGGCGCCGAGCTCGCGGAAAAACCGGTTCTGCACGGCTTTCTGAAGCGGCTTCCATGCGTTGCGGATAAGCACAATCGCGGCGATGAAATCGTGCGTCCACCGGGGCATTCCCTTAGCGGATTTCTCCCACTTGTTCCAGTCGGTCAGGGCATCGTTGATCGCGTCGCCCATGCCGTTGGTGGCGAGTTTCATGACCAGCATGGCCGCGCCGGCGCCGGCCAGGGCGGCCGGTAGAAGAGTGATGATGCCGGTCAGGTCGATCAGCGTCGGCAGCAGATGGATACCGACGGCCAGCATGGCGGCCATCCTGCCGGCGGACAGCCCGAACGCCTGCGCGCCCTCGCGGATGGCCGGGGCCATGTCGGCGAGTTGCTGCGCCACTCTGCCGGCCATACTCCCGATCGCCTGAAATCCACGCCGGAACACGGCGACCGCCTGCGTCCACCGGCCGCCGATGTTGGTCGACATCCGGCGGATGGTGCTCTGGACGTTGTTCGCCATCCGCCGGGCGGCGAGCTGTACGAGTTGGAAACCGGTCATCGCGCCGCGGGACTGGACGGTGACCACGATCACGACGGGCGCGGCCATCGGCTACCCTCCCGTCCCATCCGTTGCGGCGCGGCGTGAGCCGAGACGCTCGATCGTCAGCAACTCCATGAGCTCTGCATCCTCGTCGAGCAGAGTTTGCAGCGTGTAACCGCTGAACCGTTCGAGGATGCCTAGGAGGTACTCGGCTCTGGCGAGTGCTCCAGGCTTTGTAGCGCCATCAGCGTCTCCGAGGGTCCGCCACCGTTCGAGCTGCGTTCCAAAGGGTCGGCAACACCACCCGACGCCTGCGTCATTCCCTCGACGATCGCCATCACGAGCGCGACGTCCTGGTCGCGGAGCGCCTCCGGGGTTAGCGGGACCGGCACGGCCGGACTGTCATCGTCGAACGGGTCTTCCGGGTCTTCAAGGTTCCACGCCACCAGGCAGGGATACAGGCTGTCCAGGAGCGCCTGTATCTGCTCCCGGCTGTTCGCCGGATCGGCGACGTCCACCTGTTCGGCGAGCTCCATCAACCCCATTACCCGGCCGATGGACACCCGCTTGATCCAGACGTTGAACCCGTCGAGCTCCGGATCGGAGAAAACCAGCTTGACCGGCGCCCGCCGGTACCCCTTACCCATGCCCTAGGTCCACGTCGGAACGGTGCCGTTGGCCAGGACGACGGGGGCCTGGCCCTTGAGCGATCCATCGTCCGCACGGGTGTACGAGTAGTCCGTCGCCAGCACCTCATTGGTCAGGGTCTGACCGCTGACCGCGAGCGTGAACGTCCGTGCGTTGTCGAGCACCTTGAACACGTCATGCGGAGAGTTGGACGTCGCATCGTCGAATGTGAAAGACAGGGTCGCGCTGAAGTCCGCCAGGGCGTGGAGCCGCTCGATCGCATTCTTGTCCAGACCGGTCACCTCCAACACGTTGCGGGGCGTGGCCCACTCGACGCTGTTGGTCGCCGATCGGATGTCCTGTGGCGAACCGGCCTCATCGTCCACTGAGCACGTTGTCCAGGACAGGCCGTTTTCTTTGGCCATCTCGGCCTACCTCCCTGCGCCGGTCTGGCGCGCGATCGTGTCCAGATGTCCGGCGAAGTCCTCGACCCAATGTTCCGCCCGGGTGTGCCGGCGGATCAGACCGGTCGAGCCGCGCCAGTCACCGCCGCGGACCGTGTAGAACTCCGGCCGGTCCAGGGTGGCCCGGTGTGCGGTGATGAACCGGCACGGCGTGCCGGGTTCGAAGTAGAACGTGATGAATGTTCCATCACGTTCCACGCGGTGCGGCCGGCGGTAGCCGTCCACCTGGCCGGCACACGCACGACGGAAGAACCGCTCGTCGTCGGTGTCGGCCAGCAGCTTCATCCGCCAGCCGAGTGTGTAGTCGACGCAGTTGACGTCGCGGCAGTGTGCGGGCTTCGTGTGCGTGGCAACCGGCGACGCGACGGTGTATGTCTGCATCGCTGTGACCGGCAGACCCACGTGGACCCTTTTGAGTGGCCTCATGCGGTGAACACCGTGCTGATCGTGTTCTTCACCAGCACAACGCCGAATGTGGCGCTGGTGAATCCAGCGCTGGTGGTAGTGGCCACCCTGACGTAGCGACGCACGGTCGCGGTGCGCCCGGTCTGGATCCGCTGTCCCTGCGGCGCGGTCGTCGCCACCGTGAACGCGGCGCCGGTGACGTCCGCGAAGGACACATTGTCCGCACTGTCCTGGATCTTGATCGTGACGTCGGTGCCGGTGAGTGGCGAGAACAACTGAAGATAGGCCTG
>Ga0079218_10000648_pt1 | contig 10952 bp, 8 predicted proteins | sample NCCompost_FD_77181 | JGI IMG/M metagenome (GOLD analysis project Ga0079218, IMG submission 77181) | Agricultural soil microbial communities from Utah to study Nitrogen management - NC Compost | ecosystem: Environmental > Terrestrial > Soil > Agricultural land | place: USA: Utah | collected... | reverse complement strand
TCGCGACGAGGTCATCGCCGCGGTCCCCGACGATCTCAAGCCAGCCGGCGATGAAGTCGGGCTGGACGAGGCGTGGACGAGATACGTGCGCGGGACGTGGGATGAATATCGGGCGCCGATCAATCGGTTTCTCGCGGCGAAGGCCTTTGCCTCGTGGACCGCGTATCAAGGACGCGGCGTGAAAACGATCGTGAGGGGACTGGAGGCGGCGCTCGCGCTCGTGCGCGTCGAGGCGGCGCGCCAGTGCCGCAACGCGGCGCGGTCCCTCGACCGCGCGCTGCTGCTCGAAGCGTTTCGCCAGGCCGATTTCGCGCTCAACCACCTCGCTGTTGGAGAGGACCTGGCGAAAGCCTGGTCGGCGGTCGAGGACTGAACAATGCCCAATGCCCAATGGTCAATGCCCAATGGTCAATGCCCAATGGTTGATGCCAACGCAGTGACCAACGTTGGGCATTGTGCCTCGTGCATTGAGCATTTGCCGTGTCGACGTCAATCAAACACGGCAACGACCGGGCCGTGGTCGCTGCCGCCGAATTCACGCTGCACCGCGCACGACGTCGCGCGCGACGCGATCGATTGGCTGGCGATCACGTAGTCCAGGCGCCAGCCGATGTTGCGCGCCTTCATGTTCCGCCACGGCGCCCACCACGTGAAGAGGTCGGCGTTGTCCGGATCGAGCGTGCGATGCACGTCCACGAGACCGTGGTTCAGGATGCCTTGGATCAGCGCGCGCTCGTCGGCGCGCTGGCCGATGATGCCCGGCTTGCGCTCCTTCGCGTGCACGTCCATGTCGGTGCGCGCGACGTTCATATCGCCGCACAAAATCAACGGCTGTCCCTTCTGCTCGAACTCCGCCGCGTACCTCACCATTGCTTCGAGGAAGCGCATCTTCGCCTCGAAGTCCTTGCCGCCGTTGGGCACGTAGATCGAGGCGACCGTGGCCCACGGCAGGGTCACCGCGGCGATGCGCCGTTCGTAGTCGAACGGAGGATGGGAGAACTCGGGACGCTCGGGGAACGTGGCCTTGCGCACGTGGAGGCCGACGCCTGAATAGCCTTTGTCTCCGTGCCAATAGCACCAATAGCCTTCGAGGTCGCACAGCCACACTGGTAACTGATCCAGCGAGGCCTTGATCTCCTGCAGACAGAGGACGTCGGGTTGCTCTTTGTCGATGAACTCCTGAACCTGGGCATCACGCGCCCGGATACCGTTCACGTTCCACGTCGCGACTTTCACTTCAACTCCCAACTCCCAATTCCCAACTTCCAACCACTGCCAACTCCCAACCCTCCAATCTTGCCCCGTTTTGGCGTTGGGCGTTGGAGGTGGTTGGAAGTTGGGCGTTGGATGTTGGGAGTTTGCGTAACATACCAATGTGTTGCAGGCCACGCTGGACCTGGCTCGGCGAGTTGAGAAGACCGAGATCGACTTCTGTGCTGTTGGTGCGGGCGTCGGAATGGCCGGCGGAGCAGCGTCAATTGAGGTCGGCGGCGGCCGGGGTGTGTGCGGGCAGCCTGGCTCACCGATGAACAAGGTCCTCGGTCTCGGGCTCGGCGTGAGCGTGACCGACGAGGACCTCGATGCGCTCGAGATCTTCTACGACGAGCGCGAGTGTCCGATTCAGATCGAGCTGTGCCCGCTGGTGTCGACCGATCTTGTCGCCAGGCTGCAGGATCGCGGATACGTGTTGAAGGGCTTCGAGAACGAGCTGGCGTGCGCGATGCCCTCATCGGTGCCGGTGGCGAACGGCCCGGAGGTCGAAGTGCTCACCGGCGATCGGGATGACGAGGCGTTTCTCCGTGCCACGGTCGAAGGCTTCGCCGTTCCGGACTCGATGCCGCAGCCGCCCGATGGGCCCGCGCCGGACGTCGTGGAGACGATCGGCCGCGCGATGCGGCAGTTCATTCACCCGGAGATCGTGCGGTATCTGGTCCGCATAGACGGCGAGCCCGCAGGCGCGGCGGCCAGCGTCATCACCAACGGCGTGCTCGGCATCTTCGGCACGGGCACCCGGCCCGCCTACCGCCGCCGCGGCGTGCAGTCGGCGATTGTGGCGAAAGCCCTCGAAGGCGCAATCGGGCGCGCGGACCTGGCAATAGCGACCACCGAGCCGGGCAGCATCTCGCAGCGGAACTTCGAGCGTTTCGGCTTTCAGGTGCTCTATACCCGTGCGATCCTCTTGCGGACATAGCTGACGGCAATGCTCAAGGTTCCAGGCTCAATGCTCAATGCTCAACGAGCATTGGTCGTCGCGCTGCTGCTCCTCCTGCCGGTTCCGCAGGCGAGCATGCAGTCGACGGCCCCGGTCACGACGCCGCAACAGCAGTTCGGCGCGTCGATCGGTGACGACTATTTCCTGGCCACGTACACACAGCTCGAGGAGTACTGGAAAAGGCTCGATCGGGAGTCCGATCGCATGCAGCTCGTGGACATCGGGCGGACCGAGGAAGGCCGCGTCCAGTGGATGGCCGTCATCTCGGCACCGGAGAATCTCGAGCAGCTCGACCGGTACAGGGACATCTCCCGTCGTCTGTCGCTGGCCGAGGGCCTCACCGACGATCAGGCGCGCGTGCTCGCCGCTGAAGGGAAGGCGATTGTGTGGATCGACGGCGGCCTGCACGCCACCGAGGTCCTCGGTGCGCAGCAGCTGATTGAAACCGTGTATCAGCTGGTCAGCCGATCAGATGCCGAGACGCTGCGGTTTCTCCGGGACGTGATCGTCCTGGCCGTGCACGCCAACCCCGATGGGCACGAGCTGGTGGCGAACTGGTACATGCGCGAGCGCGATCCGCTGATGCGCACGCTCTCCGGCCTGCCGCGTGCGTACCAGAAGTACGTCGGCCACGACAACAACCGCGACTTCTACATGTCGAGCCAGGCCGAGACGACCAACATGAACCGCATCCTCTACAAGGAGTGGTTCCCGCAGATCGTCTACGACCACCATCAGACCGGACCACCGGGCACGGTGATGTTCGCGCCGCCGTTCCGCGATCCCTTCAACTACGTGTTCGATCCGCTGATTCCGTCGAGCATCGATCTGGTCGGGGCGGCCATGCACGCGCGGTTTGCCCTCGAGGGCAAGCCGGGCGTGACGATGAGACGCGGCTCGGTGTACTCGACATGGTGGAATGGCGGGCTGAGGACGACGGCGTATTTTCACAATCAGATCGGCCTGCTCACCGAGAGCATCGGCAGCCCGACACCGATCGACATTCCGTTTGTGCCGGACAAGCAGCTGCCCAGCGCTGATTTGCCGTATCCGATCGCTCCGCAGCGCTGGTACTTCCGCCAGTCGATCGAGTACTCGTTGACCGCGAACCGCGCGGTGATCGACGCCGCCTCCCGGTATCGCGAGATGCTGCTGTTCAACATCTACAAGATGGGTCGCAACGGGATCCAGCGCGGGAGTCAGGATACGTGGACGTTCTCGCCACGTCGTCTCGCGGCGCTCAAGACGTCGATTGGCGCGCGCGCCACGGCGCCGGGACGCGCATACGAGGAGCTGAAAGCGCCGAATCTGCGCGATCCACGTGGATATGTCCTGCCTGCGGATCAGCCCGACTTCCTGACCGCCACCAGGTTCGTTGATGCGCTGCTCAAGACCGGCGTGACCGTGCATCGCGCGACCGCAGCGTTCACGGTGAACGGCCGCAAGTATCCTGCCGGCTCATTCGTGGTGAAGACTGCGCAAGCATTCCGGCCGCACGTGCTCGACATGTTCGAGCCGCAGGATCATCCCGATGACATCCCGTACCCGGGTGGACCGCCGACGCCGCCCTACGACAGTGCCGGCTGGACGCTCGCGTTTCAGATGGGTGTGAAGTTCGATCGCCTGCTCGACGGCTTCGACGGTCCGTTCGAGCGTGTGTCCACGGTGTCGCATCCGCCGGGACGGGTCGCCGGCGTCGAGCAGCCGGCGGGTTATCTCGTCAGCCATCATCAGAACGACGCATTCGTCGCCGTCAACCGGCTGATGAAAGCGGGCGAGAGCGTGTACTGGCCGAGCGATCGCCGCATCGGCGGTACCGGCGAAGCACTCGGCGCGATGTACATCCCGCGTCGTGCGGCAACGCCGGCGCTGCTCCAGAAAGCGGCGGCGGACTTCGGGCTCACATTCACCGGTGTCGCGGCGCCGCCGCAAGGCCGGGCGCTCGAACTGCGGCCGGTTCGCATTGGCCTGTGGGATCGCTACGGAGGATCGAGCTCGAGCGGGTGGATGCGCTGGCTCTTCGAACGCTTCGAGTTCCCCTTCGAGGTGGTGTACGCGCAGACCCTCGATGGCGGCAATCTCTCGAACAGGTTCGATGTCATCGTTCTGGCCAGTGACGCGTCGCTGTCGCGTGCAGCCGACGATGGCACGGCGACGAACCGGGTGCCGGCGGAATATCGCGGGGCGACAGGCTCGATGTCGCGTGCACGCACGCTGCCGCAGTTGAAGCAGTTCGTCGAGGACGGCGGCACGCTCATCGCCATCGGCGGCGCCTCGTTGATCGGTGCCGCGCTCGGTCTGCCGATCACGAATCATCTGGTCGCGATCGAGAGCGATGGCACAGAGCGGCCGTTGACGCGCGAGGTGTTCTACGTTCCCGGATCGGTCCTGCGCCTCCATGTCGACAACACGACCCCGCTCGGCTACGGGTTCGAGCCGGACGTCGATGTCTTCTTCGAGCAGAGCCCCGTCTTCCGTCTCGAGCCCGATCCAACGCGGCGCCGCGTCGCGTGGTTCATGAGTGCATCGCCGCTGCGGAGCGGATGGGCGCTCGGACAGTCATTTCTCGAGGGCGGCGTGGCGGCCCTGGATGCACAGCTCGGGCGCGGACGCGTGCTGCTCTTCGGACCCGAGATCACGTTCCGCGCGCAGTCGCACGGGACGTTCAAGTTTCTGTTCAACGGGATCTACTACGGCAAGGCCGTGCCGGCTCCTCGGATGCCCTAACGTAGAGCGGAGGGTGCAGCCTCCGCGGAGACAGGATCATGATTTCCAGGCGAGAGCTGTTCGTGAGTACGCTGGCGATGTCGTTGGCCGATGTCGCGATGGCCCAGTCCAGACCTTCCCGCAGGATGACACTCTCGATACACCAGAACACCTCTCGCGCTGCGGGGTACCGCAAGTCGCTGGAAGGCTGGGCCAAGGCCGGCATCAAGTTCGTCGAGGTCACCGACGTGCTGCTCGACGAGTTCTTGAAGACCGACTCGATCGCCGCGGCGAAGCGCGTCATCACCGACCTCGGTCTCACGCCCGTGTCGTCGGCGGCGGTGCTCCCGGATATCTGGATTCCCGGCGACGCGCGCGCCGCGTCGCTCGAGACGTGGAAGCGGCGATGCGACCAGTTCGCGACGATTGGCCTCGAGAAGATCTATTGCCCGTCGATTACCAACCGCCGCGTCACGGCCGACGACTTCAAGGCAACGCCCGGCTGCATCCGCGAAGCCGGTGACATCGCCAAGCAGTTCAACCTGATCGCCATGATCGAATTCGCGCGGACGTCCACGCACCTCTCGACGCTGCGCTCCTCGCTCGCGGTGATTCGTGAGGCGGCGCATGCGAACGTGCGTCCGATGCTCGACTTCTTCCACTTCTGGTCGGGGATGAGCAAGTTCGAAGACCTCGACATGATCCGCCCGGGCGAGATCGCGCACGTGCACTTCCAGGACATCCTCGACACGCCTCGCGAGCTCATCGACAACAACGGACGCGTCATTCCCGGTGACGGCAATGCTCCGATTGTCGCCATTCTGAGGAAGCTTGTTGAAAAGCAGTACGCAGGGCCGCTCTCGGTGGAGCTGTTCCTCATGGAGCTTCAGCAGGGCGACCCGTACGACGTCGCCAGCCGGATCACGCAGAAATCCGAAGCGGTGATGAAGAAGGCCGGTGTGCTGTAGGCGGGTCTGAAGACCCGCCTCTACGGCCTGGAACCGGGCGGTGGCGCGACGGTGATGGTGACGCCGGTGACGTTATCCGTGCCGACCAGGAGCTGCTGCGCCACATCCTGTGTGGCAAGCCGCGCTGACCCGAGGGTATAGCCGGGGGGCAAGCCGCCCAGCTCAATGCGGTGTCTGGCCGGCTGCACCTGTGCGCTGAATGAGCCGTCCGCATTGGCAGTCGCCGTCACGTAGCTCCGCTCAGTGGAAAAGCCGATCAGAACACGCCGGAGCACGTCAGGTGATGCGACGATGCGCCCGGACACGGTACGCATCGTCGGCCGGACGAGATCGACGCGCACGTCGGTCTCGCCCACCTGAACGACCCGCGACGGCATGCCCGGTGGCGTCGGGAACAGACTCACGAGATACGAGCCCTTCGGAAGATGGCCGAAGTTGAACGAGCCGTCTGCGCCAACCGGAGTTTCGAGCAGTTCACCCAGTGCGACACCCGAGAGAATCGCCTTCTCCTGCGAGGGCGTGGCCGGCGCATTGACGCGGCCGCTGACCGTGCCGCCAGGCGGCATGATCACCGTGAAGTTGATGCCGGCGGCCGGTCCGTCGGCGCCTACGTCGACCACTGTTGCGCCGTCAGCGGTCGTCGCCGCCGGATAGAACGTCGGATATCCGAAGACGCTGGCGATGATGAAGTAACGGCCGGGCGCGAGGTTCGTCAGGCGGTAACGGCCCTGCGCGTCGGTCAGCGTCGTGCTTGCAGGGGGAACGGTCGAGTAATAGTTCTGACCGTCGGAGGGGCGAATGTTCGGCGGTGGCGCCGGCAATGCGGACATGCGGATCGCACCCGCTGGCGCGCCCTCCTTCGTCTGCAACTGGCCGGTGACGACGCCCGGGCGCGTTGCTGTTGCGGCTTGCAGCAACAGCAGCAGCGCCAGGACCGTGTTCATCATCATGAAATCGCAGGGGCGGGTCTTGAGACCCGCCTTCGACTAGTTCGCCAGAGGATCTGGTCGCAACTGGAACTTCACGACCTTGCCCCTCGTGCCCTTGCCGCCTTCGATGTGCCACACGAAGTGGGTGCCGTAGTTCGCGTAGAGCGCGCGCCCCTTCCAGCCGCCCTTCGGGTTGTCGATGCGGCCATCGAGACCGCGCGAGTAGAAGCCGAGCGGATACGGCACGCGCAGCGTGGTCCACTGCCGCGTGTTCGGATCGAGCACGAGCAGCGAATCGGAATTGGACCCGTTGGCGATCGGTTTGTTCGCCCCGAGTCCTAACACGTTGTGTTGATCCACCCAGTTGTAATAGTGGAAGTCAGCGGGGACGTTCGTGCCTTTCAGCTTTGGTCCGGTCGTCTGATACAGCGTCCAGCCTTCCGGGCATTCGCTGCCGTCAACCTTGCGCGGGCCGGTGATCGCCTTGCACTTGCGGCGATCGAAGCTGGCGAGGTGGCTGCTCGCGGCAAGCGCGGTCCACACGACGCCGTTGAGATCGATGTCCACACCGCGCGGATCGAAGCCCGGCTCGGGGACCTTGTAGATCTCGGTGATGCACGACTGCGGGGGATTGTTCCCGCGATCGACGCGCACGAGATAGCCCGGAAAGCGCTCCGCGACGCCCCAGACCGAGTTGTCCACCGGGCTTGGGATCACGCCGTAGAGGCTGTAGCTCACCATGGTGTCGAGCTTGGGATCGGGGCCGCCGGCACCCGTCACCGGACCGGCTCCTGCGGGTCGGCCGGCGGGCGCCGGGCCGCCTGTCGTGTCACCGGAGTAGAGGATCGATTCGCCGCGAGCCGTGATCCGATTCCATGGCGGAGCGGTGATGCGGCCGTCGCCGTTGGTATCGACCACCTGTCCGCACCAGCCACCGGCCTTCTGCTCGTCCTTCGTCTCGTCATACACCTTCGTGTCGATCCAGCCGACGATCGGGCCGCTCAGCTCATTGAAGTACACCGTCTCGTTCGCATCGTTGTCGAACTGCAGGTGATGGGTTGCATAGCAGGTGTCGATGAGGACGAACTGCTTGGTCTTTGGATCGAAGAACGACGCCTGCCGGCCGCTGTTGCGCAGCGGGAACCACGCGGCGAACTTGTTCGACGGGTCGTAGCACCAGGCCGGGTCAGCGTTGGGGCGTATCTTCGATGTCATCCACACGCGGCCCTTGCTGTCGAGCATCGGGTTGTGCGGATCGGCCGGGTTGTACGGCGGATTGGCCCAGAAATGCGTGTCGCCCCACCAGAGCGACGGGCGATTCGGTCTCGGGAAGCGTGACGGCACTTCGGCTCGAGGCGCGCGAGTCGGGATCTCGATCTCGTCGGCCGAATTCGTCTTCGGGTCGAGCACCACGAGCGACCCGTGCCCGGCGGAGACCGCGTAGATCGCACCGTTCGGGTTCACCGTCGGCCGATTCTTGTCGGTCGAGGTCAGGTCGTGCATGAACGAGTGGTCGTCGCCGACGTCCCACAGCGTGAGCACGAGGTTGCGCTCCATCCCGCTCGGACGCGCCGGTGTCGTGGCCGGCACCTCACCTTTGGCGATGCGCTCGGTCCAGTCCGAATACACCTTCAATGCGCTGGTCGGGCCCTGGTTGGTGAGCACGCCGTACATCGAGTTGCCGCGGACGCCCGTTCCCAACCTCCACTCCCACGCTTCGGCATGCGTCTTCAGCTCCGGCTTCGCCTTGAACACGTGATCGACCGATCGCGTGAGCTGGTTGCCGAGCTGATGACAGAAGTTGCAGTCGGATTTGAGCGAGTTGATCCAGTGGCTCTGTGACTGCATCGCCACGCCGATGCCGTTCCCCTGCGGACCCGTGCCGGGGAACATGGTGGGAGCCGGTGGCTCGAGCATCGACAGCCAGTAGTCGCCGGGGTAAACCTTCGCGGCCTCCTGCGGCGTCTTCGCCGGAGTCGCGCGCAGCGTCACTTGTGTCGTGCTCGGCTTGAGAATCTGTGGCTTTGAATCGACGAGGCCATAGCCACGCACCCAGACGCTGTAGCTCGCGTTCGGCAGCTCGGGGAGCAGGAATCGGCCCTGGTCGTTGGTGACAACAATCTTGATGAAGTTCGTCGGGAGTTCCTTGGTCTCGGCGATGACCCACACGCCGGCCTCGGGTCCGGACGCTCCCTGCACGACACCGGTAATGATGCCGTTCGCTGTCTGCGTCTGTCCGTGCACGCCAACCGAGATCACCGCCGCGGCGAACGCCGCAAGCGCGATCCCCATAAGACTTCGTCGTGTATTCATGACCCGCGATCGTAGGCGAAACATTTGCGGCAAGTCCAGCGATTGGACGGCAATTTGCGTGGGTTCTTGGGCAACTCCCAACGCCCAACGGCCAACTACCAACCACATCCCAACCCCCAACGCCCAATTTGCCAATTTGCAGGCGGTTGGGAGTTGGGAATTGGGATTGGTTGAGAGTTGGGGATTGGGAATGGTTGGGAGTTGGGAATCGGGAATGGTTGGGCGTTGGGAGTTGGGGCCTTGGGAATTGATCTGCCATCCTGTACCAGTGAGCGACGAACAGCTCGACCTGCTCGCGAATCGGCTCAATCAGGCGGCGAGGGCGCGCGCGCGCCTCACGATTCTGACCGGCGCCGGCGTCTCAGCCGCGAGTGGGGTGCCGACGTTTCGTGGCAACGGCGGTTTGTGGCGGCAGTTTCGAGCCGAGGACCTTGCGACCCCCGGGGCCTTCAGCCGCGATCCTGTCCTTGTCTGGGAGTGGTACGCGTGGCGTCGCGAGCTGATCGCCGCCTGCACGCCCAACCCTGCGCACGAAGCCATTGCGCGCTGGTCGAAGGAGTTCGAGCAATGCACCGTCATCACGCAGAACGTCGATGACCTTCATGTGCAGGCAGGCACGGCGAACCTGCTTCGTGTCCACGGCTCTGTCTGGGAGCTGTCGTCCTGCCGTCGCTGTGCCGCGCCCCCGTCGCGTGACGAGTCGGTGCCGCTAGGCACGCTGCCGCCCGCCTGTCCCGCATGCGGGGGCCTCGCGCGCCCTGGTGTCGTCTGGTTCGGGGAATCACTTCCGCACCGTGAGATCGACGCCGCGTCGGCGGCGTGCGACTGCGACGGCTTCCTGACCGTCGGCACGTCGGCCCTGGTCTATCCGGCGGCGGGTCTCGTCCACGAGGCGAAGCGTCGCGGCGCGTTCACGGCCGAAATCAACCTCGAAGCGACGCCCGCATCGACCGAAGTGGACCTGGCCATCCACGGTCCCGCCGATCAACTGCTCCCGAATATCGCCCGGCGCCTTACACCATAGACGCCTCTTGAAACAAGTATCTTGATATTTGAGATACTTGTGGTTTGAGAATTCTATGGCCAAATCACCTCCCGCCCGCGACGAGCTGCTGAAGACGCTGGACGAGACGCTCAGGAAGGTCAGCGCGCAATCCGTGTTGCTCAACGACACGGTGGCAAAGCTGGTCGGCGCCAATCCGACCGACCTCGAGTGCCTGGACCTGCTCGGCCTCGGTGGACCGACGACTGCCGGAAAACTGGCCGCACATACCGGCCTGACGACCGGCGCGACCACGGCCGTCATCGACAGGCTCGAACGAGCCGGGTTCGCCCGCCGTCTCCGAAGTACGGAGGATCGGCGCAGCGTGCTGGTCGAGGCGCTGCCCGAACGGCTGCGCCAGATCGAGGCCCTCTATCAGCCCCTGGCCGCCGCGGTTGCGCGGCTGAATGAGGACTACGGCGACCGTCAGCTGGCGGTCATCGTCGATTACCTCTCGCGGGCTGTCACATTGGCCGCCGAGCACGTCGTCTTGTTACAGACGCAGCAACCGCTGGTGTCGGAGGCTCCAGTAAGACGGCGCCGGCGGCGTGTCGCGGCAGCGCGGCGAGAGACGGTGGCCGGGGCATCTCAGGACGTGCGGGAATGACCCGCCTGACAGCGCCGGGGCCGTTTGTGCCGGTCGCGGCGTCTCAACCATTTGTACGAGCGAGCACTCCGAGAAGGACTGAACCAGCAATGCCCAATCGACGACGAATGTTTCTGCGAGCAGGGGGAGCGGTGTGTCTGCTCGCGATCGCGAGCGTGACGGCGTACGCCCAGAC
>Ga0079218_10000645_pt1 | contig 10964 bp, 8 predicted proteins | sample NCCompost_FD_77181 | JGI IMG/M metagenome (GOLD analysis project Ga0079218, IMG submission 77181) | Agricultural soil microbial communities from Utah to study Nitrogen management - NC Compost | ecosystem: Environmental > Terrestrial > Soil > Agricultural land | place: USA: Utah | collected... | reverse complement strand
TTCATGTTTGTAGCATCTTCATTATCAGTGGGGTTGCGGTCGTTTGCGACTGCACTCTGCCTCCTCGTCCTGCTGGCTTGCGCGGTCCAAAAGCCTCCGACACATGTAACCGTAGCAGGCGATCGACAATTTACTGACGAGGACGGAAGAACGATCACCGTCCCCGCCAGGATTGAACGCTTTATTTCGCTTGCGCCAAATCTAACGGAAATTGCCTACGCTGTAGGCGCGGGCGACCGACTTGTTGGCAATACTACTTTCTGTGATTACCCCGAAGATGCCAAGAAGGTTCAGAAGGTCGGAGACACGCTTCAACCGAGCATCGAGAGAATCCTCGCTCTGCGGCCGCAGCTGGTGTTGGTGTCAACCGCTTCGCAACTAGAAACCTTTACTAAGCAATTGGACGAACATCGAATCGCAGTGTACGTAACAGATCCGCGAGATTTGGAAGGCGTTTTTCGCTCGATAGAGAACCTCGGCAAGTTATTAAACCAGGAGCAAAGAGCTCAAGAAACTTTGGGCCAACTGCGCGAGCGTGCTTCGTCTATTTCGCATAGAGTGAGTTCGGATGAGCCAGTCAAAGTCTTTTACCAGCTTTCTGCTGAACCTCTATACACAGCCGGTCGTGATTCGTTCGTTACGGATTTGATCCGAAGAGCCGGCGGGCTCTCAGTTACCGCTGATGTCCCCGAAGCATGGCCGAGATTTAGCCAGGAGGCTGCAGTGGCGACCCGTCCCGAAGCGATAATTCTGCCGACCGACGGATCCATGGGCAGCGCAAACTCAGAGGTTGCAGAGGGACTCAAAAGATCGCCCGCTGCTCTAAGTGGAAAAGTTTATAAGATAAATGGCGACTTTCTCTCGAGACCTGGACCAAGAGCAGTGGACGGCCTAGAAGCACTTGCCCGCGCACTTCACCCTGCAGCATTTAGCCGATGACAACCACTTCCGAAACAGCTTTGAAGTCTGTACCCAACATTCGCGGTCTCGATGTCGGAAGAGTGACGTTCCGGAAGACGCTGGTCGCATGCAGCCTACTACTCGGTACTCTTCTCATAGCTATCCTGGTCACCTCTTTATTTGGTAGCGAACCATTGCCGACTCGAGCCTCGATTTGTGCGATTGCTTCACTAGGCCAATCTTCGTGCGGACTAACTCCTGATCAGTACGCGATTCTGCTTCAGATCCGGTTGCCTCGAATCCTTCTGGCGGCTGCAGTTGGCGCTTCGCTCGCGGCTGCCGGTGCAAGTTACCAGGCGCTGCTTCGCAACCCTTTGGCTGAGCCGTACCTCCTGGGCGTGTCTAACGGTGCCGCGGTTGGCACCATGATCGCGCTGGTTTTCTTTGGCTCATGGGAATGGAGCCGCCCGCTTATGGCATTTACGGGAGCGCTGGCGTCAACTTTTCTGGTTTATCGACTCGCGCAAAGTAGAGCTGGCGCAAGTCCTGAGCGACTGATTCTCTCGGGTGTGATCGTCACAACTTTTCTTTCTTCGGCGATTGTTTTTGTTACCACTTTGATGGACGCAACCAGAATTAGGTCGTTTACATTCTGGCTCCTGGGCGATCTTTCAGGGACCACGACCAGTTTGCTTGCTCTTGCGATGATTGTCGCGGTCCTCGGTACAGCGGTGTTGTCAGCCAATGCCAGATCTCTAAATCTTTTGATGTTAGGTGAGCGGGACGCATTCGACCTCGGAGTCGAGGTGAGCAAGGTTCGACTAATTATCTTCTTCGTCGCGAGTATGTTAGTGGGAAGCTCGGTAGCCTCAAGTGGCTCGGTCGGGTACGTCGGTCTAGTGGTCCCGCATCTTGTTCGGCTGTCGCTGGGGAGTGACAACCGCATTACGGTTCCCGCAGCAGCATTTGCCGGAGCTCTCTTTGTCGTAGTTGCTGACACGGTCGCGCGGACGATCATTGCGCCAAGGGAACTTCCAGTGGGAGCAATCACTGCTCTGATCGGTGCCCCCTTGTTTGTCTACCTGCTAAAACGAGGCTAGTTGAAATTGCTCCAGGCCAACAACATCACAATCAAATATGGAGAGCGATTAGCGGTGGCGGCCGTGTCACTGCGTATCCAACCCGGCGAGATCATAGCCATTCTTGGACCAAACGGAGCAGGCAAGTCCACACTCCTTCGTGCACTCAATGGTGGGATACGACCAACCACTGGTGAGGTTCTACTTGATGGTCAACCTCTGACTCAATATCCAAGACGAGTTGTTAGCCGGCGGATTGCGGTAGTCGCTCAAGAGGGTGATGTGCGTTTTCCTGTTACCGTGCTCGAGTTTGTTCTGGGCGGACGTTATGCCTCGGGCAGTACCGGGGCATGGGGTTGGGAGACTGAACAAGATATTAGAGTCGCCGGCTCAGTTTTGCACGAGACGGAGCTATCTGAATTATCGGGAAGGCTAATGAATGAATTGTCAGGCGGGGAAAGGCAGCGTGCGGTCCTAGCTCGAGCTTTGGCAACAGAAGCGTCTGTCCTCCTACTCGATGAACCCACGGCCAACCTGGATCTCGAGCACCAGGCAGCGATCCTCGCTTTGGTGAGGGGGCGCTCGGAGCTGCACAAGGTCGCGGCGGTTGTGGTGACGCATGACCTTAACCTGGCGGCTGAGTTCTCACATCAGGTGTTGTTGATGAAACACGGGAGAGGCCTGGCGTTTGGCGCGCCCGCTGAAGTGCTGACACCCGAATTGCTTAAAGAACTTTTCAACGTCCAAATCCTGGTCGATGCGCATCCAGTGACAGGGGTGCCAAGGATCACGCCGGTGCACGAAGCTCACCGGTAAACCTGGCGCCTTGGCATTGCCTGGGCGCCTTAAACCAACCGAGCTCGGTTCATGGGAAGTCGGTCAAAATCCGACACTGCCCTCGCAACTGTAGACGACCAAGAGGTTCTGGCCGCATTAGCCACTGTTCGAAGGAATGGGAAGGCTCGCCAGAACTGAGTCGTGAGTCAGGAGACCAAGCCGCTGCTCGATTCAAAGCTCGCACTGCGACGGGCAGGAGACGCTAATGATCACCACTCAAAACCATCGTTCAAAACTTCTTCAGTTCAAGAGGTTCTTAAGCATTCTGGGACTGACACTCTTCTGTTTAGTTTCCAACCTTGCATTAGGGCAAACCGCAATCACCGGCTCGGAGTTAATTGTACGGGTAACAGATCCGCAAGGTGCCATCGTACCCAATGCGGCCGTCATGCTTTACACGCGTGATAACCGGGTTCGCACCAGGTCACTTACGGACGATTCTGGCAAGTCCCGCCTGGTCGGACTGCCCGAAGACGAATATTTGATTGAGGCTGAGGCCAACGGCTTTGCTCGCTCTGCGACGCAAATAATTCGGGTGGAACGAAACGCCTCTACAACTCTCGATATCTCATTGCCACTGGCAGGTGTTAATGAACAGGTCGTCATAACTGCTCAGGGTACCGTGCAACCGGTCGATGAAATCTCAAAAGCAATCTCAGTCGTGGATTATCAAGAGATGGAGGATCGAGATGAGGCTTCGATTGCAGAGGCCTTGCATACAGTTCCTGGGCTGCGAGTGCAGCAGCTTGGTGGGCCAGGATCGTTCACTTCGATCAAAACACGCGGACTGCGAAATGAAGACACGTCTGTCTTGATTGATGGGTTACGGTTTCGCGATGCCGCCGCTCCGCAGGGCGATGCATCGGGCTTCCTTGAAGACCTGATCGTCACTGACGTTAGTAGAGTTGAGGTTCTCCGTGGTTCTGGCTCCTCACTATACGGGTCCAACGCCATCGGCGGAGTCGTAAATCTTGTTACGGATGAAGGAGGCGGTCCGTTGCACGGTAACTTGTTAGCTGAGGGCGGTGGGCTGGGATTGTTCCGCGGCCGCGCCCAGATTGCCGGCGGAGTCCGAAACGACCGCATTGTTTACAGTGCAGGCTTTTCCCATCTCAATGTCACGAGCGGAGTAGATGGTGATGATGAAGTTCGCAACTCCAGCGGACAAGGACGTATCCTCTTCAATCTGACACCCTCCACTAGTCTTTCGGCACGTTTGTACGGCGTTAAGTCACGCTTGCAACTCAACAGCAATCCCGAGGGTATCGGAAATCTGCCAGCCACTGGCATCGTCGACGCCATCGCCCTCTCGACAGAAGAGCAACGACGCTACGAATCCGGAGTGCCCCGCTCGCTACTAAATGTTGCCGCGGCGACATTCATACCGGCTACAAACGATCCCGACAGCCTGCGTAAAGCAAACTTCTTCTCCGGCGCGCTCGTTTTCTCACAGCGCCCCACTGAAACGTTCGGCTACAGTCTTAGCTACCACGGATTAGCAACGAATCGCACGAGCGTTAATGGACCTCTCGGGGTTGGATTTCAACCATTTGGTGGAAGTGAGCAATCAGATTTCAATGCGCGCGTTCATACCCTGAATGCACGGTTTGATCTGGAGGCCGGACGAGTCAATTTCATTACCGCCGGGTACGAGTTTGAAAGCGAGAACTTCATAAACCTGACGTTTCCAGTAACCCCGGCAGACAATTCAAAGGTAGACGTAACGCAAAGGAGTAACGCCTTATTTGTTCAGGATCAATTGCGCTTTCTGGATAATCGGCTGCAAATGTCAGCTGCATTTCGAATCCAGTTCTTCAATCTTCAAACACCGAAGTACACACCGGCCGCTTCAGCGCCCTATAGTGGAAGTGATTTCCAATCACCACCTACGGCGTATACAGGAGATGGGTCAGTCGCTTATATGTTCCGTTCATCCGGGACTAAGGTGCGCGCGCACGTAGGCAACGGTTATCGTGCCCCGTCCCTCTTTGAACGTTTTGGTACTTTCTTTAGTAGCTTTGGATACTCCGTGTTCGGCGATCCACGCTTGAGGCCCGACCGCTCGATAGCTGTAGACGCGGGTGTTGACCAGACTCTTTTCAATAATCGTCTGCGCGCTTCTGCAACATACTTCTACACCCGGCTGCAGGAAGTGATCATCTTCGATTTCTCCGGGATTATTAATCCAGCAACCGATCCGTTCGGACGTTTCGGAGGCTACCGAAATACAAGTGGCGGTATTGCGCGCGGTGTCGAATTGAGTGTCGATGTAATACCGACACGAGCTCTGAATGTTGCCGCCTCATACAGTTACACCAAAAGCTTGCAGCGTACGCCGCAAGTGGCAGGTGTTCTGCAATCGCTGATCATTCCCGACCATCAATTTTCGCTGGTCGCGACACAACGCTTTGGGCGTCGCATCATGCTCAATTTCGACCTTGCAACTAGCAGCTCGTACCTGGCTCCAGTTCTTGATCCAAGTAATTTCGCGACCCGAGCTTATCGCTTCAGTGGATTAGCGAAGGCCGACCTTGGTGCTAGCTACACACTTCCTATTGGCGAGTCGAGCTCACTTCGCTTCTTTGGTTATGTCGACAATCTCTTCGGGAGGGAGTATTTCGAAAGTGGATTTCGGACGCCGGGTCGAGTGGGAAGGGCGGGCGCCTCGTTTAGCTTTTGAGTTGCGAACTGCTGAAATCAGAGTGAAAAGGATTCAGGTTGCAAAGTTGTCGAGTTGTGGACGCAATTGCATCACTTACCGAACTCGTCTTTGCAACCTGAAAGTCGATGACCACGACAAAGGCGTGGATTAAGTTTTCTTTGTGAACAGACCGCCCGCCAGGAAGACGGCACCTAACAGGAGGTGAAGACCGTGGTCTGCCATTCCCAGCATGAGCGGACCCACGTGCCACATTCGACTATTCGCTGCATCGCCCACGACCATGCCAACCAGTCCCAGCGCGAGATACAGAAGGCCGAAAACGAGGCAGAAACCTTTGGCGCCCGACAATGAACCGGCGAAGCCGAAGTAGAGCGCGATTACTCCGGACACGATATGAACAACGTTATGCGGCGGTGATAAGTGAGCACCGAGCAAAGTTGGTGCGGCAAAACCCGCAACTCCGACAAGCAGGAAAACGACTCCCAAAATCTTGCAAACAGTCTTTGCCATGATTCGTGTTTTGTCTCCTCTTCTTAAGTTGCCAGCTTATTAGCCGCTTCAAAGGAAACGAAGCAGCGCTTCCCAAATCGTAGATTGCTTTGCCGCTAGGTTAAAGCCGAATATGGCGCAGTGTATATCAAACGTGTAGTCCGATTGCAAAGATTTTTTCAGCCGGGGAACCAAAGCGCTTATTGCCTTAATCCGACCGATGTTATACTGCGGGGCGACAATCTTCCTCAAAATCAAATCAGTTAGCAGTTCCGGAGGTGTGTTATGAGAAACATCACGAGACCTTCCAGTTTGGGAGCACGTTTGATTTCGGCGGGGTGTTTGCTGGTGGTACTGGCGGCCACGACTAGTGCTTATTCGGTCGTCATGCGCGGCGGTAAACGCGTCGAAATTCCCGACCAGTTTACCGTCACCTACACGACGTTGACCTACGAGACGTCTCCCGGGTTTTGGGTCACTCTTCAAATTGCAGCGATTGATATACCTGCAACGGAGCGGGCAAACAATGAAATGCCCGGGAGCCTGCTGGCCCGAGCCAACAAAGATAATGAATCGCTTAAATCTGGAGGGACAAGTCCGGCGACAGAGTCGAAGGCTTCGCGTTCGATTACAAACCGTGACCTGGAGCCTTTTCAACGACTGAGAGTCCAAAGCGAGCGCGCTTACGATCAAAGACTCAAAGCGCAGGGACTGCCGCCATTGGCGGTTCTGCGTGCCCAGGTTGCAGCGGACGATGAGCGGTTCCGGCAGGAGTTAGCTCGGAAAATCGCTGAGTCAGAAGCTCAAGAAGAAACTGCGCAACTTCAGGCTCAGATTGCATCGTTGAGTGCGCAACTCGATGCTCTCCAGTCTCGTAGCGAGCTTTCAGCCGTTAGTCCAGACGCCTTTTCGGGTTACGGCGATATTCCCCTTTATGGCAATGGCCCGTTCGGGAATGGTCCCTACGGGAATGGGCCTTATTACGGGAATGGCCCCTATGGGAATGGCCCCTATGGGAATGGCCCCTATGGGAATGGTCCCTACGGGAATGGTCCCTACGGGAATGGTCCCTACGGGAATGGGCCTTATTACGGGAATGGCCCCTATGGGAATGGCCCCTACGGGAATGGGCCTTATTACGGGAATGGTCCGTATGGGAATGGTCCCTACGGCAATGGACGGTATCACCGCAATCGCCGCTATTACGGCGGGAGCTGGCGGGTCAACCCGGGATTGTTCCAAGTACCGTTTGGATTGCCGGTCGGTGGCGCTTTTGGCACGTCCAATGTGCCCTCAGGCGTACAGCCAGGGTTTCAAAGATTCCAAAGTAATATCAACGTTGCTCCGGAAACGCGCAGGGGCGGTCGCGGCGGATCTAGAAGCGGGCCTCACGGACGACGACATCGCCGTTAAGGATGAACCGCGTACACCGGACTCCGAAATAGGTCAGCCTCGGATCGAAGAAGAAATCTCAATTTGTCAGTTGTAGTGGTCCGCCTTAACTGCTGCGATCTATGATTGCCACTCTCAACGGGCCGCCGATAATGACAAACAATTGGGAAACAATAATTGGATTAGAGATTCATGCTCAGCTCAGTACTGAGTCGAAAATCTTTTGCGGTTGTTCCACGCGCTTCGGTGATGAACCAAACCAAAACACGTGTCCTGTATGCCTGGGCCTGCCCGGGGCACTTCCTGTACTTAATAAGCGCGTGATAGAGCTTGGAGCTCGTGCGGCGCTGGCTCTGGGACTGCGAATAAATCAAACTTCGATCTTCGCTCGCAAGAACTACTTTTATCCCGACCTGCCTAAGGGTTATCAGATCTCACAGTACGACCAGCCGTTCTCCGCAAATGGTGAGTTGGAAATTATGACTACCGAGCGGGACGAGGCTGGACATCCGGTTGAGTGGAAACCAAAGAAAATTTCGATTACCCGACTGCATCTCGAGGAAGACGCCGGAAAAAATGTGCACGAAGGACTCCCGGAAGTAGATCGTTACTCATACATTGATTTGAACCGTGCGGGTACGCCGCTGGCTGAGATCGTAACCGAACCTGATTTTCGCTCTTCTTGGGAGGCCTACGACTACGTCAATCATGTACGCCGCGCTTTGCAATGGGTAGGGGCTTCTGAAGCAGACATGGAGAAGGGAAATCTTCGCTGCGAAGCGAACGTTTCAGTGCGGAAAGTTGGAGACACAAAGTTTGGTACAAAGTCGGAGCTGAAGAATTTGAACTCGGTCAGATTCATGCAGCGAGCTATCGAATATGAGGTGAATAGACAAATCAGTGTTCTCGAATCCGGTGGCCGGTTAGTGCAGGAGACCCGGCTTTGGGACGACCGGCTAATGGAAACGAGGCCGATGAGGTCTAAGGAAGAGGCGCACGACTATCGATACTTTCCAGAGCCGGATCTGCCGCCGTTGGTGGTATCACCCGAATTTATTGAGCGCGTTCGTGCGTCGATGCCAGAGTTACCTGAGGCGCGGCGGAAGCGTTTCATGGCCCAGTATGGATTGTCGTTCAGCGATGCCTCCCAGCTGACCTCAGAACGTTCCCTGGCTGATTATTACGAGAAGGCGGCGGAAGCATCAGGCAATCCTCGGGCAGCCGCAAATTGGCTAAGGTCCGAACTACTACGAGAACTCGAGGCGGCCGGTCTGCAAGCCAGTGCGTCGCCAATTGCGCCTGACGAATTAGGAAGGCTTCTCCGCATGATTGATGAAGAAAAAATTAGCGGCAAGCAAGGGAAGGAAGTGCTCCTCGAGATGTTCCGTACTGGGAAGGGCGCTGCATCAATAGTGGAAGAGCAGGGCCTGGTCCAGATGAGCGACACCGCCGAAATAGATCGGATTGTCGAAGAGGTACTAGCGACGAGCCCGCAGCAACTTGCCGGCTATCGGGCAGGCAAAGAGGCCTTGTTTGGGTTCTTTGTTGGTCAGGTGATGAAGGCTTCGAAGGGTAAGGCGAATCCGAAAGTCGTAAACGAGCGGTTGAAAGAGAAGTTGAAGAGTTAGTCGCAGTTAGTTCACTAAGGGAGCAATGGATCTCAACGGCAAAATCGCGATTGTGACGGGCGGAAGTAAGGGTATAGGCCGGGGGATTGCGGACGCTTTAGTCCGCGAAGGCATTGATGTTTGCATCAGTGCGCGCAAACGGAGTGAGATAGATGAAACTGTCGAGGCTTTGGCAAGTCTCAAAAAAGCACGGGCAATCGGGATCGTCTGCGACGTTTGCGATCATTCTCAGGTAAAGGCTTTGATCGAACGAACGGTCTCGGAGTTTGGTGGTCTCGACATCCTGATTAATAACGCAGGCATCGGAATATTTTCGACCGTAGAGGAAATGTCTCCCGAGGACTTTCGCTCGGTTCTCGAGACGAATGTTTTCGGAGTTTACTATTGCTGTCACGAAGCAATCCCTTTTATGAAGCAGCGCGGAGGCGGGTACATCGTCAACATGTCTTCGCTGGCCGGCGCCAACGCCCATCCTCACATGGCTGCCTATACTGCATCAAAATTCGCACTCAATGGATTTAGTGAGGCGTTGATGCAGGAGGTCCGGCACGATGGAATTAAAGTGAGCTACATCATGCCGGGTTCAGTGAATACTGAGTTTGGTGGTGACGATCCTGGCCCAGAAAAGAGCTGGCAACTCCAACCAAAGGATGTAGCCCGCGTTGTTCTCGATCTACTGCATCATGACGATCGCAGTCTACCCAGCCGCGTTGAGATCCGTCCCACCAAGCCGCCGAAGAAGTAAGGCAGTGAGACCAGGGGTGAAAGAGTTCTCATTCCAACTCTATCGGTGGCTGCTTTGTTTCAGATCACAACTGCCCAACCTCAATCCCCATTGCATTATCAATCTGCTGTTCAAGAGTCAGGTAAATCTCAAGCGACCGATTTGGCAGAAGCAGCGCGATTAAAGGCCCTAGTCTTGCAGTGATACAAAGAAGAGAAATACAACGAGGCACTTCCGTTGGCGCAGAGGGCACTACAGCTGAGAGAAAATAACCCTACTCTGAACGCCACATTACTACACGGAGCGGTCAGCGATCTTGGCGAGATCTATCTGGCTCTGAGAATGTTCGGAGAGGCAGAATCGCAGTTCCAACGGCTCATAAAGGTCTATGAACAGTCAAGTACTGAGGATCGTCGCCTACCTGCGGTTCTCGACAGAGTAGCACTCATCCGTCATGCGAGAGGACGCCCGGATCAGGCCGAGGGTCTTTATCAGCGCGCCTTGCAAATCAGGGAAAAGGTGTACGGTCCCAGACATCCTGCCGTGAAGCAGTCTATCTTTAACCTCGCCGAGTTTTATCAACTCCTCGGCAGCTACAAAAAGGCTGACCCTTTGTATCAAAGATTGGTATCCCTTACAGAGGATACATCGAAAGTCTCCGAAAACGCTCAACTCACAGAGGCGTTGGATCGATATGCCTGCTTGATGAGAAAGACTGGAAGGAGAGTAGAAGCGGAGCAATTGGAAGCGCGCGCATACGGACCTCCGAAACCGGGCAATGTACCAAGTGCTCAGGCTGACGACAATGAGAAGGGAGTGCTGAACGGTACAGCCTTAAGTTTACCCAAGCCTTCATACCCGCCTGATGCCAGGGCGGCCGGCGTTTCGGGCACCGTTTCTGTAAGGGTCACCATCGATGAGACGGGCAAGGTCATACGCGCCTGCGGCATAAGAGGACACGCATTGTTAGTTCGGCAATCGGAAATTGCAGCCTACGGGGCCAAGTTTACGCCGACTTTGTTGAAGGGTGTGCCAGTTAAGGTTACAGGCATTATCACCTACAACTATGTTCGAAGATAGAAAGAATAGGTGAGCAGGGTTTATGCGAGCTGTTGTCCAGCGCGTTACTCGTGCCAGCATCAGGGTCGAGTCCGAAACTGTTGGCGAGGTTGCGAAGGGACTGGTTGTGTTGTTAGGAGTAGCGCGTGATGACACGCAAAAAGACGCTGCGTATCTGGTTGAGAAGATTGGAG
>Ga0079218_10000644_pt1 | contig 10969 bp, 7 predicted proteins | sample NCCompost_FD_77181 | JGI IMG/M metagenome (GOLD analysis project Ga0079218, IMG submission 77181) | Agricultural soil microbial communities from Utah to study Nitrogen management - NC Compost | ecosystem: Environmental > Terrestrial > Soil > Agricultural land | place: USA: Utah | collected... | reverse complement strand
CCTGTACCTGAACTACGCGCTGGAAAACGAGCGGACGGACAACGGCCGGCAAGCGCGTCGGGGCAGCCTGGTGTCGGGCGCGAAACGGAGACTCTCCGATAGTTCCAGCGTTTATTTCGAGGAGCGTTATCAGGACCGTGAATCGCTGAGTGGTCTCACGCACGCGGCCGGAGTGCAACTCATCGCAGGAGAACGGTGGAACTTCGGTGCCAGTGGTGAATTCGGTACGCTGCGCGATTCGCTGAGCGGCGCGGATACCAATCGCAGGGCAACAGGATTTCGCATGGGGTATGGCGGAGATGCGATGCAGCTGTCGACGGCGGTTGAATATCGGCAGGATGACGCTGAACAACTCGATCTGAGCCACACCGACAGAACCGTCTGGCTGTTCCGTAACAGCTTCAAGTTCACGCTGACGCCGGATTGGCGCGTTATCGGAAAACTCAACCACTCGTTCAGCGACAGCTCACTGGGTGAGTTTTACAGAGGCGGTTACACGGAGGCGGTAGTCGGCTACGCGTATCGTCCAATACGAAACGACCGGCTGAACGCGCTGGCTCAGTACACGTATTTCTATAACGTCCCGACCACGGATCAGGTGACCTTGCTGAACACTGCCACGGAGTTCATTCAAAAGAGTCACATCGCAGCGGTCGACCTGACCTTCAACGTCACTGCCGACTGGTCGGTCGGCGGCAAGTACGCCTACCGTATGGGACAGGTAAGCCTTGATCGGGCGCAACTGAACTTCTTCGACAACGCCGCGCAGTTGGTGGTGTTGCGCGGGGATTGGCGGTTCCGCAAGGGCTGGGAGAGCATGGTTGAAGCGAGAACACTTGCCCTGCCTGACGTCGGCCAGCGTCGAAGCGGTGCGCTTGCCACGATCTATCGTTACATCGGGAAGAACCTGAAGGTCGGCGTCGGCTACAACTTCAGCGACTTCTCCGACGACCTTACCGACCTGGGCTACGACCATAAAGGCGTATTCGTGAACATCGTCGGCGCAAAGTAGGCTGCCGCGTCGAGTTGCATTGCTCAACCGTCAGAGCACTTCGTAGAAATCGAGAATGACGGAATTGGCCGTCCTCGCGCCCGAACACACAGCAACAATCCTATTCAGCCACGCATAGCGTTCATCCGAGGTTTCAAACGAAGGAGAGCTGCGGAAATAGTACTTGCCTGGGTCGACAACCTCGCCGCTGAAGAGCTTCGCAAGGATCTCGGGTGAGCCATGTCGGATACCTCGGTTGTGAACAAGGATCAATGCTCCGTCTCGTGTTTCTATGGAATAGCGCGCTTCAAGGTAGGTGATTCCATCGTCAGAGGCGACCTGCCAGTCTGCGCCACCCGCGAGGATCGATCCTTCCAGTTCTCCTTCGAATTTCCCGCTGAGAATAGGAACCATCCGGCGCTGACCCTGGGGAGTACGACCGAAGACCTGGGGCGGAGCAACTTGCGCAGTAGCACGACAGAAGAGTCTTAGCGATGGAACGGACGGCTGAATCTGCATAGCCGCTATTGTATCGAGCTCCCCGCCTTGGACAAGGCGGGGCGGTTGTTCAAGAAATCGAATCTAATGTTTGATCAACCACCCCGTCCGCTCCACTAAGGTTGCTTCGCGATTATTTCTTGATGTCGCGGCCACCCCTCCTCGTCCGAGGAGGGGTGCCGCGCCGCGTATTCCCTGGTGCGTTCCCTACCTAGCGAACCTCTCGGCCGGCCGGCGGTGGCGGCGGTGGAGGCGGCGGGGGTGGTGGCGGAGGCGGTGGCGGTGGCGGAACGTCGCCTTTTCCTCCCTGAATTACACCGCCCAACACTCCGCCAGGCACTTCTCCATCCTTCGGAGGCGGAGGCGGTGGCGGCGGGGGCGGGGGTGGAGCAGGCGGCGGTGGGGGTGGTGGTGGTGCGTTCTGAATAGCGGCCACGATCTGCGCCTGTCCCACCAGCGGAAAAGAGAGGAACACCAGGTACGCGGAAGCAACCAGGACAGCAGCAATTGCGACGTAGGACAGTATGAGTCTTGGTTTCGACATAGAAAACTCCTCCAGGAGTGAATGCATGCGATGAATCAGATGACGCTTGCGTAGAAAGGGCGGCGCCGGCGATAACACCGATTCAAGCCGGGTTCCGGCGATCGCAAGAAGCGACTCAATGTAGTCTTTGCGAGTGGAGGTGAGCCGCACGACCGCCGCATCGACGAGTTGTTCACGTGCGAGCCGGGACTGGGCCAACAGCCACCACACTCCCGGATGAAACCAGAACACCGCGGCGACGACTTCTTCGATGACGGTCACGAGCCAGTCTTTTCGCCGGACATGAAGCAGTTCATGACACGCGATTCCATGCTGCCATGAGGAATTCAACCTGAGAAACGACTCCGGCAGCAGGACCGTCGGCCGAAACAGGCCAACCGTTGCCGGGCTTCTGATCTCGGGCGAAATGGAAAAGAGCGCATAAGTTCCGACGCGACGACAGGCGTGTCTGACAGACTCGGGAAGTGACTCCAGAAGCGTCGAGGTCTTTCGGTAACGACGAATCTGGAGCATACCTGCGACAAGCCATCCCAATCGGAGAGCGAAGCCGGCTAACAGGATCCCAGCCGCAATCCACCGCCAGGAGAGATCGACGCCGGCGACGTCAGCCGCCTCATTCCCGAGACTCGTCGTGGGATGCCAGGGCTGAATCAACGGGAGCACGAGGCACGCGACAAGCACCAGGTGGTTGTATGCCAACTGTGTTCTTGGATGGCGGAGGCGAAACAATAGCGGCAGCAGCGCCCCGAGCGATCCCATCACCAGCACCTGTGCAGCCCAGGACGCGAGATTGTTTTCCAGATAGGGGATCATTTCTTTCCCCGCTCTTCTTTGAGGCTGCCCGCTTTTCCCTTGAGCAGCCTGCGCAGTTCTTCGAGGTCCTCATCACCGTCCATAGTCTCGACAAGGTGCACCAGCAGCGGCTTTGCAGACCCGTTGAACACTCGCTTCACAAACTCCTCGACCATGCCCCGGACGACTTTGGACTGCGACTCCGCCGGCATGTAGACGTAGGCCCTGCCTTGCTCGGTTTTCTTAAGATGATTCTTCTGCTCGAGTGTTCCCATCATCGTCATCACCGTGGTGTACGCGATCTTTCGGTGGGTGAGCAGATCTTCGTAAACCTCACGTACGGTCGAGCGGCCACGCTTCCAGACGATTTTCATGATCTCGAGTTCCTGGCGGGTAAGAACGCTTTTATTCGACTTCACGATTAGAGTCTTCCTTTTGAAGCTGAACTAGTACTAGAAAACTAGTACTAGTGAGCGTCGTTATGCAAGAACAAAGTTTCGTTGGGGCGGAGGCTGCGTCTACCGGGATGGGGAAGCGGGTATGTTCACGACCTGCGCTTCCATATAGCTCTTCAGGCCCAGCACGGAATATTCGCGGCCGAGGCCGGACTCCTTTGCGCCGCCAAAGGGAACATGGGGATCGGGCAGGCTGTGTTGATTGACCCAGGTAGTGCCGGCTTCGAGACGTCCGGCTATCGCGGCGCCTCTGTCGATGTTGCTCGTCCAAACGGAACCGCCCAGTCCGTAGCGCGTGTCGTTTGCCCTGCGGATCGCGTCTTCGACGTCGGTATAACGGATGACGGGAAGGATGGGACCGAAAGGCTCTTCATCAACCAGGCGCGTTCCCTCTTTGATATCCGCGACAATGGTCGGGGCGATGAAATATCCTGGCCGATCCAGTGCATGCCCACCCGCCAGTATGCGCACAGGTTGCCGCTTCGTGTCTTCGAGAAATCCGAGCACTTTCTCATACTGCATTTTGTTTTGGAGGGGCCCCATCTGGACTTCAGGGTCCAGACCGTCCCCCACCTTCACCGATTTCGCCAGATTCGCCAGCTCCTGACAGAACGGCTCGTAGATGCTGTCGTGCACGTAGAGACGTTTTATTGCGAGGCAGATCTGGCCGCAATTGGCGAATGCCGCCCAGAAGATGTCACGCGCGACTTTGGCCGGGTCGACATCGTCGAGAACGATCGCGGCGTCGTTTCCGCCCAGCTCCAGCGTGACACGCTTGAGGTTGGCGGCTGCGCTTGCGAGCACTTTCTTTCCTGTTGTAACCGAGCCCGTAAACGAGATTTTGTCGATTCCCGGATGAGCGGTCATCCACGGACCGAGATCATCTCCGCCGGCAATGATGTTCAACACCCCGGGAGGTAAAACGTCCCGCGTGATTTCGCCCATCTTCAGAGTCGTCAGCGGGGTGTAGGGCGAGGGTTTTTGAATGGCGGTGTTTCCCGTGTACAGAGCCTGCGCGATTCGCCCGATGGCGATTGAGATCGGGACGTTCCAGGGCGTGATAATGCCCACGACGCCCAGGGGCCTGTAGCGCAGCTCCACGCGTCCCTGGGAATTGTCCCGCAAGACCTCGTTTCTGATTTCGAGAGAACACAGCTTCTCCATCTGGAGAGGCGTATAGGAAAGCTCGGCGCGCGCCGCGGCCAGTGGCTTACCCTGCTCGCGAACGAGTAGAGGAATGAACTCCTCGAGGTGTTCCTTGAACTGCCGGCCGAAACGATGGAGATAGTCCCGTCTTTCCTCAAATGAAAGAGCACTCCATCCCGAGAACGCTCGCCTTGCCGCGGCGACAGCCGCATCGAGTTGGGCCCTGGAGGCATCCGGGCATCGGGCCAGCACTGTCGCGGTCGCCGGATTGATCACATCGAATGAAGCTTCACTCGATTCGCCTCGCCCATCGATCGTATGCGTGAATTCCATAGAAGTCCTCGGGAATGGAATTCTACAACGCGATGCCCGCAAAGGCGCCTCGCGGTTCTTGTGGCCGGCTATTCTAAGTGATAGAAGGGAATTTTCGACGAGGCGGTGCGTATCGGCCGAAGTCTGGGAAACACATGAAATACTTCGTGCCGTGAACCTATAATCAGAATTCATGCAAACGGCTGAATCCCCCTATCGCGCATCAATTCTGCCGGTCGCTGACGGCGCACCCAGGCCGTTATGGTCGGTGATGATCCCGACCCACAACTGTGCGGGATATCTGCGTGAAACGTTGGCAAGTATTCTGGCGCAGGATCCTGGAGCCGAGCACATGCAAATCGAGGTCGTGGATGATTACTCCACGAAGGATGACCCGGAAGCCGTCGTGCGGGAAATCGGGAAGGGACGAGTCGGGTTTTATCGCCAGCCTGAAAACGTCGGGCACACGCGAAACTTCGAGACATGCCTGCAGCGGAGCCGCGGCTATCTCATTCACCTGCTGCATGGAGATGATGCCGTGCGTCCCGGATTTTATTCCAGGATGAAAACCATCTTTGAAGAACATCCGGAAGTCGGGGCGGCATTTACTCGCAACATGTTCATCGACGGGCATGGAAATTGGATTGGAGTGACACCTTTGGAACTACCCCACAGTGGTGTCATTGACGATCTGGTCGAACGTCTGGCCGTGCGACAGCGCATTCAAACGCCGGCAATAGTTGTTCGTCGTGAGGTGTACGAAACGTTGAGAGCGTTCGATCGCCGTCTGTCATGGACCGAGGATTGGGAAATGTGGGCGCGGATTTCGACCAGGTATCCTGTCTGGTACGAAGCTGAACCGCTTGCCCTGTATAGAACACACGAAAACTCCAATACCGGCAGATATACATCGACTGGCGAGACTATTGATGACATCAGCAGGCTGTTTTCGATCCTTCAGGAGTACGTGCCAAACGGCGCCGGCGCATCGCTCACCAGACAGGGCCGAAGTCTTTATGCACGCACCGCTTTGGAACGGGCGGCCGACATGGCAGCAAACGGCGAATTCTCCAGTGTTATTGCCCAGACGCGAGGAGCGGTTCACTTGAGCTTCTCACACCTGATGGTCTGGCCTCTGTTCCGCGTTGTATGGCACTCGCTGTTGTACGGAGTCAAACGGTTGCGCTCAGGTAGAGGTGCCTAGTTCACGTCGAAACGGACGCCCCCAGTCCAAAGGCCGAAGCCCGTTCTCCTGAATGTACCGTGCAGCGTTTGCGTATCCTCGAGCCTCGGCCCAACGGCACCGTAGCGAAAATAGGCCGTTTCGGAGTCCGTGAAGCAGCAGTTTCGCATATCCAACCAACCCCACGGGCGGCGGTAAAGTGTTGGATCGGAGGTATCTCAAGACGCCGTGAGAGACGGCGTGGTCGTGTATCAATCGCAGAAAGTACCCTTCATTCAGGCGGCCTTTGGAAATCAGATGGACGATGCGTAACTCTGGAAAGACTCCGAATCCCTGTCCGATCTTAGCCGCAGCCCAGGAAAACACGTCATCACCGCCAGAAAAAAGGGATTTACCGCTGCGATCGATAATCGGTGTCGCGTTGAACTGCTCAATGAGCTCCAGGTAAGCACTCGCCACCTGTCGCGTTACGCAGAGTCCTGCGCCCCAGGGAATGCAGGGCCAATCTTCGATGTTGTTGGTCCATAGCTGCAGGGGTTCGGTCCTCAGGGCCAGTAGCCCGGTCCGAGGCAGAAGATGCGCCGGAGGAGGCACCTCAAATTCGGGTTCAAGCCTCCCCGCACCGAACGTGCCCAGAAAGGGATATCGCTCAGGCAAGGCCATGGCTCGCTCGAGGTAGTCTGGATCGAGGACGTTGTCATCGTCGACAAACACCAGGAGGGATCCTCGAGACTCCGCAATCCCACGCAGGCGAGCGAAGGTCAGTCCCACCTTCTCTTCGCGGACATGTCTTCCCTGTGGATGCCAGGAAATGTCCCAGTTATTTGCAACCGCATCCCTGGAGGCATTGTCGATGATCAGCAACTCCCACTTTTCCACCGGCAAGGTCTGTTTCTGCAGAGCACTCAGGGTGCGGCGCAAATAGTCGGGCCGCGGGTTGTGTGTGCAGAGGATTACTGATAACAAATTCTCCATTGGACTCCGGGTGGCGTTGCGCTGCACCAACGATAAGCATGCGCATTACGAAGCATTAGAACAAGAAGGTTAACATTATCGACGTGTAAACTGGTGCACGCCGGTCTCTTCAAACGGATATGAAACCTCTAGTTTCCATCTGCGTGCCGAACCTGAATACGTTTCCCTTCTTGAGGGAGCGGTTTGACAGCATATTCCAGCAGACTTTTGATGACTGGGAGTTGTTTGTCTACGACAGTCTTTCCGATGATGGTTCCTGGGAATTTATCCAGGAGATCGCACGAACCGACAAGCGCATGCGGATTGCCCAGGGTCCTCGCGAGGGTGTTTATCCGGCCTGGAACGAATGCCTGCGGCAGACAAATGGGGAGTACGTATATATCGCGACCAGCGATGATTCCATGGCTCCCGACTTTCTCGAGAAAATGGTCGGTGCACTCGAGCAGCACCGGCAGTGCGAACTCGCACACAGCAATTTAGTCATTGTTGATGAAAACGGAGAAAGGCTGACTCGTCTGACCTGGCCAGAATGCACCGTTTTCGCGGATGGCGCTCCTGAGTTTTTGAAGGTTCCGCACGTCAGGCACGCTCCCTACAATGGTTTGCTCCAACTGACGGGAAAGCACGCGATACTCTCGATCACTCAGGTCCTTCTCCGCCGGTCCATTTTTTCGAAGGTCGGAGACTTTCCGAGCCGGTGGGGTTCCATCAGCGACTTCAACTGGGAGATGAAAGCCGGTTTGGTCGCGCACATGGTTCATGTGCCGGATACGTCTGCGACCTGGCGCATCCATTCCAGGCAGGCAACGGCGTCGCTGGAGTACGGCACCGTCGCGTATTTCAAGATGGTCGATGACATGATTCACGACGCTGTCTCGACATGCGAGCCGTACTTGCCGCCGGCTGTGCGGCACGCTGCGAGAAACTACGTGGAAAGGGCCAGGGAACTGGGCGCGTACTATCGAACGCTTCGCGAACTCCGGGACAATACTTTGAAGCGGCGTCTCTTTCAGTTTGGACGAATGGTACGAACCGGGCCAGTTCGTCGCGAGATTCTGGGTCGGATGTTGGGTGTCCCGAAGTGGACCGAACATGCGACTACAGAAGTCCGGGAATGGCTCGAGTCTTTAGGCCTCCGGCCTCTTGAACATTGCACGCTTTCGAGTAACAGCCACGGGAACACCACAAGGATGCATCATCCGAATCCGTGAGTGCTTCGGTCCTGGCGTTCTCTGCAACCCTTCCCGGCGTGCCCGGCACGCTGTCATTTTCTGCAAAATGATCAAAGTGATTGACAGGCTCTAAAAGTCGGTTATATGGTCGCGCCAACTTTCGGAAATTCTTAATCAGACGCGAATTAGTCAAACGGCTGTGATCGATCCGATCGAGGAGGATGTCATGAGAGTGCCCCTTCTTGCCCTGGCTCTTTGTTTCTGTCTTTGTTTCGCCGCCACTCCGGGCCTGGGCCAATCCACTTTTGCGAGAGTCAGCGGGACAATTGAAGATGCCACTCAAGCGTTGATTCCCGGGGTGAGTGTTACGGCAACGGATACCAAAACCGGTGTTGTGACTACCGTGATCAGTAATGAAGGTGGGACTTACAACTTTCCCAGCCTGCTGCCGGGTCTTTACAGGGTCAGTGCGTCCCTTCCGGGATTTCAAACTCAGACGTTCACGGATGTGGAATTGGGAAATGCCCAGCAGCTCCGCTTGAACTTCACGTTAAGGGTGAGCTCCGTCAACACCTCCGTTGAGGTCAGCGTCGCGGCAGATGCCCTGCTGGCAACGTCGAGTTCCTCCGTGGGCGAAGTACTCTCGCAGCAGAAAGTGCAGGACCTTCCGATCGTAGGCAATAACGTCCTTGACCTGTTCCGATTGCTGCCTGGAGCTCGCATGAACGCCGACGGAGTGAATGGAACGTTCGCCGGTGTTTCCGCCGACAAGGTCAACATGCAGCGGGATGGTATCGATGCAAGCGGTTCCGCGTACTGGGTTCAGGCGGGGGCACAATCCGCAACCTTCATCAATCCGGATCTTGTCGGCGAGGTTCGCCTCATCCTGGCGCCTGTCGATGCCGAACTGGGGCGCGGTAATGCACAGGTTCAGTTCCTCACGAGATCGGGCACGAACCGGTATACGGGAACCGCGGTGTGGTCGGTCAGGAACACAGCGCTTGACGCGAACACGTGGAACAACAACAACGACATCGATCCCGTTACCGGAAAATGGAAACCGACGAAGCTCGACTGGCTCAACGCTCACGAATACACGCTGAGTTTCGGTGGGCCGATTGTTCGCAGCAAAACGTTCTTCTTTGCCTTGTGGGACGGGCTCATCGTCAACGCCAGGACGACTCAGAATCCCATGGTCCTGACGCCGTGCGCGCGCAACGGCATCTTTCGCTACTTCGACAACTGGAACAACGGGAACATCACGCAACCGACGCAGGCGACCGGGAACACTCCGACAATTGCGGTCGTCAACGCCGTGGGCGCTCCCGTGGCGCCGACAAACAATCCCAATGTCCCTCCGTTCAATGGAAGTCCGTTCACAGGGGGACTTAAGTACGTCAGTGCGTTCGGACCTGTAACCAACACGCCGGTGCAACCGGATTGCAGCGATGCACAGATCGGCTCTGCGGGAACTTCCACGGGAACGTGGGATACCTTCCGGACGCGGGTGGATCCGAGCGGTTTCATCACGAAGGTCCTGGGCGTAATGCCTTTGCCCAACAACTACGAAATCGGGGACGGCTTGAACACAGCGGGCTACCGGTGGACTCGTTCGGAACGTGGCGGCGCTGAAGGAATTTTCGGGTTTGGAGGCAATCTTGGCCGAAAGCAGATCAATGCCAAGATTGATCACAACTTCAACGCGAGTCACAAAGCCGCGGTCAGTTACACCTACGAGCGGTCTTCAGGAAACTCGGGTTACGAATCGTTGCCGGATGGCTTTCGTGGCGCTGTAACGCGCCGGCCGCACTCGCTTTCGGTGAACTTCACATCCACGCTGTCTCCCGCTCTTCTGAACGAAGCGAGGGTTGGATATCGTCTCACCGCCGGGCGGACCTATACCGCCTTCAACAACCCCGATAGCAATAGCGCGGGGCTGAGTTTCTATCCCTCATTTAACGGATACCCTGTCTCCATCGCGCCCGGAACCGGGGCGGTGAACTTCGCGAACGTCCCGGGCAACAATGCGACGAGCACTTATTTTGACGATACGTCGCTGTGGACATTCGGTGACTCCATCAGCTGGACGAAGGATAAGCACGCGTTCAAGCTCGGAGGGGAGATCCGCAGAGGACACTCCAAAGGTTTTGACGCCGGCATCGGCACGACCACGATTCCACGAGCTACCGGCGGTGACGCTGCAAACGCTCTCATCCCTAACGGGGCGATCACGAGCACGAATGTGCCCGGATTGGCAGGCGCGCCCACGACAGGTAATAACGCGAGACTGCGCAATCTCATGACTTTTCTCTCGGGCTCGCTGGTGAGCGTGAGTCAGCTTCGCTACATGCAGGATCCGAACAAGCTCAACGCTTTCGAGGACTACACGACGTTCCCTCAGCGGATTCGCGACATGCATCATCAGAATGAAGCGAGCATCTTCGTAAAGGATGATTGGAAAATTAGAAAGAGCCTCACGCTCAACCTTGGTCTTCGCTGGGCCTATTTTGCTGTCCCCTATGAGTCCCATGGATTGATGCCCCTTCCTGTTGGAGGCGGTAATCGTGTTTGGGGTTACTCCGGAGACAGCTGGGAAGGCTGGATGAGGCCCGGACAACGCGGCGAACTGACGGCGATCGAGTTTGTGGGGAAAGGGTCTCCGAATTCAGATAGCACGTGGTATCCGAATGACTGGAACAACTTTGGTCCAGCCATTGGATTTGCGTGGCAGGTACCCTGGTTCGGCGAAGGCAAGACGACCGTGCGCGGCGGCTACCAGATGACCTACCAGATCAATCAGTCCGGGAACAACATCATCCAGGAGATCAACGTGCCCGGCTCGAGCGACGCTGTCACCTTCCTGCCGAGCAGCGCAGATCCTTACCTGGACATTGCGAAGTT
>Ga0079218_10000642_pt1 | contig 10977 bp, 8 predicted proteins | sample NCCompost_FD_77181 | JGI IMG/M metagenome (GOLD analysis project Ga0079218, IMG submission 77181) | Agricultural soil microbial communities from Utah to study Nitrogen management - NC Compost | ecosystem: Environmental > Terrestrial > Soil > Agricultural land | place: USA: Utah | collected... | reverse complement strand
CTGAAACCGGCCCCCACGACAGAGTGCCTAGAACGCCGCGTGACCGGGTGTGCGCGGGAACGGAATGACGTCCCGGATATTGGCCATCCCCGTCGCGTAGATGATGGTGCGCTCGAGACCAAGACCGAACCCGGCGTGCGGCACGGTGCCGTATCGGCGGAGATCGCGATACCACCAGTAAGCTTTCGGGTCGAGGTGCAGCTCCTCGAGACGGCGATCCAGACGATCCAAACGCTCCTCGCGCTGCGAGCCGCCGATGATCTCGCCGATGCCAGGCGCCAGCACGTCCATGGCCGCCACCGTCTTCCCGTCGTCGTTCATCCGCATGTAGAACGCTTTGATCTCCTTGGGATAGTCCATGACGACGACGGGGGCTTTCACGTGCTCTTCGGTGAGCCAGCGTTCGTGTTCCGACTGGAGATCCATGCCCCAGTGCACCGGAAACTCGAAGGTCTTCCCGCTCTTTTCGAGGGCAGCGATCGCGTCCGTATAGGTCATGCGCTCGAAGGGAGATCTCACGAACGCCTCGACGCGCGCGACACAGCCCTTGTCCACGCGATCGGCGAAAAATTTCAAGTCGTCGTCGCGCTCGTTGAGGAGCGCCGTCAGGATGTATTTCAGGAACGACTCGGCCAGCTCGGCGTCGGCCTGCAGATCGGCGAACGCGATCTCGGGCTCGACCATCCAGAACTCGGCCAGGTGGCGGCTCGTGTTGCTGTTCTCGGCGCGGAAGGTCGGGCCGAAGGTGTAGACCTTCGACAGGGCGAGACAGTAGGTCTCGACGTTGAGCTGTCCGCTGACGGTGAGGAACGCTTCGCGCCCGAAGAAGTCTTGCGTGAAGTCGGTTCGTCCGTCTGGCGTGGACGGGATGGCCGACCGGTTGGCCACGTCGAGCGTGCTGACGCGAAACATCTCGCCGGCGCCTTCGGCATCGCTTGCCGTGATGATCGGCGTGTGCACCCAGAAGAACCCCCGTTCGCTGAAGTAGCGATGGATGGCCATGCTGAGGCAGTGGCGCACGCGTGCCACGGCGCCGAGCGTGTTCGTGCGCGCCCGGAGGTGAGCCACTTCGCGGAGATACTCGAAGGACGCACGTTTCGGCTGAATCGGATAGCCCTCGGGGTCGTCAACCCACCCGACGACTTCGACGGCATCGGCTTGCACCTCGACCGACTGGCCCTGTCCCTGACTCTGCACCAGGACACCGCTCGCAATCACCGCGCATCCCGACGTCAGCCGCTTGACCTCACTCTCGTAGTTCGGCAACTGCGCCGGGGCGACGACCTGGATCGGGTCGAAGCACGAGCCGTCGTGGACGTGGACGAACGACAGGCCCGCCTTGGAATCGCGGCGCGTGCGCACCCAGCCGCGGACGGACACGCGGCTCCCGACGGGCAGCTGTCCCTTGAGAAGCGAAGCGATATCAGGGTGATCGGCGGTGGTCATGGCGTGCTACACGCTCCGCAGGTATTGGTGCACCGAAAAGATCGCCGCCGAGCCTTCGCCCACCGCGGCCGCGATGCGGCGGTTGGCATTGGCGCGCACGTCGCCGGCGGCGAAGATGCCGGGCACGTTGGTCTCGAACATCAGCGGGTCGCGATCGAGCTCCCAGCGCTGGCCTGACGCGCGCACGTCGGCGCCGGTGAGGATGAATCCCTTGTCGTCGGTCGCGACCAGGGGGGCAAACGCTTCCGTCCGAGGCGCCACGCCGATGAAGATGAACAGGGCGTTCCCCGCCATGCTCGTCGTCTGGCCGGTCTCAGCGTTGCGGACGTCCAGCCGCTCGAGGCGGCCGCTGCCGTGTACCGCCTCGATCTCCGTGTCGCCGAGCACCGTGATGTTCTCCGTCTGGTTGATCCGGTCGACGAGATAGTGCGACATCGCCGGATGGAGCGTGGGCTTGCGGACGATCACCGTGACCTGCGCCGCGTAACGCGCGAAGAACAGCGCGCCCTGCCCCGCCGAATTGGCGCCGCCCAGCACGAAGACGTGCTGGCCACGGTAGATCGCCGCTTCGGACAGCGCCGCGCCGTAGTAGACGCCGGCGCCGAGCAGCGGCGCCAGCCCGGGCGCATCGAGCTCCCGCACCGCCATGCCCGTGGACAGCAGCAGCGCATGGCACACCACTTCCTGGCCGTTCGACAGCTGCACCACCTTGTACGGATCGTGACGCCGGATGCCGACGGCCGAGTGGCCCACCAGCACCTCGGCGCCGAAGCGCTTGGCCTGCATCGCCGCCCGGCGGGCCAGGTCCGCACCGGTGACGCCGTTGGGAAAGCCGAGATAGTTCTCGATCATCGAGCTCGTCCCCGCCTGGCCGCCGGGAGCGTTCTGCTCGATGAGGAGCACCTTCAGTCCCTCGGACGCGCCGTAGACCGCGCACGCCAGGCCGGCGGGGCCGCCGCCGATCACGACCAGGTCGTAGTAGGGACGCGTGGGCACCGTCTGCAGGCCCACCTTCTCCGCCAGCTCCGGGTGTGACGGCATCGCCAGCGCGGTGCCATCGGCGAGCAGCACCAGCGGCAGCCGCGCCAGATCGCCGCCGATGGTGGCAATGGCGAGTTGACGCATCGGCTCGTCCGATTCGACGTCGATCCACTGGTACGGAATCTGGTTGCGCGATAGAAAGTCACGCGTCTCGTAGCTGCGCGGCGACCATCGCGAGCCCACGACGCGGATGCCATCGAACGGAGTCCGGGCCCGCGACGACCAGTCGGCCAGCAGGTCGTCGAGCACCGGGAACAGGTGCTGTTCGGGCGGGTCCCACGGCTTCATCAGGTAGTGATCGAGCCCCACTTCGTTGATGGCCGCGATGGCCGCTTCCGAGTCCGCGTAGGCGGTCAGCAACACGCGCTTGGCCTGTGGGAGCAGCGATCGCATCTGCCGCAGGAACTGGGTGCCGGTCATGTCCGGCATGCGCTGATCGACCAGAAGAAGCGCCACCGGCGTTCCCCGCCGCTTCAGCTCCTCCGCCGTCTCGATAGCCTGCCGCGCCGAGCGGGCCGGCAGCACGCGGTAGTCCGCCCGGTATCGCTGTTTGAGATCGCGCTCGACGGCGCCGAGCACTTCGGGATCGTCGTCCACCGCCAGGATGACCGGTTTGCCCACGCGTCAGACTCCAGTACCGGCTGCAATCACGGCCGGGAGCGTGACACGAAACTCGGTGCCGCGCTCGCTCGTGTTCATGTCGATCGCCCCGTGATGCCGTTGCACGATGCGGCGCGCGATGTCGAGGCCAAGGCCGGTGCCTTCGCCGACATCCTTGGTCGTGAAGAACGGGTCGAAGATGCGGCCGGCCACGTCGGCCGGGATGCCCGGCCCGTCGTCGATGACGCGCACCACCACGGCGGCGCCGGCGCTCTCCGCCTCGACGCGCACGTGGCCACCCGGCGTGGCGTCGATGGCGTTGTCCACCAGGTTCGCCCACACCTGATTCAATTCCCCGCCGTACCCCTCGACGGCAGGCAGCTGCTCGGGGACGCGCAGCTCGACCTCCACCGATTTCGTTCTCGCCTTCGATCGCAGCACCGTAATGGTGTCGGACAGCCCTTGCCCGATCGCGATCGGCATCAGCGTCGCCTGCTGGTTGACGTAGGTGAAGCCTTTCACCGCCGCCACCAGCGTGTGGATCCGCGTGGCCGCGGTCTCGATCTCCATCGCGAGCTGCCGGACGGCACGCTGCGCCGATTCGTGCGCGAGCACGATTCCGACGCGGCCCTCGCCGACCGCGGCCAACAGCGCGTCGAGGTCCGCCGCCTGCAGTCCGGATCGGGCGAGCGGCTCCGAATCCACGTCGTCGACGTCGTGAGCGTCGAACCAGTCGTCGATGGCGTCCTGCCGGTCCGCGAGATCGAGCGGGCTGGTGGAAGCGGCGGTGAGCATCTCGTCGCGGAGCGCGGCCACGGCGCTCGCCTGGGCGCCCGTCAGGTCGAGCGCGGTGAACCGGGCCGTGGCCGCGTCGAGCGTCGACAGCCCGGACACCAGCGTCTTGGCGCTGCGGGCCACCGCCGAGGCCGGGTTGTTCAGCTCGTGCGCCAAGCCGGCGGCCAGACGGCCCAGCGATGCCACCTTTTCGTCCAGCAGTTCACTCGACTTGAAGACACGGGCGCGGTCGATCATGACGTGCACGAGTACGGCGGTGAGCTGGGGACACTCCTGGATGAGGCGTGGCAGTTCGCTCGCGTCGAGCGCCAGGATATCGGAAGGTTCTTCGGCGACGACGTTGGCGGGAGGCCCTTTGATGCGCGAGTACGGCAGAAGACCGGTGACGTCGCCGCCGTGCCACTCCATCACGATACGCGGCCCGGCGCCGCGATCGACACGGATGGACAGATGGCCGCTCAGGACGACGTAGAGGCCCTTGACGGGACCGCCGCCGGGCGTGAGCACGTCGCCGACGTGGAGCGTTCGCGCCACCGCCGCCGCCGCCAGCCACTCGAGCTGCGGCCGAGGGACGGACGCCAGCGTGCGGTGTGCGGCGAGCCTGTCAAGAAGAGGTTCGGACATGAGATCAGCCGGCCTGGGGTGCCGGCTGATTTTACAGCCCGACCGTGCGCCGCGTCAGACGACGGTACGTCTGCCGCTGATAAGGCCCACGAGGAACAGCACGATCGCCATCACCAGCAGCACGTGGATGAACGCACCAACCGTGTAGGTGCCCACGATACCGAGCAACCACGCAACCAACAGGATGAACGCCAGCACCATCAACATGACAGCCTCCAGAGCTTTAAGCCCATCGAACGGCGTTCGGACCGTTCACCGCGTTTTGGAGCAAGACGCGGGCCGTCAAACGCCGGCCCCAGCCGAGCTCTCCAGCCCAGCACTTCTCAGCCCCCCGTGGTACGCTGATCCACTGATGAAGATCGGAATGGTGTCGCTGGGCTGCCCCAAGAACCTCGTCGATTCCGAGGTCATGCTGGGCCTGGCCCAGCAGGCCGGGCATGAACTGACCCGCGACCCGGCCGGGGCCGAGGTGCTGGTCGTCAACACCTGCGCCTTCATCGACAAGGCCAAGCAGGAGTCGGTGGACGCCATCCTCGAGATGGCCGAGTTCAAGAAGACCGGCGCGTGCAAGACGCTCGTCGTCGCCGGCTGTCTGGCCGAGCGCTACCGTGACGAGCTCAAGGCGCAGATCCCCGAGATCGACCATATCCTCGGCACCGGCGACGTCCCCGCGATTGTGGAAGCCCTCGGGGGCCCGGCCGCTCCGGCGGCGCCGCGAAGCGGGGGGCTCATCCAGCTGCAACGATCGAGTGGCGAGGCTGTCGTATCGAAAGCAGGGAGCGTTCTCCCCACTCTGCCCACTCTGCATACTCCGCCTCTCGCCGGGGCTCTGCCTACGTATCTCTACGACGCAGACACGCCCCGGATGCTGGCAACGCCGCGTCATTACGCCTACATCAAAATCGCCGAGGGCTGCGACTACAAGTGCGGCTTCTGCATCATCCCCAAGCTGCGCGGCCATTACCGCAGCCGGCCGCACGACTCGATCGTGCGAGAGGCCGAAGCGCTGGCGGCGCGCGGCGTCAAAGAGCTGCTGCTCATCTCGCAGGACACCACCTTCTACGGCATCGATCGCGGCGAGCGCGGTGCGCTGGCGCGCCTCCTCGGGGCGCTGCAGCGCGTGGACGGCATCGAGTGGATCCGGTTGCTCTACCTCTACCCCACCACCATCGGCGACGACGTCCTCGACGCAATGGCGGAGCACGACAAGGTGTGCCGCTACGTGGATCTCCCGCTACAGCACGCCTCCGACGCGGTGCTGAAGCGGATGAAGCGGCCGGGCACGCGCGCCGCCTACGAGAAGTTGCTGGACCGTATCAGGACCCGGGTCCCTGGCGTCACGCTCCGGACCACGGTCATCGTCGGCTACCCCGGCGAAACCGCCGGCGATTTCGCTGAGCTCCAGGCGTTCGTCAAGAGCGTCGAGTTCGATCACCTGGGCGTCTTCACCTACTCGCACGAGGAGGGGACGACGGCCCACGCGTTGACCGACGACGTGCCCGCGGGCACCAAGGAGCGCCGCCGGTCGTCGCTGATGACGCTGCAGAAGCGCATCGTCGCCCGCGCGCATCGCGGCCGCGTCGGCCAGCCGGTTCGGCTGCTGGTGGACGGCCCGTCGGCCGAGCACGAGCTCGTCCTCCGGGCCCGGACGGCCGGCCAGGCGCCGGACATCGACCCCCTGGTTTACCTGACCGACTGCGACCCCTCCGAGATGACGCCGGGCCAGTTCCTCGACGCCGAAATCGTCGCCAGCCGGGGCTACGACCTGCTCGCTCGTCCCCTTTCTGTGCTCGTTTCTGCGTGATACACTAACGGGTCACCTAGGCTGGGGAAGGACCCTAGTGGGCTCGTGCCCACTTTTTGTATTTCTGGGGATGTTTTCGGGCGCGCGAAGCGCGCCCAAGGTAAAGGTATGGCGCGCCAGAGACGCGCTCGAGAAAGTGTGGGGATCACTGCGCCAGGACTGGACACCATTCGGGCAATTGCCGAGCGCGTCGCGCTCGCGCGGGGTCTTGAAGTGTGGGACATCCAGAGCCGGCGCGAGGCAGTTGGTCACGTGGTGCGTGTGTTCATCGACCGCCCCGGACCAGCCGCGACGCCGGACGAGAGCGTGAGCGTGGAGGATTGCGAGCAGGTCAACCGGGAGCTGAGCACGATTCTCGACGTGGAAGATCCGCTGCCCTTCGCTTACACGCTGGAAGTCTCGTCGCCGGGGCTCGACCGGCCACTGCGTAGCACTGGCGATTACGTGAGGTTCGCCGGCCGGCTCGCCAAGGTGGTGGTGAGCGAGGCGGTGAACAACCAGAAAGCGTTCGAAGGCCGGTTGCGCGGCGTCGAAGAGAACGCGGTCGTTCTCGAAGCGGCCAACGGGCGCTTGCACAGGCTGCCGCTGCGGCTCATCACCCGCGGTCGCCTCGAGGTCGAGTTCTAAAGCTATGGCAAATCCGCTGCTCCAGACAATCGAAGCGCTCGCCAAGGAAAAGGGCATCGAGGCCGACCAGATCATCGCGGCCATCGAGGACGCGGTGCTGACAGCCTCGCGGAAGTACTACAAGACGAACGAGAACCTGAAGACGCGGTTCAACACCGACACCGGCCAGGTCGATCTCTTCGCCATCAAGCACATCGTGCTGGACGTGACCAACGACGCCACCGAGATCTCGCTGAAGGAGGCCCAGACCCTCTACGGCGAGGAAGCCGAGGTGGACATGGAGATCGAGTTCCCGAAGCGCACCGACGTGCTGGGGCGCATCGCGGCACAGACCGCCAAGCAGGTGATCTTCCAGAAGGTCCGCGAGGCCGAACGCGAGCACATCTACGCCGAATACAACGACCGCGTCGGCGAGGTGATCAACAGCATGGTCAAGCGCTTCGAGAGCGGCGATCTGATCGTCGAGATCGGGCGCATCGAGGCCGTGCTGCCGCGCAAGGAACAGTCGCGCGCCGAGAGCTACACGCCCGGCGAGCGCATTCGTACCGTCATCAAGGGCGTCAACCGCGGCGCCAAGGGGCCGCAGGTGGTGCTGTCGCGCACCGATCCGGCGCTGCTCATCAAGCTGTTCGAGCAGGAAGTGCCGGAAATCTACGACGGCACGGTGGTCATCCGCGGCGCCGTCCGCGAGGCCGGCGACCGCGCCAAGGTGGCGGTCTACTCGCGCGAGCGCGACGTGGACCCGGTGGGCGCCTGCGTCGGCATGAAGGGCACGCGCGTGCAGGCGATCATCCGCGAGCTGCGCGGCGAGAAGATCGACATCGTCGAGTGGTCGGAGGATGCGATCCAGTTCGTGATGAACGCCCTCAGCCCCGCCAAGGTGCAGCACGTGTCGATCGTCGACGACGCCGATCGCGTGATGGAGGTCGTGGTCGAGGACAGTCAGCTGTCGCTTGCGATCGGCAAGAAGGGGCAGAACGTGCGCCTGGCCGCCAAGCTGACCGGGTGGCGGATCGACATCAAGAGCGACGAAGAGAAGCGCAAGGAAGTCGAGGCCCAGTTCGGGGCGCTCGAGGCGGGTGAATCGGCGGGCAGCGAAGACGCGCCTGCCGAAGCCGAAGCCGCGGCCGGCGAGGAGCCGGCGGAAGGCACGGCCGACGCGGCCGCGTCCGACGAACAGCAGTAACGACGCATCACACGAAGGACTGGGATTGGCCACGGTTCGCATTTACAAGGTCGCGGAGCTGCTCGACACGACGAGCCAGGACGTGCTCGCGCTCCTGAAGAAGGAGCACGGCATCGAGCTCAAGAGCGCATCGAGCACGGTCGAAGAGGTCGTGGCGCGCTCGTTCGTCGAGCGGACGGCGCGGCAGCGTGGCATCACGCTCCCGGGCGGCGACATGTTCGCCGAGCACGCCACGCCCGCAAAGCCCGGCGCCAAGAAGGGCCCGGCGCTGAAGAAGCCGGTCGAGCCGCCCAAGCCGGCGGCGCCGGTCCTGGGGCCGCCGCGCCTCGTGAAGACCATCAGGCCGGTGGTGCACGCCGACGAGACGCACGCGGCGGCGTCGGCCGCCACGGCGGTCGTCGAGGCCCTTCCGGAGTTGCCGGCGTACGAGCCCGAGCCGGTCGTCGAGGAGCCGCCGCCCGTCGAGGCGCCGTCCGAGCCTGCCGCGCCGATCGAGGCCGCGCCAATGGAAGCCGAGGCGCCGGTGGAGGAACCGCTGGTTGAATCCCGGCCCGAAGCGGCCGCGAGCGCCGAGCGCGCCACTCCCGCACAAGCGGCACAGCCGTCCGGCCGCTTCGTGCCGCCGACGCTGCGCCTGCGTATCGAAGAACCCGGCAGGACGCCGCAGCCCGCGCGCCCCATGACGCCGGCCAAGCGCCCGGCCGTCACGCAGCCGCGAATCGTGCAGCCACCGCCGGCCACGCCGCCGGCCGCGGCGCGTCCCGCGGGAGCACCGGGCGCCGCGCGCCCGGGTATGACCGCGCGTCCCGGCGCACCGGGCGCCCGTCCCGGCGGATATCCGGCGCCCGGCCGGCCCACCACGCCCGGCATGCTGGGCGGACCGCGCCCGCTGCCCTCGCAGCCCATACGTCCCCAGCCCGGAATGCCCCCGCGCCCCGGCATGATGCCGGGCCGTCCTGGGGCACCCGGCTCGCGGCCGCCGTATCAGCCCTCGCGGCCGATCGGCTCCCGTCCCGTGTCGCCGCGGCGCGAAAGGCCGTCGGCACCCGCGCCCGCCGCGCCCGCGGCCCCGGTGGCCATCACGCGCACCATCACGCTCGCCGAGGGCATGACGGTCAAGGACCTGGCGGACAAGCTCGACGTCCGCGTCAAGGACGTGCTCGCCAAGCTGCTGATGCGTCGCATGATGATGAACATCAACAGCACGATGGACATGGAGACCGCCAAGGATCTCGCGCGGGAGTTCGGCGCCGACATCGAGATGCGGAGCTTCGAAGAGGAGCTCGTGCAGGCCGAGGGCGACGAGAGCAAACCCGAGGACATCGGGGTGCGCGCGCCCGTCGTCACGGTGATGGGCCACGTGGACCACGGCAAGACCTCGCTCCTCGACGCCATCCGTGAAACCAAGGTGGCCGAGCGCGAGGCTGGCGGCATCACGCAGCACATCGGCGCCTACCACGTCGACGTCGGCGGCCGCAGCGTGGTGTTCCTCGACACGCCCGGTCACGAAGCGTTCACGCTCATGCGCGCCCGCGGCGCCAAGGTGACCGACGTCGTGGTGCTGGTGGTCGCGGCCGACGACGGCGTCATGCCGCAGACGCGCGAGGCGGCCGATCACGCCAAGGCGGCCGGCGTGCCGATCGTGGTCGCGATCAACAAGATGGACAAGCCCGGCGCCAATCTCGACAACGTCAAGCGCGAGCTGTCGGAGATCGGCCTCGTGCCGGAAGACTGGGGCGGCACCGTGGTGACCGTGCCGGTCTCGGCGAAGAAGCGGCAGAACCTCGATCAGCTGCTCGAGATGATCCTGCTCTCGGCCGACATCCTCGAGCTCAAGGCCAATCCGAAGCGCAGCGCCTCGGGCACCGTGCTCGAAGCCAAGCTCGATCGCGGCCGCGGTCCGGTGGCGACCGTGCTCGTGCAGGACGGCACGCTGAACGTCGGCGACAACTTCATTGCCGGTTCGGTGGTCGGCAGGGTGCGCGCGCTCATCGACGATCGCGGCCGCCCGACCAAGGCGGCCGGGCCGGCCATGCCGGTCGAAGTGCTCGGTCTCACCAGCCTGCCCTCGCCCGGCGATTCGTTCCAGACCGTGGCCGACGCGGCCAAGGCGCGCCAGATCGCGACCTTCCGCCAGGCGCAGGCCAAGGAACGCGCGCTCGGCGCCAGGGGCGGCCGGCTCACGCTCGAATCGCTGCAGGCCCAGATTGCCGAAGGCAGCGTCAAGGAGATGCCCCTCATCGTCAAGGCGGACGTGCAGGGCTCGGCCGAAGTGCTCGCCGACACGCTCACGAAGCTGTCGGACGACAAGGTCAAGATCCGCATCATCCGCTCGGGCGTCGGCGCCATCAACGAGTCGGACGTGCTGCTGGCCTCGGCGTCGAACGCGGTCGTCATCGGCTTCAACGTGCGGCCCGATCGCAACGCCGCCGACGTGGCCGAGCGCGAAGAGGTGGACATCCGCCTGCACTCGGTCATCTACGCCGTCACCGACGAGATCAAGAAGGCGATGGAAGGGATGCTCGAGCCCACTTTCAAGGAAGTGCGGCTGGGCAGCGCCGAGGTGCGCGAGGTCTTCAAGGTGCCGAAGATCGGCGCGATCGCCGGCTGCATGGTCACCGACGGCACCATCACGCGGAAGGGCGACGCGCGGGCGCGGGTCCTGCGCGACAACGTCGTGGTCCACGAAGGCAAGATCGGCGGGCTGCGCCGGTTCAAGGACGACGTCAGCGAGGTGAAGTCGGGCTTCGAGTGCGGCATCAGCCTCGAGAAGTTCAACGACATCAAGGTGGGCGACGTGATCGAAGTCGTCAGCCAGGAACAGATTCCGGCTGCGACTGCTTAGTCAGGTGGG
>Ga0079218_10000641_pt1 | contig 10978 bp, 10 predicted proteins | sample NCCompost_FD_77181 | JGI IMG/M metagenome (GOLD analysis project Ga0079218, IMG submission 77181) | Agricultural soil microbial communities from Utah to study Nitrogen management - NC Compost | ecosystem: Environmental > Terrestrial > Soil > Agricultural land | place: USA: Utah | collected... | reverse complement strand
GTCCCGTCGCTGCCGGCGGGGACGACCATCGAGCCGCTCGTGGATACGCGACAGCACCTGGTTCTCCGGCGTGGCGCGGCACGCATGACGGTGGACGGCGACGGAATTCCCCGGGTGGCTCCCTGAGCCGGGCGTGAGCTTTCGCGCGCGCCTCTTCGCGGCGTTTCTGACGGCGGTTCTGATCCCGCTCGGGTTGCTGGGATACGGAGTACGCCGCACCCTCGGCGAGCGCGCGACGGCGCAGCACTCCGGACGTGTCTCGGCGCTCATGGACGTGCTCCGCGGCGATCTCGAAAGTGAGAGCGGCGCCATCGGCCGCCGGGTCGCCGCGATAGCGGCTGAGCTGGGCCGGGATTCCAGGTTCCGGCTGGAAGCGGTAGACGAAGCGGGCGGTGAGCGACGCTGGTTGCTCGACTATGGCACTTCGGCGATGCAACGCGCCGGTCTGTCGCTCCTCCAGGTTCAGGACTCGGCGGGCCGGATCCTCACCTCGGGTCATTTCCGGAACGAGTTCGACCGCCGCGATCCCGCCATGATCGCGGCGCTCGCGAGAGCTCTGCGGGGCGCCATCGTCGAATCGCGCACCGCCGAGCGCCCACTCGTAGCGCTGTCCCGCCTCGACTCCTTCGTCGTAGCGGGCCGGCGCTTCTTCGTCACGGGCGGGGTCGAGGTAGACTCCGGGTTCGTGGCAGCGCTGGCGCGCGACCCAGCGTTCAAGGTCACGTTCGGCAGCGAAGCGCCGCCGGCGGGTGTGACCGGTCTGGTAGAGTACCCCCGTATCGACGCGGCGAGACGGCTGGCCCAGCGTGGTGCATGGTTCGCGATCGAGGAGCCCGTGGATGTGCTCGCCGGGTTACGGCGCAGTATCAATCGCTGGCTCGTCACCGCACTCGTCACGACGCTCGGGCTCGCTGTGGCGCTTGCGCTCTGGTTGTCGTCGCGGGTGAGCCGTCCCCTCCGCGATCTCGCCGAACGAACCGCCGCGGTCGATCTCGACCGCCTCGACCAGGACTTTCCGAGCGATCGCTCCGACGAAATCGGCACGCTCGCGGCGGTGCTCGGGGATATGACGGGCCGGCTGCGCGTGAGCAGCACGCGGCTCCGGGAAGCCGAGCGGCGGGCTGCTGTGGGAGACATGTCGCGACAGATCACGCACGATATCAAGAACGGCATCGCACCGATCCGGCACGTGTTCCGCCATCTCGACCAGGTCGCGCGCGACGCTCCCGCCGAGCTGGCCGTCGCCTACGGCGAGCGCCGCGCGACGATCGAGTCGAGCGTCGGATACCTGGAGACGCTCGCGCGGAACTACGCGCGCCTCTCGCCCGCGAGCGGAGCGGCAAGCTGCGACGTGAACACCGTCGTGCGCGACGTCGTTCGCGATGTGGCGGCCGGCGCCGGCTCCGTGCTCACGGAGCTCGCGCCCGGCCTGCCGCCCGTCCGCGGGGAAGAACTCGCCGTCCGGCGCATTCTGCAGAACCTCGTCGGCAACGCGATCGACAGTCTCGACGGCAAGGCAGGGTCCGTCACCGTGACGACGAGCCGCGCGGGCGGCGGAGTCCTCATGTCGGTCGCGGATACGGGACGCGGCATGTCGCGTGAGGAGCTGGACCGCGCCTTCGACGACTTCCACACGACGAAGCCTGGCGGCACCGGTCTCGGGCTTTCTGTCGTACGGCGGCTGGTGGCCGATCTGGGGGGAACTCTTCGAGTCGAGACGGTTCCGGGAGAGGGGAGCCGGTTCTTCGTCGAGCTTCCGCAGGCGCCGGGAGCCACCATATGACGCGGGTGCTGGTGGTAGACGACATGCGTCCGATGGCCGAGCAGTACGCATACGACCTGGAGCGGCTGGCTGGGTTCGCCACAGCGATCGCCTCGAGCGGTGCCGACGCGCTCGCGGCTCTCGGACGCGAAGGGATCGACTGCGTCATCCTCGATCTCGAAATGCCGGGCATGGATGGCTTCGACGTGCTGCGTGCGCTCAGCCAGCGCGGGATCGAGACGCCGGTCATCGTCTACACGGGCACCGGCAACTATGACCGCTGCATTCAGGCCGTGCGACTCGGCGCCGTGGGGTTCATCGACAAGGCCGAGCCCATGGAGCGGGTAGTGCAGGAAGTGTCGGGAGCGGTGGAGCGACGGCGACTCGTGCTCGAGGTCGCGGCCCTGCAACGGCGGCTGGGAGAGACGTCGCTCGTGGGCAACAGTGCCGCGATCAATGCGCTCCGGGACCGTATCGCGCGGATCGCGCCGGTACCGAGTACGGTGCTCGTCACGGGGGAGAGCGGGTCGGGGAAGGAGCTCGTCGCGCGAGACCTGCATCGGCTCGGCGCGAACCCGTCGGCGCCGTTCATCGCGATCAATTGCGCGGCCCTTCCCGAGCAGCTGGTCGAGAGCGAGCTCTTCGGCCATGAACGGGGAGCGTTCACCGGCGCGATCGCATCGCGACAGGGTGCGTTCGAGGCGGCCGGTCGCGGAACGCTCTTTCTCGACGAGATCGGCGAGCTGCCGCTCGCCGCGCAGGCGAAGCTGCTTCGAGTTCTCGAGGACCACACCGTGATGCGGGTAGGGAGCACGAAGGGAGTGTCCGTCGCCGCCCGGGTCGTAGCGGCGACCAATCGGGATCTGGAGCGCGAGGTGAAGGAGGGGCGGTTCCGTGACGATCTCTTCTATCGCATCAACGTGCACGGGATTCTGGTCCCACCTCTTCGCGAGCGCCGGTCCGACATCGCCGCACTGACGGATCGATTCCTCGTGGCGACGTGCGCCCGCTACGGAGTTCTGCCCCGGCGCCTGTCTGGTGATGCGCTCGAGCTCCTCATGGCCTACCACTGGCGCCGGAACAACGTGCGCGAGCTCCGGAACGCCATCGAGCGGATGGTGATCGCGGCGGAGGGGGAGATGATCCGGCCCGAGCATGTGCCGCCGGAGATTCGTGGCGAATCCGATTTCCAGCCGCGTCCGCATGGCACGACCTTCCAGGAGCTTCGCGCCGAAGCGGAGCGTCGGATCGTCATCGCGGCGCTCGAGCGGCATGAGTGGCACATCACGCGAACCGCGGAATCGCTCGGCCTGGCCGATCACGCGAGCCTGCTCAAGATCATGAGGAGACTGAACGTCAGGAGCGGCGAGCACTAGCCTGCACCGGCATCGCTGAAGGGCTGAGACTCGGCCGGCACATGGAAACACGGAAGCAAACGGAATCACGGAAGTTTTCTTCCGTCGTGTTCCGTTTGCTTCCGTGTTTCCGTGTGCCCCTCCGAGTGCCCGTTCCGCTCGATGTCCGCTCACCGGATGGAAGCGATCTGCAGGTGTGTCCGACTGGACACCGGGCGCCGCTCGGCACGTGTCCGCTGGAACACGAGATTGGATCGAGCCTCGCCGGGCACCGAACTGAAGTTGTTTCACAACAACATGATGGCACATGCGACCAAGCTCCGCGAAGTCCGGCCGGGCGATTGCCTTCTACTGGTGCGTCCACGCAGTCCAACCGGCGCATCGCGCCAACGCACAGGAGGCAGCACCATGTCGGTCTCGGTCGGTCGTACCTCGTTCGTCGCACTGGGAGGTCTCATTGGCATGCTGGCGGCCGGCTGCAGTGACGACGCACCGGCAGTCACTACATCGGCGGGCGCGACCGCGCCCATTTCGGCCCCGGCGCCGGCGACGGCGCAGCCCGTTGCCGTCACCGTGGTCAGCTCATCCTACGAAGATGGTGAATCGGCGTACCGGGAGAGCCGCTTCGCCGACGCGGCGGAGATCTTCCGCGCGTACAGCGAGCGCAAGCCGGCGAACGTGTGGGGGCACTACATGCTCGGCATGGCGAGCTGGAAGTCTGGCGACCGTGCCACCGCCATCGAGGCGTTCGACCGCGGGCTCACCATCGATTCGCAGCACGTAAAGAGCCTGCTCAACTCGAGCCGAGTCCATCTCGAGCTCGGCCAGGCGGACGAGGCGGTCGGGCGGAGCACTCGGGCAGTCTCGATCGACTCGACGTCAGGAGAGGCGTACCGTCTCCTCGGGCGCGCGCTCCACACGAAGGGAGACGCGGATGGCGCCATCGACGCCTACCGGCACGCGCTCACCCTGAACGAGCGCGATGTCTGGGCGATGAACAACCTGGGCCTGCTCTATATCGAGCAGGGTTGCGAAGGACAGGCGCTGGGCCCGCTCGCCCGGGCGGTCGAGCTCCGGAGTACGTCTCCGGTGTTCCTCAACAACCTCGGTATCGCGCTCGAGCGGAGCGGTTACTACCAGGCGGCGCGCGAGACGTACGAGCGTGTGCTCGAGGCGGACAGCACCTACGGGAAGGCGAGCGTGAGCCTGGAGCGCGTCACTCCACTGGTCAGGGAGGGCGAGGATGCCGGGCCGGACCTCCGTGACCTGGCTCTGCAGTTCGAGATCCAGGTGAGGACGTGGGCGGAGCCGGATGCGGTGGAGACGACGGAAACGAAGGATTCGACGGAACGTTGATTCCAGACGGGAAGTGGGGCGAGGATGGGTTTCCTCGTCCCCCTTTCCGTATGTTCCGAATGCAGGTTGAGCCCCGAGTGAGCAAAGGGAGTCGATGAATGAAAAGCAGGTGGCTGAGAGGTCTCACTGCGGTGCTATGGGTGGCTGCCGCTCCCACGGCGGCTCAGGCACAGTTCGTCTCGACGATGGCCGGGACCGCAACAGCACGGGCCGCCCTGTTGCGTGAAGAAACGCATCCCCCAGCGATTGAATTACGCGTCCAGGCGAGCAACACGCGTGGGCCGATGATCGGCTTCGTGGTGGGCGCGGCGCTGGGCGCGGCGGCCGGCTATGGTGCGTTCAACGGACTCTGCGAGGCTGTGGACAACCGCTGCGAGGGGTCGCGACCACTCTGGATGACCGTCGGCGGTCTCGCGTTCGGCGGTCTCGGCGCCCTCGTGGGAATGCTGATCGATTGACTACTTCGGTCTGATCGCCTCGAGCGCCCGGCGCGCCTGAGCGTCGGTGGAGTCGATCGTGAGCGCGCGCTGGAGGGTGGCTCGAGCCGCTGCCGTGTCGCCCGTGGCGAGCTCCGCCTCGGCCGCCTGGCGGTGCGCGAACCCCGAGCTCGGCAGCATCTCGATGTTCAGGCGGTGAAATCGAACCGCGTCCGCAAGTTTGTCGCGTCGCCTCAGCTCGGCACCCACCCCGGCCAGCGAGGTCTCGCCGAAATCGTACGCCGACCTGCCGTGATAGCGCTGCCGGAGCGCCCGGTACGTCGCCTCCGCCGAATCGGCGCCGCCGCGGTCGTACGCGGCGAGCACGATCTGCTGCAGGGGGCGCGGCTCCGAGACTCCGCGGTGGCAGGTCATGCAGGTCACCGTGATCGGCGGGTCTCGTCGGTCGGCGAGTTTCGCGAGGTGATCCCCATTGATGTCCGCCACCATGCGGAGCATCTGGCGCGCCTTCTCCTTGGTCGGCTTTTCGTCGGACGCGAAATCGAAGGTGGAGAGCGGTTGCCCCTCCTGGCCGACGTGGCAGTACGGGCAGCGCACGCCGAGGGCCCGCGTGAACCCCGCCATCGTGTCGATGAGGGCCCGCACCGGCATGTCCGCGGGGAACACCTTGAGGTTCGTCAGCTTTTCCGGCGGAAACTGGCCCGGCAGGACTCCTGGTATCGCGACGAAAAGTGCGAGACTCACCGCCAGGGACTGGTTGCGCATCTGGGCTCCGCGGGCTTCGGGTGGACCGGCCGGACGATCATCCTACGCAGAACGGGGCGACGACGGTTCAGACGGCCTGGCCCCCTGCTGCGACGGCGCTGGCGGCGAGTTAGATTCCGGAAGACCGAGAAACTGGATTCCATTATGAGCCCGAACCGCAAATTCCTGCTTGGCGCCGGCGTAATCGTCGCGGGGGTCGCCTTCCTCATCGTCTCCGGGGTAAAGGAGACCGGCGTGTATTTTCTCACTCCCGCGGAGCTGGCGGCGAAGGTTCAGACGGACTCCACCTTCTACGAAGTCGGGCTCAAGATGGGCGCAAAGGTCGTCCCGGGGTCGATCACGCGGACGGCCAACGGCCAGCAGGTGGACTTCAAGGTCAGTGACGGCGTACAGACCTACCCGGTGACGTATCGCGGCCTCGTGCCGGACACATTCACCGACGCGAACGACATCGAGGTCATCGTCGAGGGCAGCTTGCGGCAGGACGGGGTATTCCACGCCACGGAAGTGCTCGCCAAGTGTGGCTCGAGGTATGAAGCCGAAATGGAACGAGCCAGGGCCTGATCGGCCCCTGGTCACCTGCCGGACGACCCGCTCCCATACCGGCACCCTTCCCCGCGAATCATAGGACGGATGGCCCCCGTACGGTGGTGACCGACCACCGGGGACCCTCCATGCTTGCATCGCTGGCCGCGGCCGTCCTCCTTGCCGCGCAGCAACCGACCGCATCCACACAAGCCGCCGCGCAGGCCTTCACCAACGTCAGCGTAATCCCGATGGATCGCGAGCGTGTGTTGGCGCGCCAGACGGTGGTCGTGCGCGGCGGTCGCATCATCGCGATGGGCGATGCAGGCAAGGTGCCTGTTCCTCCCGGCGCGACGCGGATCGATGGAACCGGCCGGTTCCTGATTCCAGGCCTCGCCGACATGCACGTGCACACGTTCGACCGGGACGAGCTCACGCTGTTCCTGGCGAACGGCATCACGACCGTGCGGAACCTGCACGGGATTCCCCGTCACCTCGCCTGGCGGGACAGCCTCGCGCGGGGAACGATGCTCGGACCGCGGCTCCATACCAGTGGGCCGATCATCGACGGCTCACCGCCCACGCGGGCCACGAACGTCGTAGTGCGCACACCGGAGGAAGCGGCGCGCGCGGTGGCGGACCAGAAGGCGGCGGGCTACGACCTCATCAAGATCTACGACAACGTGCCGCGCGATCTCTACCCGGTCATCCTCTCCGCGGCGCGGGCAGCCGGCCTTCCGGTGACCGGCCACCTGCCGACGCCCGTTGGCCTCACAGGCCTGCTCGAGGCCGGCGGCCAGCAATCAATCGAGCACGTCGAAGAGCTGCTTCCACTTTTCCGGGACGGACGCGACACCACGAACGTGGACAGTGTCGCCCGGCAGCTCGCGCGCGCCGGCATCTGGCTGATTCCAACGGTGACGGTGTACACGAGCGCGTTGGCTCAGAGCACGGACGGTGCCGCGGTCAAGGCACGTCGCGAGCTGCGCTACATGAATCCCGCGACGATTCGCGACTGGGGCTGGGAGCCGACCGCGACGGGCTTCGCGCAGGAAGGCGCGCGCGAGAGATTCACGCGCACCGTGGAATTCTTCGAGCGATCGCTGATCCCGGCGCTGCACCGCGCCGGCGTCCGGCTCCTCGCGGGAACCGACGCTCCGATTCCGGCAATCGTTCCGGGATTCTCCCTGGTGCACGAGCTCCGCACATTCGTACGAGCCGGGCTCACGCCGTTCGAGGCGCTCGCGACCGCCACGCGCGCACCGGCCGCTTTCCTCGGCGCGTCGAACGAATGGGGCAGCATCGCGGTCGGCCGCTCCGCCGATCTCGTGCTGCTCGAGAGCAACCCGCTGCAGAGCATCGATGCTGTCGCGCGGCCGGCCGGCGTGATGGTGCGGGGCCGGTGGCTGTCCCGGATGGAGCTCGATTCCATGCTTGAGGCGCTCGCCGCACGCTACGGGAGCTAGTCTCGGGGGAACGGAAACGGCGGGGTGCCCGGCCTCCTCACAAGCACACAGTTCGTCGGCCGGGCACCCCGCCGTTTCCGTTCCCACAAAGCTTCTACGTCGTCTGCACCAAACAAGAAGCACCGCGTGCGCACACGAGGCGATGCGCGCGCTTAACGAAGGGCAGGGATCGCGGAGGCGGGGGCGTCCGGCCGACGAACTGTGTGCTTGTGAGGAGGCCGGACGCCCCCGCCTCCGCGATCCAGAAGCACCAGCGCTACAAAGCGCGCGACTAGCTTTGCCTCATGCGTACGCGCTTCGCTCCGAGTCCCACCGGCTACCTCCACATCGGCCACGTCCTCAACGCGATCTGGGTCTGGCGCACCGCGCGCGAACGCGGCGGCGAAGTGGTGCTTCGCATCGAGGACCACGATCGAACCCGGTGCCGCCCCGAGTACGAGGCCGGAATCCTCGACGATCTCGACTGGCTGGGATTCAAGCCTGACATCGGGAGTACCGAGGAGTTTCGTGCTGGCCGCACCGAGCTTCGGCAGAGTGATGCGACCCATTACTACGAAGCGGCTCTCGACCGTCTCCGGGCACAGGGCCTGGCGTATGTCTGCGCCTGTTCGCGGCGCACGATCGCAGCGGAGTCGCCCGACGTGTTCAACGAGGAGACCCGGTACCCGGGCACGTGCCGACGGCTCGGGCTCGAACCGGGGCCGGGAAGGGGATGGCGTGTGGTGATCGACGACGGTTTGGAGTCATTCGAGGACCTCCGACTCGGGCCACTCGAGCAGGAGCCGGCCCAACAGTGCGGTGACGTGCTCATCCGGGATCGGCTGGGGAACTGGACCTATCAGTTCGCTGTCGTGGTGGACGACATGCGGCAGGGAATCGATCTGGTGATTCGTGGCGAGGACCTGCTTGCGTCGACGGGCCGTCAGATCCGGCTCGCGCGGCTACTCGGGCGAGCGGAGCCGCCGCACTTCCTGCATCATCCGCTCGTTCGGAAGGCTACCGGTGAGAAACTGAGCAAGGCGAGCGCGGACAGCGGAATCAGGGAATTACGGGCGGCGGGGTGGAGGGCGGACCGCGTCGTCGATGAGGCGTCGATGAAAATGGAGGGCACGGCGCCGGATACGGGCGCGCCGCGTTAGCGCTGTGCCGATCAGGGTGCGGCGGTCGGAAGAACCGCCGACACAACGAACCCGTTCGTCGAGTAGGATGGATAGCCTGATGTGAATCGAGTCCACCGATACACGGTGCTATCTGCGCGCAGGATTGAGTAAGCGTCACCGCCTCCGACGGCCATATCGAGCCAGGGCACGGGAGGACCGACCTGTACGGGCTCTGGGCTCAGGGACCAACCTCCATCGACAGGCTGGCCCCAGAACCAGAGGTGACCCGTCACGCTCAGCGCCAGAAGCGTGAAGTTCGCCGTCTCAACGAGTTGAACCGGGTACCCTCCGAGCCTGGGGAATTCGGGCCCGGGTCCCTGGCCCCAGGTCACACCGTTGTACCACTGACCCCAGCATACCGCGGACATGGGTCCTATTCCGCATTGGTTTCTTCCCATCGATATGTCGTACAGCGGCGGGACGACTGAGGCCAACGTCGGTACCCGAAGTTGCCCGGACTGCGGAATACCCAGTTCCCGGTAATTGTCGAAGACCTCACCCCAGCAATACACCCGGTAATCCAGGGCGACCGCGCATGCGTTAACGGTCTCGACCCCGATACGCCGCCACTGGGTTGGACCCGCGACCCGCTGTGGCGTGAGGGACGTCCGGCGATTCTGACCGTCTCCCAGGAATCCCGTTCCCCAGCAGTACGCAGCTCCATCGAACGTGACGGCGCAAATGTACCCATCGGCCACGTCGAAATCGGCCACCGAAAGCTCCGGAACGGCTCGGACAGGAACAGTACTGCCGGCTGTGCTGCCGGTCCCCAGAACTGAGCCGCGCCCTCCCCAGCACCACAACTGGCCTTCGAGAGTGCGTCCGCAGGTGGTGAACTGGGCGCCGCGAAGCTCGACGAACCGGTGGTCGCCCGCAACGGGCACGGGCCGGCACGAAAGCAAGCGTGGATGGCCCACCGCCGAGCTGACCTTGATGTCCATAGCCCCAGCAATACGCCTTGCCGGACGAGTCGAGCGCACACATATGAGCAGTCCATTCGCCGCGCATCAGCGACTTTGCCTTGAACGCCGCGTCGACGGTCGCCGTGATCTCGAATGCGTCGTCCCAGCCGTCCGGTCGCGCGACAGCAACTTGCGTGTCCCCTCCGATGCCGAGCCGCCACGTCGTCGTCGCGAGACCCGTGTAGCCGCTGACGCTGGTCTCGGGATCAAATCGGGCGCCGGGGGTGGGCGAGCTCCAGCGGATAGTGGCGCCCTCCACGGGCATCCCCTCGTCGTCCAGGAGCCAGACGCCGATACGTTCGGGCAGGACCGTGCCGGCGAGCCCGCGCTGCTCTCCACCCGTTGCGAGCTTCAGATGCACGGACGGCCCGCGCGGAGCAACGCTCTCCACGCAGGCCGTCGAAGCCAGCAGCATTCCAGCGATCAGCGAGCGGCGCGCGACCATCGGAAGTCTCCGAGGCACCCGGTCCAGAACGCCAGCAGGATGACCGGGGGACGCGCCGCTCAGGGCTGCACGATCAGGCCGCCGCGGCTGCCTCCTCGAGCGACGTCCGCTCGTCCGCCGCGACCGGGTCGAACTCCCCCTCCCACCGACCCATGATCGCCGTCGCGAGACAGTTACCCACGAGGTTCACCGTCGTCCGCGCCATGTCCATCAGCTCGTCCACGCCGAGGATCACGGCGATACCGGACAGCGGCAGCCCGAAGCTCATCAGGGTGCCCGAGAGAATCACCAGCGAGGCACGCGGCACTGCCGCCACGCCTTTGCTCGTGAGCATGAGCGTCAGCATCATCAGCAGCTGCTCGCCGAACGACAGGTCCACGCCCGCCGCCTGCGCGACGAAGATCGCCGCGAGCGACAGGTAGAGCGTCGAGCCGTCGAGGTTGAACGAGTACCCCGTCGGCAGCACGAACGCGGCGACGCGCCGCGACACCCCGAACTTCTCCATGTTCTCCAGCGCCTTGGGCAGCGCCGCGTCCGACGAGGTCGTGGCGAAGGCGATGAGCGCCGGCTCCTTCACGAACTGGAAAAACCGCTTGAGCGGGACTCGCGCGATCAGCGCGGCCGGCAGCAGCGCCACGAGCGCGAAGACGAGCAGGGCGCCGTAGAGCGTGAGCACGAGCACCGCGAGATTCTTGAGCACCCCGATGCCACTGTGGCTGACCGTCACCGCCATCGCGGCGCCGAT
>Ga0079218_10000640_pt1 | contig 10982 bp, 9 predicted proteins | sample NCCompost_FD_77181 | JGI IMG/M metagenome (GOLD analysis project Ga0079218, IMG submission 77181) | Agricultural soil microbial communities from Utah to study Nitrogen management - NC Compost | ecosystem: Environmental > Terrestrial > Soil > Agricultural land | place: USA: Utah | collected... | reverse complement strand
TTGTTGCCCTGCTGACAGACGTAGAAGAAAAGAAAGGGCTGATAGGTGTAACTTCGCAGATGCAACTAAACCTATTAGTTGTAAATAGTACTGAGCCCACTTTCAAAGCAGAAGAGCGTAGACAGAAAAACTTTATTCCCATTATTCACCCAATTGTAGATTCTTTGGTCCAGCAAATCGCGTTGTCTCCGTATTTTATGGAATTCGATCCCGATCTCATTGAAAGGTCAGAAACAGACCGGTTTTATTGGGGGCGCATTTCTACAGGCGGTACTGATGCGAATGTAGCTAATGACTATTTAGATGCTACAGAAGTAAACATACAGGTTAGACTAAACGCTGCCTGTGTTCTTAAAAATTTTTCAACTAACTTATAACATGGCAAATTTAAACACTATAGGTTGTGCCACCATTTTAAGAAATACAGGTTATGGAACTTGTGTTTTTTATCCGCAGTTTATGCGCGGGGCTATCCGTGTCGGTCCTGATGCGGAGTTCGATGAAACTGCTCTTGCCGATTTACGCGCAGCTTTGATTACTCAAACACACCTGGATAGCAAGGTAGACAGGGCGTATCCTATTCATGGTTTTAAAAATATCACGGATAATACAGAGGATACCGTTTTTCAAACCTTCGCTGATGGCAGTCAGGTTCCGGTACGGGATGGTAACTACAATCTAACATGGCAATATACAGACGGTGGATGGTGCCTGTCGAATGCTTTACGATCTTTCAATTTTCAGAATTCCAGATGGCTGTTTTACGATCAGGCATTCCAGTTTTACGGATGGAGAAAACAAAATGCAGAAGGGGCTTATGTCCTGGCAGGTATTCCCGTCGTTTTTCATGCTAATCCGTGGAGAATGAATACCGGCGCAGAAGTAGCCCGATTCAGCGTATATTTCAGTATTGCAGCTGAGTATCTGAATGAAAGCTTAGGTTTCTTCAAAGCTAACTTCAATCCAGCTGAAATAGAAGGTTTGCAGACTGTTGCTATGACCCAAGTAGGCACTTCTCTGGCCGGGCTGATCACTGTTCAGTTGACAACAGGTTGTGATAACACGAATATCTACGATCAGTATAGCACCGAATTGGCTGTAGCGGCTTTGTGGAAAGGATACAACGATGCTACCGGGGCTGAAATAGATATCGACACCGTTACAGCTGTTCCTGGTACTAAATCCTTTGCCGTTCAACTCGATGTTACAGATCCGGACTATCCAACTACCGCACCGGCTAAAGTCAGGATTTCCCTGGCCGGGCCTACTGCTTTGAATGCGGCTGATATTCCTAATTTGGAATCGGTTGTATTTATCACTACGCGCGGGTAATCTACTTGATGTGAATGTTTACTCTAAAAACCCTGCTATATTCAATAGCAGGGTTTTACAAAAATTAGCATATGAAAACACAACCAATACGAGCAATAGGTTTTGGTCCTAAAGCCAGAAAAATGACAGCTCAGGAGTTTAAAAACTACTACGGATCCACATTGACAGCCGCGGAGCTGGAGCACTATGTAAAATCCCTCGGGTTGCTAACGGAAGAAAGCATAGATTACGTTAACTCTTCGGACCGCAAAACCAAATCAAAAAGAGATAGACCAGAATCCGATAAAAACCACGAAGAAGGCGCGGAGTAATCTCGCCTTCTTTAAAAATTTTCAGCATTGGTTACTGTATTGGATATGATGAAGAGGTTAGAAAAGATAAGCGTTACAGAATTAGCGGCTGAAAGCATAGAGGATACAAGAAAAGACCTGATAGAATGGCAACAAGAACAGTTATTTGCAGGTAAAAATTCCCGCAACAGAGATATAAAACCCCCATACACCCGCAGAACGAAAAGAATAAAACGGGCTAAAGGCCAGCCGGATGATAGGGTAACTTTAAGGGATAAACATGATTTTTATGACGCAATTTTTGTAGATATTCGTGCAGTCACATTCGTTATTTCATCAGCAGATTGGAAAACCCCTAAATTAATCGATAAATACGGTAAGTCTATATTTGGTTTAGGTGGAGTTTTCAAAATAGGCTACGTAAACGATCTAAGGCCGGCAATGGTAAACAATCTAAGAAAAAAACTATTATAATGACTAATCAAATACATATCAGCTGTCACACTTTACTTATGAAAGATTTCATAAAATGTAGAGTTGAGAGTGACTTGCAATATTTGATTATTTCGGGGGAGCCCACTACCGATGAACTCAATGCTGCGTGGGCTAAAATAAGTGATGAGTTTTTTGATCTGGCAGAGAAGGCACAAAATTTATACGCTTTAGAACTCTACATGGAATTAGAAGCGCTACACTATAAAATGCAAGTAGTTAGTGAATGCGTAGAAATAATGAGAAGCTATAGGTGTGAAGAGCTGGTAAAGCTATTAAAAGATATGGGTTACAACTATCCTTTTGATGCAGAGGATGAAGTTAAATATTTAAAGGACCTAGATAGAGTAACTACCCGTGCAAAAGCCCTTGTCATTGCGTATAACGAACGGTCCGCGCGCCTTGATATATTAAAAGAAAAAGAATCACCTGACCAGGTTGAATCTTATCAATACTACGACAAAATTTTGGCGGTGCTAAGTAAGTTTAACGGCTATCATGTTGATGAAAACACAACTACTGTTAGCCGGTATGCAGCACTGTTGAATCTATATATAAGCTATTGTGAAACCGTTGATAATAAATTAGAAGATGCCGGAAGAAAGTAGAGTTGATAGTTTAGTGGACATTCCTGCGGTAAAATCAGAGTTAGATAAGCTTTTTGATTTACTACAAAATGTCCTTAAAAAAATACAAGAGATTAACCAAGCCGGGGCAAAAATTAATTTGTCTAAAGGCTTATCCGATTCTACTATAGCTGCGCAACAGGCTAAAGCTGCGACCGAAGAGCTGAAACGGGCTAAAGCTGAATTAGCAGCCCAAGAGGCGCAGGTAAAATTGACCATGTTGCAAACATTAGCCGCGCAAAAACAGCTTAATGATCAGGCGCGCGTTGCTATAGAACAGCAAATAGGTCAACAACAAGTGGCTAAAGCAGCTGCGGAAGCTGCTTTAGCGCAGAGCCGAGCGCAGGCAGCTGCACAAAAAGCTGCTAATTCTGCTGCGGCACAGGCGAAGAAGAATCAACAGGACGCCGCGGGATCGGCTAACGCTCTTAAAAAAGAATTGAATGCAACCCGGGCGGCATACTACGCTTTAGGAGAGGCTGAACGTAAAGCGGCTACTGGAAACGCTTTATTGAAAAAAATACAAGAGCTACACAAAGAAGTTACCGCAATCGAACAGGCAGCAGGTCAATTCCAAAGAAATGTAGGTAATTATCCGAATCCAGGGAAAGCAGTCATAGGTGGAATAGCAGGGTTTATAGGCATTACCTCCGTTGCTGCGGCGTTGGAAGGCATTGCAACCAATAATTTTAAGGTTTCCGATCAATTAGGCGACTTGACACGTAACTTAGGCCTAAGTGATAGAGAAGCTACCAAATTACTGAAAAGTTTGCAGGCTTTAGATACTCGTACAACTACTGAGGGGTTATTAGATATTGCAAATGTGGCTGCTAAAGCAGGCGTAGCCAAATCTGATATTGCGGGGGTTACTGAGGCTGTAGATAAACTAATGGTAGTGTTGGGCGGGGAAATAGGCGATGCGGGACAAGCTACGGAAAGTTTGGTTAAACTAGTTACCATTTTTTCTAAAGATGGTAAAGTTACGGGTGATGCATTAAGCAAAGTTGGTAACGCCATATTAGAATTAGGCAATGCAGGTACAGCATCAGGCCCGTACCTATTAACTTTTACTCAGTTCTTAGGCGGTATTGCTAAAACCGCTAATTTAACGTTGCCTGCTGCCTTAGGCCTTGCAGCAGGTTTTGAACAGTTAGGCGGGCGCGCAGAAGATTCCAGCAGTGCTATAACTGAATTAATCGTTAAAGTGGGTCAAGATCTTCCAAAATTCGCCCAAATCGCAGGTAAATCATTGGAAGAATTTACGAAAACTTTCAGGGACGCACCGCAGGAGGCGCTTTTACAAGTGGCCGAGGGTTTTGTAAAAGCCCGGTCAGGTGCAGACGAAGTTGCGAAGGCTTTTAAAGTTGCTGAGGTTAACTCAGTAGGCCTTATCAAAGCTTTAGGCTTGATGGGTAACAAGGCCGATGTGTTTAGAAATAGTATAGATCTTGCTGGAAAATCATTGCAAGATACAGCTAACGTAACAGAGCAGTTCGAGATAAAAAATAATACGTTAGCTGGTAGTTTTGAGAGACTGAAAAATGCTGTTGTTGATCTTACTACTAATCCTAATAGTGGTATTGCTTCGCTATTCAAAGCTTTAATAGATGGAACTAATAAATCTATCTACGCTTTGGATCGCCTGATAACTAAAATTAAAGTGGCTGCTGGAGGGGTGGATGCAGAAGATACCAGCAGTGAAACCTTAGCTAAACTGGCCGGTCGTGGAAACGTGACACAAGCGGGCGGAGTCGGCGGTGGAAGTTTTAATAAACAATTTCAGGCCGCACAGGAAGAACGCATAGCCGCACAGCAGCCTTTTATAGACGCTTTTGCCGGTAAATCAAAGGAAGAGCAGATAAAAGATATAAGGGAGCTTAGAGAGGCTATAACGGCTGCTAAAAGAGATTTCAAAGATTTCTCTGATAGCCAGGGGAAAACTAGTTCTGGTGCTATTAATACTGCAATCGGGATCAAGGCTTTAGGTGAAAGGCTTAACGCTTACAATCGTATATTTTTAGGGGTAAATAAAACTACTGGACAAGCCACCGTTCTGACGAAAGAATTAACTGACGCAGAGAAGAAAGCCGCTGAAAACAGGGCGCGCATGTTAAGAGAGAGAAGTACTAAAGCTGAAGCGGATTCCATCAGATATAATCTCATGTTAGAATTGGATGCGCAAAAAGCAATACTAGATAACGTTAAATCAACGTTTGATGAAAGAATGATTGCCGCAGAGCGATACTATCAATTGCGCAATCAATTATCAGAGCTTGATGTATCTGCTGAGAAAAAGAGACTGCAAGAAGAGATTAAAGCGGGGAAAGCTAGTTCTAAAGAATTAATAGCCCTGGATAATAAATTGGCTTATGATCGCAGCGTGAACACTGCGGATTTAGGCAAAAATGTTAACAGTATTATAGAAGCTAATGCAGATGAACGTACACGTAAAGTACAAGCTTCTTATAATCGTGAACTGGCTTTTATAGAAGAAAACAATAATAAAGAAATTGCATTAGCGCAAAATTACTATGCTGCTGGTCTTTTAAATAAAGAACAATATGAAGCGCAAATATTAAAAATAGCTAACAAATATGATGCTTTAGCATTGGAACAAGAATTAAAAGCACAGGAGGAACTTTTAGAATTAGCAAAACAGCGTGGATTACCAACAGAAGATTTAGAAACAAACATACTCAACATTCGAAATAAATTACGCGCCCTAGATTTAAAATATTTCACTGACAATGAAAAAGCAAAAACTAAAGCGGAAGAAGATGAACAAAAAAAGAGAGAAGAAATACGCAGGCAAGAAATACAGCTCTCAAAACAGCTAGCAAAAGAATCGTTAGCTGCTATATTTTCATTATTCAAAGGGCAAAATGAATTACAGCAGCGTGCGATACAGGATCAAATAAAAGATTTAGACGAGTTAACACAAAAACAAATTGATGCGGTAAATAAATCAACTGACAGCGAACAGAGAAAAGCAGAAAGGATATCTATAATAAATGCCAGGGCGCAAAGCCAGAAAGAGGTTTTAGAACAGAGACAGAGACAGCTTACTTTGCAATCGGCGCGTTTCGAGCGCGCGCGTGCGATAGGTGAAGTAATAGCACAAACCGCAATCAATGTAGTTAAATTTTTTGCGGTTCCTGTATTGGCCGTTTTGGCCGCTGCTGTTGGCGCTGCGCAGCTAGCTAATATATTAGCAACTCCGCTGCCTGCTTATAAAGATGGTGTAGAATCACACATTGGCGGTCCTATGAAGGTGAATGATGGAGGCAAAATTGAAGTTATAGAAGAACCAAGCGGTAAAACCTACATGTACAAAGACATGAATGTAGTAACTACTGCACCGAAAGGAACTACGGTACATAAAAGTTTAGAAGATTTTAGAGACAGGAAAAAAGCCCCGGCAGGAAAAATAGTACCTATGCAGTTTAGATCTCCTGAAACACTGGCTATGACTGCGGAAATGGGCAAGTTTAACGATAAGATGACAAGGGATTTGCTATCAGGCATGGCTAAGTATGCTACAAAGGTAAATGTGTCTAACACATTTACTGGCATAAAAGCAAGTTTTGAAAGAGGCATATCACGCACTGAAAGAATTGAACGAGAAATAAAAGGCTAATGTATCCAGAACTATTATATTTTTTAACTGATGATAAACATCGTACATATAGTAACGATGCCTCTGGCAATTTAATTATCACCCCCGGGCCTGTATTTTTGGACAACACACCCGATGGATGGCAAGAAGCTTCCTTAAAACTTGGAAGGAATAAAAACAATTTTGGATTAATGCGGGTATATTCGCTACCGTTAGGTTTTGTTAACTTAGGTGCGCGCATTATTAGACAGCTATGGGAATTGTACGGCGTGGAAGCTTTGGTTAATTTAGGTATTGCCAAATTAGACCACAGCACTTTAACCTATAAACGTTTTTATTACGGCGCGCTTAATTTTTCAACTATTGATGATAGTAATGCAGATATTGTAGATATTCAGGTAACAGAGGCAGAACTATCTATGATGCTGAAAGCAAATGAAAATACTACCTATGAAATTCCGGTAGACGTACCAGAAGCTATAAATGTGTTAGTAGATGGTTTGATATTATATAGCGAAGTCGCCATACTTAACAGGGCTGACATGGTGCCTGATGGTAGCGGAGGTGAAAATCCTAATAATATTACCAGCACTTATGTTTTTATAGGAACTAGTACTACCGATACTGAAACAAAATATCCTTCTATTTTATGGAGTGACAGTACTGCATATGTAGGAGTTGAAGACATAAATGATATTCCTGCGGATGATTATATTTTTCAAGCGGATGCCACCGTCACAATAAACATAAGTGGTAGCATGACATACTTTATCGCGGGTAGTGATGGAACTGATGTAATAGCTTACATGAAGTTAGGCTCTACTATAAGAACGCAAATACTTGGTAGTACTGTAGGCAGTGGTACTCCGCTAACTGTGACTACACCAATATCAGGTACAATAGATTTGCAATTAGGCGAAATATTTTTCATTGTAGTAAATAATAAAGGTGGTGGCGGGGGTAAAGTTATTTCGTTTACAGTAGATAATAAAATAACAATCAGATATGACTATAGAAAAGAACCTACTGTAATAAAATGCTTACCCCCTGCATATGTTGTTTCAGAACTAGTTAAGAAAATAACTGACGGCAGATATAGCTTTAAAAGCACCTTACTGTCAACAGGAGCGGCTAAAGATTTTTTGTTGACCTGCGGAGATGCAATAAGAGGGTTTGTAGCAAACGAAGATTATGAAGGGCCTAAGCTAAAAACTAGTTTTAGCGACTTTTTTAAGTCTTATAATACTAGATTTAATATCATGTCTGGTATTGATACCGATTACGTAATTATAGAAAAAAAGGGAACGGCTTTTAAACAAGAAGTTGTATTAGATGTAGGCGAAGCTTCTGGTTTAAGAAGAAAAACGGCCTTAGATCTAATGTTTAACAAAATACAAATCGGTTGGCCTGAACAGGATTATAATGACATTAATGGCCGATATGAATTTAATAACACTCACACATATAGCACGCCAATAAAAAGGATATCAAAGACTTTAGACCTAGTAAGCATTTACCGCGCAGATCCGTACGGAATAGAATTTACACGCATTAATCTCGAAAATAAAACCACTACAGATAGCAGTAGCGATAATAACATATTTATATTAAATGTGGATCAGTCCGGGCCTGAAGTTATATTAAACCGTCCAAATTATACCACCTTGACAGGTGTACCCGCGGGTGATACTATATTCAATGTAGAGTTATCGCCTAAAACTTGTTTGATAGAACACGGTGATTACATTCATGCGTGTATGGATAAACAAGATGGAAAAGAATTAGTATTTGAAACTACCGAGAAAAACGGGTCTTTAAGTAGAACGATAGGAGGCGTAACTATAACTGAAAATGCTAACTACCCAATTAGCCTTTTAGCGCCGAAACTATTTCTACCTACCGTTTTTACATTTACCAGCGAGACGCCGCAAAATGTAATAGATATAATACAGACTAATCCTTACGGAGAAATTCAGTTTAATTGGCTTGGTAATACATATAAAGGCTTTATATTTGATGTAGGTCAACAACCTGCTGAAAATCCAGCCCAAGAGTTTGAATTATTAGCGTCACCTAATAATAACATGGCTAAATTCATACGGTAACAATGGCGAATCAACTTTACATACCAAAATTAAATCCAGTTCAATTTTACTGGGTGTCTCGGCCTTTTCCTTTTGGGAAAAATAGGTATTTTATAGATGAAGACTGGTTTAGCGCGCAAATTCCAGAATACTATCAAAAGATTCAGTATTTACAGAAATGGCAAACCTCGGATACTATTAGACTGCAAATTAAGGCTAATTTTGGACCTATTTCATGGCAGGTGATAGATTGCACTGGTCAGCTACTCAAAAGTGGAGATTTCAGCATCGTAACGACGAATGTAGTAGGCCAGCCATATATATACTATCAGATGGAATTGCAGTGCGCAGATCCGGACCTGAAAAAAGGACAAATATATCTTATTATAAATGCGGGCTTTGGTGAAACAGTAATGCAATGGATAAGTGAACCTATGGAATTAGGAACGCGATTTCCTAATACTATGCTATACACGTATAAGCATTCGCATAACGTGTTAGATGTTGTTTTTGATACCGGTATAGAATTTCAATTCAGATGTGAGAGTAATTTACCTCCTAATTTATACACGCCCGGGGTAACTGCTAAATCTTATAACGATCAGAACATGAATAGCGTACTGATATCTGCTACGCCTTTCGACCAATTTACGTTAAGTATAGGTGGTTCATACGGTGTACCTGGATGGGTTATAAAAAAAATTAACTTTATATTTTGTTGCGATTACACAGATGTAGAAGGACTGAAGTTAACTAAACCAGAAGATTCTAGCTGGGAAGTAAATAAAATAGACCTGTATGCAATGTGTGGTTGGAAAACTGAAGTAAGACCGGCAATAAATAAATTCAGCGATAGCGCAGATGAAACATTTAATCAGCAGGTTACTGTAGTATTTAATATAGATGCAAATGTGTTCGGCACGTTCAATGATTTGCCAGAAAATAACAACATTCAAATAATAGATACAATCGAATAATATGCAACTCAATTTTACGATAAAATTTAAGATAGTACCTGTAAATCTGGTTCGTTTCGATGTGTATAAAACAAAAGACGATACTAATCTAATTACTCAGGTCTATTTTAGCCCTCCACATATAAATCCTAGGCCTGTAACTATTAATGTACCTACTACAGAGGTTTATTTAGTGCAAGCCTATGAAACCCCTGATATGGTATCCGTAGGGGTTTTACAGTCAAGCTTTATACAAACTCCATCGCTTGCCGCGCCTCGTGTGTTGGCTGATATAGAATTAGAAGTAGGAGGCGCAGAAGAATACGACCCGGCTGTGGGTGCTGGATTTGTTGATATACCAGGAATATCCGAATATTCGATATCAAGAATAGTTAAAATAGGCTATGGACCTTTACAAAAAAGTGCTTATAGTGTATATCCGGTAACGGTAGATGATGTTGAATATTTAAGAATAGAACTGTTAGGGGATGATGAATATGGAGATCCCATTGTATTCGGAGCAGGCGAACAATTCAGTGTTCAATTTGAACCTTTTTTAGATAGTAATGTAAACGTTGCAATTTCAGATCTTCAAAATCAAATCGATGATCATATAGGGGATTTGGACAATCCACATCAAGTTACTAAAAATCAGGTAGGTTTGGGTAATTTACCGAATGCTATAAGCAATTCATATACACTTAATGATGCTAATACCTTAGCTACTTCCGCAGCTTTATATGCTTTAGCTCAAAGCATAATAAATAAAATAATAATTTCAGGGAAAATAGCTATTGGGGATATTCCGGAAGAAAAAACAGTCACCGTAGTTCATAATCAGAATATTATTGGCGATTATACTGTATGTGGAGAACTAAACGGTATAGGACCAAGTGAGACAAAAGATAATGATTCTATTTACATTACACACGGTAAAACTCCAAATCAATTTAAAGTAGTTCTTAAAGAGCTGGCAGGAGACATACAGAATCTTGTTTTCTATTATACTTTAATAAAACACTAATAAAAATGAGTAATAAAAATTCTGTATTAAGTTATGAAAAAGTATCGGTAAATAACAAATTAGCTGTGGGTAAACAGATAACCATACCTGTCATAACACTAACCGGTGCAGTATTTAACCCGCCTCCAGATACTACTGTAAACGCTTTAGGCATTGGCCCGGACGGCCTGCAATATACCTGGGTAGTAGCAGAAAACGAATGGGTTTTAAGTTCTGGTTCGGATTCAACTAATTGGACCTCAAATAATAATTTTGCATCATGAGAATAATACCAGCAGCGGGCGCAGTTCCCGAAACAATAGTAGAGGGTTTCGATCAATATACCGGAACTGATGTAAAGTATAGGCTTGCCACAACTAAATTAGGTGGAGGCGCTATAACTGACGCAGATTTAGGGCCAATTTACCTTAAAGATACCACTACCGGAAAATATTACATAAGGAACTGGGAAGGTCCGGTCTACCCTCGTTGGTGGAATGCAAAAGGGGCTAATGTAAGAGATGACACGGCAGCGTGGGATGCAGTATTAGCTTTTGCTGCACCGCTTGACATACATGTAGAC
>Ga0079218_10000639_pt1 | contig 10983 bp, 8 predicted proteins | sample NCCompost_FD_77181 | JGI IMG/M metagenome (GOLD analysis project Ga0079218, IMG submission 77181) | Agricultural soil microbial communities from Utah to study Nitrogen management - NC Compost | ecosystem: Environmental > Terrestrial > Soil > Agricultural land | place: USA: Utah | collected... | reverse complement strand
CGGGATGGCGCATCCGCGCCAGCGCTTCGACGGCGCCAAGGCGGACCGCCACCGGGCCGCTCGTCAGCAGCGCACCGGCCGGTTCCACCGCCGTCTCGGGCAGACTCGCCAGCGCGGCGAGCGCGTCCTCGCGCGTCTCGCGCTCGGCACTCAAGCCGAGAAGCGCCTCGACCGCCGCCGCGGTCACGTCCGCGGATGATGCCGCAAGCCGCCGCAGCCCTTCGATCGCCACGCTCCGCAGCTCGCGCGGGTCGTCGACGCGAGCCGCCCAGGACAGAACGTCGACCGATCGCACGCGCGGGCGCGAGGCCAATGCCTGCACCGCTGGAATTCGCGATGCGCGGTTCGCTCCGCGCGCCGTCTCGTCGAGCAGATCGTCCACGCCCGGGTCGCTCACCGACGACAGCGCCGCGAGCGCCGCGGCGGCGAGGTCCGCATCGTCCTCCCGGATGAGCGTGGACGCGACGCCGGAGAGGTGTGGGGCATCGAGCACGCCGAGCGCATGCATCGCCGCAATGCGAACCTGGGCGGCGGAATCGTGCAGGGCGAGCTGGACCATCGCCGGAGCGGCGGACAGGATCTGCCGGCGGCCGATGCTGCCCACGGCGAAATACCGCACCCACGCGTCCGCATCGTCCAGAGCCCGCGTCAGCGCCTGTTCCGTCGTCGCCTCGTCCGCGAATCCGGCGGCGTGTGCGGCCGCCGCACGGTTCCGCGGCGTGTCGCGGCTCATCGCCGACGCCAGCGCCGGAATGGCGGCGGCATGGCTCAGCAGCGGCAGCTGCTCGATCGCCGCGCGGCGGACATCCTCATCCGCGTCGTCCACCGCCGCCAGCACCGGCGCGATGCAGTCGGCGAACCCGAAATAGCCGGCGACTCGGATCGCGCATTCGCGGACACGGGGGTCGGAATCGGTCAACCGTCCGGCGATCGCAGCTGCAGTGCCTTCTGCACCGATAGCGTTTATCGCAGAAATCGCTGCCTGCCTTGCCGACGCGCGCGGATGCGCGAACAACGCGAGCAGTCCGTCGAGCGCGCGTGGATCCCCCAGCAAGGCGAGCGCGCCGGCGGCCGCGGCGGCAAGCTCGGCATCGGCGGCGTCCAGCAGCTGGATGAGCGGCCCGACGGCGCGCTCGTCGCCGAGCCGGCCAAGCAGGGTGGCAGCCGCGATGCGGGCCTCGCGCGTACCGTCCTCGAGCTGACGAAGCAGCGGCGCAACCGCCTCGCCGCCGACGGCGAGGAACGCCGCGTCCACCGACGCGCGCACGTTCGTATCGTCGAGCACACGGAGGAGCGCCGGCAGCGAGGCCGCTCCGGCCCAGCCCAGCACCGTGATGAGCGGCCGCGAGGGGCCATCACTGGAGGCGCGCGCCAGGGCATCGGAAAGCGTGGCGATGCCTGCGGAGGTAATCGTGGCTCGCACGAGGTCCGCGATGTGGGCGCCCATCTGGTAGGCGTCTTCGTAGCGCCCATGAATCCGTTCGAGCGCCGCCGCGATCGCCGCGGCGTTATCGCCGTCGTCGCCGAGCAGCGCGACGAGCGGCGCCACACAGTCTTCGTCGCCGAGAGATCCCAGAGTGTCGACGACGGCCCGGCGCAGCGACTGGTCGTCCAGCATGCCGCACAGGCTGGGCGCAACCCGCGCGTCGTCGGTCTTGCCCAACGCGTCGATCGCCGCAAACGCCAGGAAGAAGTCGCCGGACGCCGCAATCGCGGCGAGCGGCTCGACCGCGTCGGCCGCGGCGAGGTCGCCGAGCGCCTCGATGGCGTGGAAACGGACGTTCGCGTCGGAATCCTCGAGCGCGCTGATCAGCGCAGGCACCGCGGCGTGGCTGCGCAGCTGACCGAGGGCAAGACACGCATGCATGCGCAGGTTCGCGTCGCTGTCGGACAGCAGCTCGACGAGCGCGGGCGCGACGTCGATGTCGGCGGCGACCAGCACCTGCAGGGCACTGCTCAGCACATTAATGTCGTGGTGATCGCGCCGGAGCGTCTGAATCAGATGCTCGATGTCGTGGCGCGAGGCGGCACGCCGCAGCGTCTCGACGGCAATTCGCCGCATTCTCCAGTCAGGAGCGCCGACATTCGCCACCGCTGCGGCCACGTTCCCCGTGCGCTGCAACTCGGCCGCCAACTCGCGTTCAGCGTCCAGCCGCCACGTGACGTCTTCGACGGTGATGATCAACCCGACAATGGTCGCGTCGTGACGCAGTGGCGCCACGGTGACGCGCTGCTGCATCCGATCGAAGTGCGCGGAAGGTTCCTGCGGCGGGCAGGGGATCAGGAAACGATGAAAGGCAGGCGCCAGCACGCGTGGCGTGCCGCTCTCGATCACCTCGACGAAGAGATCGTGGTACCAGGCAGACGTCGGCCCGCCCGTCAACTCCTCGAGCGCGAGACCCCGGACCTGTGCCTCATCGCGCCCGGTTGCCGCCGCCAGCCAGGGATTCCAGCTGCGGACATGAAGCTGACGGTCGGTCGTGAGAACCCCGACTCCCGCTGCGTCGTTCAAGGACCCGCTCAGCGCCGCGCGCGGCCGTTGCCGCCCCTGGATCCGAACGCCCCGTTCATGATGCCGGTCAGCGTTTCCGCCTGCCGGAGCAGATCCGCCGTTCCGCCGCGGGTCTGTTTCACCCCGGCGGTATTGCGGTCGGTGATGCGCCTGACGTCATCGAGTTGCGCCATGAGGCGCGCCGCGGTCGCCGAGTGCTCACGGTTTGCCTTCGTGATGGTTTGAATGTCGCGGGCGGTGGCTTGCGCCGACATCGCCATGTCGCGCATGGTGCGCGTCTGCTCCGCCGCCGCCTGTGCCGTCTGGTCGCTCTGGATGCGCACCGAGTCGATCGCCGCCATCATCTGCGATGCGGCTGACGTCTGCTCGGTCATGGCCTTGGTCACCGAGGCCGCCTGCCGGGTCAGCTGAGCCGCTGCCGCGGTGATCTGCTCGCTCACCGTCGCCTGTTCGGCGAACGCACCCGCCGTCGTTGCCGCGCCACGCCGCAGCGGCTCGGTCGCCTGCGTCATCTGCGTCATCGCCGTGGTCTGCTCGGTGGTGGCACGACGCACTTCCACGGCCAGGCGTGCGGTGCTTTGCGCGGCCTTCATGATGTCGCGTGACGCGCGGCTCTGCTCCGCCACCGCCTTCGTGACTTCCTGCGCGATCTTGCGCATCTGCCCGGTCGACTGGACCAGGGTGGCGCTGCCCGTCGCCTGCTGGGCGGTTGCCGCCGCCACCTGCGTCGCCTGTTCGGCGGTTGCCGCAACAGCCATGGCAACCGACCGTCCGGCCACACGCTGCTCGTCGGTGGCGCGAGCAATCTGACCGACGAAGTCCACAGTTTCGCCGATCCCCTTCAGAATCTTGCGCAAGCCGGCCGCGCCGGTCTCGGCGACGGCGTTGCTGTCGTCGGCGATCCGCAGGCTCTCCGCGGACGCGCTGACCGCTTCCTGCGCAACCTCCTGCAGCCCTTTGATGATCGCGGCAATGTCGGCCGTCGCTTTCGCGGATCGATCGGCGAGGTTGCGGATCTCTTCGGCGACGACCGCGAAGCCGCGGCCGGCGTCTCCGGCACGGGCGGCTTCGATTGACGCGTTCAACGACAGCAGGTTCGTGCGCTCGGCAATCACGTTAATCGTGTCGACGATGGAGCTGATCTCGCTGGTGCGCTTGCCCATCTCCTTCATCACCGACGACGACTGGGACATGGTGTCGCGAAGCCGGCCGATGCCCTGAATAGACCGCTGGACGGCCGCGCCCCCTTCCTCCGCGTCCTGGGCAACGCGGCGGCCGACTTCGTCGGCACGGCGCGCGAGGGTGGCGACCGATTCGATCGACCGCTCCATCTGGGTGGCACTCGCGGCGGCCGACGTGGCCGCCTCGGTAATCTGACGGGCGTTGCGCGCGACGCTTTCGGTCGACCGGGACGTCTGATCGATGGCCGACGCGTTCTGCTCGACCATCGTGGCCAGGTTCTCGCTCATCGCGCCGACTTCCTCGATGGACGCCGCCATCTCGTTGATCGATGACGCCGTTTCCTCGGCCGCGGCGGCCAGGTCGTCGGCGTTGCCGGAGATCGATTTCACCGAGGCCGACATCTGCGTCAACGACGCGGATGTCTGCTCGACCGACACGGTGACGTTTTCGGCATCACGGGAGACACCACGGATCGACGCGGCCATCTGCGCCATCGAGGTGGAGACGTTTTCGGCGGATCCCGCCATCTGTCGTGCTGTGTCGGTCACACTGTGGATCGACGCGGCTGTCTCCTGCAGCGCGGAGGCGTTCTGTGCGATCGCCGCCGCGACGTGCGACGCTCCGGCGGATACCTGCTCGATCGACGCCGCCATCTCGGCGATCCCGGAGACGAGCTCCTCCGTGGCGGCAGCAACGGCTTCTGCGTTGCTCGCGGTTTCGGTGAGCGACCCGCTCATGCCGCTCAGGCTGGCGGTAGCTTCAGTCAGCGACCGGAGTTGCTCCTCGGCGCCATCGGATACTTCGCCCGCGACGACGGCGATCTGATTCGCCGAGGCCGTGACCTGCTGCGCCTGCGCCAGCACCAGCCCGGGATCGAACACCCCCTGCCGGCCGTGGCCGTTGCCGTTGCCGCTCGTGGTTCGCTTCTGCGTCGCCATTACGTCTCTCCAGATCCGCTTACGCGGCCAGAATCGGCTCTGCCGAGTCGAGCAGCGCCCCGAGATTGAGAATCACGATCAGCCGGTCGTCGAGTGTCGCGATGCCGGTGATGTAGCGCGTGCTCATTGCAACCAGGCTTTCGCCCGGCGGCTGAATCGCCGCCGGCGGCAGCGTCAGGAATTCACGGCAGGCATCGACCAGCAGTCCGACACTGCGCCCCGCGGCCTGGGTCACCAGCAGCCTGGTCCGCAGATCATGAGCGGCGCGCTCGAATCCGAACCGCGCGCGCATGTTGACGGCGGGGACAACCTGCCCGCGCGAGAACACGACGCCGTCGACGAACGGAGGCGCATTCGGCACACGCGTAATCTGCTCCACCATTTCGACGTGTGCCACCTGCTGGCTGGGCAGCGCGTAGGTCGTCCCGGCGACGCTGAACAGAATGTAGTGATCTTTGGTCTCGGACATGCGTGCTCCTACGCCGTCGCCGCTCGCGCCGGCGACGCCGCGCCCTGCCTGACCGCGCGCGCGATCGCGCCCGCGTCGAGAATCAGGACGACGCGCCCATCGCCGAGATCGGTTGCCCCGGCGACGCCGTCGACGCGAATCAGCGGATCAATAGTGGACCGCACAACGATTTCGCGTTGGCCGACGATGCGGTCGACGACCAGACCGACGGCCGCGGCCCCCTGCCCAACGATGAATGCGTGCGGACGCTTCCCACCTGCCGATTCGATTCCGAGCAGCTGCGACAGCCGCACAAGAGGAAGCGCGACGCCGCGGTACGGCACCACCTCGCCGTCTTCCAGCCGGCGGATGGCAGCCTCCTCGAATTCGACGACCTCGCGGACTGCCGCCTGTGGCACCGCGAACTGGTGCGCGCCGATGCGGGCCAGCAGGGCGTCGGTAATCGCCAGCGTCAGCGGCAGCTCGACGGTGAATCTCGTGCCGCGGCCACGCTCCGTCGAGAGCCGTAACGATCCGCCGAGTTCCTGGACCGTACGACGGACGACGGCCATGCCGAAGCCGCGGCCGCTGGCGCGGTCCGATTCCTCGCGCGTCGAGAAGCCCGGCGAGCAGATCAGATCCAGCAGCGCACCGTCGTCGACAACGGCGGGAACCGCGAGACCGGCGGCGCGGGCGCGGGACACAACGCGGTCGGCGTCGATGCCGCGTCCGTCATCGCTGATTTCAATGGTCGCGGCTTCACCGGCGGCGGAGGCGGTCAGCCAGATGGTGCCTTCCGGAGGCTTGCCCGCCGCGATGCGTTCATCGACCGGTTCGAGGCCGTGCGCCATCGCGTTGCGGACGAGATGCAGCGCCGGATCCATCATCCGCTCGACGAGGAACTTGTCGATCTGCGTCTCCTGGCCGCGCATCTCGACCTTCACGCGGCGGCCGCTGTCGCGCGCGAGATCGCGAACGACGAAGGGCATCCGGCGGAATATTTCGCCGACGGGGACCAGCCGGACGCGCATCACGCCTTCGCGCAGGTCGCGCAGGTGGCGCTCGATGCCGGCCGTCGTTTCCTGGAGCGGCCGCCAGACGCTCGCCGGCACATGCGGTTCCACGGCGGAAAGCCCATCGACGAGGCGGGCTCGCATGATGACCAGGTCACCGATCATCCGCATCAGATCGTCGAGCTTCGCCAAATCGACGCGCACGTAATGGCCCGACGACAGCACGGACGTCTCTGCTGGCGCCGCTGCGGGTACCGGCGGGAGCGCGTCGCCGGGTTCGACGGTCGCGTAGACGATGCCATCGGCGGCCCACTCGTCACGCACGCTCGCGTCCGGCGCCGCTGTGACGAAGAACTCGAAAGAAATCGCGCCCTCATCGCCGATCAGCGGTTGCGCGCGAAGAATCTCTCCGTGTGCGCGCAGGCGCGATCGCACGAGGTCGACGTTGATCCCACGGGCCAGCAGGCCCGGAGACGGCGTGAAGACGCATCGCCACGGCGCATCGACGGCAACCACCGCGGACGCGGCGGTACCCGCCGCCGTCTCATCGGCCGCGGACAGCGCGCGCAGGGTTGAAAGCGCCGCGGTCGTATCGGGCTGAGGTTCGCCCGAGCGATGGGCACCGAGCGCCAGTTCGAGATGACGCGTTCCGGTGATCAGCCCGTCAACGCCGGCCGTGGTCACCCGGACCTGCCCGTCGCGAATCGTGCGCAGGTAGCTTTCCATCTCGTGCGCGAGTGCTTCCGCTTCCCGGTGCTCCACCATCGCCGCGATGCCCTTGATCGAATGAAAACTACGAAAGAGCTCTTCGGTCACGGCCGGATCAGGGCGGGCCTGCCCGACCCCGCCTTCGAGCGTCAGGAGCGCGCGGCGTATCGTCGCCAGATGCTCCTCGCTTTCGGCGTAGTAGTCGTTCAGGAAGCGGTCGAGGAACTCGTCGCTCATCACGCACTCACGGTGAGCCCATCACCGCCGGCAAGCAGCTTTCGCACCTCCCGTCCCAGCGCGTCGGGCGAGAACGGCTTCGTGAGGTACGCCGATGCCCCTGCCTTCAGCGCCGCGGCTCGACTCTCCTCGTCGCCGCGAGTCGTCAGCACGGCAATGGGCACGTTGCGGTACTTCGCGTGTGAGCGAACGAACTGGAGCACTTCGAGCCCGTGCATGTCCGGCATGTTCAGGTCGAGGAGAATCAGCCCGATGGAGCCGACTGCCAGGCGTTCGATCGCCTGCAGGCCGGTGTCTGCTTCGAGGAATTCAACGGTCGGAAAGAATCGCGCGAGAGCGGCGCGCACCATCCGGCGAATCGTCGGCGAGTCGTCGACGACAAGGATCTGTTGCATCTCGTCCTGTGCCCTGGGTGCGTTCGCAGCGCCGGAGGGAAATGTAACTATATCGTGCGGTCGCGCGTCGTGTGGGGGTTTGCCCCACGGCTGAGGTCGCTCAGTAGATGCTTTCCGGGCGGCTTTCCTGCCTCGACTCGCCGAACACTTCCGCTTCGAAGAGCAAGATGCGCGCGCCCGCACGCCACGCGTCCGGTGACAGCGCCGCCTTCAGGCAGGTGTGCCTGAGAAATGTTTCCACGTCCCAGCAATGCTCCCTCGCGACCTGGGGCAGCAGCAGGCCGCGACGGCCGTTGCTTTCGACGATCAGACCGTGGCGCCCGATCTCGATCTCTTCTGTTGACGCCGCTTCCCGTTCCGGACTGAGCACGGAGATTTCGATCGACAGATCGTCCACCTCATCGGGCTGCACGGGCGCGAAGCGCGGATCGGAGTAGGCGACCGCGCGTCCGAGATGCTGCACGACGCGCGCGATCGTCCAGTCGGGCTCGAGGCGTCCCAGGCACCCGCGCAGCGCGTGGCGCAGGTGGATCGACACGAACGCGCCGCGGCGTGTGTCGAGCGCACCGCCGCCTTCAGGAGCCGGCTCGCGCTCGCGGCGGACGCGCGCCTCGAGGGCACGGCGGGCTATCGACAACAACCGCAAGCGATCGTCGCGTTCGAACATCATTCAGAGCACCGCGGCGGCGAGATAACCGACGACCGACGATTTATCCCCGGACACATCGCCGGAGTCCGCATACCGCAGCACATGCGCCTCAGTGGCGCCCAGCTGCCGCGCGGCGTGGAGCACCGACACCATGGGACCGCCGCCGCAGGCATGGCGCGGCTCCTCTTCCAGCGCGGTCATCAATCCCCCAGGGTCAAGCGCCTCGATATGCCGGATCATGACCGCATCCATTCGAGCGGCGACATCTGCGTCGTAGTAGTGCGAGAGATCGGAGCTCGCAATCAACAAGACGTTCGAGTCGTTCGAATCGTTCGGGACGTTCGAGTCGTTCGAATCGTTCGGGACGTTCGAGTCGTTCCTGAAGCGGCGGATCGCGTGCGCCAGTGCGTCAGCGAGCTCGAATGCCGTCTCGCGCGTCTGGTACCCCATCACCAGCGGCACGATGGGAACTCCCGGCAGCAGGCGCGCGATAAAGGGCAGTTGCATCTCCAGCGAATGTTCGCGCCCATGAGCGGCCGGCAGCTCGACGATCGCTTCGGATTCGGCGCGAATCGTCTCCGCGAGCTGGCGCTCCACGGCGATCGGACCGAGCGGCGTCTCCCACGCGCCGGAATTCCAGATCGACACGCCACGAAACGGGACGAAGTGCGACGGCCCCACCAGCACGACGGCGCCGTACGACCCGCCTTCTCGGTGCGTGTGCGGCAACCGGCTCCGGCGGGCAAGCAGCTTATAGGCGAATGCCGCCACAGGGCCGGAGTACATCAGGCCGGCGTGGGGTGCGATGAGCGCGCGCGCCCGTCCGGTTGCGGATGGGACGTCCGCGCGATCGAGGTAGCGATCGATCTCGTCCGTCAGACGCGATGGATTGTCCGAGTACCAGGTCCCTGCCACCGCGGCGCGTCTGTTCACCGCCCGAGACCCGCCAGCTCCGTCGCAAAAACGAGCGCCATCGCACCACCGCGCGGATCGCGGCCGGTCAACGCCGCACGGCGCAGGTAATCGTCGAGCGTTCGCTGCTTGTTCGTCGATTCGCAGACGTCGAGCAGTACGCCGTCGGATGCCGTGCGCGTGTTGACAGCGCGCCACGCCCCGTCGACGAGCGGCTGATACGTCTTCGCGTCCAGCCAGCCATGCCGGATTCCAATCAGCATCGACGTGCCAATCATCGCCGTCGCCGAGAACTCGGCATACGAACCTGGATGATCGATGACCTGGTGCCACAAGCCGTCCGAATCCTGGAACCGGGCAAGTGCCGCCATGTGCCGTTGAAAGGACTGGAGAACGGGCGCAAATCCCGGGTGATCCGTCGGAAACGATTCCAGCGTCAGCGCCAGGCCGAGCGCGGGGAACCCATTCCCACGGCCCCACGCTGCGTCGGTCAGCGGTGAATGCTGGTAGAGACCGTCTGGGCGGAACACCAGCTTCTGCATGAACGCGACGTGGCGAGCGGCCATGTCGAAGTAGCGGCGCTCTCCCGTCAACACGCCGGCCCGCGCCAGAATCGCCGTGGCCATGAACAGCGAGTCGCTCATCTCGTCGTGAAACGGCATCGACTCCTTCATCTCGCCGCTTTCGGTGAACCCGAGATCGACCGCCTTCCGCAGCGCCGCGAGATACGCAGGGTTCTCCGTCCGCGCCGCGAGTTCGGCCATCACCAGATGTCCGGCCAGCACGAGCGAGTTCGGCCGCTCGAGTGGATCCCGTACACCCGTGACGTACGGCGCAACGAGCCGTTCGACGTCCGCCGTCTGTCCCAGCCGCAGCCGGCCGATCAACGCCATGCCGGGGATGTAGGTGAACTGTTCGAAGTCCTGCCCGTAGATCTTCGCCAGCTGCCCGGCCACCTCACGAGGTGAACGCCGGCGGCGGCCGTTGATTTCACGGCGCGCCTCCGACTCGACGATCGTTTGTGGAATTGCCTGCAGCAGGCGCGCGTTCGCGTCGAGGCGGCGTGCCGGGATACGGCCGATGCCGGCAACCGGATGCTCGGACAGTGCCAGCGTCAGGCTGGCGGAGTCGGCGCCGGCAATAAGCACCAGATCCGGCGCCTGGATGCCGATCCACCGCCACAGGACATGCGACTCCGTGCTGACCCGGTAGGCAGTGCCGGTCGGCGGAAACACGAGTACCGAGCCGTCAGGGTTCGCTGCCGCGATGCCAATGAGCGTGTATCGCCGCCTGGCCTGCGGCTGCTGGTCGAATTCGTCGATGGCGTCCAGCACGGCGCGGCTCGATGCGTCCTGCCCGGACAGTCCGCCGACGATCGCAACCACGGGCGCGGAATCGGAAGAACCGCGTACGATCGCCGCGCGAATCGTTCCGCCCTTGGCCGTGAGCCCGATGTCATGCGTCTCCGCGGCCGCGGCTGGAACTGAGATGAGCAATAACGCGCCAAGAAGTGTGCCGGCCCGCATGACGAGGAATTGTAGCGGACGCTTGTCGGACATAATCAACCAATGTCCTCCCTGACGATTGCCGACGTCGAGCGCATCGCCGCGCTGGCACACCTCGAGCTGACCGACGACGAGAAGCCGCTCTTCACGCGGCAGCTCGCCGACATCCTCAACTACGCGGAGCAGCTCCAGGCCGTCGATACCACCGGCGTGCCGGCGACAGCGCATGTAAACAGCAGGCCGGAGGTCCGGCTGAAGCCGGACTCCACAACGGACATGGGTGGCCTCGAACGCCCGGACGAGCCAAGGCCGTCGCTGCCTGTCGCGGACGCGCTCGCCAACGCACCAGACGCCGCGCACGAGGCCGGCCTGTTCCGCGTGCCTCGGGTGATCGGGTGACGCTCGTCGATCGCGCTGCCCGCGATCTCCGCCAGGACATCGCCGACGGCAGCATTTCGGCGGTCGAAGCCTGCCGCGCCACGCT
>Ga0079218_10000638_pt1 | contig 10984 bp, 11 predicted proteins | sample NCCompost_FD_77181 | JGI IMG/M metagenome (GOLD analysis project Ga0079218, IMG submission 77181) | Agricultural soil microbial communities from Utah to study Nitrogen management - NC Compost | ecosystem: Environmental > Terrestrial > Soil > Agricultural land | place: USA: Utah | collected... | reverse complement strand
TGTCGTTTCCGGCCTCTGAGCTTCAGGGGTTGGCGTCCTATTATGCCGAGCCGTACCACGGCCGCCGTACGGCAAGCGGCGAAGTCTTCGACAGCTACCAGGAACTGACGGCCGCTCACCGCACCCTCCCCTTTGGCACCGTCGTCAAGGTCACCAATCAGCAGAATGGGAAGGACGTTGAGGTCCGCATCAACGATCGTGGTCCGTTTGCCGAGGGACGCGTCATCGACCTTTCGCTGAAGGCGGCTCGTGAAATCGACATGGTTCGTGCCGGCCTTGTTCCGGTCAAGCTGATGGTCGTCAAGGAAGGAAGTTCCAGGGTATCGGCGAAGCCCTCCACCCCCTCGACCGTATCGCCGGCTTCTCCGACCCCGGCCGCAGGCGCCTTTACCGTGCAGGTGGGTGCCTTCGAGTCCCGAGACGTTGCCGAGTCGCTGAAGAAGGATCTCGAACAGCGCTATAAGAATGTGACCATCGAGACGTTCTCGACAACCCGCACGTTCTATCGTGTTCGCGTCGGTCGCCTGGATGACATGGCGTCCGCCGAGCAGCTCGTCAAAACACTCCGCGCAGAGAAGTTCGATCCCTTTGTAGTTCGGTTGAACTAGGTTTACGATACCCCGCAGAGGAACGAAGCCATGAAACCCACGCATCGACTGTCTGCCGCGATCGTTCTGCTTATCGCGTTCGCGTTATCGATAGCCGGCCAGTCCAAGCCGGCAGCGAACGAGGTGCTCGCCAAGGCAGTGCAAGCCGCCAAAACTGAGCAGAAGAATGTCCTGATCATTTTCGGTGCCTCCTGGTGCTCCTGGTGCAAGCGCCTCGACACCATGCTGGCGAGCCCCGAAGTCGGGAAGCTGTTTCACGACAGCTTCGTTATCGAGCACATGACGATTCAGGAGAGCAAGGACAAGCTCCATCTCGAAAACCCTGGTGCGCAGGAAATGGTCGACAACGCGGGCGGCAAGGGATCGGGAGTCCCTGTCTACCTGTTTTTCGATGGAGCGGGGAACCGCCTCGCGACGTCGATGGCGATGCCCGGGGACAAGAACATCGGCCACCCGGCAACTCCGGAAGAGATTAAGGTCTTCGATGGATTACTCATCAAGACCGCTCCCCGGATCACAGCGTCCCAGCGCCAGCAGATAAGCGACTATTTGTCGAAGCAGAAGTAGCGGCCGCGGTCAGGGCGCTTGCACCGAGTGCGCCCTTGTTCGCGCTCCCTGAATGACGTTTCTCTCCTCGAAGCGCCTGTGGATATCCAGCACGAGGTCGTTCTTGCTCTTGTTCCAGTTGGGCGCGACGAGAAGGCCAAACGGCGCCTCCCCAAACATTCGCTCGATGACGATGCGGGCATCAAGACGCTCGACGAAATCACAAAGCAGGTCCAGGTATTCGTTGTACTCAAGCACCCGAAACGGCTGTCGCGCATACTCGGCCGCGAGTGCCGTGCCGCGCACGATGTGCAGGTGATGAATCTTCACCATGTCTACCCCAAGCCGGGACATTTCATCCGCCATGGACAACCATTGCTCGCGTGTCTCCCAGGGAAATCCGAGAATCAGGTGAGCGCCGAGATGCAGGGAGGTCCCCCTGACTAACTCGACGGCTCGGCGAACCGCCGCATAATCGTGGCCTCGATTCACGCGGCGCAGTGTTTCGTCGTAGATCGACTCCACGCCAAACTCGAGCGAGACGAATGTCTGCCTGCCGAGATCGTCAATCATGCGGATCTTCTCTTCATCGACACAGTCGGCGCGCGTGCCGATGGCGAGCCCCACGACCTCGGGATGGTCGATGGCGTCCGTGTACAGCCGCCGCAGGTACTCCGTTTCTGCGTACGTGTTGGAGAACGGCTGGAAATAAATGATGAACTTGTTCGCGTGAAAACGTTTCCGAATGTAGGCTATGCCGTCGCGGACCTGATCGCGAATCGGATCGGTTTTAATCGCCGACGGCGGGCGGAACGAGCTGTTGTTGCAGTAGGTGCATCCGCCGGTCGCGACCGTTCCGTCACGATTGGGGCACGTGAATCCGGCATCGACGATGACTTTATAGACGCGCTCTCCGAACCGCTCCTGCAGCCAGCGATTGTAGCTGCGGAATCGTTCTAGTTTTTCCAGCGTCGCCATTTTTCATCATCCGTGCTCTCGCCGTTATCCTTGCGGGGGCCGTTGCTGGGGCCGTCGCTGTGACGCCGGTTGTAATACACCTCAAACTTGCGGCGCAGTCTCCTCCGCTGCCACTGGCCATACCAGTCTTTCATTCCAATGGAGATCCTGCGGCGATGGCGCCTTCGGACCATCCCGTTGGCCTTCATGTACACGTAGCCGCAAAGCATTCCGCCAAGGTGCGCCACGTGCGCAACGCCGCTATTGCTGGTCATGAACGTGGAAAAGAATGCGATGCCGCCGAGAATCATTACGAAATATTTGGCCGGGATCGGGAAGATGATCCAGTAGATGATCCGGTCCGGAAAGAGCATGCCGAAGGCGAGCAGGACCCCGTATACGGCTCCAGATGCTCCAATCGTACTTCCCCCGCCCCCGCCAATCAGATACAGGAACACCATCACCAGGCCGGCGCCCACGCCGCAGACAAAGAAAAATCTCGTGAATTGACGTGTTCCCCAGGTTTGTTCCAGTTCCGAACCGAACATCCACAGGCCAAGCATGTTGAAAAGGATGTGCAGGATGTTCCCGGTATCGTGCAGAAAGATGTACGTGACGAGTTGCCAGATGTAGAAGTTTTGCGTCACATCGGCGGGAGTCAGCGCGAAATTCGCTGTGAAGGCACGCCCGCTGATGATCTGCACAAGAAACGTAATGGAGCAAACGAGGACGATGATCTTTACTGCGCGGGTCCATCGCGGGTAGCCGATGCTGGAATAGCTTGTTCGATACGAGCGCGACATACGCGTTCCTACTCCTTTTGCGAACGAAGGAAGTAGCCGGTGTAGAAAAGGCCCGCGCCCACGGTGGCCGTGATCATCATTGGACCCATGTCGCCGAAATACAGCAGGAGCGATTCCAAGGTTACAATGAGCCCGAGCAGCTGAAGGACTGATGCGATACTGCGTCGCATGGGTATTGATTCTAGTATGGAAACCCGACGGGCGCATCTCTACTGTTCGAGATGGACATACCACCGGAATATTTGAAAGACATCGAAAGAATGCCGCTTCCTCTGCGTCGTCTCGTCGAAGAAGAACTTGCGGGAGGTAACGCAATCCTCGAACTCGGGCATTCGTTCCCGGCTGCTCCCGTCGGCTGCTACGTCAAACTCGCGCGTCCCGTCTCATCGCGTCCGCGTGCCTCGACTGAAGGGATCACCTTCTTCGACCGCAACTCGTCACTCTACTCCGGGGAGTTTGCGGACGAGCAGCGTCATTACTTCGTGCTGGAACCCGCGGGCCCGCCTCCCCCTGAACCGGACATGGACGCGATACGCGAGGCCGTGAACCGGCCGCCAACTGCTTCGCCCGGAAGTGACGTTTTGGAAAGCTTTCGCGAGAGTATGGTCGTGACCTACGAGAAGTGGCATGATGGCATCGGATACGATCTCGACATTCTCCGGAACGCAACTCCCGAGCAGCTTGCAGAAATCGAGAGTCTGCTCACCGAGCGTCCCATCGGCGACTGGCGGGATGTGGAAGCCCTTGCGGCAATCGATTCGCCACGCTCGCGTGCGGCGCTGGTCCAGGCTCTTCGCCATCCGGACCACCAGATTCGAACCGCTGTGGCGGATTACGCCCCGGAGCTCGTCTCCGACAATGAACATACTGAATTGCTCGTCGCCGCTTTGGAGGAAGCCGAGACCTACACGGGATTGACACGGGCCCTGGATCAGATCGAGTCGTTTCATCCGCAGCGTGTCATCGACGCCCTGTTTCGTGGGTTGCTGAAGCGCAACGGCGAGACGGCCGTGCACTTCGCGGCCATGCTGATGTTTGTTCACGGTAAGGCGAACGGTCCCTTCGACTGGGATCACCGCCCGTTCTTCCTTCAATTCCATACGGAAGATCCGTCCGTGCGCCGTCGGTATTTTCGCGAACTGTGCAGGCGCATCGACGCCGATCCTGACGAGATGCTTCGCCGATACGGCTCATGACCATCAATCCATCCGACGAGTATTCCAACCGTCTTCGAGACCGACAGCATCGAAGAGACCAATGCTGGTCTCGCATACAGCTCGTGGGTGCGTTTCGTCTCGTGGTTGCGTTCGGTTTCGTCGCAATGCTTGGGCTGGTTCTTTCGCGGAACTCGTTTTCGCCATGGCTTCTGTTGGTTCCCGTGGGCCTGTTCGCTGTGCTCGCGCTCTATCACGACCGCCTCTATCGCGCGAAAGATCGTGCGCAGCGGGCCGTCACGTTTTACGAGCGAGGGCTGGAGCGCATTGAGAATCGCTGGCGAGGCACGGGAAATCAGGAAACCTCCTTCGCTGACGAAACACATCTGTACGCAACGGATCTCGACATCTTCGGCCCCGGATCCCTGTTTGAATTGCTTTGCACCGCCAGGACTCGATCCGGCGAAGAGACTCTCGCGCGGTGGCTTCTCGAGCCTGCGTCGCGCACCGAGGTGCGGCAGCGGCAGGAAGCTGTGCGGGAGCTTCGGGACCGTATCGATCTCAGGGAAGATCTGTCCGTCCTCGGTCCCGAAGTGCGATCGACCGTCCATCCGGAATTTATGTCGAAGTGGGCGAACGCGCCTGCCCGCCTCAGATCCAAAATCGCGCGAACTGTCGCTGCAATCCTGGCTGCGGTGACAGCCGGCGTGGTCGTTTACGGGTTCTTCCGTGAAAACCAGCCGCTTCTCTATGGGATGCTCGCGGTCGAAGCTCTGTTCTGGTTTGCCCACCGATGGCGTGTCCGGGCTGTCGTTGACGAGATCGACGAGCCTGCGCGGGAATTGACCGTCCTGGGACTCGCTCTTCGCCGAATGGAGCGCGAATCTTTTACTTCCGAGCGACTTCGTCAACTCCAGACAAGCCTGGCCAGGCAGGCAAAGCGTCCTTCGCAGCAGATAGCTTATTTCCTGAAGCTGGTGGAGTATCTCAACCAGAGGCACAATCTCTTTTTCAGGATCGTTTCCCTTCCGCTTCTTTGGGCAACCCAGTTTGCTTTTGCCATCGAAGTCTGGCGCGCGCGTTGGGGTCCCTCCATTGAAGGGTGGCTCGCGGCGTTCGGCGAATTCGAAGCGTTATGCGCCTTGTCCGGATATGCCTATGAACATCCGGAGGACCCGTTCCCCGAGGTTGTCGATGATGTCACGGTGCTGGAATGCGAGGAACTTCGCCATCCGTTGCTGTCGCGGTCGGCGTGTGTTCCGAATTCCATTCGTCTCGGCGGTGAGTTGCAGCTTTTTCTCGTCAGCGGATCGAACATGTCGGGCAAGAGCACGCTGCTTCGAACTGTGGGCATTAACGTCGTGCTCGCGCTCGCAGGCGGTCCGGTGCGGGCCTCGCGCATGAAGCTGTGCGTTTTGACAATAGGCGCCACGTTACGGGTTCAGGATTCCCTGCAGGCCGGTATCTCGCGCTTCTACGCGGAAATCAACCGGCTGCACGACACAATGAAGCTCACCGAAGGTCCGCTTCCCGTTCTGTTCCTGCTGGATGAGATTCTCCACGGTACGAATTCCCATGATCGGGCCATCGGCGCCGAGGCCGTCATTCGCGGTCTGGTAGACCGCGGCGCGATTGGATTAGTGACCACACATGATCTTGTTCTGGCGCGCGTCGCCGATTCCCTGAACCCCCGCGCGGTGAATGTCCATTTCCAGGATCACCTGGAGGACGGCCAGATGACTTTTGACTACCGCCTGCACCCCGGAGTCGTTCAGAAGAGCAACGCGCTGGAACTGATGAGAGCCGTCGGCCTCAAGGTGTAGTTCCGGTGACGTTGACCGAACTCCGGGATGAGTTCGGTCAACGTCACCCGACTCTGATAAGCTTGCGCCTATGACGACGACTCGAGTCCGAACAGTCTTGTTTGCCGGGCTGGTGGTTGGCCTGGCGGCTCATTACATGGCCTACGGACAACGCTCGGCCACCCCGCTGCCCGACTGGAGCGGCGTGTGGCAGATGGTTGGTCCAACCGTCTTTGACAGCACCACGGTTGAGCCACCCAACGGCCGCGCCGGTGAACCCGGAGTCCGCGAGCGTCCGCCTTACACCGACGAGTGGGAAGCCCGCTACCGCAAGAACATTGAGGGCATCCGTAGTGGGGTCTTTCCCGATCCCGTCAATACGTGCGGGACGCCGCATGGTTTTCCGAGAGTGATGAACCTTCCCGACGTCTACGAGTTCGTAGTCAGGCCGGAACAGGTGTGGATCCTCGGCGAGAACGGCCCCAATATTCTTCGGATCTATACCGATGGACGTAAACACCCCGCGCCCGAGGATCTCTGGCCAACGTACACGGGGGATTCTGTCGGACATTGGGAAGGCGATACGCTTGTGTTCGACACGATAGGTACCAAGGGCGCCCGCGATTCGGATGTCATCGTCGACAGAACGGGACTCGTCCTGAGCGATCAACTCCACACGGTGACCCGCATGCGAAAGATCGATGAGATGACCATTGAGGCGCAGATGGTTCTGGAAGATTCCAGGGCACTCAAGTCTCCCTGGCGCATTACCAAGCGATATCGCAAGCTCCCGGCCGACACTCGCGTCTTCGATTACTCGTGCGCCGAGAATAATCGGAATCCGGTCACATCTTCAGGACGTACGCTGACCCTCGGTCCAGACGGGAAACCGGTCGATAAGGTTGTCGATTAGTTTTCCGGGAAAGGTTGTTCATGAAAGCTAAAGCCTGGCTGGCACTCTTCGCAGTAATCGTTATTAGCGGCGTAGCGCCGGCAATGGCACACCATGCGGCAACCATGTTCGACACGACGAAAGTCATCGAGATCAAGGGGACCGTGAAAGAGCTGCAGTGGACCAACCCTCATATCTGGATTCAAATCTTTGTCGAAAAGGCTGACGGCGCCCGCGAGGAGTGGAGCATCGAGGGTGGGGGACCAAACTCCCTGTCGCGCCAGGGCTGGAGGCCAACGACCTTCAAGCCCGGTGAGGTTGTGACTCTCCGCGTCAATCCCATGCGTGACGGCAGTACTGCCGGGCTCTTCGTGGGCGCAAAATTCTCGAACGCGACGACGCTCGGACGATGGGATCCCCAGCCCTGACAACTCTGGATCTCCTGCCGTTTCAATCCATTACCAAACTGCGTTGACACATCCATGACCCGCGCCTAACTTGGCCCATAGTTTTTGGACTCTTGCGTTGACTGGAGAAAAAGGAGTGACTTCATGAGACGAAGAATGATCGCTATTGCTGCCAACGGATTTGGCCTGCTGCTGGGAATAGTGCTGATGCACAGCACTCTCGTCACCCCCGCTTTTGCGGAGGTGAACATCAACGTGAATATCGGCGCTCCCCCGCCGATCGTGGTTCAGCAGCGCCCCACAATGGTCTATCTGGCGGAACCCGGCATGTTCGTCGCCGTCGGTGTTCCCTACGACGTCTACTTTCTTAGCGGACGCTACTACTACTTTCACGGCGACAACTGGTTCTGGGCTGCTGGATACGGCGGTCCCTGGGTTCATGTCGTGCGCAAGAACCTCCCCCCGGGCCTGCAGAAATACAAGGTGGTCCAGTTGAGGGACTTCCGCGAGCGCGAATACAAGGTCTATAAGACTCAAGGACCGAAGTTCAAAGGCCAGCACTTTTCTGCCGAACAGGGTAACGGTGGCGGCAAGAAGCAAGACCATCAGGGCGCTCAGGGGAATAGCCACCCCGGTAACAGCGGTGGTGGCGGCGGCAAAAGCAACGGCAAGGGCAAAGGCCGAGGATAGTCTCTAATCCAGAAGACGCTGACGGGCCGCTTCGAAGCGGCCCGTCTTTTTTCCATCCGCCGATTCCATCCGCCGCATTGTCGGACTGGCTTACACCGCGATCCGCTCCCAGTAAAGCTTTGTTCACGTGTTCTTTCCAGCGACCACCCCACCAAGGTGTCGGAAACGCTGACAGGACTAGCCGTGGATTTCTTCGACTTTTGCAGAGTTTCCCATTTAGATATCGACGCTTTTGCTTAGGCATTCCCTTTGCTCTGACGAGTTCGCACAAAACTAAATCTGAGTGGTCGGCTGCAGAAGGAGGTTCTGATGCTGAAGCGATTTCTGCCAGTTGTCTGCCTCATGCTCATGCTCGTGCTCGCGATCGCAACCGTGGCCCGGGCAGAAACAGTCGTTATCCCGCAGTCTTCTCTCGTTCCCTCGACAACCTACTACACGGATTTAATCGGTGGAGGGATCGGATCGCCCATACTCATGACCGGTGGGGGAAATGGACACATCCCTGGACAGGCTCGAAACGATGATGGGTTCAGCGGCCCGATAAATCTGGGGTTCACCCTGAACTTTTTTGGGACCAACTACACTCAGTTCTGGGCAAACAACAACGGAAACATCAGTTTTGGCGACGGGATTTCCGCGTTTACCCCGACCGGCCCGACCGGAGTGGACCAGCCGATCATTTCGCCGTTTTTTGCCGATGTGGACACGCGCAATCTGGCCAGCGGCGTCATGACGCTGCGGACGGACATCCCAAACCAGGTCATCGTTACCTGGGATATGGTGGGCTATTTCGGGGAGCATGCCGATAAGCTCAATAGTTTCCAACTTGTTCTGCGCGGCCCAGGCTTCTCTGTGCCAGCCGGCGAAGGGCAAATCGGGTTCTTCTACAAGTCGATGCAGTGGGAAACCGGAGATGCGAGCGGCGGGAACGGCGGCTTTGGCGGATTTCCCGCAGCAGTAGGGTTTGGAAATGGTCTGGGCGATGCACAGGTGCTCCAGGGTTCGCAGGCGAACGGCATTTCCACTGTCGTCAGCAACAATCACATTTGGTTCAACCTGCAGGGAGGCGTCCCGACGCCCATCCCCCCGCCCACGGGAGTTCCCGAACCGACTTCACTCCTGCTTCTGGGTGGCGGCCTCATCGCGATGGCGGGCTACCTGCGAAAGAGGAAAAGAATTCTGTAGCGCGGCCTATTCACCGCGCGTTGTTCCCACCAGGAAACGACGCGCGGTCAAGGCGCTACGGAAGAGCAAAAACAAAAATGTTCGGTGTCGTCGCGGCGGGTTTTGCATCCGGGGTCAACCGCAGCGCGCTGCTGGCGACCAGCGATGATCCCGTCGCAACCGCTACGTACTGCTTGCCTCCGGCCGCAAACGAGACCGGGAATCCGCTCACCGGTGATCCGAGGTTCGTTTCCCAGAGAATCTTGCCGGTTTTGTCGTCAAACGCTCGAAACATCCCGACGTCGTCCCCTCCGAACACCAGTCCTCCGCCTGTGGTAACCACCGAGAGTGTGCCCGCGCGCTGCTCGTACTTCCATGCGGTCTTGCCACTATCGACGGAGATCGCGTAAACCGTTCCCACCTTGTCCACGCCAAGGGGAAGTTGCTGGACCATGCTGAGGCCGTAGACTCTGGCGGGATCACGCTGATCCGTGGTTGTCGTTGCGTTCTGGCACATGTTCTGGAGCGGGAAATACATTGTGTTGGTCAGGGGACTGTAAGCGCCGGCAGGCCAATTCTTTCCTCCGGTGCTTCCGGGGCAGGTGATCACGCTTTGGTTGATGCGCGTGAACAGCGTTTCTTCGTTAACCACAACGGCCCCGGTGCTGCCGTCGATTGTCTTGATCACGTTTTGAGAAACCGTTGGCCGTGCCCACAGGAATTCGCCGGTCTTGCGATCGAGCGTATAGACGACACCCGTCTTGCCGGGGATGCCCGTGATGACCTTACGCCGCTCACCGGGTTTGATCTTTGGATTGATCCACTGCACGTCGCCGGCGGTGGGCGCCACGGCGGTCTCGACGAGGATCCGTTCGAAGGGGTGGTCCAGATCCCAATGATCGACGATGTGCTGGTAATACCAGACAATCTTCCCTGTATCGGCATCGATGGCCAGCGTGCAGTTGTGATAGAGGTGCTTGTTCTCGTTGCCGCCGAGAATGAACTTTGGCGCCGGTATCGTGACCGACGTGCCGACATAGATGAGGTTGAGTTCCGGGTCATAGCTGGGAACCATCCATGTGCCGACGTGCCACCGCTGTTCCATTGGAACGCCGCCCCAGGTTTCATCTCCAGGCTCGCCGGGTTTGGGGATCGTGCTGGTGCGCCAGAGTTCCTTGCCGGTTTTTGCGTCGTGAGCGGTGATGATGCATCCCTCGTGGCCCGCGCCCGGCTGGCATTGACGGCCGGCAATAATCTTGCCGTTGGCGATAATCGGCCCCGAGCTTGCGTTTGCCGGCTTCGTGGGATCCAGAATCTGGGTCTGCCACGCGAGTTTTCCGGTCTCCGCGTCCAGCGCATAGACATGATTGTCCATGCTGGTGTCGATGATTAAAGAACCATAGATTGCGATGTTCCGATTGGTGCCGCGTCTGTCGTTGCGCAGCGGCCGCTGATATTCCCAGATCAGTTCACCGGTTTTGGCGTCGATCGCCTGGATCTTGTCGCCCGTATTGGGAAGGTACATGACGCCATCGTGAACAAGGGGCGTGGATTCATTGCTGCCGCCTGTGGTCATGTCACGTTTCCAGACTTGTTGCAGTTTGGCAACGTTGTCTCGATTGATTTGATCGAGGGGACTGTAGCCCCAGCCGTCCAGCGTGCGCCGCCACATGAGCCAGTCCGCGGCATCGGGCTTTTGCAGCATCGCATCCGTCACCGGGACGAACCGTCTGGCGGATTGAGCCTGAATGTCACGTGTTGAGGGCCCGGCAAGAAGGATCAGCGCGGCAAGAGCCAGCAATCGTCTCATGGTTTTCCCTCCGTTTTGCGCGGATCATACCAGACTCTTTGCGTGTGCGTGTTAGCATTCCGCGCGGATGATGGAACGTCTTTCAGCCCTGCTCGAAGCCTTGCCGTCCGGATTACTCCTTAAACTGGCTGTGGTATCCGTTATTGCGTTT
>Ga0079218_10000637_pt1 | contig 10994 bp, 6 predicted proteins | sample NCCompost_FD_77181 | JGI IMG/M metagenome (GOLD analysis project Ga0079218, IMG submission 77181) | Agricultural soil microbial communities from Utah to study Nitrogen management - NC Compost | ecosystem: Environmental > Terrestrial > Soil > Agricultural land | place: USA: Utah | collected... | reverse complement strand
GGTGTCGATCTCGCGCTGCTCGGGCTGCTGGCTCCCGGGCGGCGGCATCAAGCGGCCGCGCAGCTTGCGCACCGAGGCTTCCCAGACGTCGGGATGTTCGTGCACGGCGTCAAGCGGCGTGGTGTCGAGCGCGAGGCCGCCCGCCTTGGCGCGGGCGTTGTGGCAGCCGACGCAGTAGGTGTCGATGGTCTTGCGCGCCTGCTCGGCGGCGCGGCTCTGGGGCGTGGCGGGGGAAGCCGCCGGCCGGACCTGCGCAGGCCTGACTTGACCGGCCGCCGCACTCGACAGCGAGGCAACGACGACGCCAATCCAGAAGGGCCGGTTCATTCGGCTGCCACCGTTCGTGGGGAGATGATAGCCCCGGCGGCAGCCGTTGGTGCATTGCCGCCGCTACGGGGCGGCTGGGGCTGGAAGCGGGGTCAGACCTGCCGCCTCCGGCACCACGTTGATCTGATCGATCACGTCGCGAACGCCGTCCGTGGCGCGGGCAATTTCCAGTGCCCGGCTTTCTTCAGCTTCCGATCTCACTTCACCGGTCAGGGTGACGACCTTGTCCTGCGTGTCCACGTTGATCTGCCGGGCCTTCACCAGGTCGTCGGCGACGAGCTTGCCCTTGACCGCGCTCGTGATCCCCGTGTCGGTCTGGGCGCACCCCGCCGCGAACAGCGCGAACGCGCACGCACCGACGAGCATCCTGAATCTCATGTGGACCTCCTCAGAGGAGGTTTCTTGCAACTTCCGCGCACTGAGCCGGTGCCGCCGGCTCAATGCCCGGAAGTCGTTGCAGCAGGGCGGTCTGAAGACCACCCTCTACAGCCTAAAGCTCACCTAGTTGGTCGAGCTTCTCAGCATCCGCTGGTAGGCGGCCGTGTAGAACTGGAGCTTGGCTGCCGGCGCGGCCGTCTCGACCTGCGGCGTGTCGCCAAACACCATCACCTTGCCGCCGGTCAGGGTCTTGTACTCCGGCCACTGCGGCAGGCCGCTGCCGTTCGGGTCGCCCTTCATGATGAAGTTGGCCCAGTACGACGACATCTGATCCGCCACCTTCATGTCCACGTCGGTCCACGTCTGGGTGGGTTGCCCCTTCGGGTTGTTGAACATGAACGAGAGCTCCGCGGTGTGCGTGGCGCCCTGCGGCGCCGGCTGCCCGTTCACGTTCTGGACGTGCGTGAAGAAGTAGGTGTACGCCTTCTTGCCCTTGGCGGCATGCCCCGCGGCCCACTGCCGCATGTTCCAGTTCACCTCGTCGCCGCACGCCACGTGCGCGGCCTTCGGCGCATCGGCGTCGGTGTTGACGCCGTACATCTTCACGAAGGCATCGGCCGCCTCCGTACCAAAGCGCCGCTCTGCCTGGGCGCGGAGGTTTGCCGCCGTCATCGGCGTGCCGCCGGCGCGGCCGTTCAGCCCGGCGCCGGGGCAGATGCCGAAGTTGGCTTCGTCGGCGTTCGATCCCGTCAGGACGTCCACCATGTTCTGCTTGCCGGCCTGGAACGTGAGCGACAGATCCTCGGGGATCAGGTAGCCGTCGATGACGAGGCCCGACTGCCCCTGGATGGTGAGCTCGTTGAGCGGCTTCGCGCGCAGTTCGGCGATGCTCGCAACCTTCAACGCGTCCATCGCCTTCACGCCGTCGGCCTCGGCGGCGCTTGCCGGCCGCATGCGTCCCATCTGCAGCCCCATCCAGCCGCCGCTCTGGGAGATGGCGCGGGTGAAGAGCCCCTTGGCCTGCGGTGAGCCGACGAGCGCGCCGACCATGATCGCCCCGGCCGACTCGCCGGCGATCGTCACCTTGCCCGGATCGCCCCCGAACGCCGCGATGTTGCGCTTCACCCACTGCAGCATCGCGATGGCGTCCATCATCCCGTAGTTGCCCGAGCCGGGATGGCCCGCTTCCTTCGCCAGATCGGGATGCGCGAAGAAGCCGAGCGACCCCAGGCGGTAGTTGAACGTGACGATGACCGGGCCCTTGGCCGCGAGCGCCTCACCGTCGTACCAGGCGAGGCCGCCGGACCCGCCGGAGAAGCCGCCGCCGTAGATCCACACCATCACCGGCCGCTTGTCGTTGGCGGAGGTGGCGCTGGTCCACACGTTGGCGTAGAGACAGTCTTCGGCGCGCGCCGGCTCGCGCGGCGGAGCGGCTGGTGCCGCGGGTGCCTGCGCCGGAGCGGCGGCGCCAGGGGCGGCGACACGGCCGCCGCCCCCGCCTCGGCCGCCAAACGGAGCGCCGGCCGCGCAGGGCGCGCCAAAGGCGTCGGCCTTGCGGACGCCGTCCCACTTGGCCGCGGGCTGCGGTGCCTTCCACCGGTTCTCGCCGAGCGGCGGCGCCGCGAACGGAATGCCCTTGAAGGCGCGGACGGTGGGCTGCGAGGTGCCAGCGACGCCCGACAAGAGGCCCGTGTCGATGCGCACTTGTTCCGGAATCATGGCCGCCGGCCGGGCGATGAGCGCCACGACGCCGAACAGCGCACAGAGAAGTCCCAGTCGCTTCATGGATACCTCGAAGAAGGGGTGGTTTTTGCCGCCGGGAAGGATAACAGGAACCAGAGGTGTTGCGCCGGCTCAGCAGAACGCGATAGGGTCCAAGGCTCATGGCCCAGTTCACGCGGCGCGCGCTCGACCAGCTGATCGTCCTGCGGGCGGGCGAAGGCCGGAGTGTGGCGTTGATGTTCGCCTACTCCTTCATGGCCATGACCTCCTACAACATCCTCAAGCCGATCACGCGATCGCGATTCATCACCAGCTTCGGCGCCCACAACCTGCCGTGGGTGATGCTGGCGGCGGGGCTGCTGATCGGCGTGCTGATGCACCAGTACGCGCACGCGATCCGGCGCCTGCCGCGCCGCGCCGTGGTGCCGGTGACGCTGGGCGGCATCGTCGCCATGGAGTTGGCCTTCTGGGCGCTGCTGCAGACCGGGTCCGAGGCCGCCTCCGCGGGGCTCTATCTGTTCGGCCAGATCCTCGGCATTCTGCTCATCAGCCAGTTCTGGACGCTCGCCAACGACGTCTACGACGCCCGCCAGGCCAAGCGCGTCTTCGGCTTCATCGGCGGCGGCGCCAGCCTGGGTGGGGCGCTCGGCGCCGGCCTCACCGCGAACTTGGTCGAGAGAGTCGGCAGCGTCAACCTGCTGCTGGTCAGCGCCGCGTCGCTGGCGATCTGCACCGGCATCGTCGTCCTGATCCTCCGGCACCATGATGTCGGCGCGTCGCTGGTGGAAGAGGAGCGCGGGGTGGGCGGCGCCGAGGCGTTGCGGATGCTGGTCGATTCACCCCACCTGCGGGTGATCGCGCTGGTGATCGGAATGGCGGCCGCCGGCGCCGCCGTCGTCGAGCAGCAGGTGAACATGGTGGCCGAGGCCATGGGTGTCAGCGAGGACGGCATCACGGCGTTTCTCGCCAACATCACCATGTACCTGTCGATCGCCGGCTTCGTGGTGCAGGTGGGGTTCACCAGCCGCATCCATCGGTCGCTCGGCCTGGCCTTCGCGCTGCTGCTCCTGCCCCTGAGTCTCGGATGGTCCTCGGCCCTCGTGCTGCTGACCGGCGCCGTCTGGGCGCCGCAGATCGCCCGCGTGCTCGATTCGACGCTCCGCTACACCGTCGACAAGACCACGCGGGAAATCCTCTTCCTTCCGTTGCCGGCCGACCTCAAGTACCGCGCCAAACCGTTCATCGACGTCACGATGGACCGGTTCGCGAAGGCGCTCGCGGCCATCGTCCTCCTCGTGCTGGTGCAGCCGTGGGGGCTGAACCTGGATTGGCGTGAGCTCAGTTACGCGTGCCTGGCCCTTGTCGCGGTGTGGGTGGGCATCTCGCTGGTGGCGCGGCGCGAGTACCTCGCGTCGTTCCGCCACAGCATCGGCGCCCGGATGCTGGCGCCCGATGCGATTCGCGCCGACGTGGCCGACGCGGCCACCGTCGAGACGCTCGTGGAGGAGCTGTCGAACCCCGACGAGCCCGCGGTGCTCTACGCGATGACGATGCTCGAGGCGCTCGACAAGCGCCACCTGATCACGCCGCTCCTGCTGCAGCACGAGTCGCCGCTCGTGCGGCGGCGGGCGCTGATGGCGCTCGCGTCCACGCGTTCCCGCATCGCCCGCAAATGGACGCCGGCCATCGAGCGCATGACGCAGGACGTGGACGTCGGCGTCCGCGCGGCGGCGCTGCGTGCGCTGGCCGTGCTCGCGCACGAAGACGCGTCGGCGCTGATGCGGCGCCACCTCGACGACCCCGAGCCGCGCGTTGCCGTCGCGGCGGCCTCCGCGCTGGCCGACGGCGGCAACCCGGCGGATGCCGACGCCGCCGAGGCGGCGCTGCGGCGGCTGATCGCCGACGGCCGCGACGCCGCGGTGGCGGGACGCGTGGAGTGTGCCGCCGCCCTCGCGCACATCCAGAACCCGCAGTTCCGCTCCCTCCTCGTGCCGCTGCTCTACGAGCACGACCCGCGGGTGGTGGAGGAGTCGATCCGCAGCGCTCGCGTCATGGGCGCGGCCGACGGCATGTTCCTGCCCGGCCTGATGTCGCTGCTGGGGCACCGGACGCTGAAGCACGAGGCGCGCGACACGCTGGTCGGCTACGGCGAGCCGATCGTCAGCGCGCTCGATCACGTGCTGCGCGACCGCCGCGAGCACATCTGGATCCGCCGCCACATTCCCAACACGCTGGCGCTGATTCCGGTGCCGGCCTCGATGGACGCGCTCGTCGCCGCGCTCGGCGAGCCCGACGGCTTCCTGCGCTACAAGGCGATTGCGGCGATCGAGCAGCTGGCGCGGGAGCATCCGGAGATCCCGTTTCCGCGCGCCGCCGTCGAGCGGCTGCTGCTCGACGAGACCTCGCGCTACTGCAACAGCCTGACCCTCCTCGACAACCTGCGACGGCACGACGCCGGCGCGCAGGCGTCGCTGCTCGGCCGCGTGCTGACCGAGAAGATGACGCGGGCGCTCGACCGCATCTACCGATTGCTCGGCCTGCTCTACCAGATTGACGACGTCGCGGCGGCGCGCTCCGCCATCGAACACGGCGACGCGCGGCGGCGCGCCCGGGGCGTCGAATACCTCGACAACCTGCTCAAGGGGGCCGTGCGGCGCCGCGTGCTGCCGCTCCTCGACGACACGCCGCTGCCCGACAAGGTCCATCACGCCAACACGATCCTCAAGAGCCGCCCGCGCGAGCTCGAGGACACGCTCGCCCAGCTCGTTCACGACGAGGACGCCGTCGTGGCGGCCTCGGCGGTGCACTTCGTCGCGAGGCGCCGCCTGTGGGCGCTCTCGGATGACCTCGAGTTCATCCTGGCGCATCGCGACGATCGCAACGCGGCGGTCGTCGAGGCGGCGGACTGGGCGCTGCGGCAGCGGTCCCGGCCTGATTCGGCCGCCGACGCGGCGGGCGCGCTCCCGGCCGCGGAGCTGGTGGACCAGGTGCGCGCCATCCCGCTCTTCGAGTTCGTCTCGGTGGACGAGCTGTTCCGGATCGCGGCGGTGGGCGAGGAGATTCGCCATCCGCTCGGCCGGGAGCTGTTCCACGCGGGCGCGCCGGCGCCCTATGTCGAGTTCCTGCTCGAGGGCGCGGTGGTCGACGACGACGGCGCCAGCGTCCGGGCCCCCGCCGTGCTCGGCCTCCACGAAGTGCTCGAAGGCGCGCCGGTGGCGGCGACCAGCCGCGCCGCGGAGCCGATCGTGTGCCTGCGCATTGCGGCGGCCGACGTGCTCACCGTGCTCTCGAACAGCGTGCAGCTGGCGCAGGGGCTGTTCCGCATGCTGCTGGCATCCGCCCCCGTTCGCCAGGCTCCGCCAGCGCCGGCCGAGATCGACGACGGCCCGATTGCGGACGCGGCGCGGGTGCTGGTGCAGCACCCGCTCTTCGAGCGCGCCACGGCGCCGCAACTGCTGGCGCTGACGTCGGCCACGGTCGACGTGCCGCTGACGGAAGGCGCGGCGCTCTTTCGGGCCGGAGACCGGCCGGCCGTGTTCCTGGTGATGAGCGGGGAGATCGCTCTCGAGAGCCCCGGCGCCGCTTCCGTCATCGTCCGGTCGGGTACGACGCTGGGCGTCGCCGAGACCCTCGCCGGCGTCGATACCGAGGCCGCCGCGACGGTCACCAAGGCGGGACGGGCCTTGCGGCTCGATCGGGGGCCGCTGTTCGATATCCTCGGCGACAACGTTGAGCTCATGCAGGGGCTGTTCAGCGGCGTGTTGCGCTTGCGCGTCGCGAAGATGGCCGAGTTGCCGTAGACTCTAGCTCTTCAGTCCGTGCGTTCATCGTGAGGGGGCCAGCATGAATCGCAGTCGCCGCGTGCTCGTCGTTGCCCTGGTGCTTCTCGCTACCGTACCTCCGCTGCACGGTTGGCAAGCGCCGCCGCCCGTCGCACCCGTGTCCCTGTCGCTGGAGGAGATGGATGCGTTTCTCCGCACGGCCAAAGTCATCAAGAAGAAGCGCGCCAAGAAGGGCGTCACCGACACCATTCAGGCGACGCTGTCGGACGGGCGTATCACGCACGATGCGCAGATTCAGACTGTGGATATCGAGCGGGCGCTCTTCACCGCCGGCAAGGCCTCGGAGACCAACTTCAAGGACACCTACCGCTACAACATCGGCGGCTACCAGCTGGCGCGCCTCCTGGGCATGACCAACGTCCCGATGTCGGTGAAGCGCCGGGTAGACGGCGACGACGCGGCCATGACTTGGTGGATCGACGACGTGCAGTTCGACGAAGAAGGCCGCCTGAAGCATCCACAGCGGCACGGGCCCAACCCGGAGCGAACGGCGAAGCAGCTTGCCACCCGCCTGGTCTTCGACGAGCTGATTCAGAATCGCGACCGCAACCAGGGCAACTTCATCTGGACCAAAGACTGGACGCTCTGGCTCATCGACCACACGCGCGCGTTTCGCCTGGGCAAGGAGCTGCTGAAGCCCGAGCAGCTGACGCGCTGCGATCGGGCGCTGCTCACGGCGATGCGCGGCCTCACGTTCGCCGCGATGGAAAAGGCGATGGGCGATGTGATGAGGAAAGACGAGATGGAGGCCGTCCTCACGCGGCGCGACCTTCTCGTCAAGCACTTCGAGGATCGCATCGCGCGCATTGGCGAGGCCTCGGTGCTCTTTACGATGTAGGAAGCGCGCCGAGCGGCTCGCGGCGGTCCAGATAGAGGGCGGTCATCGTGCCGCCTTCGATGACGAGCGCCGACGGGGCACCACCGGGATAGAAGGTGCCGCCGAGCATGCCCGAGTCGATCTGCACCACGCGCCCGCCGAACCGGGACATGATGCGGCCCACCGCGGGCGTGTGGCCGACGACGATGGCGCGCGCGCCCATCCGCTTGAGGATCGAGTCGAGGGTCGGCGCAAACTCGCTCTCCGGCTCCTGCGCCAGACCGCGGTACCAGAGCGGACCCACCTCGCGCGACGAGAAGAGCGACGCAATCTGCGCCGGGTCGCCCGGCAGCCCCTTCATGTCCTTCGCCACCGCGTCGTTGATCGCCTCGCAGCCGAGCGCGGCCACTTCGTCGCTGATCCCGCCGTGCAGGAACAGGACGCCGTTCACCCGGGCCACCGCCGGCCGGGCGCGCAGCCAGTCTCCATAGGTGGTGCCGGCCGCGAACGCCTGCCGCATTTCGATCAGGCCGAGCGGCACCTCTTTCAGGAACTGTTCCTTGAACGCCGCGGCGTCGAACGGGCGCTGCTCCGCGCGGGCCCGCTCCTCGGCCGCGGCGGTGGCGCGGACGCGGACGGCCTCGCGCAACTCGACCGATGTGCCGTCGCGGAAGCCGCCGTACTCGCCCGCACTGACGTAGCGCCAGTCGCCCGCCAGCCGCATGAACTCATGGTTGCCGGTCAGCGCGATCACCTGGCCGCCGGCGCCCCGGGCGTCGCGCTCGAGCCGCCGCAGGAGATCGAGCGTCTTGCGCGAGTCCTTGCCGCGATCGAGGACGTCGCCGGTCTGGATCAGGACGGCGCGCCCGCCGCTCCAGCGATCGCGCGTGTTGACCAGGCCCGCGGCCCGCAGAATCGCGACGAACTGATCGTGGGCGCCGTGCACGTCGCCGATGGCGACGATGCGCTCGGTCGTGGTGACCTGGCAGGGCGTGGCGGGTGCCGGCTGCGCGCGCGGGTTGGCGGCCCAGCACGCCAGGACGAGCAGTCCGCCGGCAAGCACCCAGGAACGGCGGCGCATCTCTGGCCGATTATAGCGGGCGTCCAGTCGCGGCGGGGGCGGAGGCCGAATCCGGGCGGCCGGTGTCAAAAAGCCTGAGCAGCCCATGGAACGTCGGAGCGTGGAGATCGGCGACGCCCGGCTCGACGCCGTCATCGCCGGCAGCGGCCCCGTGACGGTCGTTTTCGAGAACGGTCTGGCCACCGCCCTCGAGTCCTGGGATGGCGTGGCTTCGACCATCACCGAGCGGACCCGGACGGTTCGGTACGATCGGCGGCGGGCCGAGCCGGACGGCGAGATCCCAGTGCGGACGGCGGCCGACCTGGTGGCCGATCTGCGAACGCTGTTGGCGGCGTCCGGGATCAATCCGCCGTATTTGCTCGTCGGCCACAGCTGGGGCGGCGTGATCGCGCGCACGTTCGCCCACGCGCATCCCTCCGACGTCGTGGGCCTCGTGCTGGTGGACGCTACGCACGAGACCATCGACTCGCGCGGCTTCGCGCTGCTGCCGCTGATGTACTCGTTGATGGGGCTGGCCGTCCGCTTCGGCGCGGGGCGTCGCTGGCTCCTGAAGCAGCTCTGTCCGCCGGGCGCGCCGGAAGCCTATCGCGCGCGCCTCGAGCAGCGCATGGGCGATCCGGCGCTCTGGCGGATCTCGCTGCGCACGGCGCGCGCGGAAGGCGCGGGCATCCGGCCGTCGCTGGCGGCGCTCGCCCGCGATTGCCCCGACCTGCCGCCGGTTCCGGTGCACGTGTTGACCGCCGGCGGCGTCACCGGCCCGAACCTCAAACAGGTGCAGCGCGTGCACGAGGCCTGGAAGGGCATGGTGAGGCGCGCGGCAGACGCCCGCTACACGAACATTCCGTCGAGCGGACACCAGGTGCCCGTGGAAGCCCCGGACGTTGTCGCCGATGCCATCCTCGGTGTCCTCGACACGCTCGTCGCACAGCGCTGAGCTGTGCGATCTTCCCGTCTCGAACGTTCTCACATCGAACGCTGTGTGCTCGTCCCACAACTGGTCCCAACCCGGGGGCCGACGCTACCATTACGTGAGGGGCTGGGAGAAACCGATGAGAGAAGTGAGCAACGCGTCGAGTGCGAAGTGGGCGGGCAGGCTGGTCATCGCGGCGCTGATGGCAGGAATCGTCACCGTGGGGTGCCGGGGTGGTGGAGCAACTCCCGCCGGCGCCGCGCCCGCGTCGCCACCCGCCGCGACCAAGCCGGTCTTCGGGACGTTCGGCGTGGATCTCGCCACGCGCAAGACTGCCACGAAGCCGGGTGACGACTTCTTCGCGCACACCAACGGCGTGTGGCTCGACACGTTTCCGATTCCGGCGGACAAGGCGTCGTACGGCGTGGCAGAAAAGCTCGACGACGAGGCGCGCGCCAACGTGCGGACGATCATCGAGGAGGCGGCGGCGGCGAAGTCGGCCGCCGGGACGGTCGAGCAGAAGATCGGCGACTTCTACGCCTCGTTCATGGACACCGCCCGCATCGAGGCCGCCGGCATCAACGCGCTCAAGTCCGATCTCGATCGCATTGCCGCCGCGAAGACGCCATCGGATCTGTCGCGCCTGTTCGGCGAGCCCGGAGTCCAGTCGCCGGTCGGCGTCTATATCGGGCCCGACGACAAGAATCCCGACGCCTACATGGTCAACCTCGTGCAGGCCGGCCTCGGCCTGCCCGACCGCGACTACTACCTGAAGGACGATCCGAAGCTCAAAGAGATCCGCACGGCCTATCAGGCGCACATCGGCCGCATGCTGGGCCTGGCGGGCGTCGCCGACGCCACGGGCAAGGCGGCGCGCATCATGGCGCTCGAGACCCGGATCGCCCGCGCCCACTGGGCGGCCGAGCGGACGCGCGACGCCATCGCGAACTACAACCCGAAGAGCCGCGCGGCGGTGAAGACCTACGCGCCAGGCCTCGATTGGCAGGCGATGTTCGATGCCATGACCGTCGGCGCGTGGGACCTCTTCAACGTCAACACCCCGACGGCCGTGAAGGACGTGGCGGCGCTCGTCGGCTCGCAGCCGCTCGACGACTGGAAGGCCTACCTGACCTATCACCACATCCACAACCACGCGCCGTACCTGCCCAAGGCGATCGACGACGAGAACTTCGCCTTCTTCGGCAAGACGCTGGCCGGCCGCGAGCAGCAGCGCGAGCGGTGGCAGCGCGGCGTGGACATCGTCAACAACGGGCTGGGCGAGGCGATCGGGCAGGTCTACGTCAAGAAGCACTTCCCGCCGGAGGCCAAGGCCAAGATCGACGCGCTCGTCGAGAACATGCGCGCCGCCTACAAGGCGAACATCGAGACGCTCACGTGGATGGGGCCCGAGACGCGCGCCAAGGCGCTCACCAAGCTGGCGGCGCTGCGCCCCAAGATCGGGTATCCCGCGAAGTGGAAGGACTACTCGTCGATGACGATCGTGGCCGGCGACGTGCTGGCCAACGCGCGTGCCGCCGAGCTGTGGTCGTGGCGCTTCAACGTCGCCAAGCTGGGAAAGCCGGTGGACAAGGACGAGTGGCTGATCACGCCGCAAACGGTGAACGCCTACTATTTCCCGGGCACCAACGAGATCACGTTCCCCGCCGCCATCCTGCAGGCGCCGTTCTTCGATCCCAACGCCGACGACGCGGTGAACTACGGCGGCATCGGCGCGGTGATCGGCCACGAGATCGGCCACGCCTTCGACGATCAGGGGCGCCTCTACGACGCCACCGGCGCGCTGAACGACTGGTGGACCAAGGCGGACGACGCGGCGTTCACCGTGCGGTCGAAGGGGCTCGTGGCGCAGTACGGCGCGTTCCAGGTGCTGCCGGGGCTCAACGTGAACGGGCAGCT
>Ga0079218_10000636_pt1 | contig 11004 bp, 4 predicted proteins | sample NCCompost_FD_77181 | JGI IMG/M metagenome (GOLD analysis project Ga0079218, IMG submission 77181) | Agricultural soil microbial communities from Utah to study Nitrogen management - NC Compost | ecosystem: Environmental > Terrestrial > Soil > Agricultural land | place: USA: Utah | collected... | reverse complement strand
GGGCGGTTCAGCGTCAGTTCCTCGTCGGTCCACAGCGGGCGCATCAGGCCGGTGTGCCCGTGGCCGGGCGCGCGCAGGAGCAGGTGCCCGATCTCGTGCGCGATCGCGCGGCCCAGCAGCTCGTTCGCGCCCAGCCCCGTGCGGTGCGCGACCCGCAGCACGGCGTCGTAGTAGACCGTCGCCACCACCGTCGCGCGCCCCGACGGATCGATCGGCGCAAACCCAAGCTGGACCCCGGTGTCGCCGCTCGCGGGGGCCGGTATCACCCGCACGACGAGATCGCCGGCGTCACGCACGGTCCGGCACGGGTGGGCCGCCCCGCCGCGGCTGCAGTCGCGCCATTTCACGGCGATGCCGGCGCTGGCGATGGCGTCCGTCGCCGCGCGCATGGCGGCCGTGCGCCCGGCGCGGTTGCCCGTGGCCGTGTCGTACAGCCGGATCACGACGTTGATGGGATCGGCCTGCGCCGGCCAGGCGGCGAGCAGGGCGAGGACGAACGTGACGGCCGTAGCCGTCCGGGCAAGGGTCTGCAGCATGGCGGCGCGCAACAGGGAACGCCTGATTACCGAGACGAGGCGTGCGTCGCGGCACACCCAACAGGCGAACCGGCTCAACGCCGGTTCGCTCGGCTACCCTAGCACACGCGGATCGCGCAACGGTGGTCACCTTCGCGGGTGTGAGATCGGCCGAGGCGATGTCCAAACATGTCCATCGGTCTTCGTGTGCGCGCACGCCGGCACGTGCGTTCGCGTCTCCTGAGCTGCATCGCAGCGATTCGCGGCCCAAATGTCGAATATCCGCGCCTCGAATGAATTGACACTCCCTCACGACGGGCGTAGCCTTCGCCACGTTTCAGTGCGGGTTCGGTCACAGGGGGCCTCCAGGTCGCGGTACCCCATCGGTCAGTAAGGGGTGCGTACCCGACAGGCCTCATGGCGCCACACGTGGCGAGTGGAGGCACTCTATGCGCGCGCGGACGAGCTGGTCGTGGCTTGTCTTCCTCTTGTTGTCAGTCCTGCTTCCATCCGCTGCCCTCGCCCAGGGCTCCATCGGCGGTTCTGTGAAGGACACCACCGGCGCCGTACTACCGGGTGTCACGGTCGAAGCGGCCAGCCCGGTGCTCATCGAGAAGGTGCGGACCACGATCAGCGACGGCAGCGGCCGTTATCAGATCGTCGATCTCCGTCCCGGCACCTACACCGTCACGTTCACGCTGCCCGGCTTCAACACGGTGAAGCGGGACGGTGTGGCGGTGGCCGGATCCGGCAACGTCGCCGTGGACGCGGACCTGCGCGTCGGCGCGCTCGAGGAGACCGTCACGGTCACCGGCGAGACGCCGGTCGTCGACACGCAGTCGATCACGCAGCAGCGCGTCATCAACTCCGACATGGTGGATGCGCTGCCGAGCGCCCGCAACTACTTCGGCCTGGCGCGCATGATTCCCGGCACGCTCGGCGGCGGCAACGACGTCGGCGGCTCGCTCGTTCAGGACGTCGGCCAGAGCGTCATCGTGCACGGCAGCAGGAACGTCGATCAGCGCGTGACGGTCAACGGCGTCAGCACCATGACGCTGCAGGCCGGCGGCAACATCGGCGGCCAGACGCCCGACGTCGGCTCGGCGTCCGAGGTGACGGTCGACACCAACTCGCTTTCGGCCGATCTGCCGACCGGCGGCGTGCGCATCAACTTCGTGCCCAAGGACGGCGGCAACCGCTTCTCGAACTCGACCTTCCTCACCTTCGCGAACGAGAGCCTGCAGGGCGACAACTTCTCCGACGAGCTCCGCACCGCCGGCCTCGGCACGCCCAACAAGCTGGTGAGTGCGTTCGACATCAACGAGTCGCTCGGCGGCCCGTTCAAGCAGAACAAGGTGTGGTTCTGGTTCTCGACGCGCTACAACAAGACCGAGAACGAAGCGCCCGTCTTCGCCAACAAGTTCGCGTACGATCCGGTCAACTTCTACAAATACGAGCCCGACACGTCGAACCCCGGGGTGAACAAGGGCACGCAGATCAATAGCAGTCTGCGCGTGACGTGGCAGGTGACGCCGCGCAACAAGATCGCCGGCACCTACAAGGCCGACAAGTGGTGCAACTGTCCCAACAACATCAGCGCCACCATCTCGCCCGAGGCGGGCCGCGACCGACGCTTCCCGCGCCTGCGCCAGGAGCACGGCGAGTGGACGTCGCCGATCAACAACCACATCCTGTTCGAAGCCGTGGGTCTGCACCTGTTCGAGCGCTGGGGCAACATGCACTATCGCGTGCACGATGGCTCACTCGACGATCCGGCGATCGAAGACGTGCTGCCGCAGCTCTACGCCGTCATGGAGCAGGGAGGGCCGTACGCGGGTCTGAATTACGGCATCCTGTCGAACTACAACAACACGGCGGTGCCGAGCTGGACGTACCGCGCGGCGATGTCCTACGTGACGGGGTCCCACGCGTTCAAGTACGGGTTCAACCGCACACACGGCTATCTGGACGAGTACCAGTACACGCTCAACCCGGCCGCCCTGCGATTCAACAACGGCGTCCCCAACCTGGTCACCGAACGCCCGACGTATCGCGTCATCACCAACCTCGACAACGACCTGGGCTTCTACGCGCAGGATCGTTGGACGGTCAACCGCTGGACGGTGCAGGCGGCGATCCGCTTCGACTACTTCTCGACCAGCTCTCCCGAGCAGCACCTCGGGCCGGAGCCGATCGCGCCGAATCGCAACATCACCTTCCCGGCGCAGAAGGCCATCTCCTGGAAAGACCTCACCTATCGCAGCGGCTTCGCCTACGACGTGTTCGGCAACGGCAAGACCGCGCTCAAGGTGGCGTTCAACAAGTACCTCCTCGGCCAGACGCTGAACGGGCTGGGCCGCGATCCGAACCCGATCGTCGCCCTGCCGACGAACGCAACCCGCGGGTGGAACGACCTGACCTTCGGCGCCGGCGATCCCCGCTCGGGGAACTACAGGCCCGACTGCGACCTGGCGAACCCGCTCGCCAATGGCGAGTGCGCGCAGATCAACAACCTGGCGTTCGGCGCTTCCGTTCTCCCCTCGACGAATCCTGGGGTCCCTGGTCCCGACTTGTTCGACAAAGACCTGATCTCCGGCTTCAACCACCGGCAGACGAACTGGGAGTTCTCCAGCAGTGTGCAGCACGAGGTGATGCCGGGTATGGCGCTCGACGTCGGCTACTTCCGCCGTGCGTGGGCGCATTTCCGCGTCACCGACAACCTCCTCGTCAGTCCGCAGGACTACACCCGGTTCGATATCGTGGCACCGGCCAATCCGAATCTCCCTGGCGGCGGTGGTTACACGGTCCACGGTTTCTACGATGTGGCGCCGGGCAAGTTCGGCCAGGTGCGCAACCTGAACGCCCTCTCGGACGCATACGGCGATCAGTTCGAGAACTGGAACGGCGTGGACATCACGGTGAACAGCCGCATGAAGAACGGCGTCACGCTGCAGGCGGGACTCAGCACGGGCAAGACGATGGAGGACAACTGCGCGATCGTCGAGAAGCTCCCCGAGATGAACTTCTTCCCGACGAATGTCGCGCCGGCGGTCGGAACGCTGCCGGCGTCGTGGCGCGCCGCCGAGTGGTGCCACCGTGAATCGCCGTTCCTGACGCAGTTCAAGGCGTATGGTGTCTACATCGTGCCGAAGATCGAGGTGCAGGTGGCGGGCTCGTTCCGCAGCCTGCCCGGTCAGATCGGGCCGCCGGCGCTGCCACCGAACAACGACGTCCAGGTGGCCTTCACGGCCACCAATGCGTTCCTGGCGGCCAACTCCACCCTGGGCCGGGCGCTGGCCGGCGGCACCCCGAACGTCAACCTGCAGCTGCTCGAGCCGTACACCGAGTATCTCGATCGCCGGAACGAGCTCGACCTGCGGTTCGGCAAGATCCTGCGCTTCGGCAGGCAGCGCGCCGTGCTGAGCGTCGACGTCTTCAACGCGCTCAACTCGAACGCGCGCATCACGGTGAACCAGTCGTACGCGGCGTATCCGCGGCCGACGGAGATCCTGAACGCCCGGCTCGTGAAGTTCAGCGTGAACTACGAGTTCTAAGAGCCTGGAGGCAGAGTAGGCAGAGTAGGCTGAGTGGGCAGAGTAGGTGGGCGGGACAGGTAGGCGTTCGTAGTTGCGGGCCTTTAGACCCGTCTGCAAGCGTTCGCCCTACTCCGCTCACTCTGCCTACTCTGCTTACTCCGCCAGGGTTTCCATGGTCCACCTCCTCCTGGGCGCGTTCTTCCTCTCCGGCGTCAGTGGCCTGATTTATCAGGTCACGTGGGTCCGGCAGTTCGGCAACGTCTTCGGCAACACCATCCACTCGGCGTCGATCGTCGTCGCGGTGTTCATGCTGGGGCTCGGCGCCGGGAGCTATCTGGCCGGTGTCTGGGCGGATCGGCAGATCAGCCGTGGTCCCGCGCGGCTGGTGCGGTCCTACGCGTGGGCGGAAGCGGCGCTCGCGGTGCTCGGTCTCACGTTGTCGCTCCTGCTGCCGCACCTGGCCGACGCCGTGGCGGGCTGGTCTCAGTACGGCACCAGCGCTCGCGGCTGGCACGAGCTCTCCACGGGCTCGTACGCGGTGCGCGTGGGGCTCGCCCTCGGCCTGCTGGCGCCGGTGACGCTGACGATGGGCGCCACCCTGACGCTCCTCATTCGCGCGCTCGTACCCTCTGACGTGCATGCCAGCGGCTGGCAGATCGCGCGGCTGTACGGAGCCAACACGGCCGGCGCCGCGGCCGGCGCGCTGCTGACCGACTTTCTCCTCGTGCGCCTCGCCGGGTTGCAGGCGTCGCAGGTCGCGGCCGCCGGGCTCAACCTCGTGGCGGCAGCCCTCGCGCTCGCGGCGCTGCGCATGAGGCCGTCGCCGCTTCCGGCCGCGGCGCACGAGCCCGACGCCCGCTCGGAGACCGCGCTGCCCGGCCTGGTGGTGGCCGTGGCGGCGGCGCTCGCGTTGTCCGGGTGTGCGGTGATGGGGCTGGAGATGCTGTGGCTGCGGCACTTCAGCATCCTGCTCGGCGGATTCCGCGCCGTCTTCTCGCTGGTGCTGGCGCTGCTGCTCCTGGCCGGCGGTGCCGGCGCGCTCGCCGGCGGCTGGCTGCTGCGCCGCGTCGGACGGCCGGCGGATCTGTTGGTAGCGGCGTACGCGATCTTCGTTGCTTCGACGCTGGCCGGGATCGCGTGGACCGACGCTGGCGCGCTGGCGGCTCGCGGGCAGGGTATCTCGGCCACGCTCGCGTCGCTGCCGCCCGCCGGCCGCGCGCTCGCCGAGCTGTGGTTCAATCTGCGCCCGATGCTGCTCGAGGTCGGGCTGCCGGCGTTCGTCGCGGGCGTGTCCTATCCGCTGGCGAACGCCGTGGTGCAGCGCACGCTCGAGACCGTCGGCCGCCGCGCCGGGATGCTGTACCTGGCCAACACCGCCGGCGCCGTCTGCGGCTCGCTCGCCGCCGCGTACTTGCTGCTGCCCCGGTTCGGCATGCAGACGGCGGCCGCGCTGCTCGCGGCGCTGGCCGCCGCCGCCATCCTGCCGCTGTGGTACGCGCGCGCGTCGCGCGGTCCGGCGGTGGCCGCGGGTACTGTTGCCGCGCTCGCCGTCGGGGGCTGGATGCTGCTGCCGCCGGACTATGTCCTGCGGCGGGCGCTGGTCGTGCCGGAGGGCAATCGTGTACTGGCGACGAGCGAGGGCACGACGGAGGTGATCGCGGTCGTGGAGGCGGCGCGCGGCCGTGCGCTGCTCACCAACGGTCACGCGATGTCGTCCACTGCGCCGCTCGACCAGCGCTACATGCGCGCGCTCGCGCACGTGCCCCTGCTGTCGATGGACGGCCCGCGGCGAGTGCTCGTCATCGGCTTCGGGGTCGGCAACACGGTCCACGCGGCGACGCTGCACCCGTCGGTCGAGCAGGTGGACGTGGCGGAGCTGTCGGAGCACGTGCTCGCGCATGCCGGCTTCTTCAGCGCCGCCACGGGCGACGTGCTGCGCCACCCGAAGGTGGCGGTCTATCTCAACGACGGGCGCCAGCATCTGCGGATGGCGGCGTCCGCCAGCTACGATCTCGTCACGCTCGAGCCGCCGCCGATCGCGCACGCCGGCGTCGCCGCGTTGTACTCCCGTGAGTTCTACCGCCTGGTCCGCTCCCGCCTCACGGCCGGCGGCTACGTCAGTCAGTGGCTGCCGGCGTATCAGGTGCCCGGGGAGAGCAGCCTCGCCATGGTGCGCGCCTTCCTCGACGTGTTCCCCCGGGCGGTGCTGCTCTCGGGCACACAGGCCGAGCTGCTGCTCGTGGGGACGCCGGGGCCGCGCCTCGAGATCGATCCCGAGCACCTGCGGCAGCGGCTCGATGGCGCGCCCGGCGTGCGGGCGGATCTCGCCAGGATCGATCTGGCGCAGCCGCGCGACATCGTGGGGTCGTTCGTCGGCTCCGACGCCACGTTGCGCGCCGCCACCCGTGAATCGGCGGCCGTCACCGACGATCGGCCCATCCAGGAGTACGGCGTGCTGTCGGGGCTCTCGACGGCGCTGCAAGGCGTCCCCGCGTCGCTCTTCGATCTCGGGGACGTCGCGTCGTGGTGCCCTCGCTGCTTCGAGCGCGGGCGTCCGGTGCCGCAGATGGCCGATCTCGACGCCTATCTGGGGCTGCTGCGCGAAGCCTACGAGACGCCGGTGGCGGCGGTGGCGGCCGCGGCCTCGGCGCGCCGCGGCCAGCGGCGGTTCCTCGGCAGCGCCTATCTCGGCACCGTGCTGCCAGACACCGCGGAGGTGTACAACATCCTCGGCACGGCCGAACTCGGCCAGGGCCGGGTGGAGGACGCGGTGCGCGCGTTCGAGATGGCGCTGCGGCTCGAGCCGGAGTCGCCGGCGGCGCGCCGGAACCTGGGACAGATCCGGCACGAGCAGGGGCGTGCGCTGCTCGAAGCGCGGGAGTTCCGCGACGCGGCGGCGGAGCTGCGAGAGGCGATCTCGCTCTTGCCATCGTCGGCGGCGGCGCACAACGACCTCGGCGTGGCGCTGGCGTCGGTGAACGACGTGATGGCGGCGGCGGTGCAGTTCCGCCAGGCCGTCTCGCTCGATCCGGATTTCGAAGAAGCGCGGCGCAATCTGAGCGCCGCGGAGGCGCTGATACGATGACCACTCGTCGATACCTGATCGTGATAGCCGTGGCTGCCGTGTCGATCGCGACGCTGCGCGCGCAGCAACCGCCGCCGTCGACACCCCGCGCGGCTGCCCCCATCGACCTCACCGGAGTCTGGGTGTCGCTCGTCACCGAGGAGTGGCGCTGGCGGATGACCACACCGCCGCGAGGCGACTACATCAGCTTGCCGCTCTCGGACGAAGGCCGCCGCGTGGCCGACACGTGGACGCCGGCGATGGACGGCAGCTGCAAGGCCTACGGCGCCGGTGGCGTGATGTGGATGCCGACGCGGCTGCGCATCGCCTGGGACGGCGACCGCGTGCTCAAGGTCGAGACCGACGCCGGCCAGCAGACGCGCCTGCTCGGATTCGATGCCGCGCGGCCCGCGGGGCCGCCCAGCCTGCAGGGATTCTCCGTCGCGACATGGGAGCCGATTGGTGGTGCTCCGGTGATGCCGTTCGGCGGCGGGCGCGCCAATCCGCCGCAGCCGGCGGGCCACGCGCTGAAGGTCGTGACCACGAATCTCACCGAAGGCTGGCTCCGCCGTAACGGCGCGCCCTACAGCGATCGCGCCACCGTGACCGAGTACTGGGATCGAGTCGCGTTCCCCAACGGCGACGACTTCCTGGTGGTCTCGATCTATCTCACCGACCCGCTCTATCTGACGAGCGAGTACACGCGCAGCGCCCACTTCAAGCGTGAATCCGACGCCTCGAAATGGCGTCCCACCCCGTGCCGTTCGCTGTGAGGCGTCCCCATCATGCATAGGCCCAATCAATCCCTTTGCCGGCTCGTCGTCGTGCTGGCGTGTGTGACCGCGCCCGCGGTTCTGGCGCAGGGCCCCGCGGCGCCTGCTCCTCCGCGCATGGTCGACCTGGCCGGCTCGTGGGCGATGTCGAACGACGAGGAGCTGCTGATCCGCATCGACCCGGGTCCCGAGCTCGAGAACTTCACCGGCTTTCCGCTGAACGCCGCCGGACGGCAGAAGGCGCTGGCCTGGAACTCCACGATTCAGGCGGTGCCCGAGCACCAGGCGCGGCCGCACCCGGCGCAGTACTCGATGCGCGGCCCGGGCCCGAACTTTCACATGGGCGAGGTGATCGATCCGAAGTCGCGGCAGCTGGTCGCCTACACGGTCACCGGCCTCTTCCAGAACGCCAACCGCACCATCTGGCTCGACGGACGGCCGCATCCGTCGCAGTTCGCCGAGCACCTGTGGAGCGGCTTCTCGACGGGCGTGTGGGAGCGGGGGATGCTCAAGGTGACCACCACCCACATGAAGCAGGCGTTCCTGCAGCGCAACGGCATTCCCAGCAGCCCCTACGGCGTGATGACGGAGTTTTTCATCCGCCACGGCGATCGGCTGATGCTGGTGTCGCAAGTGGACGATCCCATCTACCTCGACGAACCGATGGTCCGCACCTCGACGTTCAAGTGGAACCCCGGCCAGCGCGAGAACCCCATCGTGCAGGTGGAAGTGGCCGAGGAGCTGCCCGATCTGAAGCCGGGCGACGTGCCGCACTATCCGCTGGGATTCCGCCAGACCGACTACGCCGACTCGAACGGCCTGCCGTGGGCGGCGGCGCTCGGCGGCGGCGCGACCCTGTATCCCGAGTACGCCGAGACGCTGCAGCGGATGACGCGCGAGCGGACGGGCAACGCGTTGCCGGCAGCCACGGCGCCAACCACCAGCCCGCGGCGTCCGGCCTACGGAGCCACCGGCAGCATCGAGGTGGTGCCGGTTCAAGGGAGCGTGTACCTGCTGGCTGGCGGCGGCAGCAACGTCGTGGTGCAGGTGGGGGAGGACGCCGTCTTCGTCGTGGACACCAACACGGCCGCGATGAGCGACCAGATGCTGGCGGCCATTCGCACGCTGTCCAAGGCGCCGATCCGCTACATCGTGAATACGTCCGCCGATCAGGATCACCTGGGCGGCAACCAGGCGCTCGCGGCGTCGGCGGGGGCGCCGGTGAACGCGTTCCTGCAGCAGGGCGCGCGCGTCTACGCGCACGAGCGCACGTACACCCGGCTGGCGAACCCTCCCGACGGCACCAACCCGGCACCGGTGGCGCTCTGGCCGACCGATGCCTTCGCCGCCGCGAAGAAGACGCTGTTCGTCACCGGTGAGCCGATCGAAATCCTGCACCAGCCGGCCGCGCATACCGACGGCGACCTGATGGTGTTCTTCCGCAAGTCGGACGTGGTGGCCGCCGGCGACGTGTTCGTGCTCACGAGCTACCCGGTCATCGACGCGAAGCGCGGCGGGACGCTGCAGGGCACCATCGACGCGCTGAACCGCCTGGTGGATATCGCGGTGCCCGAATACAACTCCATGGGGGGCACGCGCATCGTCCCGGGCCACGGCCGCGTCGCCAACGAGATCGACGTCGTGGAGTACCGCGACATGCTGACGATCATCCGCGACCGCATCGCGCAGATGGTGGCGGAGGGGAAGACGCTCGAGCAGGTCAAGAGCGCGGGCGTGTCGCTCGACTACGACGGCGTCTACGGCACGAGCACGGGTCCGTGGACCACCGACATGTTCCTGGCCGCCGCCTACGCCGAGTTGAGCGCGACGGCGGCGCGCGAACGATCGTCGCGCGGGCCGTCCGCGGCGCCCGGGCGGCGGGCGCCGGCTGCGGCATCGGCGGCGGCGAGCGCCCGCGCGCCGGCCCCGGCGCGCCGTGCGGCGGCGGACCCGTTCGACGGCGTCTGGGTGCTGGACACGGCGAAGTCCCGCTACACGCCGTCCTCGAACATGCCGTATCGACGCGAGACCACCATCACCGTCGACGGCGACGCGATCACCCAGGCCACGTCCACGTGGCGCCGCGTCCAGGGCAACGACTCGCCGCTCGTCCGCGTCACCTACTCCGCCAGGTTGGACGGCAAGGAGTATCCGGTGGAGGCGTCGTCGTCGCGCGTGGCGCTGCGCCGCGTCAACGCCTCCACGGTCGAGCGCACGGCCAGCGGCGATCGCGGTTCGAAGGAGACCGCCACCTGGACCGTCTCGGCCGATCGGCAGGAGCTGACGATGGTGACGTCGGGCGTCGATGTCACCGGCGCCGCGTACAGCAGCACGCAGGTCTATGCGAGGAGGCCGTAGCCTCTAGCCTCTTGCCTTTGGCCTCTAGGTACTACTCTTGTCTATCGCGAAGCTCTTGCTGAAGGCCAGAGGCTAAAGGCTAGAAGCTGCGGGCGCTCGGGGAGTTGTCATCCGAGCGCGGACGATGAATCGTTCGGGCGCACTTCCGATGTACGTGAACGGATAGCAGGTCACCAGCGTCAACGACGGCTCCGGTGTGGGGTCGAGCACCCAGACATCGTCGGGATCCACGATCTGCGTGCTCTCGACTACGTAGGTGTACGTGCCCTCGACGGCCACCAGCCGGATCACGTCGCCGACGTCGATCTCCCGCAGGCGCCTGAAGAACGTGTCGCGGTGCCCGGCAAGCCCCATGTTCCCGGCGCTGCCCGGCAGGGCCGTGCCGGCAATGTGGCCGACGGCGAGCTGCAGCGTGCGCGCATCCTCGCCCTCGCGCACGATGGTCGACACCCCGAGCGTCGGAATCTCCAGACGGCCGAGCACGCGGCGCGTTGCCGCCGGCGCGCTGGCGGCCGCCGCCGGTCGTGCCCCCCGCAGCACTTCGTCGAGCTGTCGCGATTCGTAGTCCTGGTAGAACGCGGCGCTACCCATGCTGCCCGCGACATAGCCGAACGCCGCGAGCGCCACCAGCAGGAGCAGCCGCTCGATCACGAGCACCGCCACCCGGCGCGCGCGCCTGGGCGGCGCCTGTCCGAAGAGGCTCAGGTCAGCGCCCATGCGAATGCAGCGGGGCCAGATAGCCGTCCCGGACGTGGACG
>Ga0079218_10000634_pt1 | contig 11011 bp, 7 predicted proteins | sample NCCompost_FD_77181 | JGI IMG/M metagenome (GOLD analysis project Ga0079218, IMG submission 77181) | Agricultural soil microbial communities from Utah to study Nitrogen management - NC Compost | ecosystem: Environmental > Terrestrial > Soil > Agricultural land | place: USA: Utah | collected... | reverse complement strand
GCCGGCTCGAGCTCGACGCCCGGCGTCTCGGATTTCTCGTGCGGGAGCGCCACCTTGCGCCCCGGCATCATCAGCAGGTTGGCGCCTTCGGCCAGCCGCACGGCGCCATGGCGCACCTTGAGCCAGTCCAGTTCCGTCTTGGGCGCGACCTCCACGGTGCCCTGCGCGGTCTGCGTCGTCGTGACCGCCAGCCACACGTCGTCGGCTGCGCCGTCGATGAGCGACAGCATCAGGTCCTTCACCGTGGCCGCCGGCTCGTACGGCGGCGCGTCTGCCGCGGGCACCGGCTCGCTCTTGCGGCACGCGGTCACCATGAACAGCGCCGCACACGCCAGCATCAGGAGGGCGCGCCATGAAAGGGTTCGCATGGCGGCAGTATCCCTTGGAACACACCCGCCGGCAAACGAGGCTGCTATACTCGTCGGCACAACTGACACCCGCCGGGTGAACAGGGAAGTGGGTGCGATGCCCACGCGGTCCCCGCCACTGTAAGCGGACAGATCCCGTCCACATGTCACTGCGCCTCGCGCGTGGGAAGACGGACGGGTCGCACTGTCGTCCGCGAGCCAGGAGACCTCTCAGCCGGTGCTTGTCCCTTTGACTCGCCCGTTCGCGGGCGGGTAGCCGGCGCGATGGACGCCGGAAGGAGACCTTCATGATCACCGGCTCGCCCGGCCGCGCCGTGTTGCGCGGCATCTGTCAGCTCGTCCTGCTCTTCGCTCTGTCCCCGGCCGCCGCATGGGCCCAGTCCGCCACCGTGAGTGGCGCCATCCTCGATCAACTGGGGGCGCGGCTACCCGGCGCGAGCGTGACGCTCGTCGGCGAGCGGCAGTCCGGCGGGGAAACCACCGCCGGCGGCGACGGCCGCTTCACCTTTGCCAATGTGGCGCCCGGCCGCTACCGCGTGTCCGCCTCGTTGAGCGGCTTCGAGGCGTCGTCGTCGGCGCCGTTCTTCGTCGGTGCCGCCGGCACCACCACGATCAACGTGTCGCTGGCGCTCGGGCCGCTGCAACAGGCCGTGGTCGTCACCGCGGGTGCCACCGAAGTGACGCAGGCCACCACCGGCGCGCCGGTCACCGTGTTGGATCGGCAGGTGCTCGATGCCCTCAACAAGCCGGACGTGCTCGAGGCGTTGCGGCTGACACCCGGCGCCAACATCCAGCAGACCGGCGGTCGCGGTAGCAACACGTCCATCTTTCTGCGCGGCGGCAACTCCAACTTCACCAAGGTGCTGATCGACGGCGTCTCCGCGAACGACATCGGCGGCGGCGTCGATCTGGCCCAGCTCCAGACGACGGGTGTCGCGCGCGTGGAAGTGCTGCGGCAGTCCAACAGCGTGATCTACGGCAGCGATGCCGTCAGCGGCGTCGTGAGCATCGAAACCCGACGTGGCCGTACGCGCGTGCCCGAGCTGGTCTACACGCTCGACGGCGGCAACTTCGGGACGGTGCACAACGATCTCTCGGCCGGCGGCGCCGTGAAACGGTTCGACTATTTCTCCGACTATTCCTTCTTCGACACCGACAACGAAGTGCCGAACAACGGCTACCGCAACCACACCTACGCCGGCCGCTTCGGCGTGGCGCTGGGCGGCGGCACCGACCTGAGCGGCACCCTTCGCCACATCAACAGCCACTACGGCAGCCCCAACGCCTTCGACAACTTCCAGCTTGCCGACGACTCCACACAGAAGAACCGCTTGACGTTCGGCGGCGTCGCCGCGTCGTCGCAGTGGACCAGCCGCGTGCAGAGTACGGTGCGCTTCGGCGTGTCCGACACCACGTCCAACTACCTGAACCCGACCGGGACCGGCACCTACGTCGATCCCTTCGGCTTCGGCGGCCACTACCTTGGCAACGTGGTGACGATTACCGGCGCCAACGGTTACTCAGTCACCGGCCGCGGCATCCTCGACTATGCCTTCAGCCCGTTCCCCTCGACGTTCGACACCCGCACCACGCGCAAAACGCTGTCAGGCCAGGCGTCGGTGCAGGTGGCGGCCAACGTCCAGGTGTCGGGCGGCGCCCGCTACGAGCGCGAGCAGGGCTACGACGATCCGGAGGCGGAACCGAGCGCCACGCGCGACAACGGCGGCCTGTTCGTAGAGGGGCGCGCCGGGCTCGGCGAGCGCGTCTACGTGAACGCCGGCCTCGGTTACGAGCACAACGCCGCGTTCAAGTCGGCCGTCACTCCACGCGTATCGGTGGCGGCCTACCTGCGGAAGGCCACCACGGGCGCCGTGGGCGCGACCAAACTGACCGTCAACGCCGGCAGAGGCATCAAGGCGCCGGCCCTTTATCAGGAACAGAGCTCGCTCTTCGTGCTGCTGGAGTCGGCGCCGACCGCCACGCGGGCGTCGGTGGATCCGATCGGGCCGGAGCGCAGCACCACCTTCGATGTCGGCATCGAACAGGAGTTCGCCAGCGGGCAGGCGCGCATCCGGCTGTCGTACTTCCACAACGACTTCGACGACCTGATCGAGTTCGTCAGCCGGGCGATTCTGCCGCGCGTCGGCGTGTCGCCCGAGGCCGCAGCGGCGGCGGGCTTTGGCGCTTACGTCAACTCGCAGTCGTTCACGGCACAGGGCGTGGAGACGACGTTCGAAGCGGCCGTCGCGCGGTCGCTGCGCGTCATGGCCTCCTACACCTATCTCGACGCGGAAGTCACCGAGTCGCTCTCGGGCGGCGTGCTGTCGCCCGCCATCAATCCGGCGTTCCCGGGCATCCCGATCGGTCAGTTCTCGCCGCTCGTGGGCGCGCGGCCGTTCCGCCGCCCGCCGCACTCGGGCTCGCTGATGGTGGCGTATTCACGCGGACCGGCCGACGTGGCCGTCTCGACGTTCTTCTCGGGCAAGCGCGACGGCACCACGTTCCTGGACGACGAGTTCTTCGGCTACTCGCTGCTGCTCCCGAACAAGGATCTCGAGGCCGGATATCAGAAGGTGGATCTCAGCGTCGGCTACCGGGCGCACAAGCGGGTGCGCGGCTTCGTGACCTTCGAGAATCTCTTCGACAAGGACTACGCGGCGTCGTTCGGATTTCCGGCGCTGGGTCTGAACGCGCGCGCGGGCGTCACGCTGTCGGTCGGCGGCGATTGAGTGCTTCTGGACGGGTGTGCAACGCCCCTTGCGCTCATGCTCGGCTGGAAGCCGCAGCTGGACTGGTATCGCCCGCGCTGCCGCGCTGTCCATTCGCTGGCGGTTGATTTGCACCGACTGCTCTTGGCTCCGTCCGACCACGAGGTGAGCTCATGCGAAATCATCTTGCTGGAATCGCACTGCTGGTCGCGGCGTCGGTCGCGCCGGCTCTTGCGCATCATCCGTTCGCGGCGGAATACGACTGGAAGAAGCCCGTCACGATCACCGGCAGCGTGACGAAGTTCGACTGGGGGAACCCGCACGCCATGCTGACCGTGAAGGGACGAGACGAGAAAGGGACCGAGGCCGAGTGGACGATCGAGCTCGGGAGTCCAGGCCGGCTGACGGTCCTCGGCTGGAACGATCGTCAGCTGAAGAGCGGGGATCGGGTGATCGTTGATGGCTGGCTCGCGAAGAGCGCCAAGAAGCAGGTGAGCGGCAAGTCGGTGACAACCCCGGCAGGTCGCGAGCTGGCCGCCGCGAGCTCGTTCTTCGAAGAGGCTCGTGCCTCGGCATCGGCGCACGGGGGTACCCGCGAGGCGAAAGCGACAACGCGGTGATGAGCGGACCGCGACGTGAGTGGCGGGAACGGGTGTTACGGCTGCAGCTTCAACAGCACCTGCGAGCGGCCTTTGGCATCGTGCTCCGGGCCGCCGTTCCACTCGTTCCACGCCACGACGAAGCCGCCGCGCCACGAGTGGATTGACGGGATGAGCGAGTCGGGCTGCGTGGTGGAGAGCCGCTGCGCCTGGCCGCGGGGCGTGCCGGCCGCGTCGAACTCGGCGAAGTACACCTCGTGCTTGCCGCCGGTGTTGTCGCACCACGCGAGTCCGAGCCGCGCGCCGTTCCAGGCGGTGTAGGCGCCGATCGAGTGGCCCTTCGTGGTGGTCACGCGTGAGCCGGCAAGCGCGTCCGGGCGCGCGAGATCCGAACGCGTGGCGACGCGGAGATAGACCTCCTCGTTGCCGTCCCTCGTGTCGAACCACGTGATCGCGGCTCGCGAGCCCGAGAGGTCGAGGTCCGGGTACGTCGAGGCGAAGCCGTCGTCGGGCGTCAAGCGCGTCACGCGCGCATTCAGCCCGTCGTCTTCGGCCACGAAGAGCTCTTCGGCCTTCGTCCGTACTTTGGCGTCGAATGCCACGAGCGCGGTGGGCACGCCACGCTCCGCCGCCCCGGTCACGAGCGCGACGTTCAGGTTGTAGGTGGTCTTGCTCGCGTCCGCGATGCGGCGAGGCGACGCGACCACCTCGCCTTTCAAGTTCCACCAACCGGTCCACAGTCCCGCGGCGGGCGCAGCCTCGTCTTCGACCCACGCCGCGAACACGAGATCGCCGTGAACGCGCGCCGCCGTGTTGCGGCCGCGGGCCGCCAGTGTCGTGATCCATCGCGCCGCCCCGTTGCGCGCCCACAGGCCGAGCCGGGGCACCAGCACGCCGTCGGACCCCTTTTCGTACCAGGCGACGATGAAGCCGTCGCCATCGGCGATGCCCTCGACGGCGTGGATGTCGGCTTCGTAGGCGTCGCGCGTGCCGGTGGTGAGGCGCACTTCAGGGCCGCGGGGGACGCCCTCGGCGTCCAGCGCCTGCTGGTACAGCTCGCCGTGGCCGTGGCGCGTGTCGTACCAGGCCACCGCGAAGCCGTCGCGGAACACCGCGACACTCGGCTCGAAGGCCATTGAGTCGGCCGGGGTTACCGCCACCAGCCCGTTCGCACGGCAGCCGGCCGCGACGCTGGCCAGCACAACGACGGTCGCCAGACGCGAGATAGCGGCCACCGTCAACGTCAGTGGAGCGTCGGCGCCGCCTGCACCTGCACGCGCGCGTCGTTGAAGCAGGCGCCGCCGCCCAGATCGGTCAGCGTGTCGGGCGCCAGCGCGTTGCCTGTCAGCCCGTTGGCCGTGTGCTTCCGCCACAGCCCCTTCGGCAGGCTGACCGTGCCCGGGCGAATCCAGGCGCCCACCTGCAGGTTGCAGCGCACCTCGCCGAGGGCGTTGAAGACGCGCACCGCGGCCCCGTCGGCGAGCGCTCGAGCCGCCGCGTCGTCGGGGTGCATCAGCAGCTTCACCTCGGGGCGTGGCAGCTCCGCCAGCGTGGATGTGATCGAGCGCTCGCTGGCCGGCGAGATGAGCGTGAGCGGGTATTCGGCCGTGGCCGGATCGGCCTGGTAGCCGTAGAGCCCGGCCGGCGTGGTGGCGTCGAGCGCCTCCGGGCAGAGGTCGACCTTCTGGTCCGGCGTGCGTGGGAAGACGTCCACGAACTGGATGGGCCGGCCGCCGAACGGCGGCGTGGCGGCTCCAGCTTCCTGTACCTGGCCACGCGCGGGCTCCGGCAGCTGCGAGATCACGTCGATCATCTCCTCGAGCTCGCCGGACGGGTCGCCCTCGGCGCCCAGCTCGAGGCGCTGCAGCAGCTCGCCGAACACGTCGGCGTTGGGCCGCGATTCACCGACCGGTTCGACCACGGGCTTTCCGAGCCGCAGCCCGATCGGTCCGTAGGCACGCACGAGGTCGTAGCCCTCGAGGAAGGTCGTTGCCGGCAGCAGCACGTCGGCGTAGCGCGCCGTGTCGGTGAGAGTCGAGTCGAACACCACGGTGAAGAGATCCTCGCGCTCGAGCCCTTTCAGGATCTTGGTCTGATGCGGCGACGTGACGGCGGCGTTCGAGTTGTAGACGAAGAGCGCCTTCACCGGCGGATCGGTGTACTCGGTAAGGGCTCGTCCGAGCTGGTTCATGTTCACGAGACGCGTGGCGGGCTCCTGATCGCGAATCCAGGTGCGCTCGATGCCCCAGAAATTGGTATTGCTCATCGCGTAGCCGCCGCCGCGCACGCCAAACTTGCCGGCCACCGCCGGCAGCGCCATGATGGCCATCGAGGAGCTGCCGCCGTTGCGGTTGCGCTCCTGGCCCCAGCCGCACTTCACCACCGCCGGCGACGTGGTCGCGTACCACTCCGCCAGGCGCTCGATGCCGGCGGCCTCGACGCCTGACTCCGCGGCCGCGCACGCGAACGTCCACTTCGACGCGCGTTCCCGCAGCCGATCCGCGTTGCGCGTGTGTGCCGCCAGGAACGCCTGGTCGGCGTGGTTGCTCTCGAACAGGTAGCGGTGGATGGACAGCGCCACCGGCAGATCGGTGCCCGGCTTGATCGCCAGGTGCAGGTCGGCCTGTTTGGCGAGCGGCGTCGTGCGCGGATCGATCACGACGAGCCTGGCGCCGCGTTTCTGCGCCTCGCGCAGATACGGAATGATGTGGATGCCGGAGGCCGACGGGTTGACGCCCCACAGGATGATGAGGCGTGCCTCGGGGAGGTCCTGATAGACGACCGATGGCATCTTGCCGTAGAGCGCCTGGTTGGCGGCGCCGGTGGCCGCGGCGCAGACGGTGCGCGCGAGCCGCGAGGCGCCGAGCCGCCGGAAGAGCGCCGCGTCGCTCGTGTCCTGGGTCAGCAGCCCGTTCGAGCCGCCGTACGAGTAGGGCAGGATCGCCTCGCCGCCGAACTCGTCGCGAACCGCGCCCAGCCGATCGGCGATGCGCCCCAGCGCCTCGTCCCACGACACGCGCTCGAACCAGCCGCTGCCCTTGGGGCCCTTGCGCACGGCGGGATGCATCACGCGGTCGGGGCCGTACATCCGTTCGGGGAAGCGGCGGACCTTCGCGCAGATGTAGCCGCCGGTCACAGGGTTGGCGGCCGAACCGTCTATGACAGTAACTTTGCCTCCCTGCACTGTCACGTCGAGGCTGCAGGCGTCGGGGCAGTCGAGCGGGCAGACGGTCGCGACGATGTGCTCGGATGGCGGCGCGGGCTTGAGAGCCATACGAAAGTCTACTGGAGGCAGGGTAGGCGGTGTAGGCAGGGTGGGCGGGGTTGGGAGAGCCCCGTACCGTAGTTGCGGGTCTTTAGACCCGCCTAAGATGAGCAAGATGAGTGTGCCGCATGTGGTTGTGATCGGGGGCGGCTTCGGCGGCTTGGCCGCGGCCAAGGCGCTGGCACGCGCGAGCGTTCGCGTGACGCTGGTCGATCGCCACAACTACCACCTCTTCCAGCCGCTGCTGTATCAGGTCGCCACGGCCACGCTATCCGCCGGCGACATCGGTGCACCCATCCGTTGGGTGCTGCGGCGTGCGTCGAACGTCCGCGTGCTCCTCGGCGCGGCGGCGTCGATTGACGTTGCGGCACGGCGCGTGCGGCTAAGCGATGGCGCGACGCTCGACTACGACTACCTGATCGTTGCCACCGGCACCCGCCACGCGTACTTCGGGCACCCCGAGTGGGAGCTGTTCGCGCCCGGGCTCAAGACACTGGACGATGCGCTGCTGATGCGGCGCCGTATCCTGCTGGCGTTCGAGCGCGCCGAGCGCGAGGAAGACGCGGCGCGGCGCGGCGAGCTGCTCACGTTCGTGCTCGTGGGCGGCGGCCCGACCGGCGTGGAGCTTGCCGGCACGCTGGCCGAGATCACCCGTCAGACGCTGCGCGACGAGTTCAAGGCGATCGACACCGCGCGGGCGCGCATCGTCGTCGTCGAAGCAGGGACGTCGATTCTGTCCACGTTCCGCGACGAGCTGCGCGATGCGGCGCGCCGTTCGCTGGGCCGCCTCGGCGTGGAAGTGCGCGAGAACACGCGTGTCGTCGGCATCGACGCGCACGGCGTGGACATCGAGGCGGGCGGGACGCGCGAGCGGATCACCGCGGCCACCGTGTTGTGGGCGGCGGGCGTGGCCGCGTCGCCGCTCGTCAAGACGATCGGCGTCGCGGTGGACCGCGCCGGACGCGCGCTGGTCGAGCCCGACCTGTCGATTGCCGGGAACCCCGAGGTGTTCGTCATCGGCGACGCCGCGTCCTTCGTGCACACGCCGAACGGCGTGCCGCTGCCGGGCGTCGTGCAGCCCGCCACGCAAGGCGCCGCGCACGCCGCCAGGACGATCCTGCGCCGCGCGCGCGGCGAGCCGTCCACGCCCTTCGTCTACAAGGACCTGGGCAACATGGCCATCGTCGGGCGTGCGTCGGCGATCGCCGACCTGGGATGGATTCGTTTGTCGGGGTTCATCGGCTGGCTCGCGTGGCTGTTCCTCCACATTGCCAAGCTGATCGGCTTCCGCAATCGCGTCGTGGTGCTGATCGAGTGGGCGGTGGCCTACATCACGTATCAGCGCGGAGCGCGGCTGATCACGGGAGATGACAAGGAAGCCTCTGGCCTCTAGCCTCTGGGCTCTGGAAGGCTAAAGGCGAGAGGCTAAAGGCTAAAGGCTAAAGGCTTTTAGACCCGTGGCGCGTACTTGGTGGCGACGTAGTCGTCGATCAGGGCGCGGAAGCCGGCGGCGAGCTCTTCGTAGGTGCCGCGCAGCGTGGTGGCGTGTACCCCGTCGATGTAGATCGGGCAGTTCGGCGCCTCGCCGGTGCCGGGCAGACTGATGCCGATGTTGGCGGCCTTCGACTCCCCAGGGCCGTTCACCACGCACCCCATCACCGCGAGCGTCAGCGTCTCGACGCCCTCATACCGCGCCCTCCACGCCGGCAGCTGCTCCCGGATGTAATCCTGCGTGCGTTCGGCCAGCTCCTGGAACGTGGAGCTGGTGGTGCGGCCGCACCCGGGGCACGCGGTGACGCTCGGCGCGAACGAACGGATGCCGAGCGCCTGCAGCAGCTCGCACGCGGCGTACACCTCGTCACGGCGGTCGCCACCGGGGCGCGGCGTGAGCGACACGCGGATCGTGTCGCCGATGCCTTCGTTGAGCAGGATGCCCATCGCCGACGCCGACCACACGAGCCCCTTCTGGCCCATGCCCGCTTCGGTGAGGCCGAGGTGCAGCGGCTGCTCGGTCTGGCGCGCCAGGTCGCGGTAGATGGCGATGAGGTCCCGCGGCCGCGACACCTTGCACGAGATGATGATCTGGTCTCTCCGCAGCCCCGACTCGATGGCGAGCGCCGTGGACTCGACGGCCGAGATCACCATGCATTCGTTCAGGATCTCCTCCGAGTCCCGGCCGAGACTGCGGTCGGTGTTCTCCTGCATCTTGGCGAGCACGAGCTCCTGGTTGAGGGAGCCGCCGTTGACGCCGATGCGGACCGGCCTGCCCTGGTCCACCGCCACCTTGCAGATGGTCGAGAACTGCTCGTCGCGCCGCTTGCCGGTGCCGACGTTCCCCGGGTTGATGCGGTACTTGTCGAGCGCCGCCGCCATGGCGGGGTAGCGCGTCAGCAGCTGGTGGCCGTTGTAGTGGAAGTCGCCGATGAGCGGCGCGGTGCAGCCGGCGTCGAGCATCCGCTGCTTGACCTCGGGCACGGCCTGCGCGGCTTCGGGCAGGTTCACCGTTACCCGCACCATCTCCGACCCGGCCTCGGCGAGCTCGATGCACTGCTGCGCGGTGCCGGCGGCATCCGCCGTGTCGGTCATCGTCATCGACTGCACGACGACGGGCGCGCCGCCGCCCACCTGAACGTGGCCGACACGGACGCCGACGGTGCGATGGAGGCGTGCGATGGCTGGCACGGATCTATTTTACCGGGCGAGACCTGACCGCGCTCACACGACGTCTTTCCAGCCGTCGCGCAGCAGGATGCCGTGAATGTGCTCGGCCCGGGCCAGCGCCAGCTCCATCGTGTCGTAGTTCTCGGCCCGGTCCATCTGGCCGTCGAAGTACCACGTGACCGTAGTGCGCCCGTCGCCCGGGAACACCGTGGCGTGGGCCGTGCTCTTCCCGCGGGTCATGCGCCAGAGGATAGTTGGATCCGAAGAGTCCACCCGTAAATAGTACGCTTGTCCAGACTGTGAGCGACGTTGTCATCGTGGGCGCTGGAGCCGCCGGCCTCGCGACCGCGATCTTCGCTGCGCGCGCGAGGCCAGGGTTGGACGTGCTCGTGCTCGACGGTGCCCGGACGATTGGCGCCAAGATCCTCGTCAGCGGCGGGTCGCGGTGCAACGTGACCAACCGCGTCGTGACCGAGCGTGACTTCTGGGGCGGGTCGCCGCGTCTCGTCACTCGCGTGCTGCGCGCGTTTCCGGCCGACCGCGCGGCGCGGTTCTTCGAAGAGTTGGGTGTGGCGTTGCACGAAGAGGAAGACGGCAAGCTGTTTCCCGACTCGAACAGCTCGCGCACCGTGCTCGACGCGTTACTCGCCGAGGCGGCTCGTCGCGGCGTGACGATCGAGAGCGGCGCGCGCGTCGTGGCCGTGCGCGACGACGCTGGGGGATTCACGGTGGAACGCGCCGGCGGCGCCTCGGTTCACGCGCGCACGATTGTGCTGGCCACCGGCGGACGCTCGCTGCCGAAGAGCGGCAGCGACGGATTCGGCTATCAGCTCGCGGCGGCCTTCGGCCACGGCTGCGTGGCGACGACGCCGGCACTGGCGCCGCTGGTGCTGCGCGGCTCGGTGCACGCGGAGCTCGCGGGCGTGTCGCACCCGGCGGCGCTGTCGCTCCGTGCGGCCGGCACCCCGCTGGTGCGACTGGAGGGCTCGCTGCTCTGGACGCATTTCGGCGCCAGCGGTCCGGTGGTGCTGAACCTGTCGCGCCACTGGCACCGGGCGGCGCTCGAGGCCGGCCCGAGCGATCAGGCGGCGGCGATCGACGTGCACGTCAGCCTGCTGCCGGGCGAGACGTTCGAATCGGCGGAACGATGGCTGCTCGACGAGGCCGCCGCCCGGCCGCGGGCCCAGGTGGCGACCGTCCTCGGGCAGCGCCTGCCGCAATCCGTGGCGGGCGCCTGGGTGGCGCTTGCCGGCCTGGCCCGCGATGCCACCATGGCGCACCTGACGCGTGAGGATCGGCGGCGGCTCGCGCACGCCCTGCTGGCCACGCGGCTCGACGTCGAAGACAGCCGCGGCTACAAGTACGCGGAGGTCACGGCCGGCGGCGTGCCGCTCGACGAGATCGACACGG
>Ga0079218_10000633_pt1 | contig 11012 bp, 14 predicted proteins | sample NCCompost_FD_77181 | JGI IMG/M metagenome (GOLD analysis project Ga0079218, IMG submission 77181) | Agricultural soil microbial communities from Utah to study Nitrogen management - NC Compost | ecosystem: Environmental > Terrestrial > Soil > Agricultural land | place: USA: Utah | collected... | reverse complement strand
TTCGCGCGCACCGGCGTCAATCACGTGCTGCCGCGGATGGACGTGCTGCCGCGTGCCGTGGATCTGGCCGAGCGGATCGCCGCCAAGCCGCGTGGCGCGGTCGAAGCCCTCAAGCGCACGCTGTCGCTTCCGCGCCGCCGTGCGTTCGAGCTGTCGCTCACCACCGAGTCGTTGATGCACCAGATCACGCTCCGCGCTCCCGGTGCCGGGCAGGGGATACGAGACGGCTATGTGGAATGACTTCTCCGGCCGCGCGGTGCTCGTGACCGGCGGCACGCGCGGCATCGGCCTGGCCACCGGCCTTGCCTTCGGGCGCCTCGGCGCGTGCGTCACGCTGACCCACAAGTGGGGATCGATGGACGAGGCCGCGCTGGCCGCGGAGTTTGCCCGCGCGGGCGCGCCGGAGCCGTCGATTGTCCAGGCCGACGCCTCGCACGACGGCGATGTGGAAGAGGTGATGGCCGGCATCCGCAGCCGCCACGACCGGCTCGACGTGCTGGTGTCCAACGCCGCCTTCGGCGCCACCGTGTCGCGTGTGGACGACTACTCGAAGAAGGCGCTGCACGCCGGCATCGACTATTCCGCCTGGCCGATCGTGACGCACACCCTCGCGGCGCGCCGCGTGTTCGGCCACGCGCCCCGCTACGTCGTCGGCGTGTCGTCGGAAGGGGCCGAGAGCATGCACGTGGGCTACGACCTCATCGCGACGTCAAAGGCGGTGCTCGAAACGCTGTGCCGCTATCTGCACTACCGCCTCCGCACCGAGGGCACGTCGGTGAACGTCGTGCGAACCCGGTTCGTGGACACCGTGTCGCTCAGCGATACGGCGGGCGAAGACTTTCCGGGCTTCGTGCGGCGTTACGAGCCCGACGTGCTGACGCCGGCCGGCGAGGTGGCCGAGGCGATCGTCGGCATCTGCTCGGGCGCGATGGATGCGCTCGGCGGGCAGGTGCTGACGGTCGATCGCGGCGCCAGCCTCTACGACAACTTCAGCCGGCTCTATCAGGAACGCCACGCCCATCCCATCACGCCCAAGGAGCGGTCATGACTCGTGCAGACGTACTTGCCGTCGTTGCCAAACATCTCGCGTCCGCGGTGGACGAGCTCGACGCCGCGACTGTCGATCCCTCGAAGTCGATGAAGGACTACGGGGCCAACAGCCTCGACATCGTGGAGGTCGTCTCGGGAGCGATGCGCGAGATGAAGGTGAAGGTGCCGCGATCGGAGCTGAACAAGCTCACCAACATCGACGGGCTCGTGGATCTGCTGTACGAATCCAAGCAGGGCGCCCAGGTCGTCCAGTGACGCCCGCCGCGCGCTACGACGGCCGGGTCGTCCTGGTGACCGGCGGGACGCGAGGTCTCGGGCTGGCCACCGCGACGACGTTCGCGGCGCAGGGCGCGCAGCTCGTGCTCACGCACGCGTGGGGCAGCGCCGACGAGGGCGAGGTGCGCGACGCGATCGTGCGCGCCGGCGGACCGCCGCCGTTCATCGTGCAGGCCGACGCGTCGCGCTCGGAGGACACGGCCGCCCTTGCGGCCGCGGTGCACGCCCGGTTCGGCACGGTGGACGCGCTCATCAGCAACGCCGCCGTCTCGCTGATCGTCAACGGGCTCGACGACTACACCGAGCGCGGGTTCCTCAAGAGCATGCGCGGGGGCGGCTGGCCGACCTTCGACTACCTCACCGCACTGCGGCAGGTGTGCGGCGTGTACCCGCGCTATGTCGTGGTGATGTCGTCGGACGGGCCGGATCGCTTCACGCCCGGCTACGACTTCGTGGCCGCCGGCAAGGCGATCACCGAAACGCTGGTGAAGTACGTCGCCTACCGGTTGCGAGACGAGGGCGTGCGCATCAACGCCTTGCGCTCGCGCGCCATCCGCACGGCGTCGTTCGACAGCACCTTCGGCGGCGAGTTCTACCAGTTCCTCGGCCAGTTCGTGCCGCCGGAGTGGTTCATGACGCCGGAAGAAGTGGGGCGCGCCGCGTTTGCGCTCTGCTCGGGCCTGTTCGACGGCGTGAGCGGACAGACCGTCATGGTGGACCGGGGCAGCACGTTCTACGACGGCATCAACTATCTCTACGAGCGCCGCGACGCGCTCGGTCTCTGAGGTCGATCAGTGGGACTGTCCTGGGTGGCGATCATGGGGGGTGGCCTCGGCGCGGTGTACGCCGCGCTCGCCCTCGGGCAGCCGGACGACATCGGCCTCAACGCCGTCACCGTGGCGGCCGGCGTGCTGCTCCTCGCGCTCGAACGCCTCGTTCCGGAAGAACGCGCCTGGACCGGAGCCGACGGCCAGTGGTGGAACGACATCGGACATCTGTTCCTCGGGTTTGCGCTCGGATCGTTCGGCGGCGCCGCGTTGGCGCGGACGGCAGTGCCGGCGCCGGTGTGGGCAGTGTGGCCCGTGGCCTGGCCGGTCGTCATCCAGGCGGCGCTGGCGCTCGTCGTGGCGGAGTTCTTCGGCTACTGGCAGCACCGCGCGCTGCATCGCATTCCCGCGCTCTGGCACTGGCACGCCTTGCACCACAGCACCGCGCGGATGACGTTCTTCAAGACGACGCGCATTCACGCCATCGACATCGGCAGCTTCACGTTCCTCTCGATCGCGCCGCTGCTGGCGCTGGGAGCGCCGCTGCCGGTGGTGCTCTGGGTGACCGCCTTCGGCAATTTCGCCGCGCTGACCCAGCACGCCAACGTCCGGCTGCGGACGCCTGCGTGGCTCAACGCCCTGGTCGGCACGCCCGCCGTGCACTGGCTGCACCACTCGCTCGACAAGCGCGAGGGCGACAGCAACTTCGGGATGAACGTGATGCTTTGGGATCACGTCTTCGGCACGTATCTGCCGCCGCAATCGGCGCCGCGGGTCACGTTGGGCATCGATCCCGATCACGTGCCGCCGACCTTCCTCGGCCAGCTGCTGCTGCCGTGGCGTACCGTGCGCGACCTCACTACAAGGAGCTGACCATGGCGTGGAACGCGAACCAGTTCAGCCTCGCGGACTTCTATTTCTCCGACACCGACGGTCCCTTGACTCCGCCCGCCGACTACCTCGCGTGGCGGCGGGACACGGCGTGGGCGACGTCGCTCTACGAGCCGGTGCTCTGCGATCCGGCGGCTCCGGTGAACCACCTGCAGACCGACGCGGGCCCGCATCGGGTCGTGAACATGACGTCGTACGGCTATCTCGGGCTCGTCAGGCACCCGGCCGTGGTGGCCGCCGCCAAGCAGGCGCTCGACGAGTACGGGACCGGCGCGTGCGGCTCGCCGATCCTGTCCGGGAAGAGCGTGCTGCACCAGCGGCTCGAGCAGAAGCTCGGCGACCTCACCGGGCGCCCGGCGGTCCTGGTCTACAACAGCGGCTTCGGCGGGGCACTCGGATCCGCCGCGGGGCTGATGCGCAAGGGCGACGTGGCCGTCGTGGACGCCCGCGCGCACATTTCGCTGGTGGATGGCGCCAAGGTCGGCGGTGCGCGCGTCGCGTTCTTCGAGCACAACAATCCGGCCTCGCTCGACCAGGTGCTCGCGGCGCACGCCGGCGTGCGCCGGCTCGTCTTCGTCGATGGTCTCTACTCGATGGACGGCGACATGGCCAACCTGCCGGCGCTGCTCGACGTCGCCGAATCGCACGGCGTGGGGTTGTTCGTGGACGAAGCGCATTCGATTCTCTGCTGCGGTCCGACCGGCGGCGGCGTCGTGGAACACTTCGGCGTCGGCTCGCGCGTCGGGCTCCAGTACGGAACCTTCTCGAAAGGCTTCTCCTCGGCCGGCGGCTTCGCGGCGGCGTCGAGCGACGTGATCGAGTATCTGCGCTTCTACGCCAATCCCTACGGGTTCACCTGCGCGCTGCCGCCGTCGATCGTGGCGGGCCTGATTGCCGCCCTCGAGGTGATGCACGAGGAGGGCTGGCGCCGCGACCGGCTGTGGGAGAACGCCGCCTACTTCCGGACACAGTTGCAGAGCCTCGGCGTCGATACCGGGACGTCGTCGAGCTACGTGGTGCCGATCGTCGTCGGGTCGGACCGGCCCTTCCTGTACGAGATCGGGCACGAGATGCGGCGGCGGGGGCTGTTCGTGACGCCGGTGGACTATCCCACCGTGCCGCTGGATCAGGTGCGCTTCCGCGCCAGCGTGACGGCTCTGCATACTCGCGCCCACATGGACGAGGCGCTGCAGATCATCGAGGACGTGTTCGTGCCCGCGATGCGGACCCGCGGCCTGCTGCGGTCGGCCTGAGGGCCCGGCCGGAGGCGCAGACGCCGCCGCGCCATCGCGGTTGGGGCAACAATGCGGAGCCCTGGCCGTCAGTCGGGTGTGGGGCGCGACAGGCGATCGACTACCAGCACCTCCACCGGTGCGGTTGTGGAGACGAGCCTCAGGCCGAGCTGTTCCTGCAGCGCCGAGAAGAGAGACGGCGCATCGGGGTTGACCGGCGGCGCGGGTGCGTCGGGCGCCAGCGTGCCAGGCTGGATCTGTGCCGAATCGGCGGCATAGGTCAGCGTGAAGTCCCACGTCCCCGTGAGTCCGGTCTGATCGACCACCGGGCGCTCCACGCGCCTGGCCAGCGCGAGCGCCAGCTCCGTCAGCGGCAGACCGGTTGATTGCAGGCTGCCGATGCGGCCGCGGAATCCGCACTTCTGCGCGTCGGGCGGCGGCGGTCCGCCGCTGGCGCGGACGGCCGCCATCAGGGCAGGGCAGTCGGTGGCCGACTTCGCGAGGCCCGGACCGAGGCTGCGGTCGGCACGGGCGAGTTGGAGCGCGTAGATCGGCACGGTCCGTGTTTCACGATGCACGCTCAGCGCGAAGCGATCGGCGAGCAGCGCGCGCACGGCGAGCAGGATGACGTCGGTACCCACAGGCGCCGCCGAGGCGCCGCCCAGCGTGGCCGTGATGTCCCACCGCGCGTTTTCGACCGGTGCCAGGCTGCCCACCAGCTGAAAGCGCTGAAGCTCATACGCGTATTCGAGGATTTCGCGCAGCGAGGCGTTCTCGGTGGCGAATCGTCCGCCCGGCCGGCGCCCGACGAAGGACCCGGAGCCGGGCTCCGTGCGCTGCTTGATCGACGCGGCCTCGAAGGTGACGGCTGGTGCGCCCGGCGCGGGCGCGTTCTGCGCCCGGGCGGCCGAGCCGGCACACAGGGTGACGAGCAGTATCCGGATGAGGGCGGTGGCGCGCATCGCGAGTTGATACTCGCGAACGGCACCGCAGGTTCACGCCGAGATCGGGGAGGACACCGGTGGCAGCGCGCGCGCCAGCGTGAGCGTCCGCACTTCCCGCGCGCCGGCGCGCTTGAGCACCCGGGCGCACGCGTCGAGCGTGGCGCCGGTCGTCATGACGTCGTCCACGACGACCAGGATCTGGTTGGCGACGGCGGCCCTTGGCACGCACGGCCACCGCGCCAGCGCGAAGGCCCCGGCGACGTTGCGGCGCCGCTGTCCCGGCCTCAGGCCCGCCTGCGCGCGCGTGGCGCGCGTGCGGCGGAGCACCGCCCGCACCGGCAGGCCGAGGGTGCGCGCGAGATCGGCGGACTGGTTGAAGCCGCGCTGCACGCGCTTCCACGGGTGCAGCGGAACCGGCACCACGGCGTCGGCGCCGTCGAGCACCGGCCGTCCCGCGTCGCGCAGCAACCGGCCGAGCGGCCGCACCAGCGAACGCCGCCCGTCGTACTTGAACGCGTGGACGATGGCGCGCAGCGCGCCCTCGTAGTCGCACGCCACCGCGCCGCGGTCGAAGGCGGGCGGCCGGCGCCGGCAGGCGGCGCAGCGTTCGGTGATCAGGCTGATGGTGCGCCACGACGGCAGCGCCTGCCCGCACACGTGGCAGGCCGGCGGGACTACCGGCCGTACGGTGGACCAGCAGGCGCCGCAGACGGGACCGGCGAGCGGCTCGTCGAGCACGGTGTCGCAGGCCGCGCAGTGCGGGCCGAGCGTCGCGGCGGCCAGGGCGTTGAAGACACGGAGCGCGCCGCGGCGCAGCGCGTCAGGCGGCGCCGTCGGAGAATTCGTGGCGGACGGCGTTGCCCCAGAGCCGCTCGAGGCCGTAGAAGCCGCGGCACTCACGGCTGAACACGTGCACGACGAAGTTGAAGTAGTCGAGCAGGATCCACTCGGAGCTCTTCACGCCTTCGGTCACCGCGGGGCGCTCGCCAAGCTGTTGCTTCAGCGTTTCCTGCACCGCGTCGGCAATCGCCGTGATCTGCCGCGCGTTCATGCCGCTGCAGATTACGAAGTAATCGGTGAAGCCGTCGGCCTTTCGCAGGTCGAGGACCACCGTGTCCACCGCCTTCTTGTCGCGAACCGCTTCAACAGCGGTCGCGACCGCCTTGGGGAGCCGCGGCGTCTTGGTCTTCACCGCGGGAGCTGCCGCTTTTGAAGCAAGCACCGCTTTCGAAGCAGGCACCGCCTTTGAAGCAGGTACTGCTTTGCTGCTGCGTGACCTAGGTGTCGCCATGCAATCGGTCTACCGCTCCATACAACGCATGCCTGATGATATGCCGCTCGACCGCCTGGGGCACCAGTTGCGCAATCGAGCGACCAGCCGCCAGCTCAGTCCGGATCTGCGTGGACGAGACGTCTCGGGTGGCGGCCTCGATCAAATAGACGCCGGTTCCGGCCCAAGGTTCGCGTGCCTGGTCGAGCGGGCGAACTCGCGGGCGCAGCGGCGTGCGGGCGAGAGCCGACTCGAGCGACGTCCCGGTGCGTCCCACCACGGCGAGGTTGGTGCTCTCCACGACGCGGTCGAACTCGCGCCACTGCGCGATTTCCGCAAAGGCGTCGGCGCCGAGGATGAAGAAAAGGTGCGATGGTGCCCAGCCATCGGCGTGCAGTTCCGCCAGCGTCTGGTAGGTGTAGGACGCGCCGCCGCGGCGCAGTTCGACGTCGCAGGCGCGGCTCCCCGGCAGCCCGTTGATGGCGAGCGCGACCATCGCGAAGCGGTGGAACATCGTGGCGCGCGGGTCGGCCGACCGGTGCGGCGGGACGTGCGATGGCAGGAAAAGGATCTCGTCGAGGGCCTGCGCGTCGCGCGCCGCCGCGGCCGCGTCGAGGTGGCCGACGTGAACGGGGTCGAACGTGCCGCCGAAGATGCCGAGGCGCAGGCGACTGCGCGTCATGCGCCGCGGCGGCGCGAGCGCGCCGGCGTGAGGAGGTCCACGCCCTGATCCCCCGCGGGCGCTTCGGTCTCGGCAGGGAGAGCTGCAGGCCGCCCTCGCCGTACCTTGCTGATCTGTTTCCACATCGCTTCGAGCAGCTTGTCCACGCCGTCGCCGGTGGCACCGGAAATCTTGAGCAGCGGCAGCTTCTTGCGCTTCAGGTGCGCCTCGAGCCGCTTCAGCCGGTCCGGGTCGTCGAGCGCGTCCATCTTGTTCGCCACCGTGATCTGCGGCTTGGCGCCCACCTCGGGCGAGTACGACGCCAGCTCGCGTCGGATGATCTCGAAATCCTCCACCGGATCGCGGCCCGACTCGCTCGATACGTCGACGAGATGCACGAGCACCTTGGTGCGTTCGATGTGCTTGAGAAACTGGTCGCCGAGGCCGTGCCCTTCGTGGGCCCCCTCGATGAGACCCGGGACGTCGGCCGCTACGAAGCTGCGATCGCCGCTGAGGCTCACTACGCCGAGGTTGGGCGCGAGGGTCGTGAACGGATAGTTGGCGATCTTCGGCCGCGCCGCCGAGATGCGGGAGATGAGCGTGGACTTGCCGGCGTTGGGGAAGCCGACCAGGCCGACGTCGGCGATGAGCTTCAGCTGCAGGTGCAGCAGCCGGTGCTGGCCCGGCACGCCCGGTTCCGTACGCCGCGGTGCGCGGTTCGTGGACGAGACGAAGCGCGCGTTGCCGCGCCCGCCGTGCCCGCCTTGCGCCACCAGCACCCGCTGGCCTTCTTCGATGAGGTCCGCCAACGGCTTCAGGACGCCAGACTCGTCCTTCTCGAAGACGAGCGTTCCGACCGGGACCTGGATCTCGAGATCGTCGGCCGTGAAGCCCGTACGGTTGGCGCCCTGCCCGTGCTGCCCGTGCCTGGCGTTGAATTCGGGGTGAAAGCGGAAGTCGACCAGGGTGTTCTTGGTGGCCGCCGCGACGATGTACACGGACCCGCCGCTGCCGCCGTCGCCGCCGTCGGGACCGCCGCGGGGGACGAACTTCTCGCGGCGGAAGCTCAGGCAGCCGTTGCCGCCATCGCCCGCCGAGACCTGGATATCGACGTCGTCGACGAACATGGAATCAGCGCTCGATCGACGGAGTGCAAGCGCCGCGCCCGCGCGCGGCGTCGCTACTCGACAGGAATGACCGAGATCTTGCGGCCGTGCCGTCCGTGATCTTCGAAGCGGACCTTGCCGTCGGCCTTCGCGTAGAGGGTGTGGTCTTTACCCAGCCCGACGTTGAGGCCGGGTTCGAACCGACGCCCCTTCTGCCGCACGAGAATCGACCCGCCGGTCACGACGTTGCCGTCGTGCCGCTTGACGCCGAGGCGCTGTGAGTTGCTGTCGCGCCCGTTGCGGGAACTGCCTTGCCCCTTTTTATGAGCCATCGCTTACACCTGAATGTCGGTGATCCGCACGCGGACGAAGATGCTGCGGTGGCCGCGCGTCTTGCGGAATCCCTTGCGGCGCTTCTTCTTGAACACGCGCAGCTTCGGGCCGCGTGCCTCGCCGTCCACCACGCCCAGCACTTTGGCGTTGGCAACGTAGGGCGCGCCGGCGACGACGTCTCCCGCGTCCTTCTCGACCAGGAGCACCTGGTCGAACGTGAAGGCCGAGCCGGGCTCGCCGGGCGTGCCGTCTACTTCCACGACGGCGCCGGGCGTCACCTTCAGCTGGCGGCCACGAGCCTGAACAATCGCGTACACGTTAATACCTCTGAGGACAGGCTTTCGTAGGGGTAGGCCGTAAGACCTGCCCGAAAACCGTCAGCACAAAGAACTTAGCTTAGCAGACTTTCCGGGACTACTGCAAAAGGATGCGGGTTCCCTTGATCTTCTGGCTGCTCAGGGTGCTCAGGAAGCTCGGAATCACCCGATCCATCAGCTCGAAATACGAGGACAGGGCCGGGGTGGCCTGGTTGGCGTTGTAGAGGATCTCCTCGCGGGCGGTGGTGGAGTGCATCACGGTGCCGGTGCGGCCGTCGATGAAGATGAACTTCGGGCTGAGCACGAACCCCTTGCGCTCCTGGTAGGTGCGCACGGGGATGACGCGGCGGCGGCCGAACGAGTCGTACACCTCTTCCTCGCGCTGCACGATCGAATTGCGCTGATGCGGGGTGAACAGCACCGTGCCCGTGACGATGAGCGGCTGCTGATATTCCTCGCCGATGCGCTTCCAGTACTCGACGTTGGCGAAGAGGTTCGAATAGGCGTCGAGATCCTTCTCGTCCTTCACCTGCGTCGGCGGCGTCTGCTCGGCCGGCCGGCCTTCGGTGGCGACGTCCTGCAGCGGCAGCGAGTCCGCGTCGATCACGCGCAGGCTCGACTTGGTGCGCAGCTGGCTGCGGAGCAGGCGCGTGGTTTCGAGATTGCCGTCCACGTCTTCGCTGCCGCCCGAAATGAAGCCCGCCACGAACACCCGCTGAAACGCCGACACGTCCATCGTCGGGCGGATCGGCGTCTCGATGGCGATCTCGGAATAGCCGCCGCACGCGGTGGTCAGCGCGACGGCCGCCAGGCTACTGAGTATCTTTGCGTGTCGCGCGGTCATTGATTTCCCTGAACAGCTCGTAATTCTGTTTGATGAGCGCGTTCCCCGGCTCGAGCTCCAGGGCCTTCTCGTACGCGCTGCGGGCCTTCGCCAGTTCGCCTTCGTGCTCGTAGGCGATGGCGAGGTTGTTCAGAGCGGCGGCGTAGCTGGGATCGATCTGCGTGGCGCGCTCCCAGCGATAGATCGCTTCGCGCCACAGCCCCTTCTGCGCGACGGCGATGCCGAATTCGACCTGCTTCTTCGCGTCGTCCCGAATGTCCGCCCTGGCAGGCGTTGCGGCCAGCGCCAGCATCCCGGCGAGGATAAAGGGAACAGTGCGCATGGGCGGAGAAGTTCTCACTATAGCCACCGGTCTGGGAAGGCGCAAGTGTTGCGACGCGCCGAATCCTCGTCCGAAGGAGCAAGGCGTGTGCCACGAGCCGACGTCGGAAGTCGCTGGTTTTTAAGGGTTTGACCCTTCGATTGTCCTCTCCGCTTTCGAATCCCGTCCTCTCCTCGGGAGAATTAACCGCCGGCAGGATTCTGGAATGGCGCCGGCGCATGACACTGGACGAAGCCGTCGCCCTGTCCCTGGTGGAAAACCTGAGCCGGGTCGATCTCACGGCCCGGCTGCTGGGCGATGACCCCTTTCTTTTGGAACGTGCCCGCCCGCTCCTCGATCGCGCGCGGGAAGCGCGGGCCCAGGCGGCATCGCTCGGCATCGAGACGGTGGCGTGGAACGACCCGCGCTACCCAGCGCGGCTGCTGACGATTCCCGACTGCCCGCCGCTTCTATGGTTGCAAGGCCGCCTCGACGCCTTCGACGGTCCCGCCGTGGCCATCGTCGGCGCGCGCTCCGCGTCGGTGGCGGGGGTCGAGATTGCCGACCGGCTGGCCGCCGACCTGGCGGCGCGCGGCGTGACGGTGGTCAGCGGGCTGGCACGCGGTGTCGATGGAGCGGCACACCGGGGCGCCGTGCGCACCGGACGCACCATTGCCGTCATGGCGTCCGGCGCCGATCGCGTCTATCCCGCCGAGCATGCGGGGCTCGCGCGGGAGATCACCGCGCGCGGCGCCGTGCTGAGCGAGTACGGCCCCGGCACGGTGCCGCTGCCGTTTCGCTTTCCCCGGCGCAACCGGGTGATCAGCGGGTTGGCCGACGCCGTGGTCGTGGTGGAGGCGTCGGAGCGATCGGGGTCGCTCATCACCGCCGCCTGCGCGCTCGAGCAGGGGCGCGAGGTGATGGCCGTCCCGGGGAGCGTGCTCGGTGGGCGCAACCGGGGCGGGCACGCGCTCCTGCGCGACGGGGCAAAGATTGTCGAGCGTGCGGACGATATCGTAG
>Ga0079218_10000632_pt1 | contig 11016 bp, 3 predicted proteins | sample NCCompost_FD_77181 | JGI IMG/M metagenome (GOLD analysis project Ga0079218, IMG submission 77181) | Agricultural soil microbial communities from Utah to study Nitrogen management - NC Compost | ecosystem: Environmental > Terrestrial > Soil > Agricultural land | place: USA: Utah | collected... | reverse complement strand
TCGACCTTGCCGCGCTCGAGCATCTGGCGGGCGTGCCAGGCGACGAGCACCGGTTTCTGGTTGAGGATGACGGCGAGATCGGCGGCCGTCGCGCCGTCCGCCGGCGCCCAGTTCAGCTGCTGAGCCGCCGGTGCGTCACCTGGCGGCTCCGTCACGAACGGCACCGACAGATCGATCACGTGCCGTCCAGTCATGTCCACGTGCGCCCATGCCAGATTCGACCATCGGTCAGCGCTCTGCATGTTTGCCGGCGGTGCCTGTTCGTCGAGTCCCAGGCGGGGCTCACCGATCGCCTCCTGCAGCACGAAGAACCATCCGAGCTTGTCCGCGGCCAGGCTCATGCGGGCAGTCACAGTCTCCGCCAACGACGGATCGCCTCGAACCTCGTCCAGCGACAGGGCAAAGCCGACGAACAGCACATCTGGCGGCACCGACGCCGTGAAGAGTGGGTACGCGATGTGGGGGTCGGCGACTCCAGTCAAGGCCCGTTCGCCCAGTTCGTCGTGCAGCGCGAGCTCGTTCGGATGCTGTGGATCCGTGCTCCAGCGGGCGCGCTGCGCGTAGATCATCGTGTTCGGGTACCGTTTGAGCAGATCACCGCGCAGCACGAGCACCACCCGGTCGCTCGATGCATCGCGGCCGTCGTTCGCATTGCTGCCGATGGCTCGATCCAGCGTCCATTCATGCAGCGGCTTGATGTCCTTCAATGCGCGCGCCCGTGCCACCGGGTCAACGCCATGCATCGGCACGTTCGAGACGTCCCAGAATTGCCGCAGCGGAGAACCGCGGGAGTCGGTGGGGTACTCGCTCCAGAGCAGCTCACGCATCAGCTCATGGTTCGCTCCGGCCATGAACGCCTCGATGAATGCCTGGTTCGTGAGCATCAGCGAGATCGTGTTTGGCGGAACGAGACTGAGGTTCGGGACCAGGAGATCCTCCGAAAGGTCGCGCAGCGGTGCGTACAGGGCATCCTTGACGTCGGGATACGCAAAAACCGTCGAGACGTGCGGCGCCTGATCTGGAACGGGCGGGTCGACGTACGCGTCGCGAACGTATTCGGTGAGCCCCTTGCCGCCGATGCGGATGAGGTGTGCGGCGCGCCGTGGATATGCAGACGATGGGGCGCAGGCCTCCATGAGGACTGCGTGCGCACCGGCGATGTCCAGACGTGGGCGGTCGGGGGCGGGCGCGACGCGCGCCGACACCAGCGTGACGAAGTCCTTCTGGGCGCGCTCGAAGTCGGTCGACGCGCGGCGTGTCGATTCTCGCGCAACGACCGCGCGGCGCGGCCGGCGAAGTGGGCGGACGTCGGCGACAGCGACCCGGGACGGGGGAGCCGTCAGCGCGAACAGCTGCGGCGGCTGCCGGCTGATCGTCGCCGGTGTCAGCCCCTCGAGCCGCACCATCGAGGGTGCTTCGCGCCGGACTGCGCTGGTGACGCTTTCAACCGTCGGACCTCCAGGACGAGGCACGTGTGGAGCGGCCGAGGCACGCTGGTCATTGGCGGCCGTGGCGAAGATGGCCGCGCCGGCGCGGCGCTCAACGGCCGGGAGCGTTCGTTTCATGAACGGACCGCGCGGGCGCGTGATGCGGCGAAACGCCACGCTCACCGACGCATCCGGCATCCGGCTCTCGTGCAGCGATGCCTTGATCGTCCGCGAGGGTCCCCGCACACGTGAGAACGCCGGGCCGAAGAACGCCAGCGTGCGCTCGTGCGACAGGGGCCGTACATGCTTGTCGAAGCTCTTTTGCGCCGCCGCCTGCGCAAACCGAAGGAGGGCGGCTCGCTGGTTGGCCGCCAGGACCTCGCCGACCTGCTCCCACGCGATTTTCTTGAAATGTTCCTGGTGTTCGCGCACGACGCGTGCGCCGAGCCCTCCGGCCGCGCGAAGGCGCGGATCGAGGTTGAGCGCATGAATCCAGCTGAACATCGCGTCCGGGTCGACACGATCGACCAGCGCATGCCAGCCACCGACCAGCGGGGGCGCAACCACCGGATCCGTCACCCCATCCGCCTGCGCGTCGGCGGGAAGATTGACGATCACGGCCGCTTGCCGTGGGAACTCGCTGACCTCCGAGACGGGTCCCGATGGTCGTGGCGTCATCGTCGGCGCCTTCAGCGCACCCTCGAGCCCAACCACACGGGCCGCGTCGCTTGCGGCGCTGCTCGACGCCGGTACGTCCGGCATCCCGAATCCGGGCGCGGAAATGTCCATTCCGCGTACGCCCACGCGCGGATCCACCGGGCGCGGCGCGATGCGCTGCACCAGGTCCTCGAAGTCGCCTCCGGGACCGGTCCGGAATGACCACTGGTAGTAGATCGGGAATTCGGGGTCGCCGAGCCACGAGGGGGTCAGCGCGGACTCGGTGGCGTCGTCGATTGGCAGTCCCAGGCCGGCCTTGCGGCCGACTTCGAATGTCGGCACGACGAACGCGTGATAGCGGGTATTGGGGGCGAGCCGGCGTGGCGAGACGAGGCGTGCGATCCCGCTATCTGGTGACACCGACAACCGTGCGTCCAGCGCGGCCAGATCCGGCGCTGCATCTCCGACATTTCCGGCGATTTGTACGTGCGCCCACGCCCACAGCTGATCGGCCGGTGGAAAAAACGAGCCGGCGTCCGGAGCGGTAATTCGCACGGAAATCAGTGGACGGTCGGCTCCATGGTTCCGGGCGAACTCATCCTCGCTCAGGACGAGGAGCGTCATCCACGGTACGAGCCGGTGGTCCGCCGGCGGTGCCGGCGTGTATCGGGTACAGAAGTCCTCATCGTAGAACTCGACGAATGCGAGGTAATTCGGCTCGAAGTCTGTGACGCCGCCCCGAGGCTCGGTCCGTACGATCTGGTCCGGATCGATGCCGATCACGTCGCCAGGACCCATCAGCTTGAAGACCTGCTCAATGGGCGGATGCGTGGTCGTGCCGTCGTTGAGGGCGGCGGAGACGGTGATTTCGACGCGGCTCGCCGCGGTCGCGGCCGTGGTGATCCCGCGGGCGGCTCCGCGGCGCAGCCATGGCAGGAACGTGTAACGCGCAAGGGCCATCAGGCTGCGACCTCTGAACGCTCGATCACCTGGAGCCGGCCGGCCAGTCGCCGATCGTCGCGGACAAGTGTCTTCATCCGCTGCGCCGCGGCCGCTTCACTGGAGAACACCAGATCGACGTGCGGCTCGAGCGTGTCGACGGTGGCGATGACGAATGTCTCTGCCGGCATCGTGACACTTGGCGTTCCGAGTCCGGTCGGGGTTTTCCGCGTCGCACTGCCCGGCGATTTTGCCGCCGCAGACATTCCGACGAGCTGATCCAGGATCCCGTCACGGACTTTCAGCACCCGGGGTTTCCTCGGCTTGCGCAGGTAGATCACCTCGTAGGCGACGTCGGCGTGCCGTTCGAAGTCGGCCTGAGGGCCGGCCGTTTCGATCTCGATCCCCGCTGTAAAGTGCTCGAACGGCCGGCGGGACAGTTTCTCGTCATCGCTCATGTCGAGATACTGCGCCGCCGCGAACAGATCGGTGCGCGGACGCACGCGCTGTACCTCACCACCGATGGTGACGTCGACAATGGTGACGCTGGTGGCGTCCTCGATCCGTGCGGGGCCGAGCCGCTGAATGGGAACGCCGAGCGGAGCGACGTTCTGCACAATGGCAAACGTTCCCATCGGGGGTACCAGGACGCCTGCATCGCCTGACACCTCGCGGAGCGCAACACCGCGCCGCAGTGTGGATACCGCGAGCCAGTTGCCGGCCTCCCGGAGCGCCGCGTCGATCAGCGGCAGCACGCTGACCAGCCGCTGCAGCTGGCGAATGATGTCGCCGAGCGTGACGTCGAAGCTGGCGGATACCGTGACCGTGAAGACGAAACCGATCTCGAATGACCCGCGCCCGCGCGCCCGCCACGGGCCTGGACCTTCGAGCACGAGCTCCAGCCTGATCGAGAACAGCGTCGATCCGCCGGCGCGGACGGCGACGGATCCGACGACCTCGGCGATGAACCGGAAGGGCACGAACTGCAGCAGAGCGTCGAGGCTCAGGAACCCTTCGACGCTGAACGCGCTGACGCCGTAATACAGCTCGAGCTTCGTTCCAAACTGCTGCGTATTCGAGGTGAACGCGAAGTAGGACTCGCCGCGCAGGCGGGGGTTCCCGTCGAAGATCGAAATCGTCAGCCGGTCGAGTGGCGGCAGATCCATCGGGGGCGGAGTGAACGCGGGATGGAAACCGCCGACAGTGCCGAGAATGTTGGCGTTCTCGCCGCCCCAATAGAAGCGGACGGCCATGTCGCCGGTCAGCGCCATCGTGAGGAGCCGCGAATCGTACAGCGTCGCGTCGAGCGAAAACTGTTTCTTGTCGAAATCGATCTGTCCGACGAAGTTGACCTGCAGCTTGAGCAGCGGCTCCTCAACCGGCGGCACCGCGATCCGCAGGACGCCGAGGATGACGATCGTGAAGCCCGGGATCTCGAGGATCAGGCCAATCTCGAGCGTCGCCAGCGGCGGCGTTCCCCATCCGAGCTTTGCCATCGGCCCGATTAGGTAGCGTCCCTCCGCTGACGGAAAGAGCCGCTTCAGATCCGCGATGATGCGCGGCGCCTCGGTCGCGACGTTCTTCGGAAAGAGCACCGACTCGAGCGAGCCGTCGCGGAGCGCGGTCCGCAGCTGATCGCGCATGATGGTGCGGTTGACGCCGATCAGACCGCCGACGCCGACGAGTACGAACCCGAAGCCAAGCTGAATGGGGGAAAACTCGGCGCTGATGATGATCGTCAGACCGAAACCCTTACCGTCCTTGTCCCCCGTGTTCAGGATGCCGACGGCCTTGACGTGGATCTGATCGCCGAACTTGAGTTCCAGCGCGCCGGCGTACTCGCCCGCGCCGCGATCCGCGCGGAGGAAGCCGCCGCCGGTGAACCCGCCGCCACTGACGGAGAGGCCGATCGATTCAGGCGGCGCGAACGCCAGTTGCAGATCGACGGTGCCGAGGAGCGGTTCACGATCGGGCGGCAGCGCGTGTAGCTCGTCTTCGGTGTAGCGAATGGCGAGCACCGCAAACCCGAAGTCTCCGACGAGGAACTCGATGGGACCGAGACGGCCCTTGAGGGTCGTCCCCACCTTGAGCTCGACCTGTGGCTGCGACGCCGGGCCCGGTCTTTCGCGCAGCACCACATGCGCGTCTCGCAGCTCCGCAACAACGAGCGGCAGACGGAACGGTATCGTGAAGTCGAACCCTGCGGATCCATTGATGCGAAACCCGCCCTTGCTCGACCAGCTCAGCTCGAGTGCGAACGGGATCTCGATGCCCTCACTGCCACTTCGGCTCTTGACGAACCCGTCGGCGTCGCCGAGCGAGATGAGAATCCGGCCCCCTTCGCTGCCGGCCGGCTCGCTGCCCAGCTTGAGCGCGACCCGGACGTCGGGCTCGGCCGGCGGCCCGCTGATCGACAGGCCGAGCGACGCCTGCGATACCTCGACGCGAGAGCCGCCCTCGGACCCGAAGAGCCGCAGCGGCCCCGTCCCTGTCCGCACCAGCGTCACGTCGATACCGCTATCGACCTGTCCAGACAGCCACCGCGCGCCCTGCGGGGCGATGATCAGAGCCGCTGGCACGGCCGTCAGCGCGGCTTTCGCCTGCAACGTCACCGCCGGGGCGATCGGTACGCTCAGTTCGGCGCCGCCGCGAAGGATGGGCCTGAGGGCAAGGGCGGTGATGCGATCCTCGGCAGCGGCCGCGGCGGGGACGATGTCGATTCCGAATTCGTAGACGATCGCGTCACGCGGCGAGATGGCCTGCAGGAACTGGAGACGGAGAGCCTCTTCGTCGGCCTCCAACCGCCAGTCTCCTGCCGGCACTGCGCTCGCGAGCGCATCGTCCAGCGGCGACAGCCGCGCGGCGACGCGGTTTGCCCGAAAGACGTCGGCCAGTGCGGCCAGGAGCTCGCGGTGATCCAATGGGTCGGTGGCGTGCCCCCATGCGTAGGCCTCGCTGAATGCCCGGCTCGGATCGGTGATGACCACCATGACCCGATTCCAGTCGACCACGGTACGCCGGTAGCGCCTGCGATGCGGAGCCGCCGGATCGACCTGTTCGTAGCGGACGGCACGGAACAGGCGGAGGATGAAATAGACATGAGGCGCGTGGATCTTCACGTAGCGCTCGAGCATGTCGTCCAGCACATGCCGTCCGACGTCCTTCCAGAACTCCGCATCGTCGAGCGGCGCGGCCAGCCCGGTCAGGTCCGAGAGCTCGAGATCGGCGATGCCGCGGAACACGCGCTGCGCCGCGGCGCCCAGGCCCTGGAGCTGTTCCGGTGACGGCGATGACTCCGGTGTCGCAAGCGCCTCGCGAACCGCGTCGGCTTCCGCCATGAACTCGTCGATCAGGGTCGTGACGCTGGCGCGTTCGCGCAGACGATCGAACACGTCGAGTTCGAGGGACACGTCCCAACCGTAGCTGTAGAAGAGGAACTCGAGCTCGTCGCGTCCGGCAAAACTGCGCCGCAGCGGCTCGAGGAAGTCGCGCAGCGCCAGAAGAAGGGTCGCCAGCTCGTTGCGCATGCGCGTCAGATGTCCGGTGTCCGCTCGAGCACGAGGTCAGCAAACTGTTCCATGACGATGGCTCGCGCCCTTCCGGGGTGAATGATGCCCTTGGCCCAGAGCGTGCGAATCATGCACGGCGTGAGACCGGCGCGGAGCAGCGTTTCGTCGATGATCTTGTTCGCATCGAACAGCACGAAGTTCGTATGGCTTCTGATCAATCGGACTCCGTCCTCGAAGCCTTCCGTGAACGCGTCGAGATTGAAGATCAGATTGAACGACGTCGTTGCCGGGAATCCGATTTCAGTGTCGTACAGCTTCTGCATGTCGGTGCCGAGGTCGATGTCCACTTCGGTGGGGAAGTCCTTTTGCAGGGTGCGCGCCCTGACCCAGAGCGACACCGCCCACTGCCGCACCGCCACGATCTTTCCGACTTGCTTCGTCCGCTCGAGAGCGTTGGCGAACTCGGCGAGGTAATTGTGAAAAATCTCGCCGACGAACTGGATGAGCGTGATGTACGGGAGCGCGCGGGTCAGATGAACCAACAGGCCCGTCGTTCTCCAGGATGCACCGGCAACCATCGAACGCGAGAGGAGCGACCCTTCCGGGAATTTCGCCCCCGCCCAGACGACGGCTTTCTCGAAAATCCCGCCCGGGTCGTCGCCGAGCACGTCGAGAATGTCCATGATGGTGTCGATCGGCTTCGGCATCCCATAGAAGGTCAGGTCGGTGAGGCTCGGCGTATCGGGTCCGGCATGCAGCTTCAGCGCGCGCACCGCGGCGTCGATCTCGTCGACGCTCTTGTTGGGCATTGACTTGACGACGTCCACCAGCTGCGCAAAGCGTTCGCACTCCAGCGCTTCGGTGTCCTGCGGCAGCGGCTCGTAGACCGTCTTCTCGAATGGCAGATCGATGCCGAGGGCCGCGCTTTGCACCGCCCGATCCGGGCCCAGCGCAGCCCCGGGGGAATCCACGGCCAAATCATCGAGGAGGAAGAGCTCGTCCGCCGCAAACGTCAGCGGATGCTCGGTGAACAGGTCGGTCTGGAATGCCGGGCGCGGCTCGCGCGAGGCCTTGACTTCCGCCCAGACCGCGTTGCTCGAAAAGTCGTGGGCGTGCTGCCGCAGATCGTCGCCTTGCGAGAGCGACAGGTTGGTATAGGGATCGTCGAGCAGCGCGAGCGGCGACGTGCTGGCGGTAATCGCGGCGAACTCCGGCCGGCTCGCAAGCCACGGGCCGAACTCGTGTTTGCGCGCGAGCGCCTGAACGGCATGGTGGAGATAGATGACATGCTCCGGTTCATACGGGGCGTTCAGCCAGTCGATCAGCGCCGTCAGGCTGTCGATCGGCTGCGTATCGAGATAGGCCATCAATTCCGTGCCCGGCTGGTCGGGGCTCCCGGTCATGTAGACCAGTTTTTCCGTGGCGCGTTCCGCGGCGCGGTCCTCGTCCGAATAGTGTTCGAAGATCGCGAACGTATGCGCCTGCGCGCCCTCACGTGTGTGCGGGTGCAGCAGCTTGATGAGGTATTCGCGCTGGTCGGCCTGATTCGTGAGGAGCCAGTCGATTCTGCCCGGACCATGGGGCCGGCCGGGCGCCACCCGCTTGATGGTGGTCGCGGGTGTGACGACAACGTCGAAGAGATCAGTCAGCGCTGCGAGAAGACCCTGAGGCAGCGTCACCTCCGTGTTGCCGATTGCGTTGAGCGTGGTCTGTAGTGCCTGAAACTCGGGGGACACCGTCGGCTCCACATGACCGGCGAGCTCGGCGAGGTGTCCCTGCCACACCTTGTTCTGGTAGTCGTCGAAAAAGAGCTGCAGAGGAACGGACTCGAGATTGGCTTTCACGATCGGCCGTGCCTCGACGACGAGCACCGTCGGGGTGATGTGATGACGTGTCAGTTGATACTCGATCGCATACTTCGTCGGCTTCTGCGGCGCTGGATTCGGGTGGGTGAACAGATCGACTATCGCCCAGCGCGCGCCTGCCTCCAGAACCTTTACCGGCCTGGCCTGGGCAAGTTTCGTCGCGGTGAGCGATACGCCAGCGGCGTCGAGCTTCGTCGCCAGCACATCGCTGATCAGCCCCTTGTCGAGTGATTCGACGATGCCATCCATTCCGACACTCGTGATCTCCAGCGGTGCGGTGAAGCCGGAGCGATCCGCCAGGAATTGCACCACCGCGTCCCCGCGTCCCGGGGTGTGGATATGGCCAGGTATGAAGCCCTGTTTGACCCAGTGCTGGTGCACATCGAGACGGTTGGCGAACCGCGCGCCCGGACCGACAGGCGTTTTGCCGAAGAACTGGTAAATCCGCGGACAGTAGACGTTCGCGCGACCACCGAAGAAGGCGTAGAGCGCGTAAAGACCCCCGCGGGACTGGCCGAAATTGCACGCCCGGACGGTGACCCAGGAATCGTCCGTGAGGGCGCCAATCATCGTCTTGCGATTGTTGGCGAACGACTGGAACTGGCTCAGCTCGTTCTTGAGATCCAGCAGCGATTTCGCCATCAGGTTCTTGTACTTCTTGTGTTGCGTCGCCGTGACGCCGTTCACGACGTTCAGCAGCAGTCCGTGCGGCGTGCCGTGGGAGACGATGACGATCTCGCGGATATGCGTCACCCCGGCGTTTCTGACGTCGTTCGCCAGGACCGCCACGAGTGCTTCGAGGCTTCCGACCTGGTGGTCGCGGTGGTCCTTGTAGTGACGCTTGAAGAAGGCGCGGGCGCCTTCCCCGTAGTCGTCCTTCTTCCCGGGAACGAAATCGAAAACGTAGTCGCGCGTACCGGTCTTCTTTGCCAGCGGGTATTCCCGCCGGTTCTTGAATACGGTTTCGCCAAGCGAAGGAGGCATGAGCGTCGCGCGATGAACCGGGTGGGCGACTACTCTAGTCGCGCGTCCCGATCAAAACAATGGGCACTGCAGGAAATGTTCGAAGGAGAATCTATGGCCGGGCTTGTCCGTGAGCGTCAGTGCTTCCTCCATGCCGACTGACTGACAACAGCCCGAACCGAGCGCGTAAGCTACAGTTAGCACTCATGCATAGCGAAAACGTCGATCCCCTGAAGTCCCTCCCACTTCTCGCACAGCAGCACGACCGGTTCAACATGCAGACGGTCATCAGCCGGCTGCCGGACCAGATCGATACGGCACTGGCCCAGGCTCTACCAAGTCTGCCAAAGGGTCATTTCGACAAGGCCGTCGTTTCAGGCTTGGGCGGCTCCGCGCTGCCGGCAGACGTACTCAACGACGCGTTCGCCGACGAGATGGCGTCACCAGTAGGCGTGTGGAGACAGTACGGCGTCCCGGGCGGTATGGACGACTCGACGCTGCTGATCGTCAGCTCGTTTTCGGGCACGACGGAAGAGACGGTATCGAGTCTTCCGAAAGCGGCGCGAAATGTCGTGGTGATTACCGCCGGTGCCGACAGCCCGCTGGCCAGGATCGCCGCGGAGAGAGGTTATTCACTGGTCCTCATTTCCACGGCCGGCGAGCCGAAAGGCTTCCAGCCGCGCTCGGCGTTCGGCTACATCGTGACCTATCTCGCGCGAATCCTCCACGGAACCGGACTGATGAAAGATCCAACCCCGACTCTGCAACGACTGGCGGTGTCGCTGCGCGGTCAGAACGTCCGGTCGCGCGCGGAAGAAGTCGCATCCTGGCTTGCCGATCGGATTCCCGTCATCTACACGGACGAGATGCATCAGCTGTCGGTGGCGCGCATCGCGAAGATCAAGTTCAACGAAAACGGGAAGCGTGCCTCCTTCTTCAACGCGTTTCCCGAATTGAATCACAACGAGATGATCGGGTTCATGGCGCCGCTGGGGAAGTTCGCCGTCCTGTACCTTCACGACCCCACAAGCCACCCGCGCATCCGCGAGCGGTACGAAGTCATGAAGAAGGTGTTTGCCAGCGAGGGGCTGCACCACGTCAGCTTCATGGAATGGGAAATGCCCGGTGACTCGCGCGCCGAGCGGGTGTTCTCGGCAGTCATGTTTGCGGACTGGTGTTCCTACACGACGGCACTACTCGACGGATTCGACCCGACGCCTGTTGCGCTGGTGGAAAACTTCAAACAACTGCTCACCTCGACGTATGGCTCCGTGGACGCACCCGTGACACATCGTTGACGCCGTGACCGTCACCGACAGCGCGGGGATGGCGGGCGGGTTTCAGGCACACATCGACCTTCTCCAGTTCTTCCTCGCCCGTCGCGATGAAGTTGTCGAGAAAATCCAGGGCGTTCTGAACGCCCAGCGGAAGCCGGGCGAGTACCTGCGGGATGCCCCGCTCCTGTCTCGTCTCTTCGAGAACTGCTTCTTCACACTCACCGGAGTGACCTCCGGCCAGTCGCGCCTGAGAGGACAACTGGAAGAAGCGCACTGGGCAAGTGGCTTCAGGCCCCGTGAGATTCCGGGCCTGCATAACGGCCTGGTCGATCCGGCGGAGATGATGATCCGGGGCTTTCATCTGTGGGAGCAGACGCGC
>Ga0079218_10000630_pt1 | contig 11020 bp, 10 predicted proteins | sample NCCompost_FD_77181 | JGI IMG/M metagenome (GOLD analysis project Ga0079218, IMG submission 77181) | Agricultural soil microbial communities from Utah to study Nitrogen management - NC Compost | ecosystem: Environmental > Terrestrial > Soil > Agricultural land | place: USA: Utah | collected... | reverse complement strand
GCATTTGCAGTGAAGGCCTTTATGGCCTACGACCCAACGGCCAATGCAAAAGACGTCGAACGCATTTACGATCTCTACGCGAAAAACAAAGCGTTCGAGCGTATCCCCTATGTATTGGCCGACGCCGTGAAGTCCGTGGTCGCACAGGCTGCCGAGGAACAGGCCACTCAGATGAAGGCTATCGATTTCAAAACCGTTGTCGACAACAGCGTTGTCGACAAGCTCGTCAAAGAAGGCTTTTTCGAGAAAACATATGGTGCCGGCGTGAAGTCCGAACAGGAAGCCCGATCGAAACAGGCCATGAGGTAAGCGCGGCGGAATGAACGGGCCGATCAAGCTCCACATCGACCGCGTCTCCAAGCGGTACTGGTTCGAACGCGAAGCGAGGGAGATTCCGGCGCTTGTCGACATCACCCTGAGTGTGTCGGATGGCGAATTCGTTGCTGTCGTCGGACCGAGCGGTTGCGGCAAGACATCGCTGATGAATATCGTCGCGGGACTTCTCAGCTATGACGAGGGCACCGTCTCCATCGACGGCAGGACCGTCACCGGGCCCGGCGTCGATCGTGCCGTTGTCTTCCAGCACTCGAGCCTGCTTCCGTGGCGAACGATTGTCGGCAACATCCGCTACGGTATGGAAATGCAGCGCCGCTTCGATGCCGCCACCATGCAGTCTCGTGTGGAACACTTTGTCAAACTTGTGGGATTGACCGGATTCGAAAACCACTACCCTTCGGAACTGTCCGGCGGGATGCAGCAGCGCGTCAACCTGGCGCGCGCCCTGGCCGCCGACCCCGTCGTCCTGCTGATGGACGAACCGTTTGCCGCGCTCGACGCGCAGACGCGCGAATTCATGCAGGCGGAACTGCTCAAGATCTGGGCTCACGCAAGAAAAACGGTTCTCTTCATCACGCATCAAATCAACGAGGCCGTTTATCTCTCCGATCGTGTCATCGTCCTGAGTGCCAGGCCGGGACGCGTAAAAGGCAGTTTCGCCATACCCTTTGAACGGCCGCGTGGACTTGCGCTCAAACGGGATCCTCGCTTCCTCGAACTGGAGGACAAGATCTGGAGGTTGATCGAAGAGGAAGCGGGAAGTCTGGGCATGATGTCCGCATCTCCCGAGTCTCAGGACGGCAAGACGAGCGACACGGTACCCTACGCCGGCGGTGGCATGGTCGGCGAGTATGTTCCCGGGCCCGCGCCTGAGGAGAAGAAGCCGCAGCGATGATCAAACAGCAGTCCTTTTATGAACGGCATGAGGGGCTGATTCTCGGCGGTACCGCAGTTCTACTGGTTGTGGCGGTCTGGGAGTACGTCTGGATCAAGCAGTGGGTCTCGCCGCTGTTTTTCAGCGGGCCTTCGGCGATTGCCAAACAGTTCTGGTACCTGCTGACAGAAGGAACGCTGTGGGCAGACATCCTTTTCAGCGGCAGAAATTTCATCGTTGGCTTGACGCTGGCGACCCTCGCCGGCGTGATTCTGGGCGTGATCATCGGCTGGTATAGAAGGATCCGTCTGATCTTCGAGCCCTTCCTCAACGCTCTGTACGCGATGCCGCGCATCGCCATGGTACCGATGATCATCATCTGGTTCGGGACGGAGTGGCGATCGAAAGTGTTCGTCGTATTCATCTCGTCATTCTTCCCGATTTTGGTGAATACCGTCGCGGGGATTCGTTCTCTCGATTCTGATCTGCTTCGCGCGGCGCGCGCGTTCTGCGCCTCGGACTGGCAAATCTTTAAGACGGTCGCCATTCCGGGCTCGGTGCCGTTCATTCTGACTGGCATCCGTCAGGGCGTCGCGCTCGGGTTGATCGGTGTCGTCGTCGGAGAGATGTTCGGGGGAAGCCAGGGCGTCGGCTTCCTCGTGGCCTTCGGCGGAAATAATTTTCAAATGGATACAGTTTTTGTGGGCGTTATTCTGATCGCGATTTCAGGCATGCTTCTGACGTTTCTCACCGAAAAGCTCGAGCGCCGCTTCTCGCGCTGGCGCCCGGAGCGATAATTTCGTTTTACAATTCTTTACGTCGCGTTTCTGAGTTCTCTGTCTAACTGGTTCATGGAGGCCGACGATGAACCTTAACGAGATTCCAGACAGACGTCAGTTTCTGAAATGGATTGCCATTGGCGGCGTTGCAGGAACGTTCTACAGCGTGCGCGGCGCGTTTGCTCAGGAGCTCGTGCGCACACCCCCACAAACGGAAGGCCCCTACTATCCAACCCAACTGCCGCTCGACCAGGACAACGACCTCCTGATCATCAACGACAGCATTACACCCGCGGTCGGCGAGATTCTGGAAGTTAGCGGACGTGTGCTCACGCTTGCCGGCAATCCTGTGCGCAACGCGACTGTGGAGATCTGGCAGGCCGACAATACCGGCGCCTACATTCATCCGCGAAGCGCGGGACACGCGAAGCGGGACTTAAACTTCCAGGGCTACGGTCGTTTTGAGACCGCATCTGACGGCGAATACCGGTTCCGGACGATCAAACCTGCGCTGTACTCCGGCCGCACGCGGCACATTCACTTCAAGGTGAGATCTGCCGGACGGCAGGACCTCACGACCCAGAGCTATTTCCAGGGTGAACCGCAGAATGCGAGGGACGGCGTGCTGCGCGGAATCCGAAACGAGCGCGAACGTGCTTCGGTGATTGTGGCGTTTACCCCGATTGCGGGGTCGAAGGTCGCAGCCTCGGCGGGGCGGTTCGATATCGTGCTCGCGGGTTGAACCTACTCGAGGTCCAGGTACATCTGATGTGAATCTGCGAAGTACTGCGCGCCGAGCGTTTCGTAGAACCGGAGCGCTCGCGCGTTATTTTTGTGCACCGACCAGGAAACACGCGATATGCCCTCAGTAAGGGCCGTCGTGCGTACCGCGTCCATCAGCAGTCGTCCAACTCCCTTGCCTCTCGCACCTTCACGCACATACAGGTCCGCGATATAGAGGGTGCGCAGATAATCTCCATCGTAGCTGCGCGAAAACAGGACATATCCCAGTAAGCCGGAGGCATCCTCCGCGACGAGACCACGAAACGCGGGGTCGCTGCCGAAGCCGTCAGCGAGATACTGCTGCGCGCTGAAGCGGTAGTCATTCAAGTCTCCGATACTGCGTAGATACGTTACGAACTCGCGAAACAGCGCCTCGATCCCTGCGGCATCTGATGCGAGACAGTTTCGAATAATCATCCAAGGGTTGTATCGGATTTGCTCCTTGCAGGCAAACCGAGGCCTGAGAGATTAAACCTGAGTCTTCTGTAGGCGCGGTCTATGACCGCGCGTTTTTCCGATATCAGCAGGGGCATGGGGGAAGTACTACTCAATTCCCGAATTTTGAAGCTTCGAATTCGCGATTGAGTTGTGCGTCCCTATTTTGCATGGCACAAACGTTCCAATTCCGGTATTAGCCCAACAGCGCTTCCAGCGTGCCGAAGGCCGACTTCAGCAAAAGCCCTCGAAGCTTCAACCCGGCCGAGGTGTCTCATGATGCGCGCCAGTGTCAGCGCAGCACGGACCAATGTCATCTTGGTCGGCATTGTCGTGAAATCGCCAACGTCGAGTTGCGCTGGCGTTATTCGTTCAAAGACGTGAGGAAACGGCTCGAACCGCGCAAAGAATTGAGGTCCCCGACGTTTGAACAAGTCGATGAGATTGTCGACACTGACATTCGCTTCTGCATCGCTCCGCCCGTAGACCCACCAGTGATCCGATTCACCTGAGTCATGGAGCCGGGCCCGAAAGACGCAGTCGTATTCCTTGAATTTGTTCGGCTCCTTGACGAGACCGCCACCTTCTAAAGGCAAAAACGAGTAATGCGTGGCGAGGTTGATACAACACTTGCCTCCGCCTCGCGAGCCCTGAACGTTAACGACATCGATCCGCTCATCGATTTTTCGCCAGAACGTCTGCCCACTACCCTTAAAGCCTTCGGCCCGGAGCAAAGGTGATAAATCGCGCTTCAACAATTGGTGGAATCGTTCATTTGCATCCATAGGAGATAAAGTGTGTAAGTGAAATAGGGGGGTGCACACTCAATCCCCGAATTCGAAGTTCAGAATTCGGGGATTGATTAGTGAATTCTTCCTCGCCAACCTGGATTCAGTTCAACACGACCCGCTCCAGCTTCGTCCCCACCTGAACCCAGAGCGCATCAGACCCGGAGTTCTTGAATCTGCCGTCCCTCTGGATCTGAGGAACAGAGCTCGTTGCATATGCAATCTGCCCGGACTCAGCAAGATACGCCCTGTGATCGCCTTCCTGTTTGTCATATGGGTAGGGCACGCTCAGCGCCCATTTGCTGTTGTCGAAGACGAAAATACCCTGATCGACAAAACTCACAATGAGTTTCCCCGTTGAGGTTTGCGCAATGGCTTCGCAGCGACCAGGCGTTTCCATAAGCTGAACGCCGGAACGGATTGAGAAAAGTCTGCCGTCCTGCATCCGAACATAGTTCCCCTCACCGACCGTCACTATGTCGCCGAAGTCCGCTTCCGTTGGCAAGTCCTGTCGCGCCCAGTCGTCCTCTCGGCTGTACACTGCGTATTCGAATGGGGGAAGTATCCCGGTTCCCTCCTGAACTATGTAGCGCATGGCAGTACCTGGCGCGACTGCCCGGATTGAGCTAAAACTCGGTGCGGGCGGCGCTGGTTCCTCGGCCCACGAACCGCTCCCCTGTTCAAATCGCCAGAGATGCCCTGCGCCGACCAGCCAGAACGCAGTCGGGGAACCGATTCCGAGGAATCCAGTGAGGAAATCGCCGCGCGTGAAACCTTCAGGAGGTACTGGCACTTCGAATCTGCGCCACGACGATCCATCAAATCGCCAGAGCGAGTTATCATGAACGTGTCGAAGCCACAGTGCATCACCGGCAACATCGGCCCATGGGCCTTCGATGACGTCATCGCCGTCCACCCACTTGTACAGCGCCTCAGGTTTCGCATCACTCACGACCAACAGACCCACGTTCGTGGATGCGTAAAGTCTTCCTTTGAAGAACGCCAAACCGGATATACCGAAGTTGACGTCTCGTGGCAGGGCCACAATCGTGGCGGCGATCTGATCTGGTAATACTGATCGGGGAGCAGCCGGCATTTCCTGCTCTACACAAGACGTCAGCGGCGCCGCAAATAAGGCCAGAATGGCAAGGCGAAGAAGAGCATGTCGCTTTCTCATGGATGGATATCTTAGATTCGTTTCAATAGTGAAGCGTCTGTCTTTACAGCCCGCCCCATTATCGATGAGTTGGCCAGGGGCGTACAGTTATCTCCGGCCCTGTATCACACTTTGCGGTGTCCCGGCTTAGTCATCAAATCGAATCGACGCCATATCAATAGTCGAACAGCCACACTGCGTAGTCGCGCAGCAATTGATAATTCTTCGAACCTTTAATGGTCGTCTTCAACTCCGACAAGCCCAGGACGAATTGTCGGCCGTCGGTTTTCCGACGGACATGAGCCTTTAATTCATCAGGAACCAAACACCATTCCGAAAACGAGTACATACGAATTGCTACGAGATCAAAGACATCACGATAAGAAGGTTGGTTCTGCCGCAGCCGCTGATACTCTCGCTTGCTCCCGGGTCCGAAAACGTAAAACTCCTCCCATCGAAAGTCTTCGACGCCGGTGACTTCGAAGGGCAATGACAGGCTGGAAGTCAGGTGTTGGTGCCAGAGTTTGAAGCCCTTGCGCCGAGCGATATCCGCCTCACCCACGACTGCAATTATCCGTTGTTCTTGTTCTTCCCAATCCTTCATTTAAAACTCATACATTTGCACTGAAGCCGCATTGACGCCCTATTGTCGCTCAACTTAATCTTTGAGCGGATTCAGTCAACTGAATCTATCTCCGGCGTCCCGGACGTCAGCAACCCGGGACCATCGAGCCGGCAACAGCTGGAGGAATGTACAAATGCCAAGTCTGTGGTAAGTCTTCCGAACCCCGAACTCCCGCCTTTCGAATAACCCTGGAAACCCGTCAAGTCCGTTACAGCAGGCGCGAAAACGCGAATCGCTGTTACAAACGATCTCCGTCCGGAGGGACAAAGTTTCTGAGAACGGATGATCCGGGCGGAGTTGGATGGGAATGCGTGCGCGAAGCATTGGTGTGTCAGGCGTGCCATATCGAGCTGGCGAAACCACCATAAAGAAATAGGGGGACAGAATTAACCGGGGGAAATGTTCAAAGTTCAGAGTTCAATGTTCAATTGTCATCGAAGGTACTTATTCTTTTGCTTGAAAAACAATTCAAGAAAATGTCCCCAGTACCTTCGATGACAATTGAACATTGAACTCTGAACTTTGAACATTTCCCCCGGTCAATTCTGTCCCCCAAAGCCGGGGATTCAGTGGTACGTCCCCTATTTCCCCGTCTTCCGGGTTCGAGTAGTCTGCCCCCGAAACTCTACGACCGGTACGACTCGAGCGCCGTCTTCACATACTGAAGCGACTCCGCCGAGACCAGCGGGCAATGAATAGCCTTCGGGGAGCGCACCCGCTTCCGGGCAATGGAGTCGCAAAAGATCAGATCGGCCGCGCGTGCCGCTGCCGGATCGTCGCTTCCAAGATGAATCTCGCGGAGATCGTGCCGGCTCCCAAGCGCAGGCGCCAGGATACCGCGCGCGACTCTAAGGAACAGCTGGCTCGACGAAACCACCGCGACCACGGAGGGCTTCTTCAGCCCCCGGATCGTCTTCAAGTGCTCATCTGCGATTGCGTATCGCAGTGGCACGACCGGGCGTTCCTTGGGAAAGATCCCGTGAACCTGACGAAACGCATGGTGCGCCGTCACCGCGAGCGCTCCGATTGCCAGGCCCGGATTCGCCTGAAGATCTTCCCGCGTGCATCCCTCGACCGCGCACCTCATAGCCCCACGAAGTTCGTCGCGAATCAGATCCCTCAAGCCTTCGTCCTGTTCGACAACAAGTAAATGATCCGGCGGCTCCGAAAGCAGCCGCTCACGGACGCGTTCGCGCAGCTGCTGCAGCGAGTAGCCCTTCTCGCGGGCCGTGGTGATCGTCCGGTTGATCAGATCGTCCAGCGTCATGGACTCCGGACTTACGTCCCTTGTCAGCACGACCAGGCGGCTGCCGCGCCGGCGCTCCAGCCACTTTCTCTGCACGAGATCCTGATAGGCCTCGCTCACCGTGTTGTGATGAACCTTCAGGCGCCGCGCCAACTCCCTCACGCTGGGCAGCAGTTCTCCGTCTCTTAGCCGCTGCGTCGCGATCAGGAACACGATCTGTTCGGTCAGCTGGCGCCGGATCGGAACCTCGTTCGAGCTGTCGATATGAATCTCCATGCGCCGCCATTCTATTCGCGCAGCGGGTGACACTCCAGAAACTGTCATGCACATCGCCGCGCCGTCTTCGCTGAGCCTTTATCGTGACAACCACTATACGGAAGGAGCAGCATATGAGCGCACAAGCAATCGGCATGACCATTGAAAGTCCCGACCATCAGTGGAAGCGTGGATTCTGGAGCATCTGGGCGACACAGTTTCAGGAATCCTTCAGCGACCTCGCTTACCGGTGGCTGGTTATTTCATTTGTAACCCACATGGCGATCGACGCCGAGTCGACGCGTGAGTACCTGAAGGCCCTCGCAGGTATTCTCTTCGCCGCGCCCTTCGTTCTGTTTTCGCCAACCGGCGGCTATCTTGCCGACCGCTTCAGCAAGCGTTCAGTCATCCTGGGCACCAAGTTTGCCGAAGTGCTGGTGATGACCGTTGCGCTCGCCGGACTGGCACTCGGCAGCCTGCCGGTAATGCTGCTGGCGCTGTTCCTGCGCGGTATTCAAAGTTCCTGCTACAGCCCTTCCAAGTTCGGCATGCTTCCGGAGGTGCTGCCGCAAAGGCTTCTGTCCTGGGGCAACGGCGTCGTTGAACTCGGCTCGTTTGTCGCAATCATTACCGGCACTGTCGCGGGCACGACGCTGTACTCAAGGTTTTCCGGACAGCTTGGTTATGCCGGCCTCGTTCTATTTGCAGTGACTCTGGCGGGCCTTGCGATTTCTTTCACCCTGCCCCGAGTCGCGGCTGCGGGCGGAACGCAAACTCTGCGCATTAATCCGTTTGGCCGGCTTGTCGAGGAGTGGAGGTCCATGCGGCGGGATCGCACGCTGTTCCTGGCCGTCCTCGGCATCACCTACTTTTTCATGCTGGCGACGCTGCTTCAGCTTGCTGTGAATGACTACGGCCTGAACGTCCTGAATGTCGGCAGCGACCGAACGGGATACCTGTTGGCTGCGATTGGAATCGGTATCGGAGTCGGAAGCCTCGCGGCCGGCTACCTGTCCGGTGGAAAGATTGAGTACGGGCTTGTGCCGCTCGGCGCCGCCGGAATGACGGTCTTTTCCTTGCTGTTTTACGGTGGCCCGGACTTTGCAACATCCGCTTTCCTGGTAGCGACTCTGGGATTTGCAGGCGGATTTTTCGCCGTGCCCGTGATGGCCATCATCCAGCATCGGCCGGACCCTGCCAGAAAAGGCGGGGTCATTGCCGCATCAAACCAGCTTTCCTTCATCGGAGTCGGGCTGGCGAGTGTTATCTACGCCGTACTGACAGGCCTTCTGCATGTCTCTGTTGCTGCCGTATTTCTCTTTGGCGGCCTGATGACGCTCATCGCAACAATCTACGCCATCAGACTCATGCCGGACGCGCTGCTTCGCCTTGTTGTCTGGCTGCTCGTTCATTCCGTCTATCGGATGCGCGTCCAGGGACGCGAAAACGTTCCTGAGAAGGGCGGCGCCCTGCTCGTATGCAATCACCTGTCTCTAGTCGACGCTTTGCTCCTGGGTTGCTCCACGCAGCGGCACATTCGCTTTTTGATGTTCAAGGGACTCTATGACCGGAGGATCATCGGCTTGTTTGCACGGGCGGCCCGCGCGATACCGATCTCCTCAGAGCTGCGCCCGCGGGAAATGATCCGCTCGCTGCGCACAGCCAGCGAAGCGCTCCGGAACGGCGAAATCGTCTGCATCTTTGCCGAAGGGCAGATGACGCGCATCGGCCAGCTGCTGCCGTTCCGCCGCGGGTTCGAGCGCATCATGAAGAACGTCGATGCACCGATCATCCCGGTACATCTGGACGGTGTGTGGGGCAGCATCTTCAGCTTCGAACGCGGGCGCTTCGTGTGGAAGGTTCCCCGGCGCGCGCTTCATCCCATAACTGTCAGCTTCGGGTCTCCGCTGCCATCGACTGCAAACGCCGTTGAAGTGCGCCAGGCGGTTCAGGAGTTGCAGACAGAAGCGTACAAGGAGCATGGAAAGCGGCTCAAACCGTTGCCGTATGCGTTCATCCGGAATGCCCGACGCCATCCCTTCCGCGTGGCCATGGCCGATGCGAACAAAAGCCTTCGTCTGGGTTCCGCGTTGACACGCACGGTGCTGCTTGCGCGAAAGCTTGAGCCGCACTGGGAAGGCCAGGACATGGTCGGAATTCTCCTTCCGCCTTCGCTTGCGGGCGCAGTCGTGAATTTCGCTGCGCTGATTTGCGGGAAAGTCCCGGTCAACCTGAACTACACGTTATCGAACGAAGGGATCGCATCGTGCGCCAGGCAGTGCTCGATCCAGACCGTCATCACATCCAGGGCGTTTCTTGAGCGCATGAAGTTGGATGTGCCGAGTAAAGCGATTCTCCTTGAAGACGTCGTCGCAAAGCTGACGACCGGTGAAAAGTTGCGTGCGTTTCTCTCTACGTGGCTGTTGCCCGCATCGATGCTGGTCCGGCGGAAGGTCCAGTCGCAGGATCTCGCAACAGTGATCTTCTCCAGCGGAAGTACCGGCGACCCCAAGGGCGTCATGCTCACGCACGACAATGTCGTCTCGAATATCGCTCAGCTGGAGCAGTGCATCGGGTTTGACGGCAAGGACCGCCTCCTCGGCATCCTGCCTTTCTTTCATTCCTTCGGATTCACGGGAACGCTGATGCTGCCGCTCACGCGTGGGGTGGGTGTGGTTTTTCATCCCAATCCTTTCGATGCACGAACGGTCGGATCGCTCGTCATGCAGCACGGCGTGACGTTCCTGCTCGCGACGCCCACGTTCCTGCAGTCGTACATCCGGAGATGCGATCCGGGGCAGTTCGGCAGCCTCAAGCTGGTGCTCGTCGGGGCGGAAAAACTGCAGGAGAGGACAGCGCAGGCGTTCGAAGACAAATTTGGGGTTCGCCCGCTCGAAGCGTATGGATGCACAGAGTGCTCGCCCGCCGTAACGGTCAACACGCGCGACTTCCGGGCGCGGGGGTTCCGCCAGGTCGGCGGAAAGCGCGGAAAGATCGGTCACGCGCTCCCCGGAGTCAGCATTCGAATCGTCGATCCGGAAAGCATGGAGCCGCTGCCCGTCGGCACCGCCGGACTCATGCTCGTGAGCGGGCCGAACGTCATGAAGGGATACCTGGGGCGTCCCGCAGAAACCGCGAAAGCGATCCGCGACGGCTGGTACGTGACCGGAGACATCGCCACGATCGACGAAGACGGTTTTGTCGAAATCACCGACCGCCTCAGCCGCTTCAGCAAAATCGGCGGGGAAATGGTTCCGCACATCCGCGTCGAAGAAAAACTGCAGGAACTGGCGAATGCGACCGAGCAGGTGTTTGTCGTGACCGGCGGGCCGGACGAGAAGAAGGGCGAGCGGTTGCTGGTGCTGCATACCCTGGAGGGTGAGCGCTTGAAGGACTGCCTTGAGCGGCTGGATCAGACGGGGCTGCCGAACCTCTGGGTGCCGCGGCCGGCCGCGTTCTTCCGGGTGGAAGCGATTCCGTACCTTGGGACGGGTAAGCTGGATTTGAGAAAGGTACGGGAGATGGCGCTGGCACTGGCGAAGGGGTAGAAGGGTGCCCTCTTCGATGTCAGATGTGAGATGTCCCATGTGCAATGTCACGTGACATCGCACATGGGACATCTCACATCTGACATTGAAGAGTAAGGTCGCCGCGGCCTCTTGCAATTGACCGCCGCACCCCCGTACCATCCATAACAGGGTGCCAAACAGTCTGAAAACCCTGATCGTCGACAACTACGATTC
>Ga0079218_10000629_pt1 | contig 11029 bp, 4 predicted proteins | sample NCCompost_FD_77181 | JGI IMG/M metagenome (GOLD analysis project Ga0079218, IMG submission 77181) | Agricultural soil microbial communities from Utah to study Nitrogen management - NC Compost | ecosystem: Environmental > Terrestrial > Soil > Agricultural land | place: USA: Utah | collected... | reverse complement strand
GTGTTTCCCCACAGACCGCATGCCCGCCGTACGGTCGCGCGTTCTCCTTTTGCTCCTTTTCACTGCCATCTCCGCGGGCGCGTGTCGTGAAGAGGGCGACGTCGAGATCTCCAGTCTCAAATTCGAGGGTGTCGAGCGTGTCGACAAGAGCGCGCTCGCCAATGCACTGCAGACCCGGCGCGGTTCCCGGCTGCCGTGGGGGCGGAAACGTTCTTTCGACCGCCGCGCATTCGAAGCGGACCTGAAACGCATCGAGGCCTTCTATCGCGATCGCGGCTTTCCCGACGCGCGCGTCACCTCCTTCGACGTGACGCTCAATGATGCCCAGGACAAGGTCGACGTCACCGTGATGATCGACGAGGGCGAACCGGTTGTGGTCTCTGAGATCACGCTCACCGGTTTCGACGTCCTGACCGAGGGCGACTGGCAATCGCTCGAACAGGGGCTGCCGCTTCGCGTCGGAGAACCATTCGATCGCCAGCTGGCGATCGCGTCGCGCGAGCGCGCCCTCAACGAGCTGCGCGATCACGGCTATCCCTATGCCACCGTCACGGTCATCGATCAGGAAAGCGGGCCCCGGCGCCGCCTCGTCGCCATCGAAGCCACGCCGGGTGTGCTGGCACGTTTTGGCGACATCGAGATCAACGGCCAGGTCAGCGTCAGCGAGCACGTGATCCGGCGGCAGCTGACATTCGCCCCGGGCGACCTCTTCACCCGCCGCGAGATGCGCGAGAGCCAGCGGAAGCTGTACGGCCTCGAACTGTTCGAGTTCGTCAACGTCGAGTCACGCGAGGACACGGCCACACAGTTGCCGGATGTGCCGGTGCGCGTGACGGTGGCCGAGGGCAAGCATCACAAGGTGAACATGGGCGTCGGGTATGGCACCGAGGAGCACGCCCGGGCGCGCCTGCGGTGGGACCACCTGAACTTCTTCGGCGGTGCGCGTCACCTCGGGGCCGAAGGGAAGTGGTCATCGCTCGACCGCGGCGTTCGCGTCGACTATCTCGAGCCCTTCTTCCTCAGGCCGCACTTTTCGGTCAACTTCGAGGGCCAGACCTGGCAGGCGGCCGAACCGGTGTATTCGCTGAACACCGTCGGCGGCCGGGCCACCCTGCGCCACCAGGCCAACTCGCAGAACATGTGGGCGGTCTCGCTGATCAACGAGTTCCAGCGCAGCACGGTCACGCGGGAAGGGCTCAGCGATCTGGCCCTGCGCGACGAGCTGATCGCGCTCGGCCTCGATCCACGGGACGGCACTTCCACCGGCACCCTCGGCGCGATTGCCTTCGACATCAGCCGGAACACCACGACCAGCCTGCTCGATGCGCGCAGCGGCTACGTGCTGAGCGCGAACCTGGAGCAGGCCGGGAAGTGGCTCGCCGGCACCTGGGACTATCGCTCGATCACGGCCGAAGGGCGCCACTATTTCTCGGCCGGCCGGCGCCTGGTGGTCGCCAATCGGCTCCGGGTCGGGGCGATCGACGCCATCGGCGACTTCGAGACTAACGTCCCGTTCTACAAGCGCTACTTCCTGGGTGGCGCGTCGAGCATCCGCGGCTGGGGCCGGTTTGAGGTCGGCCCGACCAGCGGTTTCGGCCTGCCTCTCGGCGGCCACACCATGCTCGAAGGGTCGTCCGAGGTGCGGATACCGTTGACCGAGAAAATCGGGGCGGTGGCCTTCGCCGACTTCGGCAACGTCTGGGCGGAGTCCTGGGACTTCAATCCCGGCGATCTGCGCTATGCCGTCGGCCCCGGGCTGCGCTACCTCACGCCGATCGGGCCGGCCCGCGTCGACTTCGGCTACCAGCTGACGCCGATTGAGAACCTGCGCGTGAACGGCGAACCCGAACGCCGTCACTGGCGCGTCCACTTTTCTATCGGCCAGGCGTTCTAGCGCAATGTCCATCGCCCGGCGGTCCCTGCAGGTTGTCGCGCTCGTATGCACCCTGATCGTCGGCGCTGCCTCGATGGCCGTCATCGTGACCCAGACCACCTGGTTCAAGGAATGGCTCCGCGGGTTCATCGTCAAGCAGGCTGAAGACTACGTGAATGGACGGCTGTCGATCGGCCGGCTCGACGGCAACCTTTTCTTCGGCGTTGACCTGGAAGACGTCGACGTCACGATGAACGGCGAAACGGTCGTCGACATCAGGGATGTCGGCCTCGACTACAGCGTGCTCAGTTTCCTGAGCGGCGGCGTGGTGCTCGACGATATTCGTTTGACCCAGCCGATCCTCCGCCTCGAAAGGGACGCTGATGGCTGGAACCTGGCGCGCCTGATCAAGGCACGCACACCTGACCCCGATCAGCCGAAGTCGCGACGCCCGATCGAAATTGGCGAGATCGGCATCAGCGACGGCACGCTGTACATCGAGGATCGGGCGGTTGGGACGTCGGGGATCGATGTACCCGCCCGAATCGACCGTCTCGATGCGTCACTGGGCGTCGCCAGCGACGAGGACGAGCTGACCGTCGAAATCGGCCATGTGTCGCTTCGCGCGACCGGCCCCTCCATTGGGATCAACGCTTTGTCAGGCGTGATCCGCCGGCGCGAGGACGCGATCATCCTGGAGAACATCGCCCTGCGGACCGAGGAGACGTCGCTCCGCCTCGACGGCACAATCGGCAATATCGAGAACGGCGCGCGCTCCATTGACATCAAGGCATCCTCCGACAAGTTCGACGTCGCGGAGATTGCGAAGGTGTTTCCGTCGCTGCGGGGCTACCCACTTCAGCCGGCGTTCGAGATCAGCGCGAGCGGACCGCTCGATCGCCTGGCGGTCGATCTGAATGCCCGTGAGAAGCATGTGGGTCAGGTGGCCGGCGACCTGATAGTGGACGCGGCCGGTCCCGAGCGGCGAGTCGCGGGGACGGTGTCGATGGCCCACTTCAACGTCGCGCCGATCGTCCGTCGGGCTGACGTCAAGAGCGACATCTCGGGTCAGGCACGGATCGACCTGGCGTTGCCTGCCGCTGGCCGGCCCGTCCGTGGCACTTATACGGTCAAAGCAGAACGGGCACAGATTTTCGGCTACGACGCACGAAACGTCGCCGCGTCTGGCCGTATCGACGGGCGCGTCATCCACGTCAAGGGCAGCGGCGATGCGTACGGCGGCCGCGCCACGGCTGAAGGCGTGGTGGTGGCCGGCCGCCCGGTCAGTCTCGATCTGGAGGGACGCGCGTCAGGGGTCGACCTGCGCAAGCTCCCGCCGATGGTCAAGGCGCCCGTCGTTCCAAGCGATCTGCAATTTGCCTATACGCTGACGGGACGGAACGGCGTGTATTCGGGCGACGTGAAGATGGACGCGTCGACCATGGCGGGCGCGTCGATTGCGCCGGGGACGACCGGCCAATTCTCGTTCGGCGGCGGCATGGCGCCGACCTACGCAGCCCAGGGCCAGGTGTCGAACCTCGACGTGGAGCAGATCGGCCGCGGGTTTGCCGTGCGGGCGCTGTCGACCGAGCGCTATCGCAGCCGGATCAACGCGACCTACTCGATCACCGGCAGTGGCGGCGGCCGGTATCCGCTGACGATCGATGCTACCGGGACGGCGGTGGATTCGGAGATGTTCGGTGCCAGCTTCCCGCGTATGGACTTCACCACCAACATCGCCGGCGGGGATCTCCATGTGAAGGCGCTGGGGCAGTTCGCCGGACTCGATCCCTCGGTGATTACCGGCAACGAGAGGCTCGCCGGGCGACTCACCGGTGCTGTCGACGTCGACACGACGATCCGCGGGTATCTCACGGGCGTGACGGTCGATTCCTTCGACGCAACCGGCCGGATCAATCTCGCCAACTCGACCTTCGCGGATCTGGCGATCGATACCGCGGTGATCGACGGCACGTACGCCAATCGCGAAGGCCACCTGACGCAGGTCGCCATCGCCGGGCCGGATATCAAGGTCGCGGCGCAGGGTGACATCGCGCTCAACGAGACCGGCGCTTCCAACCTGACCGCGCACGTCGAGAGTCCCGCTCTCGAGCGGCTCGCGGATGTTATCGGTCACCCCTTGAAAGGCGCCGCCGTCGTCGATGCCACGGTCACCGGCAACGGAGCCGCGCTCAAGGCGGTGGGCACGCTCCAGGGCAGCAATATCGGCTACGGCGACAACGAGGCGCTGACCTTGAAAAGCACCTTCGATGTCGCCGTGCCGGACCTGATGCCGGCGCAGGCCACGGTACGCGCCAAGAGCAGCGCCACGTTCCTCGAAGTCGCGGGCCAGCGGGTGCGGGAGTTGACGGCCGATACCACTTACGCGCAGTCGAAGCTCCAGTTCAACGCCGTCGCCCAGGAAGGCATGCGCCAGCTGGCGGCAGAAGGCAACGCCGTCTTTCATCCGGATCACCAGGAGATTCACCTCGCCAACGTCGCGCTGCGTGCCGAGCAAATCGAGTGGCGCACGGCCCCAGGCACCGAGACGGCGATTCACTATGGCGGCAAACGGATCGGCATCGAGCGCCTGGAGCTTGTCAGCGGCGATCAGCGCATCGAAGCGAGCGGCGCGATCGGCTCGCCCGGCGAAGTGCTGCACGTGCGCACGAGCAACGTCGATGTCGCCCAGCTCGATCGTCTGCTGCTGGGGGATGAGCGCCTTGCAGGGCGCCTGAATGCCGATGCGACGATCTCGGGGCCGACCGCCGAGCCGCGCGTGGAAGGCGAGTTCACGCTGTCGCAGGGCGCTTTCCGGCAGTTCATGTTCGAGTCGCTTGCCGGCAAGGTCGATTACGCCGGCATGGGCATGAACGTCGACGTGCGGCTGCAGCAGAATCCCCAGTCGTGGCTGACGGCCATGGGCTACGCGCCGCTGTCGCTCTTCCGCCGTAACCCGGCCACGACCGGCGGACACGAATTGCCAGGGCCTGGCGAAGCGATCGACTTGCAGATCCAGAGCAGCCAGGTTGACCTCGGCGTCATCCAGGGGTTCACCTCCTACGTCACCAACGTCACCGGTGCGCTGCAGGCCAACGTCAAGGTGACCGGAACAGGCACCGACCCGCATTTCGATGGCGTGATCGATATCCGCGGCGGCACCTTCGAGATTCCAGAACTCGGTACCGCCTATACCGGTCTCGATACTCGGGTCGTTCTCGAGGACGAGGCGGTCAACATCAGCGAGATGCGCATCGTCGACGAACACAACAAGGTCATGACCGTGGGTGGGACGATCGCCGTGCACGAGCGGACGGTCGGGGCGGTCGACATCAAGATGCAGTCGGAAGACTTCGAAGTCATCGACAACCCGCTCGCCGATTTGAAGCTCGACACCGACGTCCGCGTGACCGGCTCGCTGCGGACGCCCAGGGTCGAGGGATTCGTCGAAGTTGAAACCGGGTCGGTCGACGTCGCCCGCCTGATCGAGGAATTCGGCGCCGATCCCTATTCCACCGAGTCGATCCAACTGGATGCGGTTGATCCCGCGGCGGCCGCGCCGGCTCCTCCGACGACACTGCGGGCGACCATCCTCGACGCGCTCGATTTGAATCTCGGCGTGGCCGTGCCCAGCAGCCTCGTGTTGCGGGGTAACGATCTCCGCTCGACCGCCAGCAGCGCGCCGATCGACTTCGGCGACATCAACGTCACGGTGGGCGGGGCGGTTCAGCTGCGAAAAGCGCCGGGCGACCAGTTCCGGTTGAACGGGGAAGTCAACACCGTCCGTGGCAGCTATACATTCCAGGGCCGCCGGTTCGACATCATGCGCGACGGCCGGATCCGCTTCGCCAACGAGGCGACCGGAGAAATCGACCCGCAGGTCGATCTCCGCGCCAGGCGTGTCATCTCGGGGGTCGAGACCTTCGTGCGCGTGCAGGGGTCGATGCGCCAGCCCGAGATGACGTTCAGCAGCAGTCCGCCGCTCGATCAGGCCGACATCCTGTCGCTGATCGTCTTCAACGTGCCGATCAACGAGCTGGGCGAGGGTCAGCAGGTGTCACTGGTTGAACGCGCAGGCGCGCTTGCCGGCGGCTACCTCGTATCCGGCCTGACTCGATCGATCGCCGACGCGCTCGAGCTCGACGAATTCGAAATTCAGGCTCAGGGTGAACAGGGCGCCGGGCCGACGCTCAGCATTGGCGAGCAGGTGGGCGAACGCATCTTCTTTCGCGTCCGCCAGGGATTCGGCGCCCAGCAGGCGACCGAGTTCATCCTCGAATACCAGATTGCCGAATATCTTCGCCTGCAGGGCGCGGTCGCCGACATCGCAGCCGGGACCGAGCGGGCCACGTTCCGCCGGATTGAACGGGCCGGCCTGGATCTGATTTTCTTTTTCAGCTACTGACCCGCCGCTTTACGCCCGCTCGACCTGGACGCGGGCGTCGTTGAAACACGCCCCGCCGCCAAGATCCGTGAGCGCGTCCGACACCAGCGCATTGGTCGTGTAGCCGTTGGCCGTATGCCGGCGCCAGAGTCCCTTGGGCAACGAAATAGTCCCCGGCCGGATCCAGGCGCCAAGCGTCACGGTGGAACGAATCTCGCCGAGCGCGTTGAAGATGCGGACGGCGGCGCCCTCTACGAGCCCGCGCGCAGCGGCATCCCCGGGGTTCATCAGCAGGTGCACGTCGGGGCGAGGCAGTTCGGCGAGCGTCGAGCTGACTGTTCGTTCACTGGCTGGCGAGATCAGCGCCAGCGGATACTCCGCGGTCGCCGGGTCAGGCTGGTAACTGTAAAGACCGGCGGGCGTCTCGGCATCGAGGTGCTCCGGAAAAAGATTAGCCTTGCGGTCTGGCGTCAGCGGCCACACGTCCTGGAACTGGACCGGCCGCCCGGCAAACGGCGGCGCCGCCGAACCGCGGTCGCGCAAGTCTGATCCGATCGACTCGGGCAGCTTCGACAATACGTCGAGCATCTCTTCCAGCTCGCCGCTCGGGTCGCCCTCGGAGCGCAGTCCGAGCCTCTCCATCAATTCGCCAAAGACGTCCGCATTCGAGCGGGCCTCGCCCTGCGCTTCGACAACCGGTTTCCCCAGCTGCAGGCTGATGGCGCCGTAGCCGCGCGCGATGTCGTAGCCTTCGAGGAACGTCGTCGCCGGCAGCACCACGTCCGCGTAGCGGGCCGTATCGGTCATCACTTGTTCGAACACCACCGTAAACAGGTTCTCACGCTCGAGTCCCTTGAGGATCTTCTGCTGGTGCGGCGACGTCACCGCCGCGTTGTTGTTGTAGACGAACAACACCTTGACCGGAGGGTTCGTCTCGTCGGCCAGCGCCTGCCCAAGACGGTTCATGTTGATGACGCGCGTGGCCGGCTCGTCGGCGCCGATCCAGGGCCTGGTCAACCCCCATGTCGCCGAGTTGCTCATCATGTAGCCGCCGCCGCGCACGCCGAACTTTCCCGCCACCGCGGGCAGCGCGAGGATCGCCATCGAGGCGCTGCCGCCATTACGGTTGCGCTCCTGCCCCCAGCCGCAACGGATCAACGCCGGGCTCGCCGAGGCGTACGCTTCCGACGCCGCGCGCAGGCGATCGGCGTCGATGCCGGCCTCCGCCGCCGCGCGCTCGAACGTCCAGGGGTGGGCGCGTTCGCGCAGCCGTTCCGCGCCCCGGGTGTGGGCGTCGAGAAATGCAGTATCCGCGTGCCCTTCCTCGAACAGATAGCGATGGATCGCCAGCGCCACTGGCAGGTCGGTGCCTGGCCGCACGGCGAGGTGGATGTCGGCGTGTCTGGCCAACGGCGTCGTCCGCGGATCGATGACGACGAGCACCGCGCCGCGCCGCTGGGCTTCGCGGATGTACGGCACGAGATGAATGCCGGAGGCCGACGGATTGGCGCCCCACAGCACGATCGCTTTCGCGTCGGGCACGTCCTGATAGGCCACCGAGGCCATCTTTCCGTAGAGGCCCAGGTTGGCGGCTCCGGTTGGCGCGGCGCAGACGGTTCGCGCCAGTCGGGAGGCGCCCAGCCGCCGGAACAGCGTGGCGTCGCTCGTGTCCTGCGTCAGCAACCCGTTCGAGCCGCCGTACGAGTAGGGCAGGATCGATTCACCGCCCCACTGGGCTCGAGCGGCCAGCATCCGTTCGGCGATGGTTCCGAGCGCCTCTTCCCATGTCACCCGCTTGAAGCTGGCGAAACCCTTCCCGCCGGTCCGCACCGCCGGGTAGAGCAGCCGATCGGCGCCGTACAGCCGCTCCGGGAAGCGCCGGACTTTCGCGCAGATGTAACCGTCGGTGATCGGATTGACGTGCGAACCGTCGATCGCGGTGACCCGGCCATCCTGCACGGTGACTTCGAGGCTGCACGAATCAGGGCAGTCGAGCGGGCACACCGTCGCGACGTTGTGCTCGGCGGCGAACGTGGAAGTTGCGGATTTCATCGGTTCCCGTCAGTCTAACGCACGTGGAACCATCGGTCGTCATCATCGGCGGTGGATTTGGCGGCCTGGCCGCGGCGAAAGTCCTGCGCCACCAGCCGGTACGCGTCACGCTGCTTGACCGGCACAACTACCATCTTTTTCAACCGCTGCTGTACCAGGTCGCCACCGCCACGCTCTCACCGGGCGATATCGCCTCGCCCATCCGCTGGATCTTCCGCCGCGCGGCGAACGTCCGCGTTCTGCTGGCCGAAGCCGAGGCGATCGACACGCGCGCGCGGCAGGTCAGGCTGAGCGACGGCGCCTCGGTCGGCTATGACTTCCTCATCGTCGCCACCGGGTCGAGCCACAGCTATTTCGGCAACGACGATTGGTCGCGCAACGCACCGGGGCTCAAGACGCTGGAAGACGCCATACACATCCGGCGGCGCATCCTGCTTGCCTTCGAACGCGCCGAGCAGGAAACCGATCCGGCCAGAAGGGAGGAACTGCTCACCTTCGTGTTGATTGGCGGCGGCCCCACCGGCGTCGAACTGGCCGGGACGCTTGCCGAGATCGCGCGCCAGACGCTGCGCGACGAATTCCGTTCGATCGACACCGGCGAGGCGCGCATCATCCTGGTCGAAGCGGGCGAGACGATTCTGCCGGCGTTTCCACCGAAGCTTCGCGATGCGGCCCGCGCCTCGCTGACTCGTCTCGGTATCGAGGTACTCGAGCGAACGCGAGTGACGGACGTCGACGCCCACGGCGTGATGCTCGGTGCTCGTCGGCTGCCGGCCGGGACCGTGTTGTGGGCCGCAGGCGTCATTGCGTCGCCGCTGGTGCAATCGCTCGACGTGGCCATGGACCGCGCGGGCCGGGCGGTCGTCGAACCCGATCTTTCAATCCCCGGTCACCCCGAGGTGTTCGTCGTGGGTGACGCCGCCGCATTCCTGCACCAGGGCGGCAAACCGCTTCCCGGCGTTGCCCAGGTCGCGATCCAGCAGGCGGCGCACGCCGCCCGGGTGATCGCCAGGCGCCTGCGCGGTCTTCCCTCGGCGCCGTTCGTATTCCGCGACAAGGGCAGCATGGCGATCGTCGGCCGCCGGTCGGGGTTGACGGACCTGGGATGGATCGCCTTCTCAGGAACACTTGGCTGGCTGGCCTGGTTGTTTCTTCACATCTTCATGCTCATCGGTTTCCGCAACCGCCTCGTTGTGCTGCTGCAGTGGGCGGTCGCCTATTTCACATACCAGCGAAGCGTCCGCCTGATCACGAACCAGCCGGCATCTTAGGTCCTGCTTTTGCTACCTGATCGCAGATGGCGGGTACCGATCCCTTCAGGTCTGCGCACTCGGCGGGGCTGCGCTACGTCTCCGATGAACGCCAAGGCATCCGCCGCGAAACGGGTTCCCTTGGCTTTCGTTACGTGGGGCCGGACGGCAAGGTCATCCGCAAGGCACCAACGCTGAAGCGCATACGCGCACTGGTGATCCCGCCGGCATGGAAAGACGTCTGGATCTGCACGGACCCGAGGGGACATCTGCAGGCCACCGGCCGGGATGCGCGCGGACGCAAGCAGTACCGTTATCACCCGCGGTGGCGCGAGACGCGTGACGAAACCAAGTTCGATCGGATGCAGGCCTTTGCCGCGGCGCTGCCCGCGATCCGCGCCCGAGTCACGACTGACCTGTCGAAACCCGGGCTCTGCCGCGAGAAGGTCCTGGCGAGCGTGGTGCAGCTGCTTGAACGTACCCTTATCCGCGTCGGCAACGACGAGTACGCCCGCACCAACCGGTCGTTTGGTCTGACCACCCTGCGCGATACCCACGTTGATATCAAAGGGGCGGCGATCCGCTTCCAGTTCCGCGGCAAGAGTGGAAAACGGCACGAAGTCGGCCTCGAAGATCGAAGGCTCGCGCGCATCGTCCGGCAATGCCGCGACCTGCCCGGCCAGGAGCTTTTCCAATATGTCGACGACACCGGCCGCCGCCGGGATGTTTCATCGACCGACGTCAACGCCTATCTGAAAGACATCAGCGGCGCCGATTTCACCGCCAAGGATTTCAGGACCTGGTCGGCGACCGTGCTTGCCTGTACGTCGCTGAGTGAATTCGAGCCCGCCGCCTCCCGCGCCGCCGCAAAGAGAAACGTCGTCACCGCGATCGAGGCGGTAGCGGGTGTGCTCGGCAACACGCGCAGCGTATGCCGCAAGTCGTACATTCACCCTGCGATTCTCGTGGCCTATGAGTCCGGAATGATGGCAAGTACCGGCCTCAAACGGTCGAAGCGGAGGCGGCAGGCCGGTCTCCGTTCCGATGAAGTCAAAACGCTCGCGTTGCTGCGGCGATGTGAGCGGCAACCGGCCGCCGAAAAAGCCGCCTGATACCGGTCATCAAGATTCGTCACGGGATTACAGAACCGGGCGGCCAGTTCGGGAAACCGCACTGACAACAGGCCAGATCTGGGGACTTTTCGCCGGGCACTGTCTTTGCGCCCGCCGGGGCCTGCCGCGCCGAAGCCCCTGGCGGAGGCGGGAAGTCAATTCAAGGAGGACGTATGCCCGTGTCAGAACCTGGCTCGACGACGCCGCGATGGAGGACGGGAAAGCCGCTGATGACGCGGCGAGGCCGAGTGGTCGTCCTCGGCGCATCATGCCTCGTGTCGGCCACCCTCGCGCTGGTGCAGTTTCGGCCCGCGCCGCCGCGGCAAAGCCCCGTTTCGGATGTTCAGCCTCAGCTCAC
>Ga0079218_10000628_pt1 | contig 11029 bp, 13 predicted proteins | sample NCCompost_FD_77181 | JGI IMG/M metagenome (GOLD analysis project Ga0079218, IMG submission 77181) | Agricultural soil microbial communities from Utah to study Nitrogen management - NC Compost | ecosystem: Environmental > Terrestrial > Soil > Agricultural land | place: USA: Utah | collected... | reverse complement strand
GTCTTCGAAATCCCCAGGGCCTCGCCTGGCAGCCGATGACGAATCGCCTGTGGACTGTCGTCAACGAACGGGACCAGCTCGGCGATGACGTGGTGCCGGACTTCTTCACTTCCGTGCGCGATGGCGGCTTCTATGGCTGGCCCTATTCCTACATTGGCCAGCACTACGATCCGCGTTATGTCGGAGCGCAACCCGAGCTCGTGAAGAAAGCGATTGTCCCCGACGTTCTAATCACCGCGCACTCGGCTCCAGTCGGCATGGCGTTCTACACGGGCGACCAGTTTCCGCCGCGATATCGGAACGGCGCGTTCATCGCACTTCACGGATCGTGGGGACGGTCGACCGCCAGCGGTTACAAAGTGATCTTCGTTCCGTTTACCAACGGCGTGCCCGGCGCGATCGAAGACTTCATGACAGGCTTCGTCCTCAGCGAAGGCGGAAGAAATCCCGACGGAACGATGGCGCCGATCATCCAATGGGGCCGGCCCACAGGGGTGGTGGTCAGTCGCGATGGCTCGCTGTTGATCAGCGACGACCAGGGCGGCCGAATCTGGCAAATCCGCTACCGCGCCAACTAGGGCGCAGGGCACTCCCCTCCTCGGACGAGGAGGGGTGGCCGCGACATCAAGAAGAAACCGCGAAGCCTCCTCAGCAGGAGCGGACGGGGTGGTTGTTCAAGAAATCGAATTCAATTCTTGAACAACCGCCCCGTCTGCGCCAGCTAAGGAGGCTTCGCGATATTTATTGGTTGGCTGCGCGTCCTGAACGCGGTAATTGAGTAGCCCGTCCCCTCCCGCAGTAACATAGCTCGCGTGTTGTCCTATCTTCTTCTCGTCGCCGCCGCCTTTGGGGCGGGCGTGATGAATGCCATCGCCGGCGGCGGTTCACTGCTGACGTTTCCGGCACTTGTTTTCACGGGCGTCCCGGCCGTCATAGCCAATGCATCCAGCACAGTCGCTCTGTTCCCCGGAGCATTCGCGAGCGCCTGGGGCTACCGAAAGGACTTCACGAGTTTCGAAGGCGTATCGTTCCGATCCATCGTCATTGTGAGCTTCGTCGGTGGAGGTGTCGGCGCGCTGCTTCTTCTTTACACGCCGGAAAAGACGTTCGACGTCATCGTGCCGTGGCTACTTCTGGCCGCGACCCTGGTTTTCATTTTCGGTCCGAGGATTGCGCAGGGCAGGCATCATCTTTTGCAGGTTCGTCCGCTTCCATTCTTCGTCATTCACTTCCTGCTTGGCATCTACACGGGCTACTTCGGCGGCGCTCTGGGACTGATTACGCTGGCGGTCTGGAGTCTGTTTGGTCTGACGGACGTCAAGGCGATGAACCCCAACAAGATTCTTCTTGGCGGGCTGACGAACACCGCAGCCGTCATCTGCTTCGTCATCGCAGGAAAGGTCTGGTGGACGCAATCGCTGATCATGCTTGCGGGAGCCGTCGTGGGAGGATATGTCGGCGCACGCTTCGGACGGCAACTTGATGCGCGCGTGGTCCGCTATGTCGTCATTGCCATCAGCATTACGGCGACGATTGTGTTCTTTCTTCGCAGCAGCTAGCGTGGGATACTGATGCACCCGGAGGAGCCATTCTCGTGCAGGTAGCGCTTTTTTCAGCAATATTCGTGATCGTTGCAGGTCTTGTTGGTTTTGCTTTCAGGCCCACGGAAGAGCAGACGCGCCCGCTGGCGCCCGAGCCCGGAGCGGCTGGAGACGACCACGGCCACGGGCATGGCCACGACCACGGACATCATCACTAGAATTCCGCCACGGCTCGGTTCCATCGCCGTGCTGAGCAGGAGTTTGGACCATGAACAGCCTCTCGCTCTCATTGTTGCTCGCGATATTTCTCGCGGCGCAGGCAGGGCCGACCGAACGGCAGCGCGTTGATAACGCCGCCGCGGATCGCGGCCGTCTCGTCTACACCCAGTACTGCATCAACTGCCATGGAAGCACGGCGAAGGGAACCGATCGCGGTCCGGATCTGATCCGCTCTGCGATCGTCTTGCGAGACCGGATGGGAAACGGCATCGGTCCCGCCGCCCAGAAAAGACCGACCCACCAGGCAACGCTGACTGACGCGCAGGTGGTCGACCTTTCGCATTTCCTGCATCAGCGTGTCGAGTCCATTGCAAGCAATCGAAACCCACGGGGAACACTGAATGTCGTGACGGGAAATGCGGAAGCGGGCCGTGCATATTTCAATGGCGCCGGCAAGTGCAGCACCTGTCATTCACCAACAGGCGATCTGGCCGGGATTGCCGCGCGAATCCCAGTGGCCGTGAATCTGCAGCAGCGCTTTCTATTTCCAACTCTGGCGCGCGGCGGGCCAAAGCAGGTTGAAGTGACAGTAACACCCGCGGGGGCGAAGCCCGTCTCCGGTGTGCTCGTTCGCCTCGACAGTTTCAACGTTTCGTTACGCGACCCTTCCGGTGAATATCAAACGATCCGGCGTGGCCCGAATGTGAAGGTGGAGATTCGCGATCCGCTGGCAACCCACCACGCGCTTCTCGACCAATATGGCGATGCCGACATGCACAACATTCTCGCTTATCTGGTGACACTCAAATGAAACGCCTTCGAAATGCTTCGCTCCTGATGTTGCTGGCGATCTCACTGTACGGGCAGGGAACGGTGGACTTGGCGAAACTCCTGCGTCCCACTCCGGATTCCTGGCCCATGCACAACGGCGACTATTCCGGCCGGCGGTTCAGCACGTTATCGAGGCTGAACACCGGGAACATATCGGCGATGACGCTCGCCTGGGTCCATCGCGCGAACCCGGGTACAGGACAGGCGGGGGGCGGCGGCAGCGCCGCCTTTCCGATCAAGTCCACACCTGTCGTCGTCAACGGCATCCTCTACGTCACCATTCCGGATCACGTCTGGGCAATCGATGCAAGGACGGGCCAGGAGATCTGGCATTCGACATGGCGCTCCAGAGGCGGCTGGCACATCAGCAACCGCGGTGTTGCGATTCTCGGCGACACCGTCTATGTGGAGACGCCGGACTGCAATCTCGTCGCGTTAAACATTCGTGACGGTCGTGAGAAGTGGCGGAGAGAGATTTGCGATCTCGAGCAGTTCTACTACGCCTCCACTGCGCCGTTGATCGTGAAGAACCATGTCATCGTGGGTGTCAGCGGCGATGATCTCGATATTCCGGGTTATCTCGAAGCTCGCGATCCGCAATCGGGAGATCTTCAGTGGCGATGGTACACGTACCCGGAACCAGGAAGTCCCGAAGCGAAAACGTGGCCCAACGAAGAAGCGATGAAGCACGGCGGAGGAATGACGTGGGGCGCATTCACGTACGACCCGGAATTGAACCTTCTTTACTTCGGGACCGGTAACCCGCAGCCCGTCATCAACGGCCGAAAGCGGCAGGGAGACAACCTGTTCACGGAGTGCATCATTGCTCTCAATCCGGATACCGGGAAGCTTGTCTGGTACTTCCAGCCGTCGCCGCACGATACGCACGACTGGGACGCTAACCAAACGCCCGTCCTGTTTGACGGCGAGATCAATGGGCAGCCGAGGAAACTGATCGCACAGGCCAGCCGTAACGGTTGGTTTTTCGTACTCGATCGCACGAATGGAAAGAATATCGTCACGACCGAATACGTGAAGACGAACTGGACAAAGGGACTCGATGCGAAGGGGCAGCCGATACCGGATCCAGCGAAAGAACCGCAGGTAGATGGAGCACTGGTTTCGCCCAATCAGGGAGGCAGCGCGAACTGGCCGAACCCGAGTTTCAGCCCGGCCACAGGCCTCTTCTACACACACGCCATGCGCGCCTTCAGCGTGTACTACCTCTATGAGAACGAGGATGACGAGAAGCCACAGGGGTGGGGCGGCAACGATCGTGGAGGCTGGTCGGAAGCTATGTTGAAGGCGATCGATTACAAGACCGGCAAGATCCGGTGGTCGCATCCATGGGACGGCAGTGCCTCGACACGCTCCGGTCTTTTGAGCACGGCCGGAAACCTGCTCTTTGCCGGAGACGCGTCGGCAAACTTCGTGGCATTCAATGCAACGACCGGCGCACCGCTCTGGCACGCACGATTGCATACTTCGATGACGAATGGTCCGGTCACGTACGAACTGGATGGGATGCAGTACGTCGTTGTCGGCGCCGGCGATTCGATGTATGCCTTTGTGTCGACCACGAGTGGTGCATCACGTTGACAGGAGGACTCCGATGCCGGGACGCACGACCACATACATAGCTTTGATTGGTCTCATTCTCGTCTGCGGTCTTGTTTACGCGCAGAACTCACCCGTCGGCTACACCGACACGCCAATGTTGCCGAATCTTCCGTACCACGTCCACGATCCTGCCCGGCCGCATCCCGCAGTGGTGACCCCCGCCGCACAACCCGGAGGTCCGCCGTCGGACGCGATCGTGCTGTTTGACGGCAAGGATTTGTCGCACTGGACTCCTGCACGGCAACCATGGAAGGTGGAGAACGGCTATATGGAAGTTGCGCCCAATGCGGGGGATCTTCGCTCGAAAGAGAAGTTCGGCGACATCCAGTTACATATCGAATGGGCTGCGCCGGAACAGATACGTGGGAACAGTCAGAATCGCGGCAACAGCGGCATTTTCCTGCAGGGACGCTACGAGGTTCAGGTTCTGGACTCTTCGAATAATCTGACCTATGCCGACGGGCAGGCCGGCGCGATCTATGGACAGTGGCCTCCGCTCGCAAATGCATCGCGCAAGCCGGGCGAGTGGCAGACCTACGATATCGTTTTTGAAGCGCCCCGGTTTGAAGGACAGAAGCTGACGAAGCCCGCATATCTCACGGTGTTTCACAACGGGGTTCTGTTGCATCACCGCAAGGAACTCATGGGGCCCACCGTTCACCGCCAATTGGCCGCGTATGTTCCGCATGCCGGCGAGGATTCTCTGGTGCTTCAGGATCACCAAAGCGCCGTGCGTTATCGAAACATCTGGGTGCGGCGCCTCGGGGGGTGACAAATCAACAGGCAGCCCATCGCCCCTCCTGGCCAGGAGGGGAAGGCTGCGCCGTTAAGAAGAAATCGCGTAGCAACCTCATTGGCGCAGACGGGGTGGTGGATCAGAAGATTCTTCGTGTCGGAACTTGGGCCACCACCCCGCCTCGCACTATGTGGTCGCTTCGCGATATCTCTTGATGTGCTCGGCACCCCTCCTGGCCAGGAGGGGCGACGGGCATATCCCCGCGAAGATTTGGGCCTCATTTGCCGAAGTGCGTGCTACCGTTACAGCCCAAAGCCATAGGATCGGGCTTTGAAAAACCGGCAGGACGCTCGAAACACAGGAGAGATCTCAGCGCCTATGGCGGAGAGAAATGAATTAACTCTGATCCAGGTTGAAGTCGGCAAGTGCGGTATTTGCGGTGTTCGAGAAACGTCGACCTGGTGCACCAGTTGTATGCCGCAACACTACGTCTGTGACGGTTGTCTCGAATCGCATAAGGCGGAGCAACTTCGCCTTCCTGATTAAATGATCCAACTGACATTGCGCGCGTTATCCGTCTACGGCAAGAAGGTGACGAACTCACTCCGTGCAAGTGAGGTCTCGCTGAATCAGCAGTGCAGTTGCCCTCCCGGTGAGTCCTGTTCCGTGGAGATTACGGAGCTTCCCGGCAGGAGGTTCGAAGCCGTTGTGGTTCGGCCGCGGCAGGCTGCGGACAATCGCGACTGGGCTCCAATGACGACGGTCGCAGGCATGTATCGCCGGTTGTTCGACAAGAGGGCGAGTGCACAGCGGATTCGTGAAGCCGTTGCCGCAATCGTCGGAGCGCCGCTCAACCACGACGGTCTTGAACGATCAGCTGCTGAAACGCCTACGGAGGACCTCAAGATCGTTCTTGTCGATTCCGGTACGCTCCGCAGAGCTCGTCAGCTGATTGTCGGTTGTCAGGTCTGCAGTCCGTATGCAGAGATCCCCTTCGGAAGTATCCTCGATCGCGTGACCGGACACGATCCTGCAGTGACGCAGTACGTGCTGGTCGATGGGTCGGCGAAGTGTCCTCGGTGCATGCGACAACTCGCCGAGACAACGCTGGTGGAGTTCGATCCCCCGTTCGAAAGCGACTTCTAGGAAATTACGGCTGACATTCCGCTCTGGCTGCGGCTGGAGTCTGGCAGACCACCCACGTGCTGCGACGTCCGCCGTAGGCCCGGACCTGGAAGCGGCGATTGACCGCAGCGATTGCGGCATGGCTGCGCCCCGTTCTCTCCGCGATATTCAACAGCGTCATATCCGTTGACGCCAACAGACCGACGATTCTCCTGATCTCTGACTCCTGCAACGGGCAACCCTGTCGTGCCATACGTGATCTCCTGTATTTCAGAAATCGTGTTGAACACAGCTCGACGAGGCCTCCAACAGGCCGGAGACGATTTGAACGGAGCCGTCGGTGAGTTTCAGTCCGGCATGCAGATTATCCGGGCTCAACCGTTCATTACCTGCGTGTACTAGGAACGTGCTCTTGGCCTGATAGTCACATGGGATCGCTGTGGCCTCTACTCCAGCGACCGGTAAAACGCTCATGGAAACTCCTTGTTGTAGAGAGTGGGGATTGCTCCGGTGAAATGAGGCGTGTTCCGCAGGGAAAACACCCCCGGAGCAAGAAGGGGTCAGATATGCACAACCGGTAAACTAGCTACGAGTCGCGCACGTCCGTCCTTTGGACACCCATCCTGGGTTCACGACCCCCACTTTGCTACGCAGAGAGGTCTAGCAATTTGCGGACCGTTTTCAGCGAGAGAAGAGGCTGAAACTCGACATCATCACTGAACACGGAGCGTTCTCAACTGTATAACTGTCTCGAATTGGAACAGCGGCTTAAATTATTTGTTGCATTCATTCGGAACGCCGTTCATCGTGTGGTCGCACTCATGATCACATTGCATCTGAACGCATTGTCCGCGGACGGCCAGACAATCGCGGATTCATTAAAACAAAGCGCAGACGATTTGAATCAGCACTGCAGCTGTCCTCCCGGGCATTCCTGTTCGGTTGAGATCGTCGAACTTCCGGGAAGACGCTTCGAAGCCATCGTCATCCGACCCCGCCCCGTCACCGAATCTGATGAATGGACGGCACATGCCAACGTTGCAGGGATGTATCGGCGACTGTTCGAGGCCTCTACGACCGTGAGTGGAATCCGTGAAGCCGTGATCCGGATGGTTGGCGCGACTCTCGAAGAGTCCGACGTGCGGGAAAACGGCTCGTCGGATTCGCCTGCCGGCGATCTAAATATGGTTCTGGTGGATGCCGTCAGTTTGCGCCGCGCTCGAAACCTGATCATCGGCTGTCAGGTGTGCAGCCCTTTTTACGCCACAATTCCGTTCGACAGTATTCTGGATCGGGTAACAGGCAATGACCCGTCAAGGACGCGCTACGTTCTCGCGGAGGGTTCGGCGAAGTGCCCTCGATGCCGCCGCCATTTGCGCGAGAGCACGCTTGTGGAATTCGACCCGCCGCACCGGCGGAAGTAGGCCTACACAGTTCAGGCTCCTGATTCGAATAGCACTTTCGTCCTTTGGACAAGGCAGGAAGACTGTCGTATACAGACTGTCCTCCGGGAGGCCCGATGGGTTCCGTCCTCACCCGTGGAACGGTTCAGCGGAACCATTGGTGCCTTCCGGGATTTCACATGCTGCGGGGCACGTCATTGTGTATCCAGCGGATGCTGTTCAGGACCTTGACCGCAAGACTGGACGCCTCGTCAGGGAATGCCGCTACGAGGATCAAACCCCCCAGAATCAGGATAATAGCAACAACTTCCAGGGACTTCATGCGATCGACTATCGTCCAGGGGCGGACGAACCGCAAGTTTTTCCGCGCTTCAGTGCGACGTCTCGGGATCTTCGGGACTTACCGAGAGCAGCTTTCCGATCAGTGAGACCATTTCTGTTCCGCACGTCGGGCACTTAACCTTCTGGATCATGTTCGGTGTGTTCGAAAGGATTGCCAGCTTTAACCGGTGTCCGTTCCGACATACAACAACGTGAATTCTTACCTCTTCAGGTCTCATCTTCGCGTCTCTGCGTGACCAGCAATGAACCTCCAAGGCTACCGTGATTGCGCCTGTCTTGAAATGAGTCAACGGTCCACGGCACTCCTGGGTACGGCTCGCATCGTAACTCCTTGAAAACTCCGCTCCCGGTGTGACCCAGAGGGTACACCTTCGGACGGAGCCGCAGCGATGCCTTTCCGGTGAGAGATGGGCGACTGCACCGTGTGTGTTTCTCAGACACGCTATCGGGCTACCGTGAATCCCTGAGCAGCCCCACGGTTGAGAGCATTCGAGTGTCCACAGGCATAAAAATTGCTCAGCTGGTTAGAGTACGGAGAGCTGACCCAGGAATGGGTGGTCCAACGGAAACGGACTAGCCTGTGCATCGCATGCCACAGGCAGGGCTCTCCGTTACCTCTTCCGAGCTGGGTGAAAACCACCGATCATCCTGACTCACGCCTTGTTAGTGATACCGTAGCCGCCAAAAGTTGAGTGTGAATGATCAGCCAGGGCGAGCAAGAGCTCCCCGCCTTGGACAAGGCGGGGTGGCTGCGCCAGCAAGGAAATATCGCGAAGCCTCCTCAGTTGGCGCAGACGGGGCGGTTGTTCAAGAAAATCGAATCTGATTTCTTGATCAACCACCCCGTCCGCTCCAGCTAAGGAGGCTTCGCAATGTCTTCTTGATGTCGCGGCCACCCCTCCTCATCCGAGGAGGGGAGCCAACGTTGACCTTTACATTGGCTCACTGGGGTACTAGCCTTTGTCATCTCGCATGGAGGTTGAGAGCTATGCTGCGACTCGTTAAGGCTGTTTTGGTGGTTCTCGCATTGACCAGCACGGCATGGGCAGAGTCCGTCACATTCACCGGCGGCACCGCATCGGCGAGGCAGGCAGGTGCTTTCGACATGGGCGCGGTCCTCACCGGTCAGAACACTTCCGTCGCGGGTACGAGGCCCGTCGCGTTCCCCCTTTCGTCGCTAACGACGGGGAATAGTTTTTTTTCTGTCCTTACCTTCACTCAACTTCTCAACGGAGTTCAATACGCCCCGAGTCCGCAGAATGGGAGTGACTTTAACCTGTTGATGGGTTTTGTCCACGAGCCGGTTCCAGCGTCGATCCTTGGAAATAGTATTTCCGATACCCCGGGGCTGAAGTTCAGCTCTCCGTTCACGATGACAGGCACGCTTTTCGTGCGTGACCTTTCGACCAACCAGGATGTGCTTTTCAATGTGTCCGGTCAGGGCACGCTGAATGTTTCAAAGGTTGAGGTCCCCCAATCCGCGTTCCCCTTTATCAATGTGGACTTCAACTTTGCACCTGTCGCCGTGCCGGAAGGTTCAAGCTTGTCGTTGCTTGTCGGCGCTTTCGGCTTCCTCGTCGTAGTGGTGAAACGAGCAAACCGAACAGGCAAGCCGTCTCAGGTGTAGCCGTTTCGTCGTCCAAAAGTCTGGCTCGCAATGTCACACCGCTCTGGCACCTTCTTGTAATGGCGAGGATGATTCTTCCCTCGTAAGATCGGCAGTTCCGGAAGTCTTAGTGCTCTCGTCTTCTACCGTGGGGACGGTTCAGCGGGAGTTATTGGGGCTTCCGGCTTACCAACCTTCGCGGACGCGGCCTGTAAGAGTTTGAAGGAACGCCAGCAGTGCGCGCTTTTCTTCCGGAGTAAAGTTCCTCGGGCGGATTTCGACATCGAGATTTGGATTCGGCCGGCCGCCTTCGGAGTAGAACTCGATTACATCCTCGAGTGTGGTCAGGCTGCCGTCGTGCATGTAAGGCGCTGTGCGCGACACCTCACGCAATGTGGGCGTCTTGAATCGTCCCTGCCCGGCGCCTCGATCCGCAAGCGCGCCATCGCGCCACGCCACGCCCGTGTTGTGGAACTGCTCGTCCGTGAAGTTCGGACCGGGGTGACAGGCGCTGCAGTTTCCTCTGCCTCGGAAAACGGCGAGACCCGCCTTCTCGAGAGCGTTTATGGCGTTGGGTTGTCCCGCGGTGTAGCGGTCGAATCTCGAATCTCCGGAACGGATCGTTCGGACAAAACTCGCCAGCGCGGCAGTGACCTCCGCTGTTTTCAACTTCGTTCGTTGCTCCAGTTCGCCTTCGGTCAATCCCAGTTCCCGGGGATTCAGAATCGGCTCCAGAGCTTGCTGCTCCAGGCTCTTCGCGCGGCCGTCCCAGAAGAAGGACGAGCCATAGCCGCGGTTGATAAGGGCCGGAGCGTTGCGCGTGCCCTCCGCGCCATCGATGCCTCGGGCGAGCACTCGCCCGTCGGAGAAGGCCAGAGTGGGATCATGACACGTCGCGCACGCGATGGTGCGATCGCGGGAAAGTCGTTTATCGAAGAACAAACGACGGCCGAGTTCGACCTTATCGCGCGTCAGCGGGTTTGATTCCGGCACGGGCATATAGAGGTCGAGCCCGAGCAGTGGCTTCAGCGCAAGGATAAGGAGCGCCAGTAGTTTCATCGCTGGTGCGACACGTCGGGCGGAAGCGACTGCTCCAACCCGTCGAGCCGTTCACTGAAAGTCATCCAGTGAGCTTGTGTGTCGTTCACCGCTCTCAGGCTTTCGGTTTCCCGTGCCCGCAACTCGGCTTCTTGCCGTTGTTGTCGCTCGATCTGAGCCTTCGCTTCGAGGATGGCTTTGTGAACCTGTGCCTGGCCCTCAGTGGTACGCCGCGGAAGCGTGTTCACCAGTTGTTCGACTCTGGCTTGCTCCCCAGCGATTTCCTGCCGGACGGCCATCAGCGCGTTTTGCACCTCGAGAAGCTGTCGCCCGGCGATGACGACTCGCTGCTCCTGCAGCTGGAGGCGCGCAACAAGAAGCTGTGAGCGAAGGCTGGCGCTCGCGATCTGACGGACCTCCGCACGAAGCGCGCGCACCTCTGCAAGCAGAGCGGCAGGCGAGTCCTCGGTAGGTGTCCGCGCTGCCTGCGCCAATAGAACGCTTCCGCCCGCCAGCAAACCCATCACAACGAGCCTGTGTAGTGTCTTCATGGCCGCGGCTTTCCTTT
>Ga0079218_10000626_pt1 | contig 11051 bp, 7 predicted proteins | sample NCCompost_FD_77181 | JGI IMG/M metagenome (GOLD analysis project Ga0079218, IMG submission 77181) | Agricultural soil microbial communities from Utah to study Nitrogen management - NC Compost | ecosystem: Environmental > Terrestrial > Soil > Agricultural land | place: USA: Utah | collected... | reverse complement strand
TCAGAGACGCGCTTCTCCGCTCGCGCGCGATACTGCATCTCGTGAAAGTTCTCGTTTGGACCATTGAAGGGATTCTGTTCCCAGTTCAGTCGTTCCTTGCTCCAACTGAATTTCTGGACCTGGACTTCGGCTCCAGTTGATGAGGCAGCAGGCGTCTGCGCGTTTGACACTACCGGAACCATTAACAAAGAAAGCAAAAGAACAGAAACCTTCATCGCCTGCCTCCTCTTGAGGATGTCTTGTGATTTGTGGCGGCTATTATCGCATAACCCAGGAAAGGACTCACTAAAAACAATGGCTGGAGAGAAAACTCCCCAGCCGAACCCTTGAAGGCAACTTCGGACGACCCGTTGAAGGGCCGTCCGAAGAGGTGGCAACGCTAGAAGATGTAACGCAGACCGAGGACGATGCGGCGGTTTCCGCCGTTCGTGCCCCACTGGTTAAGGAAGTTGTTCGAGTTAACGCGGCCTTCCGGAATACCGAAGTCGCGGGTGTTGGTCGCATTGTTGAACTCAGCACGGAACTGAAGCCGCTGATTTTCGCCGATCGACGTGTTCTTGAAGATTCCGAAGTCGACGTTGTTGATACCGTCGGCCCGCAGAATGTTGCGGCCCGCTGTACCCACGCGCTGAGCAGCCGTGATGCGCTGGAACAACGAAGCACCACCGGCAGAAATGATTTCAGGAACCGTCATGGTGCTAAGTGGCAGGTTCGACACGAGGTTCGGACGAATCGCATCGCCAACCAGCGTGTTGATACTGGACAGAGCGCCTGCGGGATCCGATCCATTCAACACTGTGAACGGTGCGCCGCTTTGGAACGTGAAGAACCCGTTCAATTGCCAGCCACCGAGCACATGCCCTTTCCATCCGGTTTGAGTTTGGAACCAGGGCAACTCGTAAACGAAGTTGCCTGTTAGCCGATGCGGCCGGTCGTAAGTGGAACGAGCACGATCGGCGTTGCGGTTGAAGGAGTCCTGCGATACCGCGACCTCGCCGCTCGAGGGATTGAAAATCTCTGAAGCGGTGTCGATAAACGAACTCCAGGTGTAATGAACGCCCGCGCTGACGCCACGGCTCAACCGTTTCTCCATGCTCGCCTGAAGCGAGTGATACATGGACATAGCGGCGTTGGCCCTTAGGCGGACCACGGCGGCTGAACGATCGACGCGGCAGCTATCCGGATTCGCACCGGTGAAGCTGGGCGTGCAGGTATTCGGCGACAGAGTATTCAAGCGTCGCGGATTTCCGTCGAGCGTCTGGAACAACGCGTTGCCCTTCGAGCCCACGTAGCCAAGACGGAACACGACGTTGGTGCCGAGCTCACGCTGTGCTTCGAAGCTGAAGCTCTGATAGTAAGGCGAACGGAAATCTTCGCCCACGACCGTGCGCGTGAATTCGTTTGGATTGACGCCGGAATTTGAAACGTTCGGCAGGCGCGTAAACGCATTCGGGACGGAAGCAGCGCCTGCGAAAGTGGCGTTCGCCGGTAAGCTGACCGCCGCCACGAACGGGAACGAACTGGCGACGTTCAACGCGATGTTGATGAACGTATAGTCGTTGGTTAAGGCATAGCCACCACGGAAAACGAGCTTATCGCCGCCGGTGATGAAGCCGAGGATGCCGCCCGATTCGGTCCGCGGGTTCCAGTTGAAACCGAGTCGCGGTTGGAAGTTGTTCTTATCGACCTCCGGCACCGGACTGAGCGCGAAGCGCGTATCGCCGCCGGCGATTTGAACGATTCTCTCGTTCGCCGACAACAGGCTCAACGTGGCCTCACCCGGACGCTCGTAACGCAGACCGTAGGTCAGCGAGAAGTTCGGGCGAATCTTCCACTCATCCTGAGCGTAGAAGTGAACGTCCCACCAATTGTAGTTATTGATCGCTTCACCGCCGGGCAGTGGCTTGTTGATGTTCGCGGCCTCGGCAAAATCATTCACGAACGAGTTGAGCGACGCATAACGGAGCAGGCCTCGAATCGTCGGGAAGAAGAAGCTCTGAATCCGGTTCTCGATGATGTTGGCGCCGACTTTGATCGCGTGATTACCAGTGGTCCAGGAGAGATTGTCCTGGATCTGATAGATGTTGTTGGTACGGAACTGCGGCAGGTTCACAGCCAAACCGATGGCGGTCCTGCTAACCGCAGCGTTGAAACCAGTCAGGCCGAGTTCCGAGATTTCGATAGACGGAATCTCTTCGGAACGAGGATTGGTTGCACTGGTAACGGTGGCAAACCTTTGATAACCCACGCGCAGCTCATTAACGACAGTGGGGGAGAATGTTCCGACGTGCGCGAGCGAAAGGGTTTGCACGCGGGCGACGTTTTGTGTGGTCAAACCAACAGGCGTTGCCTGGCCCGTGCCACCCGTATCTGAATCGCTGAACAGGTAGCGCCCGGTTAGCTGATGGTTGCTGTTGAAATTGTGGTCAAGTCTCAACGATGCCTGGTGATTGTCGAAGAAGAACGCGGTCGAACCGGTCAACGAACCCAGCGGCACCGTGAAGTTCTGACCGTTGCGGGTGAACGATGCACTCTGGTTGAGCGGAGACTGCGCGGCGGGCAAGTGGTTCAAGAGCGCTTGCACTTGGGGCAGGTCACCGGCTGCGGCCGCGAGAACCTGGCGACCGGCTTCAGTCGGCGCGCCGTTGAGCGTGGTGCCGGAACCGAGTTGGCGATCGCTCCATCGCTGATACGATCCGAAGAAGAACGTGCGATTCAGACCGCTGATGTAGCCTGGACCACCTTCGCCGAAACGCGGCAGATGGAGTGGACCACCGAACGTGCCGCCCATCTGGTTTTCAATCCGGAAAGGCGCGTGTTGTCGCGATTCGAGCGTCGCATTCGGATTACAGAAACCAGCGCGCTTGTCGGTGTTGCTGCAAGCGTTAAGGGCGTTGCTGTTGTGGAACCAGAAGAGCGAGCCGTGATAGTTGTTGCTGCCGGCTTTGGTGATGGCGTTGAATACTGAACTGGAGTTGCGTCCGTATTCCGCCAGGAACTGGTTCGTGATCAGGCGAACTTCCTGAATCAGGTCAGGATTGTTCAGCGGCTGCGCAGCGCCGGCGACGCCTGGCTCGTTGTTGTCCTGGCCGTCGACCATGAAGTTATTGGAACGAACGCGGCCGCCATTGGACGAGTAGCTGATGCCGCTCGCGAAACCGGTTTGGCCCGCGCCGAGCTGGCTGACGCCGGGCGCTGAGAGTGCGACGGCAAGAACGTTGCGCGTCGGACCCAACGGCAGTTCAGACAAGCGCCGCGAGTCAAACTGAGTGGAGACTTCAGCGTTGCTGGTGTTGATGATCGCGGCATTTTCGGTCACGTTTACGACTTCCTGAACCCCGCCGGCTTTCATCTGGACGTCGACGACGGCGTTTTGGTTCAGCACCAGCGTGATACCGGTCTGCACGTACTTGGCAAAGCCGGTAGCCTGGACGGTGACTTCGTAAGGACCAACGGGTAGATTTTCAAATCGGTACTGTCCGTCTTCGCCCGTTGAACGATCGTGTGCGATGTTCGTCTGGGTGTTGCGGGCGGTTACGGTTGCGTTGGAAATGACCGCACCTTTTTCATCGGTGACGGTACCGGAAATCCTTGCGGACGTTTGACCAAACGCAACAATCGAGGAACTTAACAGGACAGCTATCAGAAACGGCAGGAACCTGGTTGCCTTCATGATCTTCTCCTTCTCGTTCGTGTTTGCGGTGCTCGCTTCGGGGGCGACGAATTCTGGAATGGATGACTCGTCGAAAATCCGAGGAATGGACGCAGGCCGGAAAAGCAACAGACATTCCACTCGCCACGGCTTGCCGGGACGGTGGCGACAGGGGAACTAAGTCTTCGTATATTTGGGTTTAGACCAAAACGGCGGAGGGGCGGTCGGAGCTAATCTAGACCGTTTCGTTCCAAATAAATGGATTCGATCCAATCTCGTGAAGTAAATGTCTGAAACGATCGTCTTTCTCGAACGCAACACTTTCAATATCGCCTTTCGCCGGCCAGGGTTCGACCACGACTGGGTCGAACACGGCGAAACTGACGAAAGCGAGGTCGTCGATCGCCTGCGCGACGCGACAATCGCCATCTGCAACAAGGTCGCTTTACGCGAAAACACCCTGTCGCAGTTACCGAAACTGAAACTAATCGCGGTCGCCGCCACAGGAACCGACAACGTCGATCTGGAATACTGCCGCGCGCACAACATCGCCGTCTGCAATACGCGCGGCTACGCGGTCAATTCGCTTCCCGAACACGCACTGATGCTTATGCTCGCGTTGCGACGAAATTTGATTGCCTATCGCGAAGACGTACGAGCCGGCCGCTGGAACGAAGCGAAGAAGTTTTGCCTGTTGGATCATCCGATCGGCGATCTGCGTGGGACGACGCTCGGCATCGTCGGCTTCGGCACGCTCGGTCAGGCGATGGCCCAACTCGGCCGCGCGATCGGTATGGAAGTGATCGTCGCGGAACGCAAGCAGGCGACGGCCGTTAGATTCGGTCGAACTTCGTTTGCGGACGTTTTGCGGCACAGTGACGTGCTCTCGTTGCACTGTCCGCTGACGGAAGACACGCGCGATCTGATCGGTGCTGAAGAGCTACGCCAGATGAAGCACGATGCTCTGCTCATCAACACCGCGCGCGGTGGATTGATCGACGATCACGCACTGATTGGCGCGTTGAAATCAGGGAAACTTGGTGGCGCTGGAATCGACGTGTTGCGCGTTGAGCCGCCGCGTGAGGGCAATCCGTTGCTGGAAGCTGATCTGCCGAATCTCATTGTGACGCCGCACAATGCGTGGGCCAGCAGGCAGGCCATGCAGACGCTCGCTGATCAGCTCGTTGATAATCTGGAAGCTTTTGTAAGGGGCAAGCCGCGGAACCTCGTCGTTTGATCCGATGGTCCGCAGTCGAACCTATCAAGCTGTCAGGACGCTGCGGCCTCGCCTGCTTCTTCGTGATGCTCGGTCGTGTAGAGACGAAGAATGTCCTGACCCTGGCGTGAGCGCGGATCGATCGTGCGCAGGTGTTTGCGTCCCTGCATCTCCCAAATAGCAGTGACGACTCCGTCTTTCTCGACTGCGTGATAGGTAATCTCTTCAGTGGCTGCTTGCGGCGCGGACTCGGCTGGTTGGCTGGCCGCGCCCTGGTTTATTTCGGTTTCGTTCTCAGACATACAAACTCAAAAACTCTCCAATCTCTTGCGGTAGGTTAAGGGTGTGGCCGAATTGTTGCACACGAAGTTTCGCATGTCTAGTTGGGTCTTGGGTCTTTGTACTTTGGTCTTTGTTCGCTAGTGCGACGTTAAGATTCAAAGTGTCTCTCGTACCCAGCGAACAAAGAACAAAGTTCAAAGCACAAAGCTCTAGGACCTAAAACCCAACGCCAAAGCCTTCTCTACCGCTTTTCGTGGCACGACGACGCCCCATCCTTGTCGTTCCACGGCGACCGCATCGACGCGCTCGGCGGTGTCGATCAGGATCCGTTTTATTTGCTGAGGCGTCAGTTTCGGGTTCGCTTCAAGCATGCACGCGACGATCGACGCTACGATCGGAGAAGCAAACGAAGTCCCGTCGACAAACTTGTAATGCTGGTTGATAACGTTGCCTTCCTGCAATTTGATCGTGATCAACTGGCGCAACAAAGGCGCAGCCAGGTCGCGTGCTTCGTCGAGATCTTTATCGACGCCTTTATGTGAACTGATGATGCCGGACAGTTCATCGTCAGCGGCGGCGTCGAGCTCGGCGTAAAGATGCGCCTCATCCGCCGTCGGCGTGTGCGGAAGTATCGGCGCGGCAACCCAGATCCCCGGTGCGATCACTTCCGGTTTTTGCAAGCCATCGATCGTTGGTCCATAAGACGAGCGATACATTCCGCGCCGCGCACGATCGAGCGAGTTCTGATCGTCGAGCCCGCCGACCGCAATCGCCGAAGGCGAACTTGCAGGCGGCAAAACCGGATGGCCTGGCGCGAGTCCCGCGTTACCGACCGCGCAAACGACAGTCACACCCGCGCTCACCGTTTCCTCAACGATCTTACAAAGCGAATTCTGCAAATACGGCTGTTCGAAATCACCGCCCGCGGAGATATTGACGATGCGAATTCCGTACTTGTCCTTATTCGCCAACACCCAACGCAGACCCATTTCGATATGAATTTCGGGAATGCGTCCAGTTTTTCCGATCTTCACCAGCACGAGTTTCGCTTCGGGCGCGATGCTGCGATAAAGCCCATTCGAAAGATGACCGTTACCCGCGGCGACGACCGAAGTCATCATGCCGTGCCAACTCGCGACATCGGGCTTGTGCAGAAACGCAGGATCGTCCGAGTCCGCGAAGATGCTGTGATAAGCGACGATCCGGTTGACCGGTTCGGTCAAATCGTTGTGCGCGTAAAAGCCGGAATCGAGAAACGCAATCGTGACATTTCGGCCCCGAAAACGCTCGTCGGCGTCCAATCGAAGCGGCGTGGGCAACGCCTGAGAGATGTCGACATCTATGTTGATTGTATTGGTTGGAACGGCGTCAGCCATCAGCAACAGATTCGTGGAAAATGTGACATCGTGTCAACTTGCCACGCTCGCGCACGGCCTGATAATCTTCCAACTCCCCAACCTGGCAGCCTTAAAAGGAGATTACTGAGAACATGAGAAATTTTGCCATCCTGGTGGCGCTTGTTTTTATGATTGGCGGCGGCTTTTTGATTGGCGGCTCCGCGTCCGCCACGAGCGCGCGCGTCGTTGAGGGAGAGATTCCCGCTGCGCCCGCTATTGGCGCCACGATTGAAGACTTTACACTTCCCGACGTCACCGGAACGGAACGTTCGCTGAAGTCGCTCGCGGGCAAGAAAGGCACCGTGCTGCTTTTCGTCGCCGTGCAATGTCCGGTATCGAATGCCTACAACGAGCGCATGGAAAAACTGGCCCAGGATTACAAAGCCAAAGGCATCGCGGTGATTGGCATCAACTCAAACGTGAAGGAAGATGCCGATGCGGTTAGGGGACATGCCGCGGAAAACAAACTCAGCTTCCCGATTTTGAAAGATCCGTCGAACAAGATCGCCGACAAGCTCGGCGCAACTGTAACGCCCGAGGCTTACTTCCTCGACGCGAACAACAAGCTGGTCTATCACGGCAGAATCGACAACAGCCGTAACGCCGATCAGATTGAAACCAGCGACCTGCGCAACGCGCTCGACGCCGTTCTTGCAGGAAAAGCGATTGAAAAGCCGGAAGCCAAAGCATTCGGCTGCACCATCAAGCGTGCGTAAGTTATGAGTTTATTTCGAGTTGTAATAGCAGTTTGCTTCTGTCTTCTGTTAGCGAGTTTCGCGGTGCCGGCCCAGAAACGTTCGGGCCGGTCCGCGAAAACTCCGAAGAAGCCTGTCGTCGTCGTTTCGGCAATCGACACTGAAGCGCTTAAAACAATGCTGACTGAACAGCGCGAACGTCCGCTGCTCGTCAACTTCTGGGCGACGTGGTGCGATCCGTGTCGCGAGGAGTTTCCCGATCTCGTAAAAATTGATTCCGAATATCGTCCGGGCGCGATGGATTTCGTAACGATCTCGCTCGACGATTTCAGCGACATCAAAACCGGAGTGCCGAAGTTTCTCGGATCAATGAAAGCCACGATGCCGGCGTACCTGCTCAATGTTTCCGATCCGGAACCGGCAATCGAGTTCGTAGACCAAGGCTGGTCGGGTAGTCTCCCGGCAACTTTTCTCTACAACGCAAACGGTGAAGTGGTCTACAAACATTTCGGGCGCGTAGACCCGAACGAGTTGCGAGCCGCGATTGATAAGCTGGTCAAGAAAACTGATTGAAGGTCCTTTGTGCTTGGTGTTTTGTTCTTTGTCCGTTGACCGTGGTTTTCAACAACTGACCACTAACCACTGACGACTGACCACTAACAAAGCACAAAGTACCAAGCACAAAGCACGAATGATTAACCCGGATGTCATAGCCGCCCATAACCTCACTTCAGAAGAATTCGAGCGAATCAAATCACTGCTTGGCCGCGAACCGAGTTTTGCCGAACTCGGCATTTTCTCGGTCATGTGGTCCGAACACTGCTCCTACAAATCTTCACGTATCCATCTGAAGCGACTACCGACAACCGGCGAACGCGTCATCGTTCCGCCGGGAGAGAACGCGGGCGTAGTGGATCTCGGCGACGGCTGGTGCGCGGCATTCAAGATCGAGTCGCACAATCATCCGTCTTTCATCGAGCCGTTTCAGGGTGCGGCAACAGGCGTCGGCGGAATTTTGCGCGACATCTTCACGATGGGCGCGCGGCCGGTAGCGTCGATGAACAGTTTGCGTTTCGGATCGTTGGACCATCCGCAACATGGACGCCGAAATCGATCGTTGCTCGCGGGTGTGGTGGCAGGCATCGCGCATTACGGGAATGCTTTCGGCGTGGCCACTGTCGGCGGTGAAGTCGCATTCGACGACGCGTACGCGCTGAACCCGCTGGTCAACGCTTATGCACTCGGCATCGTGCGACACGATCAAATCTTCTTCGGCAAGGCGACGGGGGTTGGTAATCCAGTTTTGTATGTCGGTGCGAAAACCGGACGCGACGGCATTCACGGTGCGACGATGGCATCGGCGGAGTTTGACGAAGAAGCGCTGGAGAAGCGTCCGACGGTCCAGGTCGGCGATCCGTTTCTCGAGAAGTTGTTACTCGAAGCATGTCTCGAGGCGATGCGCAGTGGTGCGGTCGCGGGCATTCAGGACATGGGCGCTGCGGGACTCACTTCATCGTCTTGTGAAATGGCTGCGCGAGCGGGAACCGGTATCGAGTTGGACCTTTCCCTCGTGCCACAACGCGAAGAGAACATGACTGCGTACGAGATGCTGCTTTCCGAATCGCAGGAGCGCATGTTGATCGTGGCCCACGCGGGACGCGAGCGCGAAGTGATGGATATCTTTCGCAAGTGGGACCTCGACGCCGTGGTGATCGGGCGCGTCCGCGATACGAAACGCATGCAGGTGATTCATAACGGCGAGACTGTGGCGGACATTCCGGTCGAAGCCTTGACCGATGAAGCACCGCGTTATGAACGGCCGATGAAGGCTCCGATTCGTGAAGCCTCCGCGTCGCACACACTCACGAGCCAGGACATGAACGCGGATCTTATAAAACTGCTTTCCACAGGCAATCTGGCTTCGAAGCATTGGGTCTATCGCCAGTACGATCACATGGTCCGTACGAACACCGCGATCCTTCCGGGTGCAGACGCCGCGGTCGTACGAATCAAGGAAACTCGTCGCGCACTCGCGATGTCGCTCGACGGAAACGGGCGTTACTGCGGCGCGAATCCACGCGAAGGCGCGAAACTTATCGTCGCCGAAGCGGCACGCAATGTCGTGTGCGTCGGCGCGCGGCCGATCGCGATCACAAATTGTTTGAACTTCGCATCGCCTGAGCGTCCGGAAGTGATGTGGTCGTTTTCAGAAGTGATCGACGGCATGGCCGAGGCTTGCCGCATGCTCGGCACCCCTGTCGTTTCCGGAAACGTTTCGTTCTACAACGAAACCGAAGGTCGTGGGATTCTGCCGACTCCGGTGATTGGAATGGTCGGGCTGATCGAAGATGTCAGGCGCACGATTCAACCCGGGTTCAAGAATGACGGCGACGTGATCGCGATGCTCGGCACGACGCAGGATGATCTGTCGATGAGCGAGTACGCCGTGAGCGTAGGCGGCGTAACTACAGCCGAGATCACCGCGGCCGGGAAAGTCCCAACGCTCGATCTCGAACGGGAACTCGCAGTGCAAAAAGCATGTCTCGAAGCTGCTGAAGCCGGACTGCTCACTTCGGCGCACGATTGCTCTGATGGTGGATTGGCGGTCGCGCTCGCGGACTTGAGTTTCTCTTCACTCGGACGCGAAGCGATCGGCGCACGAGTGAATCTCGAAGCCACTCTGAATCCAACGTCGTTACTATTTAGTGAATCGCCATCACGCATCATCATCGCGTTTGGGCCGTCTGTTCAGACAGACGTCGAAAAGATCGCGCAGACTCAAAACGTCCCGTTTGCGATTCTGGGTCGAGTTGGTGGAGACGATCTGGTGATCAATGTGGGCGAGCAGACAGTCGTGAACGCGGCGATCACGGATCTCGAAGCCGCGTGGCGCAACGCGCTGTCACGCAAGTTGCAAGCTGAAGTGCCGGCAACGGTTTAATATCCGAGAGGGAGGCTTCTTGCATCCCGTCATATCGCTGAACCGGACGATGGTCGAAGCGACCAAAGCGCGCGTCGCTGCCGTCTCCTCAGCCACGCTCTATGGACGCGGCGTTTTCACCACGCTCGCGGTCTACGACTCGAGGCCCTTTCTCTGGTCTAAACACTGGCAACGCCTGAGCGCACACGCCGCCAAACTCGATATCGATCACACTGGTTGCACCGAGAAGAGCGTCGGCGAATCTGTCAAAAAGCTGATCGCCGTCAACCAAGTAAAGGATGGGCGGGCCCGCGTCACGATGCTCGCGCGCGGCGCACGCGATTTCTGGAAAGCCAAACTGCCCAGCTCACGCAAAACCGATCTGCTAATCATGACCGGCGATCCGCGCAAGGTTGGGCAAAACGGTTTATCGCTCGCGGTCTCGCCATATCGCGTCAGCACGTTTTCGCCACTGACGGGAATCAAGAGTTTGAATTACCTGCACCACGTCCTTTCGAAGGAAGAAGCACGCAGCCGCGACTTCGACGAGGCCGTGGTTTTGAACGAGCGTGGCGAGATCGTGTCGGCAACAACGGCGAACATCTTCTGGGCTAAAGGCGGCACCGTTCACACGCCCGCGTTAAGCACCGGAGCACTTGCGGGCATCACGCGGGAGTGCGTAATCGACATCGCGAACAAACATTTCATACCGCTGGTCGAAGGCGTTTATGAGATGGCGGACCTGGTTGAAGCAGACGAGATCTTCCTGACGTCATCAGGCGTCGGCGTAGCGCCGGTCACGACTTTTGATTTCCGCCGGTACGCCGTTGAGCCCGAAAGCATTGTCAACGTTATCCGGCAAGCATTCAGCAAACTAACTCAAAGTGGG
>Ga0079218_10000625_pt1 | contig 11056 bp, 7 predicted proteins | sample NCCompost_FD_77181 | JGI IMG/M metagenome (GOLD analysis project Ga0079218, IMG submission 77181) | Agricultural soil microbial communities from Utah to study Nitrogen management - NC Compost | ecosystem: Environmental > Terrestrial > Soil > Agricultural land | place: USA: Utah | collected... | reverse complement strand
TTGATCGCCACGGTCCTTCCCGAGAGTCGCATTAGATCAAAGCCATAGTTCTCCAGTTCCTCAGCCACAAGATCGAAAGCAGCTACCTGGGCCGGGGTGAGATCAAAAGTCTCCGGAAGCAAGAGCTGTTGCGACTCCACGGTGCGCTGGGACTCGAGAGCCCGATATTTATCGAAAAGGATTCGTTCGTGGGCCACATGCTGGTCAATCAGCAACAGCCCCTCCTCGTCCGTGGCGATGATGAAGCTTTCATCGAGCTGGCCGATGGGGCGAATGTTTGGTGAGAGCGAGTCGGCGGAAATAGGTCGGGCGTATTTTTCCGCCGAGTCCAGTGGTGGTAATTGCGTGCGCAATTGTTCGTGAGGTGGAGTAAGTGCCTGCGAGATGCCCGCGATCGCTTCCGCGGGCGAGACGCTGCCTATGATTTCTTGGCTGGCAGGTGACTGGCGTGCCGCTATTTCTTTTCGCAGAATCGCATCCAGGTCTCTTGCTGTGTCGCCCTTTTTTGCCGGCTTTTCAATCTCTTCATTAGTGACCATCGCCTGGTCCTGAATGCCCAGGGAAGCGAATTCGCTCCCTCGTTGTGGCGCGGGAACTTCGCGAAACCAGGGATCGGGCTGTTGCGCAAGGTCTGCCGCAGTTTCCGGCTGAACATTAGTGGACAAGGTCGACTCTGCTGTCGTTCCACTTGAAACAATCTGCGACTCGAATCCCTGACCGGCCGCTGCTGACATCTCGCGGCCGTCCGCACGCGCGTAGCCGGCACTGGCGAGCGCCCCACGCACCGCTTCGCGCACCGCATCCGCTACGGCCGCTGAACGCCGAAAGCGAACTTCCGTCTTCGCCGGATGCACATTCACATCAACTTCTTCTAAAGGCGTGTCGATGAATAGGAGGGCCGCTGGGTAGACGCCATGCGGCAGAATCGCGCGATAACCTTCCGAAAGCGCCCGCCCAATCAAGCGGTCGCGGACGAAGCGTCCATTCACGAACAGGTATTGCGCGTCGCGCGAAGTGCGGCGATCGCGCGGCGCCGAAACATAGCCGCTGACCTGCGCAACATGCGGATGCCCGCCCGCCACTTCCAGCAGATTGTCAAGAAACTCCGCCCCAAAGATCTGATAGGCCCGTTCACGCAGATCGAGGGCCGCTGCCGCACGCAACACTTCGCGCCCATTGTTGATTAACGTGAAGGCGATTTCGGGATGCGCCAGAGCGTAATGCGTTACCAGGTTGGTTAAGTGAAAACTCTCGGTCGCTTCGGAACGCAAAAATTTGCGTCGCGCCGGCACATTAAAGAACAGGTCGCGCACAATGATGGTTGTGCCGCGCGGATGTGCCGCATCCTTAACGTCGCGCATCCTCCCGCCTTCGATCACAACGCGCGTTGCGGCGGTGGCGTCTTCGGTCCTGGTGGTGAGTTCGACTCTAGCCACGGAAGCAATCGAAGCTAAGGCTTCGCCGCGAAAGCCGAGCGTACTGATCGAATCTAAATCTTCCGACTTGGCGATCTTTGAAGTGGCGTGTCTTTCAAAAGCCAGCAGCGCGTCGTCGCGCACCATGCCCTCGCCGTCGTCGGCAACTTTCAAGAGGCGGCGGCCGCCCGCTTCCACATCAATTGTGATAAACGTGGCACCTGCATCGATTGCATTCTCCACCAGTTCCTTGGCAACCGAAGCCGGGCGCTCCACAACCTCACCGGCTGCAATCTGATTGGCGACGTGATCTGGCAACAACCGTATCTTTGACATAACGACAGGAAGTCTCTTCTGCTTGGTTCGTGGCTTTTGAACTTGGAACTTGGAACTTGGAACTTTGTACTTTGATCTCTTTGCGAACGTTACGAGACGTTTTTACTGTCACTATCCTTGGGAAGCGAAAGAACGAAGTTCAAAGTACTAAGTTCAAAGTTCAGAGACCGACACCGACCCTAAGACTATGCTTTATAGATAGACTATCTGGTGTTCCGTCGAGCCGATATTGATCGCGTTGTAGATCCAGTCCATGACGTAACGACCGTGCCGGGCGAGGAGTGAGGTGACGTTGATGTGCCGTTCCTGCAAAGCCTTTTCCGGGTAGAGTTGTTCGAAAGCACGCTGAAGTTGTCGCTGGGCAGCTTCATCTCGCTGCATCTGCGCGCGATGAAATCTCGAGCGCAAACCTTCCAGCTGGTGATTGATTTTGCGCCGTCCGGTTTCGAGAGCATCGGCCAGAGTTGGATCAACGCCGCGCAGTTGCTCGCGTAGCTGGTCCAACTCACTATTGATGGAAGTCTCAGTCTGCCCAAACTTCTTCGCCGTTTCCGTTCCCAGATACTCCTCGACTACCCGGGCCTGCAAATTTTCCTGACCGACAAAGAGACATTCGAGGCCCAAGCCGTAGCGCTCCAGCACGCGGCCCGTGTGGCGTTCGATCATTGTCAAACTTGAGCGCGGCAAAATCGGCGTCGCGGGTCTTTCCAGCACACGATAGACTTCTGCTGTTTGCGCAAAATACGCGATCTCCGCCGCGCCGCCGTAATAAGCAATCGTTGGCAACAAGAAATCCTGAACCACAGCACGCAGCGTTACATTGGGGCTGAACTTCTCGGGATGCTGCAAAGCCAATGCGGCCAGCTCTTCGACGCTATAGTCCTGATCCGAATTCTTTGCGGTGTATTTGCCGTCACTGTTACGAGTCACTGCATGACGGGCGCCCGTCTCGTCGTGTAGGAAAAGCGGAAAAGAATTTTCGGAAGGTGTCACCTGGGCGTGGTAACCCCCGGCTTCCAATTCACGACTGCGCACTACAATCGCGTTGGCAATCTCCTGAGCCCGCAAGGCTGCCGACGCGTAGAGCGGCGCCGCCAACGATTTCAGCCGGCTGTCTTGAGGATCAAGAAATATTAAGCCGTATTTGCCCGTAAGCGCAGTCATCATCCGCGCAAACGCTTCACCATACTTCCGCCCGGGCTTCCATGTGTCGCGCAGTAAGGACTCCAGATCGGGCGTAAACTCCGAAAGCGGTAACAACTCAAGGAGCTTATTGACAGTGGCCTCGATCGACCCGTCGAGTACCACATCGCCAACCGGATGATTTTCCTCGTGTTGTTCTTCTGAAACTTCAACGGAGGCAAGCCGGCAATCGCGAGCAATAAATTGCGCTTTGGCTACTTCGCGAAAGTCGTGATCTTCAGTCGCTATCCAGAAGACCGGAACCGCTTTCGTGTTTCGTTGGCTTAAGCAGCCGGCAAGTTTCACTGCTGATAGCGCTTTGTAGATCGTATAAAGCGGGCCGGTGAACAATCCCGCTTGCTGTCCCGAAACGACAGCGACACAATCCGCGGTGCGCAACGACTCGATGTTTGTCATGGTTTCGGCGCCGGCGCCCCAGGAAGCGTTCATTGCAGCGAGGGCGTCGCACAAAAACTTCCGGTCAGTGGTGTGCGCTGCCAGAACTTCGGGTGCGCGTGCTGAGAGCTCGTGATGGAAACGGACTGCTGACCTATAAAAGCGGCGCAGGGCCACCGGATCGCGAAGGTAATCGAGGAAAAGCCGGGACTGCTGCGGAATCTTTTCGAAGGGAAGAGTTTCTACACGAAGACCGGATTCTTCCGGCGTGCTGTAACAGGCGGTTTCGGTGGCGCTCAAGTTCTGGTTACTCCCCAAGAAAACATTGCAACCGCATTCTACGCAGGATAGTCGTTACGTGCCAGCAAGCGAGAAGATTCTTAAGCATCTCATGCCTATTTCCGCGGCGCCTCAATCGCAATTTCCTCAAATGCCTGCTCGGCCTCGACCAAACAGCGACGAATCTCCTCACGTTCGCGATCGGAGCGCCCCATCAATGGCGCGCGGACAGCCCCACCGGCTAACCCTTTCATCTCCAGGGCAGCTTTCAATCCTCCAATTCCAAATCGAGTGGTCACTGCCCTGGCAAGTGGAGTTAGTCGGCCCTGCAACATTGCGGCCCGATCAGTATCTCCCGATGCAACGGCGCGAAAGATCGCGACGCATACTGCTGTTGCCACGCAAGCGACGGCGAGGATTCCACCGCAAGCGCCCGCGCCTAGTGCCTCAGCCAGAACGGTACCGTTCCCGGTAAGCACAGCAAAATCGGCTGGACTCAGGCGAATGGTTTCACGCAGCTTCGCAACTTCTGCCGAGCTGTCCTTGATTCCGATGATGTTGGGATGCTGACCAAGTTGAGTGGCCGTCTCCGGTTCGATGCGAACGCCCGTGAGGTCAGGCATGCTGTAAAGCAGAACCGGAACCGGAGAGGAGTCCGCAACAGCCAGGTAATGATCCACTAATGCGGCTTGTGTAATTGCCGCGCGATAAAAATGCGGTGTGATCACGAGGACGGCGTCGGCCCCAGCGGCGGCAGCGCGCTTGATCTCATTGATGGAGCCCCGCCTGCTTTCCTGGCCGGCACCGACAATGAAACACAATTCCCGCGGCACTTCCGCGCGCGCTGTTCCGATTACTTCCTGACATTCCCGCTCATCCAGATTTACTCGTTCGCCGGTTGATCCAAGCACAACGTAACCAGCAATGCCCGAGGCATTCCAGAAGCGAAGGTTTGCTTGCAGTCCCCTGCTGTCGATCTCCTCATCGGAGGTGAAGGGAGTTGTGATGGGTAACAGGATGCCGCGCAGGCTTTCCGGCAAGCGTCCCGTTTCAAAAGTGGCGGTTCCTAGATTGTCTGAAGGGTTATTCAAGCGCAGGGATTATAACGCGGAGCCTTGCACAAAAGTATCAGTCGTGTTTTGCGCAGCAGGTTTGACCAGAGACTTGTCGCCTTTGGGCGCCATCACGAAAGGGCTAATAGGCCAGCCGTTGAGCTGCTGGTTCGACTACGCTGAATGACTTCCTTGACGCCGCTCCAAGGGCCTTCTCAAACCGGGCAGTCGGCATTGAGTAAGACTCTTGTACAAAAAACCGGTCCCTAGCTGAAAGGCTAAGACACAAAACCTAGTTCGCTTTAGAACACTTCACCAACTACTTCAATGCGCCGAAGAATTCCTTAAAGAATGCGATTCTCTCTGGCACAGCGTGCGGGTTTTGGCCATTCACCTTTGTCGACACGGCCCTTACGGTTGCGTCATTTGCGCCCTGATCGCAGATGGGCCAAATTTTATTGGAGTTGAAAAAGAACCCAGCCGAAGCAAGCGGATACGTGGTCGCTAGTAAGTCAGGGTTAGCTACACAATCTTCGCCGATAAACTGACTAAAGCTTGTGTAGTTATTCCTCCCTGTCAATTGAATGTAACCTCGTCCACGGAATCTGTATCCGTCACCTGAGGCCTCGTTGCCATTCCCCATTCGGTTGGCATAGACCCGATTCCCAATCTTGATGGAATTGTTGGCGTATGGGGCGGGATCGACACCCTTAAAATACTTGGGGAAAACTTTCAGGAGCCGTTGGGCGCTGTAGTTCAGGTTTTCTACAGTGGCTTTAAATCTATTGGACTCCAGGGCGCATTGCGCCAGAAAATGAGCCAATCTCAGATTACTTGTTATTCCAAACCTCGAGGCAGTCTCGGGAATTTGAGCAATGACCGAACCGGGAAGATGCCCGGTCAGGCCTGCCAAATTCAATCCTGGTGCACTTGAGATCACGCTAGGGGAAACAGCGCTTGCGCTTTGGGAACCTGGCAGGCCAGGACTTGCTGCGGGATCGCAGATTCCCAATGCGGCCATCGTCACCGGCCCGGCCGCGCCATCGGCGTTCAAGCTTTTACTCTTTTGAAAAGCAATCAGGGCAGACTTCGTACCCAGACCAAAATTACCGTCAACACCTTTCGGATCAAACCCGAGCTCTTTTAGTTTCGTCTGAAGAGCAAGTACATCTGGTCCCTTAGATCCAAGTTTTAGTGTTGGCATATATCTCTTCTCCCGGAGGGTTGCTCATCTGTATGAGTAAAGCCGCCCGGGATAATAGCGAATCATACTTGCACTTTCCAGACGGTAGCCATGTGTAGGACTACTGACGTCACACCTTGTCCAAGGCAGCCCAGGACTTAGGTCCGATTATGCCGTCCGGTACTAAGTCATGAGCACGTTGGAACGCGCGCACTGCAGCTTCAGTTTTTGGGCCGAAGGTTCCATCAGGAGGCACGCCTACCTTCGCCTGTACTTGCTTAACCAGATCACCCTTCATCGGGCGGCGGAGCGTAGGGCGTGGCTCGGCGCCCGGTGGGGGTGTGGGCTCCGCAGCAGGAATCGTTGGATGTGACGGAGTTGCGCCGGTGCTCATAAAGGCACGAACGGATTCACGGAAGTCGTTCATGTTCAACCGCGGATCGTCCTTCCTCCCAGGAGCATACTCCTTATGACCACAGCAGAATGACGGGTCCTTTCCCAGATGTTTCAAGATGGCGGCCACGCCACGGTGATAAGCTTCCTCTTGAATCTGAGGCCAGGGGTCATTGGCGGTTCCGGCATTTTCCGCCTCGATTCCAATGAAGCGCAAATTTCCGCTGGCACCCTTAAAGCCGCCCGGACCAGCATGGGCCGCGCGCCCCGCCGCAACTACAAAAAACGTACCGTCCCGCCCAAGGCCGAGTTGAGCGAGAGGGCCGGGCAAAGCGGCAAGTCCAGGTTCGGCGGCGCGCCCGTTTCGCAGCGAATTAAGGGTTGGCATATTGAGCTTTCCGGGATTCTTTACACCGGTATGGTGGCAGATGACGCCGACAACATCTCCCATGTCTCCCAAGCCGCGGTTTTCCCACCCGGGAACCAAAGATACTTTTAGGCCAGCTTCTTTTAAGACAACTGGCAGCCATGTCAATGAGAAAGCCATTACTCCACACCTCCTTCGGTGATCGGCAGATCTTCATCTGCGGTGTCAGCTTCCACTGCCTCATGCCCATCAAGTTCATCGGCTGCTGCGCCGCCAGCATCTGAGTCGGCGACAGCATACGTATAACCTTGAGCCAGAGTTACGTTCGTGCCATCTGAATTGGTGACCTTCACATCAACCACGCCAGGTCCTGTGGCACTCTTAGGGGTAGTAGCCTCGATGGTGGTACTGGTAGATGAGGTGACTTCGGCAGGCACGCCGCCTATCTCCACTTTGACATCTGTTGAGAAATCAGTACCTGTGATCACAACTTTTTCTTCTCCTGCAGCCGAACCTGATGCAGGAGCTATAAGGGTTACAGTGGGTGCCGGGGTAGCGGCTTCATCCTTCTCGGTTGGCTGAGGTTTGGTGTCTGCGCCGGGCGCTGGCTTAGTAAATATGGTTTCTGCTATGTCTTTCAGCTTCAAGGTCGCCGGTTGACTGAATAAACCGACCAAGGCGGAGAGCGCAGCAAAGCCGAACGGGCTGGTGGTCTCAGTTGAAGCCTGAGGAGAGAAGAAACCTCCACGGACAACCAAATAGAAGATCACCGCCAACATGGCGCCGGTGAAGGGCAGCAATAAATAGAACGCCACCCAACTCCAAACCATTTCTCTATTTCCCGTGTACCAATAGAGTGAGCGCAGCGCGTGCATCAGACTTCCCAGCGCTCCAGCCAACATGACCAATAACAGGAGCCGCGTCTCAAGATAGACGGTCGGCTTGAAATAACCACCAAAGAAGTGGATGACTTCAGGGTCCTGGATACTCTTCGGAGCAGGCGTCGGCTTTGGTGTGGGAGTTGGAGGGGTTTGTGCCGGCGTGAGCGCGGCCGCTGGAGGAGCTCCACCTTGGGCTGCGGCGGCAACAACTGGCGTCGGTGTTGTTTGACCTTGAGTCGCTGTTGGTGATGCCTGAGCCGTCGGTGATGGCGATGCAGTTGGCGAAGCGACGGTGTTAGACGCTTGAGATGTGTCCGCTTGCGTTTGAATCGTGTCCTTTGGCTCACCACTGGGAGTCGGGTAAGGCCAAATTTTCAATAAGCCGTAGAGAACCAGGATACTGAGGAGAACAAGATACAGCCCAACGGCCACAATGTATCTTGGCTCCATTCTTCCCTCACCCGGCTTGGTTGTAGTAGCTGTGACATTGTTTGAAGTTGTAGTGGCGGTAGTTTCCTGAGTCATAGGTCTATTCGCTCCTCATCGGGGGATTTCAATTTTCTTGAAGCTTGCGGAGTCTGGTTCCATTCTGTGACGCTTGGGCAACTAGAGGATTCCCAGCGCCGCCCAGGTCTTAGGGCCGACAACTCCATCCGGAACCAGGTCATGTTCGGTTTGAAATTGTTCGACGGCGTCTTGTGTCACGGGGCCGAAGCGGCCGTCAGGTTCAAGGCCGAGCTTCGCCTGAACCTCTGCGACGTCCGAACCGCGATCGCCAATTCTGATCGTTGCCCCTCTGGCTCTCAGCCGGGCGTGGAAATGGTGATGGTGTCCATTCACGAACTGGCTGAGTCCCGCAGCAATTACCGTCGGATCATTAAAGAAGAGACTTTGCACAGGAGCCTTTTTCCACCACAAGGTGATCAGAGCCGTGGTCGCCGCCCGATCATATGCAGAGTCAGTGATGTTCACAGGCTGGTTCGCGCCATCAGTTCGCATCGGTCGCACGTCAACATCCAGGCCCACCCGATGTGAATGATGAGGGGGCATTACGCCGCCACCTTTTAGAGAAATTTGACCGATGGAAAACGGGTGGTCAGCGTTCAGTTCGTGCCAGGCAGTGCCGACTGCCTTAGCAGCATCGATCGTTGATTTCTGACCAAACTGAAATTTGCCGCTCGGCCCTCGGTTGTTTGTCACAAACCCGACGCCGCTGGCTGGAAGGAGTGTGTTTACGTTCATGATGTTCTACTCCGAGTTTAGGTTGTGAGTTTGACCTCGCCCTTCTCCTACTTCTTTGGGCTTCGTCCTGACGAAAGGGGTCAAGAGCTTCGTTCCTCTTTCGGGGGGAAGTAAGCTACCTTCTGTTACGAGTTCACGCATGGTGATTGGTTTAGCCTATTCAACTAGCGGACGGCCTCCGAAGCGAGCGGCGCACCCGATCACCAGAAAGACATGCGAGCGTGTGCCTTACCTTTTAGTGAATGGCTTAAGCAGGTTGTATAGAAAATCTGGATCAAAAGCGAAACCGAAATTTGCTCTTAGTTGTCTCTTCAAATCAAACTCAGTGCGGTTTGAATATGTGAAGGACACTGGAAACCTCATGCCCAAATCTCTAATCGGGATGTCCAGCTTCAGATTGAAAGTGCCGATGTCGCCCTTGGTATTCAATAGGATTCCATCTACGATTTCATCGTCAACTAAACGCCGGTACCGTCCAGCAAAACTCAAATCAAACTGTCCAAAACCTCTTGGGTCGCCTAAGGGCAAGTCGAGTTGCGTAGCGAAATCAAAGTCTCGAAACCTTTTCATGCTAGCGGGCGGACGTGCATTGAAAAGTGTCGCAGCCCCATTGAAAGTCAGACTTGCCTTACCTTCCGCGATGCCCGTGCTGTAAATGAAATTTATGTTTGAGGTGTCAATGAGTCCCGGTCGTCGCTTGTTTGTGTACTCAACGGAAAAGATTGGGCCGTTATCGACTAAATTCAGTAACACGTCTTTTTTGTTCCGATAGTCGCTGAATGCAGTGGAAAAGTTCGTCACTGCCTCCTCGACAGCCGGCGATAAGTCCACTTTTTCCAAGGCCTGAAGTTGCTCTTTCACTACACTTTCAAGTTCGGCGTCGGTTGCCGCAGCAATAGCTTGACGCGCTGTCGCAAGCCAATCACGCAAGGAGGTGTCTCTGAAGAAGAGGTTCTGGACGATATTCGTCCTCGTTGCAACGGCCTGCGCATTGGTGCGAATTAGTCTTGTCCATTCGTCCGCATAACGAGGATCGCGCGGATCTCTATGGTTGAAAAACTCGTAGCGGAATGAATAGGACGAAAGCTGCTGGCGGTTACCGATAAACTGGTTAGGGTTGTCACCTAAGCTAGTATCGTACGAGAGCGCAAACGATAGCTTACGCAGACGCCTTATCGTTTGTGAATCATCCTCGAAACTATCTATGAAACCTTTGCCGGTCAACGCATCGAAGAGACCAACAGGATTGCCTCGAAATGTAATGGTTGTGCCGTTCGTTGTCTGGGCCAAGCCCCCATTTTCAACGGCGAAACCGAGAATGGCTGGGATACTGCCTTTGCTGACAAGCGATGTACTCCCGGCATTGGACGCAGAACCGCCAACTTGTTTATCGACGCGAGCTGATTCGATCTCGTTCGTAAACTCGGATCTGGGAAGCGCAGCCATGGAGAGTCCCAAGGCAAGTACTTTCGCGTACGACGTTGGACTCCGTAGGGGACTAAAGATATCCGCCGCTCTGACGCGTTCATCACCGCTTTTACCACGAACGGTTCTTACCACCTCGTCGACGATGTTTCCCCTTTCAACCTCAAATTGATCTCTTAACGCCTCTTCTGCCTTACCGCCCGAAGAGCGCTGAGGGTCCCTCAACGGAAGAAGTTGAACTGGATTTTCCGCTCGTGGGGGCGTGCTGCTTCCACTAGTCCCCGTGGTGAGAGCTGCTCCATTCCTGGCATCTGTGATAGCGATGCTCGAGTTTGGTGCATCAGTTGGAGACGGCTGATCCGGCCTTGGCGGCGACACCTTCAGCGCTATTGTCGCCTCAACATCACTTAGCTCTTTCTCTAGGTCTCGAACTATTTCGACCACCTGGGCCTTTTCATCTGACCGAATGATCGACTGGACCGCGACCTGGTATTTTTGTAGCGCTTCAATCCTGGCCTTTAACAAAGCACGAAGTTGGGCTCGACGTTCCTGAATAAATCGGTCGTTCGGCCTTCTCACCTCTTCCGGAGTTGACGGGTCGCGCTCGATAAGAAGTAACCCTTCAATTTGTTTTCTCAGATCAGTCAAACTTTGACTAGGCGTTTGCTGAGCTTGCACATTAAGCGTCACGACAGCCATCCCTGCGATGCCGAGGAGACGAGAGCCATTCATGCGATGTTCTAGTATCGCCCATCTATGCCTAGTCGAACGACAGCCGCCGGTCAGCGAACGCTAGAAACGCGCCCGCTGAGGCTTCACGAAGGCCACGACGACTCGAGGGACACGAAGAAACCAGCGAGCTGAGCTGCCGACTAGCCCGTCGGGCCGCGCTCGCGCGCGGATGG
>Ga0079218_10000622_pt1 | contig 11071 bp, 7 predicted proteins | sample NCCompost_FD_77181 | JGI IMG/M metagenome (GOLD analysis project Ga0079218, IMG submission 77181) | Agricultural soil microbial communities from Utah to study Nitrogen management - NC Compost | ecosystem: Environmental > Terrestrial > Soil > Agricultural land | place: USA: Utah | collected... | reverse complement strand
GATGCAGCTCGTCCTCAAGCATCTGTATCAGGTGGGCGATCTGATCGGCACCGACCTGGCGAAGCGTTTAGGACTCGAGTTCTCAGTCATCGAGCCCACGCTCGAGCCGCTTCGTCTGACGCATCAGATCGAAATCGTCGGGTCGGCCGCCGTCGGGGCCCCGTCCTATCGCTATCGCATCTCGGACGAGGGCCGCAAGCGCGCACAACTGTTCCTCGCGCAGACCAATTACTCCGGCGTGGCCCCGGTGCCGCTACACCAGTATCAGAGCTACTTGAAGGCGTATCGCGACGCCGTGCCGACGATCTCGACGCGTGATCGCGTCATCAAGGCGTTCTCGCACCTGGTGCTGAGCCAGCGAGTGCTGGACCAGGTGGGAACCGCCGCGGCGTCCGGACACTCGCTGTTCGTGTACGGCCCGCCGGGAAATGGCAAGACCGTGATCGCCCAGGGCCTCGGACGTCTGCTCGAGGGCGAGATCGCCATTCCGCACGCCATCGAAGTGGACGGGCACATTGTCCGGCTGTTCGACCCGGTCAACCACGAGCCGCTACCCTCCGACGAAGAGGCGGACGACAACAGCCTGATCGCCAAACCCCGGCTCGACGCACGCTGGGTGCGGTGCCGCCGGCCGCTGGTCACCGTCGGCGGCGAGCTGAACCTCGCATCGCTCGACCTGGCCTACTCGCAGGAATCGGGATTCTATTCACCGCCGATTCAGGCGCTGGCCACCGGCGGCGTGCTGGTCATCGACGACTTCGGGCGGCAGCACTGCTCGCCGCGCGACCTGCTGAATCGCTGGATCGTGCCGCTCGAGAGCCGGGTGGACTACCTGACCTTGCGTAACGGCCAGAAGTTCGAGCTGCCGTTCATGGTGCTGGTGGTCTTCGCGACCAACCTGAAGCCGCGCGATCTCGTTGACGAGGCGTTCTTGCGCCGCGTGCAGTTCAAGGTGCTCGCCGAAAGCCCGACGTTCGAGGACTTCGAGCGCATCTTCGAGAACTGCTGCCGGGAGCGGACCCTGGGTTACGAGCCCGCGCTGGCCCGTCACGTGGTCGACCGGTTCCTCGAGCCGCGCAACATCCAGCCGCGCGGATGCCACCCGCGCGACCTGATCGACCAGGCGCTGGCCTACGCAGCCTATTCGGGACAGCCTCGCGCACTGACCACGGAGCTGCTCGAGGCTGCCTGCGCCAGCTATTTTGTTGACGAAGACGAAGGCCTTCCGACTCCGCCCTCGATGACATGAACCCTCACGTTCGAACGTCGCTCGTGTGTGTATGCGCGGCCGTGGTCTTCATCGCCGGCGGATCGCCGTCGGCCGAGGGCGTCGCCGCGCTCCGGATCACGTCTCCGCTCGGCCGGACGGGGCTGTCCGGCACGATTCGCATCGTCGCCCGCCTCGACGCGGAGAACAAGGTCCCCCAGAGAGTCGAGTTCCTGGTAGACCAGGTCCCGCTCGCCAGCGATACGGACGGGGCGCCCTACGAGGCCCTCTGGGTTGACGAGAACCCGTTCGAGCGCCGGGAGCTGAGCGCGCGCGCGGTGTTCGAATCCGGCCCGGCGCTGACCGATACGGTCGTCCTGGACCCGTTGAGCGTATCCGAGGCCACGGAGGTCACGAGCGTCGCCCTCGACACATCGGTCTTGAACGCCAAGGGGCAGTTCGTGCGTGGGCTGACAGCCGCGAATTTCTCGATCTCGGAGAACGACGGCACGCAGGTGCTCGACGCGGTGACCCAGCGGCGGGAGCCAGCGCTCTTTGCCGTGCTGGTCGACAGCAGCCAGAGCATGGCCTACCGGGCGGACGGCCTCCGCGCCGCCGCGCGAAAGCTGCTCGAGCCGCTGGCGCCGGACGACGAGGTCCTGGTCGCGCCGTTCTCCAAGCACATCCTGCACGTCACCGGGCCGACCACCGACCGTCCGACGGCGCTCGAGGCGATCGCCAACATCAAGCCGGCCGGCGGCACCGCGATCCTCGACGCCCTGCAGGAAGTGGCGGCGCACCTGGCGAACCAGGACCGGCGGCGCGCCATCGTGCTGCTGACCGACGGCTACGACGAGCACAGCCAGGCGGAGTTCGACGCGACGGCGGAGGCGCTGCGAAACGCCGAGGTGACGCTCTACGTGATCGGCGTCGGCGGCATCGCCGGCATGTCGCTCAAGGGCGAGAACCTGTTGACGGAGCTGGCGACGACCACCGGTGGCCGGGCATGGTTCCCGCTCGATTCGCAGCGGCTCGGGTTCGCCTACGAGGCGGTGGCGGCCGACGTCCAGCACCGCTACCTGCTGACCTACACGCCCACGAACCAACGGCGGGACGGAACCTACCGCGCGATTCGGGTGAGCGCCGGAGAGGGCTACACCGTGCGCACCCGCGCCGGCTACACCGCTCCGGCCGCGCCCCCGGTTCGCGCACTGCTGGAGTTCACGGCGTTTGCCGGCGGCCGGTCCCCGATCTCGTTGTCGCGCGAAGATCTCGAGGTCGAGGAGGACGGCGTCCTGCAGAAAGTGGACACGTTCCACGAATCGGTTCTGCCGGTCACCATCATGCTGGCGATCGACGCGAGCGGCAGCATGAAGCGCAGCGCCGCCGCGGCCCAATCCGCGGCCCGTGAGTTCGTGTCGGCGCTGCGCCCGGAGGACGAGATCGGGATGATCACGTTCGCCACCACGGCCAATTACATTCACTCGCCGACGACCCGGCGGGACTGGACGCTGGCGGCGCTCGACAAGTACGTCGCCGACGGCGGCACGGCGCTCTACGACGCGCTGCACGACTCGTTGTCCCAGGTGGGCGTGGCCAAGGGCCGCCGCGTGGTGGTGGTGGTGACCGACGGCCGGGACGAAAACGCGGCCTCCACCGGCCCAGGCAGCACGCACACGTGGAACGAGATCCTCGAGAAGCTGCAACAGACCGAAGCCATCGTCTATCCGGTCGGCATCGGCACGCGGGTCGAGCGCGAGCGGCTGCAGGAGCTGGCGGATCGATCCGGTGGTTCGGCGTTCTTTCCGGCCGACGTCACGGAATTGACGTCCGAGTATCAGAACATCCTGGACGAGCTGCGGCGCCGGTACGCGATGGGGTACCAATCGTCCAACCGCGCCCGCAACGGCCAATGGCGCAAGGTCGTGATCCGGGTGAAGCAGCAGGACGCCACCGTTCGCAGCCGAGGCGGCTATTACGCCCCCGCACAATGACGAGACTTCTGGCGCCCCTCCGTCGCCCGGTCCTGCTCTTCGGCGTGTGCAGCGCGCTGGCGATGGTTTGTGCCTCGGGGGCCGTCTTCGGGGCACTGCCCCAGCAGCGTCTGTACCAGCGCAGCGGGGCACACTTCGCGGTGATGTTCGAGGGGCCGGCCGATGAAGCCGTGGCCTTTCGCGCTCTGGAGATGCTTGAGGCGGCCTACTACCGCATCGGCAGCGCGTTGAACGTCTATCCGGACCAGCCGGTCGAGGTCGTACTGCACACCCTGGAGCAGTTTCGCGACGTCACGAAAGCCCCGGCGTGGTCGGCTGGCGTCTACGACGGCCGCATCCGCGTCCCGATCAAGGACGCGGACCGCTCGCCCGAGCAACTGGCCGAGGTGCTCGCCCACGAGTATACGCACGCGATCGTGGCCAACCTGGCGGGCCGGTCGGCGCCCACCTGGTTGAACGAGGGCCTGGCGGGGGTGATGGAACCGAAGGGGTCGCGCGACGAAATCGAAGCGCTCGCGCGCGCCGGCGTCAGGATCCCTCTGTCGAAGCTGGACGCGTCGTTCAGGGACCTGCCGGTCGAGCAGGTGCAGGTGGCCTATGCCCAGAGTGCCAGCGCGGTCCAGCGAATGATTCAGCTCCGTGGCGCTCAGGCCGTGGTGTCGCTGCTTCGAGGGCTCAAGGGCGGGGCGCCCTTCGCGACCGCCTTTCAATCCGCGGTGGGCATGAGGTTCGAGGATTTCGAGGGGATGGTGGCCAGATGACTCTCTTTGGGCGGAAGGCCCTGACGATGATCCAGGGGGCGAAGGGCGAACCCGACTCGCCCGAGATGGACCCGTTCGCGTCCATCGAACCCCAGATGGCGCCCGCCGCCGCCTCGGCGCCCGCAGTCTCGCTCGAAGCCGTATTGTCGTCGGACGTTCGCATCGCCTGGGACGAGTCGGTGAGCATCGTCGAGGCATTGTGCGTGGCGGTGCAGGGGAATGTCCTGCGCTCGATTCCCAGCGCGAAAGAGATCTTCCTGACCGGCAGCGGGACCCTGGCGGTCCGCAGCGGGGCGGGGGAGCCCGATCCGGTCGAAGCGGGCAGGCGTCTGCTGGAGCTGCTGGGGAAGGGAACGGTCCCGGCGCCCTTGCGGTTGTTTGCCAGCCAGGCGGTACGCGACGGGCAGCACGGGTCGATCGTGGAATTCCAGCAAGGCCTCAACTACTTCGCCAAGCCGGGGGGACGCGAACGGATCGTCGCTGTGTACGAACGCTGCTCGCAAGAGTTGGCGGCGATGCCCTTTCCCTCTGAAAGCGAACAGGCCCGGCCGGGCAAGGCCCTCGACAAAGCCAAGGCCTCCGACAAGTCCGACAAGAAGGACACACGGTGGCACTTGGGACGCGAGGCGCTGCTCGCCGCGGGTGCCATTGTCGTGACCGTGTTGGTGGTCGCGGCTGGGTACTTTGCCTGGTTGGAGCTGGCGAAACCATCCGCCGACGCCGAACCGGGTCCTGAAGTGCAGGCGGAGGCCGCGGCTCCGACGACCAAGCCGACTGCACGCCTCGGCCGGTCCGGTGCGCGCACGGCTACGGCCGGCGCACCGGCCGCCCGCCTGTCTGGCGCCGCCACAGTCGCTGCGGGGAGTGCTCGCGCCAGCAGCCCGGTCGCGCCTGGTGGAGGCCCTGCCGATCTGGAAATCGCCGGACGTCCGCCGGCGCCGGCGTCGCTTCCCGAAGTCGCCGACAGCGGCAGTTCGTCCGTCCCGGCCGGCGGGGCTGCGGCGGCGTCCGCCGTGCCCCTGTTCGTGCAGGAAACCGCACTCGAACCGGTCGATCTTGATCGTGTGTACTCGGCGGCGGATGCGGGCGTCGTGCCCGCGACTCTGGTACGCGAGCAGCTGCTGCCGCCCGCGATGGGTGTACTGGAGGGAGTCGCGCCGCTGCAGCTCGAGCTGTTCGTGTCGGCGGAAGGCGCGGTCGAGCGCGCGCGCTTCGTGGTGCCGCCCCGGCGGATGGCGGACATGATGCTGCTGAGCAGCGCGAAGATGTGGACCTTCAATCCGGCGCTGAAAGACGGCAGGCCGGTGCGGTCGCGCGTCGTGCTGTCTTGGAACGTCGCACCGTAACCTGCGGCGCGCGACGCCCGGCGCGGACGCTGGCCTAGGCCCGAGGCGCGGCCAGCAGGTCGCGAACGGTGTCCCCGTCGACGGATTCCTCTGCAAGCAGCGCGTTCGCCAGGTTTTCGACCCCGGCGCGCCTGGTTGTGAGGATCTTGCGCGCGATCTCGTCTCCGCTCATCACCAGCTTGTGGATCTCGTTGTCCACCGCCTGAGCCGTCGCCTCACTTAAGCCGGCGCCCCGGGTGTTGTCGCCCGTGGTCCGGAAGGCCAGCGGACCCATTGGCGACATGCCGAACTCACACACCATGCGCCGGGCCATCTCGGTGGCGCGCTCGATGTCGTTGGCGGCGCCGCTGGTGGCCTGCCCGAGAAAGATCTCCTCGGCGGCCCGCCCGCCCATCAGGACCGCGATCTGCGCCTCCAGGAACTCGCGTGAGTGCACGTGCCGATCGCGCTCGGGCAATTGCATCGTCAATCCCAGCGCCCGGCCGCGCGGGATGATCGTGACCTTGTGGAGCGGGTCGGCGTGGGGCAGGGCCACCGCGACCACGGCGTGGCCGGCCTCGTGATACGCGCACGCCCGGCGCTCGTGATCGCTCATCGACAGCGAACGGCGCTCGACGCCCATCATCACCTTGTCGCGGGCGCCATCCAGGTCGGCGGCGGTGACGGCCGAGCGGTCGGCGCGCGTCGCCAGCAGCGCCGCCTCGTTGAGCAGGTTGGCCAGGTCGGCGCCCGAGAAGCCCGGAGTGCCTCGCGCGGTCGCGCGCAAGTCGATGTCCGGCGCCAGCGCGAGCTTCCTGGCGTGGACCTTGAGGATCTGCTCGCGCCCGTTGACGTCAGGAGCCCCGACCACGACCTGCCGGTCGAATCGTCCCGGGCGCAGCAGCGCGCCGTCGAGAATGTCGGCACGATTGGTGGCCGCGATCACGACGATGCCCTGATTGGGAGCGAAACCGTCCATCTCGACGAGCAGCTGGTTGAGGGTCTGCTCGCGTTCCTCGTGGGTCAGGGAGTTCCCGCCGCGGCTGCGGCCGACGGCGTCGACTTCGTCGATGAAGATGATGCACGCCGGATGACGGCGCGCGTCCTTGAACAGCCTCCGGATGCGCGACGCGCCGATGCCCGCGTACATCTCCACGAAGTCGGAGCCGCTCGAATAGAGGAACGGCACCTTGGCTTCGCCGGCGATCGACCGCGCCAGGAGGGTCTTGCCCATGCCAGGGGGTCCGACCAGCAGAATTCCCTTTGGGATCCGGCCGCCGACCGTGCCGAAGCGTCCCGGGGTGCGCAGGAAATCCACGACCTCCCGGACCTCCTCCTTGGCCTCTTCCACGCCCGCTACGTCGTCGAAGGTGACGGAAATCGAGCCGAGGTCCGCGCGGCGGCCGCCGGTGTTGGGGACCAGCGCGCGGCCGGTGCCAACGCGATAGATCGCAAAGCCGAACGATCCGACGAACGCCGCGGTGAGGAGGAGCCAGAGATAGTCCACCGCGGTCGAGGGCGTCCGTCCGCTGACGTCGATCCGCACACCCTTCTTCGCGAGATCGGCCACGAGGGCGGGGTTGCCGGCGATGTAGCCCGCCGGTACCGCGACCAGAGCGCGGTCGCCGGATCGGCGGGTGACTTCCAGCCCGTTGGCGAGGACCACCAGCGCGGCGACGCGATCGTGCTGGACGTCGAGCAGGAAGTCCGAGAACGGCGCGTCAGGAGTTGTCGGGACCGGCCGGAGCAGCCGCGGGCTCGCCGCCAGTGCGACGATGAGAATCAGCGCGGCTATCGCCCACATCTGCTTTGTCGTTGGTCGGTGCATCTCTGGTCCGTTGCGGGTCTGGATGTGAAGCGAGGGGACGCCGCTATCTCTAGGGTTATCGGGTATGGGAGCCGGTGCCGTTAGGGTACAGTGGAGCTTCCGATGCGTCGCAAGCCGTTGGCCGCGGGGCTATTGATGGTGCTGACCATGGCGGTCAACAGCCTCGCTCAGATCGTGCCTCCGCGTGGAGTGCCGAACCCTCCGGCGTGGCGTGCCCTCGAGGAGCGACGGTTCGCCGAGGCCGTGCTGCTGTTCGAGGCCGCCGCCCGCCTGGCGCCGCGCGACGCCTCGCTGCGCTTCGGCGCCGGCGTCGCCAATCTGATGCAGGGGAAGAACGCCGACGCGCGGCGGGCGTTCGAGGCAGCGCTGGCGATCGATCCCCGGCTGACGGATGCGTCGGTCCTGCTCGGCGTGGCGTTCTACCGGGACGGCCTGCTGCAGGACGCGATCAAGGCGTACGAGAGCGCCCTCCGCTACGCGCCCGACGCGTCGCAGCTCACCGGCCCGCTGGAGAAGTGGCGGAAAGAGGTGTCCACGGAAGGCCAGTTCTACCAGGCGCAGGGCGCCCACTTCACCGTCTTCTTCGAGGGGCCGGCCGACGACGCCGCCGCGCAGCGCGCGCTCGAGATTCTGGAAGACGCGTACTGGCGCATCGGGCGCGAGCTGGCGATCTACCCGCAGCGGCCGCTCTCGGTCGTGCTCTACACCAGCGAGCAGTTTCGCGACGTCACCCGCTCGCCGGAATGGGCCTCCGGCGTCTACGATGGTCGGATCAAGGTGCCCATGGGCGGCCAGATCGAGTCGATTACCGACCTGCGGCGGGTGCTGGAGCACGAACTGGTGCACGCGATGGTGGCCTCGGTCGCTGGGCCGACAGTGCCGGCGTGGCTCAACGAGGGCCTGGCGACAGCCCTGGAGCCCGGCGGAAGCGAATGGGCCGCGGCACAGCTGCAGTCGTCACCGGCGCGCGTCCCGCTGGCGCAATTGACGCGCGGCTTTGGCGCTCTGGCCACGGTGCAGGCCCGCGCCGCCTACGCCCAGAGCGCTCTGGCGGTGAAGTCGCTGCTCGATCAGCAGGGGGCCGACAAGGTGGTGGGCCTGCTGCAGGCGGTCGGCCGCGGCGTGCCTTTCGGCGAGGCCTTCCGGCAGTCGATTTCCACCACCCTCGACGAGTTCGCCGCGGAGTTCGCCAGCCGGTAGAGCGCTGCCGGCGATCCCGGCCCGCGCGGTCGCGTCCGCTTGGTACAATGCGCGGTTGTGCGCATAGATCTCGAAACTCCTGAAGGCCCCCTGGACACCTACGTCTTCACGCCGAAGGGGGCCGGTCCCTGGCCCGCGGTGATCCTCTACATGGACGCGTTCGGTGTCCGTCCAAACCTCTTCAGCATGGCGCAGCGCCTCGCGTCCCACGGTTATGTGGTGGCGGTGCCGAACCTCTATCACCGGACCGGCGCGTTCGAACCGTTCGACTCCAAGGCTGTCACCACCGAGGGCCCGGAGCGCACACGCTTCACCGGCATGATCCGTTCGATCGACGGCGGCAAGGTGATGACCGACACCAAGGAAGTGCTGGCCCATCTGGACGGTCGATCCAACGTGAAGCCGGGCCCGGTCGGCACGCTGGGCTACTGCATGGGCGGCGGCTACGCACTGCTCGCCGCCGGGACGTTTCCCGATCGCGTCGCGGCGGCGGCGTCCTTTCACGGCGGCTCGCTGGCGACCGACCGCCCCGACAGCCCGCATCTACTGGCGGATCGAATGCGCGCGCGGCTGCATGTGGGCGTCGCCGAGATCGATCACACCTTCGACGCCGCCCAGCAAGCCCGGCTGGAAGATGCGTTGACACGAGCCGGCGTTCAGTACACCCTCGACGTGTACAAGGGCGCCAGGCACGGGTTCGCGGTGACGGGGCACCTCGTGTATGACAAGGATGCGTCCGAGCGGCACTGGACGCAGGTTGTCGCGCTGTTCGGTGAGACGATCCGACGATCACAGGGCGAGTGAATAAAACAGGAGCACAGGGATGAAACAGGGAATCGTGTGTCTGGTGGCGATGGCGGCGGTGGCGGCAGCGGTCTCGAGCTTCGCCCAGGGCAGAGGAGGAGCGGCTGCGTGCACGACCCTGGCGTGCGACCTCCAGAGCGACTGGGACCGCAACAAGGGTTTGATCGCCGGGATCGCGAACGCCATGCCTGAAGACAAGTACTCCTACAAGTCCACACCGGCGCAGCGCTCCTTCGCGGAGCAGGTGATGCACGTGGCCACGATCGACGTCGCGCTGCTCGGCACCATGGGCGCCAAGACGCCGGCGCCGAAGCTGAACGAGAAGGCCTCGACCAAGGCCGAAGTGATGGCCGAGCTGCAGAAGTCGCAGGACTACGGCACCGCGGTGATCAAGGAGTTCAACGACGCGCAGCTGGCCGAGCGCGTGAAGTCGCTGCCGTTCATGGGCCCCACCGTCAGCCGGCTGCGCCTGGCGTACTTCTCGATCAGCCACGGGCAGGACATCTACGGCCAGATGGCTGTGTACCTACGTCTCAACGGCGTCGTTCCGCCGGCCAGCAATCGCGGCGTCTAGTTGCCATCCCCCTACCCGATCTCTATGCTGAGATCGGGTAGGGAATCTTGACTCCAGCCTCGACCGAGGCGACCGCTTCATCTCCAACCGAATCGGCCACGCTGGACGTGGGCGGCATGACCTGCGCCGCGTGCCAGGCCAACGTCCAGCGCGCGCTCACGCGCAAACCTGGCGTCGTGGATGCCTCCGTGAACTTGATGACGGGGGAGGCGAGGGTGATCTTCCACCCCGCCGTGATCGGCATCCCGCAGCTGGTCACGGCCGTCGAGGACGTTGGCTACCAGGCCTCCCCGGCCCGGCAGAATCGGCCGCTGGCGGCCGCGTTCGACACCCGCGACGAGATGGGCGCGACCGGTACGCGCGCGGCAGTGGCACTGGTGAGCGGCGGCGCGGCGATGCTGCTGTCGATGCCGGGGATGGTGCCCCATGCGGCCTGGGTGCTCCTGGTGCTGACGGCATTCGTGATGGTCTGGGCCGGCCGCCGCTTCTATGTCAGCGGCGTTCGCGCCTTGATCCACCGTGTGCCCGACATGAACAGTCTGGTGGCGGTCGGCACCGGCGCCGCGTTCCTGTTCTCCGTCGGCGCGACGGCGTGGCCGCAAACGCTGGCCGCCGCAGGCGTGGCGCCGAACCTGTACTACGAGGCCGTGGTGATCATCATCGCGTTCGTGCTCACCGGCCGCTGGCTCGAAGCCCGGGCGCGCCACCAGGCCGCGACCGCGCTGCAGGGACTGGCGCGGCTCCAGCCGCGCGAGGCGCTGGTGTCGGAGGGCGGCCGCGAGCGCTCCGTGCCGATCGAGCAGGTGCGGGAGGGCCAAGTCGTGCTGGTGCGGCCCGGCGGACGGATTGCTCTGGACGGTGTCGTCATCGACGGACAGGGAGACGTGGACGAGTCGGTGGTCAGCGGCGAATCGCTGCCGGTCCCGAAGACTCTGGCCCAGGCGGTGACCGCGGGCACGTTGCTGACGAGCGGGTCGCTGTTCGTTCGCGTAACCGCCGAAGCCGGCCAGGACACGCTGAGCCGCATCGTCGAGCTGATGCGTGACGCCCAGCTGTCACGCGCGCCGATCCAGCGGCTGGCCGATCGGGTCAGCGCGATCTTCGTACCGGTGGTGCTGGCCCTGGCCGCGGCGACCTTCGTGGCATGGTGGCTCGCCGGTGGCCAGGGCGCGCTCGGCCCCGGCGTGGCGGCCGCGGTGGCGGTGCTGATCGTCGCCTGCCCGTGCGCGATGGGGCTGGCCACGCCGACTTCCATCATGGTCGCCACCGGCCGCGCCGCCGCCATGGGCGTGCTGTTCCGCAAGGGCGACGCGCTGCAGGAGCTGTCGCGCGCCGAGGTGGTGGCCTTCGACAAGACCGGCACGCTGACGCTGGGCCG
>Ga0079218_10000621_pt1 | contig 11076 bp, 5 predicted proteins | sample NCCompost_FD_77181 | JGI IMG/M metagenome (GOLD analysis project Ga0079218, IMG submission 77181) | Agricultural soil microbial communities from Utah to study Nitrogen management - NC Compost | ecosystem: Environmental > Terrestrial > Soil > Agricultural land | place: USA: Utah | collected... | reverse complement strand
TATGGGAACAGCCACTGACAGACAGAAAACCGCCAAAGACAACCATTCTGAAGTCGATTCCGGCGAACGCAAGATTTCTTTGCTCGTTGTGGAAGACGACGAAAACATATCGACCGCTATAAGTGAATATTTTTCTCGCGCCGGTTACCAGGTCAAGACGGCCGAAGATGGCATCGCCGGAGTGAAGACCGCACTGGATGATCCGCCGGATGCCGTCGTGTTGGATTTGATGCTGCCAAAAATGGATGGCTTGGCCGTGTGCAAAGAGCTGCGGGAAAAGGTTGGTTACGTTCCTATCTTAATGCTCACTGCAAAGGACGACATTGTCGACAAAGTGCTCGGTCTGGAGATGGGAGCGGATGATTACATCACTAAGCCTTTCAGCCTTCGAGAGCTTGAAGCTCGAATCAAAACTGTCTTAAGACGAACCAGAAGCTCATCCAGTTCCGATGGCTCCAGAGATGAAGCGCCGATCTCGCGCGGCAAACTGCGAATAGATCCGGCGCGTCGAGAAGTGACAATCGGAGACCGCCAAGTTGAACTGACTCCAAAGGAGTTTGATCTCCTGCGCCTTTTCGCGTCGAACCCGGGCAGAGTGTTTCCTCGAAAGTACCTACTCGAAAAAATCTGGGACTATTCTTATGAAGGCTACGATCGCACCATTGATTCTCACATCAATCGGTTGCGGGCAAAGATTGAGGATAATCCTGAGAATCCCCAAATGGTGTTAACTGTGTGGGGAATTGGCTATAAGTTTACGGACGAACAATAGCCCTGATCGACTTGCCAGAAAAAAGCAGAGTCAGTTAACCAACAAGAACCCGCCTTGGCAGTCCCTGCTTCCGACCTGCCGCTCCAATTTCGACTCTTTCTTGCAATACAATTCCGTTGATCTCTAACGTTTGCTATTGCAACTAGGATGCTTCGCCAAGCTTCGGGACTATCCCGATATGTCGGATTGGAACTCCGGCGCGCGCAAATTGAAGATCTGATCTTCTGGACAGAGGATTGCTACGGCATAATGCACCCGGCAAAACTCCTTTTGTCCTAATGAAAGACAAATGGTCAACTCGTTCCCTACCAAAAACGCATGCTGCGCTTACGTCGTCATGTTAGGGCTAGTGTCGTTTGCCTGGCTTGGTATGTTTCCCGGCGCTGCGCAGTCAAAGAAAGAAAAACGCGTCACGTCTGTGCGACTTGGTGAAGGGAATGAAGGGTCTCGAGTAACCATAGTTTCAGATTCAACTTTGACGGATTATGAGGCCTACCGGCGTGGCGACCGGTTTTATGTGAAAATTCCGGCCGGAAACTTTGACTCTGGCGTGCCGAGCCTCCGCGGCGAAGGATTTGAAGACGTTCAAGTTCAGAAGGATGCGGACGGCTCTGTCATTTCCTTCAGACTGCAACCAGGAACAGCAGCGCGGGTTGACCAACGTTCTAATCGCCTCGATGTAGTTTTTTCCTCAGCCGGTGGGACTGGAAGTCAGAGTGCCCAAACCGGGAGCGTCTCTGAGCAAAGTCCGGCTGTCACGCCAAGGCCTTCCCCAACCTTGCCGTCCTCAACTACGAGTTTTCGTGATCATCGCGAGCCTCACGCAAGTCCGAACCAGATTGAGCAACCGACGAGTCCGAATACAATTGCTCGTGAGAATGAATCGGCACCACAAGCCACGGCTGATGAGAAAACTTCTAAACCTGCGCCCTCTGAAACGCCCAAGGAATCCTCCAATAGCTCACTCGCGAAATCGGTGGCATCTCCCGATTCAAGTATTGCTGTAACGTCACAACCTCAGCCATCTGATACCAGTGGGTCTCAACGGCTGTTGGTTCTGGGCCAGGCGGCCCAATGGCTCCGGGGCAATTGGTTAGTGGTCCTAATTGCACTTTTACCTGCGGCACTTGCATTACTTTTTTTGACATACCGACGCTCCCGGTCAGAGCCTATCGTTCTCGCCAAATCAAAGGAATCGGACTTGCCACCGTCAAGGACTGCGAATACCGAACCCGTCGTGTTTTATCCACTGACGCCCGAGAAGACTGTTGGAAGCCCAGCGGGTGTTGATGCTGCTGAGCCTTCGGACGAGCTTAGTGCGGAGCCCGTTCACTCAATAACTGAACCTGTCCACTCGATGCCTCTTTCCCCAGAAACCGCAACACACGCAACGATCGACACCCAATCCACCGAGAGCGTCTTGCACTCAGAGCATGTCAACCCCTTGATCGCAGAGCAGCCACTCTCAAATAACGCAACTGAGAAAGAAGAGCGTGAGGGGGCTGAAGCCGAAACCCGACCAAGAGAAGAAGAATCTCGTCTTGCCGAAGAGGATGCTCAGGTAAAAGCTGAGAATGAGGAGCGCGAACGGGTTGCAGCCGAGGCTCGACTGAGCGAAGAAGCCCGACGTGCCGAGGAGGAAGCCCAAATGAAAGCTGAGAACGAGGCACGTGAGAGGGCCGAAGCCGAGGCGCGACTGCGACAAGAAGCTGAGGCTCGATCGCGGAAAGAAGAAACCCATGCCGAAGAACAAGCCCGCAATGGTGCCGAGGGGGAAGCACGACTTGGGAATGAGCGTGAAATCCTTGCAGGGTCAGAAGCCGAAGCAATTCAGCGGGCCGATGAAGACGCCCGCTTCCGGATGGAAGCTGAGACATTGAGACGAGCTGCCGAAGAACTCGCGCGCCGACGTGCACAAGCTAAGGCCGCGCGGGTTGCGGAAGAGGAATCACGACGTCGCGCCGAAGAAGAAAATCGGCAGAGACTGGCTGAAGAGGCTCGTCGTCGCGAAGAAGAGGCTCAGCTTTTACTCAAAGCAGAAGCGCAGCGTGGAGCTGAAGTGCAACGATCGCAATCTGAGCTTGAAGCTCGCCGGCGTGCGACTGAGGAGAGACTCAAACTGGAACAAGACGCTTTAATGCAAGCTGCTATTGAGCTGACTCGTCGTCGGGCTGAAGTCGAAGAAGCACGAAGAAGAGCAGAGAGGGAGACTCGCCTATTAGCCCAGAAACAAGCGCGTAAAGAAGAAGAGAACCGACGCCTCGCCGAAGAAGAGAGAGTGAACCTCGAGGCTGAAACCGAACGTCGTACTCACGAAGAGAAATCCCAGGTTGAGGAATCTAGACACCGTGCAGAGAATGACCGGAGTCGCGTCGAAGAACTCCACCTTTTCAAAGCAGAAGGGAGAGAGCATCGACTCACGGTGTTAGACGCGATGAGAAAGCAGGCTGAGGAACAGGCGCGGCACCGAACTGCACAAGAACAACGAATCCACGCAGAAATAGAAGTGTTGCGGCAAGCCGAGCTGGAACAGCATCGGCGGATTGAAGCTGAGACTCGCCGCAGAGCGGACGCGGAAGCACGTTTGCCAGAGGAGCAGCCTCGCCGTCAGGAAGAAGAGGCGACCTGGTTAAGCTCGGAAGCGACGCCGCGCGAGGACCCAACCGAGGCTGAGATGCATGCGGAAGAGCCGCGAGAACTGGCCCAGGCAGACAAAGTTTTCACAAATAAGGACGAGACCTCCGTCCCGCCAGTCTCAACAGAAGAAATCATGTCGTCAGATAATCAAGGAAGGGAATCCGGGCAAGATTCGAGCATACCGTCGGATCTTTTCCGAAAACTAAACAGCAACGAATCCCATGAGCGCGCCGTGGCTCTGGCTGAGCTAGCCGCAGTTGGTGGCGATGATTTTTTCAGTTTTATGTCGCGAGCCTTTGATGATGAATCTGAGGAGGTTCGGAACGCAGCAGCGCTGGCACTCTACAACGTGCAGCCTGACCGGGCTGCTGCCTTCACACGGGCATTGCGGGAAGCGACGCCAGAGCGACGACATAAAATTGGCGCAGCCCTAGCGACTGCAGGCTTGGCCAGCGAAGCTATTAGCAACTTGACAGGCGATAGTAGAGAAAAAACGTACGACGCATTTTCGCTCCTGTTCTTAATGGCGAAAGCTGGAGAGGTCGAACCCCTGATGAAGGCTATCGAAGAGCACCCCAGCATTGAAGTCCGCTTGGCAGTCGTAAAACTCCTGGCCCTTAGCGGACAGCCCGGAATCCTTCCGGAGTTCAGGCGGCTAGCGGTTCGTGGTTCACTGCCGTCGGAAGTGCGCGCAGCGGTTATGGATGCTATCTACCAGATTAGCAGCCAGGCTCAGGAGAGTGCGCATTCTGTAGCCTGAGCTCCTAAAAGTAGTTTCCTATTACATGAATCGTGAATGGACAGCAGTATCCATTCACGATTTTTATTTTTCCGAGACTAATGTTTGCGTGCCTTTAGGTGCTTTTGTCTATTCACGATTAAGGATTTACTATTCCCACTCGCATGCCTTTCAAATTGCAATCAGAATATCGGCCGAAGGGTGATCAGCCTCAAGCGATCGATGCCCTCATACGTGGCCTGGACGATGGCGCCAAAGATCAGGTGCTACTGGGTATAACCGGGAGCGGCAAGACTTTTACCATTGCCAGTGTGATTCAACGAACGCAGCGACCGGCTCTTGTTTTGGCTCATAACAAGACGCTGGCAGCGCAACTCTACCAGGAGTTTAAATCGCTCTTTCCCGAAAATGCCGTCGAATATTTTGTTTCTTATTACGATTACTACCAACCAGAGGCCTATGTGCCGGCCTCCGATGTTTATATTGAGAAAGAGGCAACTATCAATGATGAAATAGATCGTTTGCGAATGTCGGCGACCCGCGCGCTTTTCGAACGGCGCGATGTCATCGTGGTAGCGAGCGTCTCATGCATTTACGGTTTAGGCGATCCGGATGCGTACTATGGCATGTTGCTTTTTTTGGAGCCCGGAGCCCGGATCGCGCGGGAATTGCTGTTGCAGAGGTTGGTCGAACTGCAATATGAGCGCTCAGACATAAACTTCCAACGAGGCACGTTTCGAGTGCGTGGGGACGTGGTTGAAGTTTTCCCCAGTTATCAGGATCAGGCGTTTAGAATTGAGTTGTGGGGTGACGAAATCGATTCTATTTCCAGTATTGATCCTCTCCTTGGCGAGGTAGTGCAAAGGCATACGTCACGCGTTCCGATCTATCCAAAGAGTCACTATGTCATGCCTAAGAGCACGATTAGGCGTGCGATTAAGACGATCCGCCAAGAGTTAGAGTGGTGGGAACCGAAGCTGATCGCTGAAGGCAAACTGGTGGAAGCGCAGCGGCTTCATCAACGCACGATGTTTGATCTCGAACTAATTAAAGAGATGGGTTTCTGCCGAGGGATTGAGAATTACTCACGGCACTTAACCGGCAAGAAGCCTGGTGAACCGCCACCTACTCTTCTTGATTATCTGCCACGAGATACAATGATGATAATTGACGAGTCGCATCAATCGGTTCCTCAAGTCAGAGGAATGTTCGAAGGCGACCAGTCAAGAAAGCGAACCTTGGTAGAGTACGGGTTTCGTTTACCATCGGCCCTCGACAACCGCCCTTTAAATTTCGAAGAATTTGAAGCACGCATCGGACAGACAATCTATGTCTCCGCTACTCCCGGACCTTACGAATTGACTAAGTCGGGGGGTGAGGTGGTCGAACAAATTATTCGTCCCACAGGTTTGATGGATCCGTTGGTTGAGATTCATCCAGTTAAAGGGCAGATAGATCATTTGTTGGAGGAATGTCGCGGCCGTGCCGAACGAAACGAGCGAGTTCTAGTGACGACACTGACAAAACGAATGGCGGAGGATTTGACTGAGTATTTCACGGAGGTTGATGTCAGAGTTCGCTACCTACATTCGGACATAGAAACGCTCGAGCGTATTAAGATCTTGCGCGACCTGCGACGTGGCGAGTTCGACGTTCTGGTTGGAATCAACCTGCTTCGCGAGGGCTTGGATCTGCCGGAAGTTTCATTAGTCGCAATCCTCGATGCCGACAAAGAAGGCTTTTTGCGCTCCGAGCAGTCATTGATTCAGACCATTGGACGAGCTGCTCGCAATTCGGAGGGGAAAGCCATTCTGTACGCCGACCGAGTGACGGATTCCATGAAGCGTGCTTTGGATGAAACTCGTCGCCGGCGAGAAATACAGTTGGTTTACAATCGGGAGCAGGGGATCACTCCGAAGACGATCGTCAAGCCTATTGAATCGACTCTGATCACGGCATCTGAGGCAGATTACTTTAAAGTTCCCATCGAACTTGAAGAGATCGAGGAGTACACAGCGCAAAATATTGAGGCCACAATCGCGCGACTGGAAGGTGAGATGCGCGCCTCGGCGAAGCGTTTCGAGTTCGAAAAGGCCGCAGAGCTGCGCGATCGGATCAAATACCTGCGTGACCGGGAATTGCAGTTGACTTAGTGGTGGTCAGTCAGTGGTTCTTTGTCAGTGGTCAGTGGTCAGAGTTGGTAGTTCTTTATGAGTTTGTTTCGGATCGCTCCATCTGTGTTTGTCCCTGAAAGGACAAATTCAATAGCCGGGGGCAACGCCCCCGGTAAATGAACGGTTTTATCCGACCCTGAAAGGGTCTGACTGCAACTGTCGAAAAACGAATAAGCCGGATGCGTTAAGCCGGTGGATAATTCGACCCTTTCAGGGTCGGTATTGAGCTACGGATCGCCCCGGGGGCGCTGCCCCCGGCTATTGAATCCGTCCCTTGCAGGGACGAAACAACTGATCACAAATCACCGACCCGAACCACTAAAAACGGGCAACTGACCACTGACAACTCACCCATGCTCAAATTCACAACAGCAGGAGAGTCCCATGGCCGCGGTTTGGTAGCGATTGTAGAAGGTCTTCCAGCCGGCATGCCTGTTGATGTTGGGTCAATCAATCACGAGCTTAAGCGACGTCAGTGGGGATATGGCCGTGGTGGCCGTATGAAGATCGAGCAGGATGAGGTTGAAATTCTGAGCGGAGTGCGACACGGCCTGACGCTAGGTTCGCCCCTGGCACTAATCATCGTAAATCAGGACTGGGAGAACTGGACGGAAGTCATGGCGGTTGAGCCCAAGGACATTGACCCGGATAAATCCCGTCGTTTGAAACGACCACGCCCGGGTCATGCCGACCTGGCAGGTGGACAGAAGTTTGGCGCGCGCGATCTCAGAAACGTCCTCGAGAGGGCGTCCGCTCGCGAAACAGCTGCACGCGTCGCATGTGGTGCGCTGGCGAAACAATTCCTGGCTGCGTTTGGTGCAGAGATTCGCAGTCATGTGATCCAATTAGGCGGTATTCCAGACCAGCCTCTAGAGCTTACGTGGGATCAGGTAGCGGATATTCCCGAGGATGCACCTTTGCGTTGTGCGGATTCGAGCGCGCAGCAGCAAATGATCAAAGCAATTGATGAACGACGGGAAGCCGGCGATACGTTAGGTGGAATCTTTGAAGTCATCGCGCGTGGTCTTCTTCCTGGTTTGGGATCGCACACGACATGGGATTCGAAGCTGGACGGGCGTTTGGCCCAGGCAGTCATGTCGATTCCAGCCGTAAAAGCGGTAGCAATAGGAGCCGGCGTTGAAGCCAGCGGCCTTCCCGGTTCAGAGATTCACGACGAGATTGCCTACAACAGCGAAACCAGGAAATTCATTCGCGAGACCAACCGCGCCGGGGGGTTGGAGGGTGGAGTCACCAACGGCGAAGAAGTGCGCATACGCGGGCACATGAAACCGCTTTCCACCTTGCGTCGCCCGCTAAGGTCTGTCGACATCGATACGAAGCAAGATGAGCCGGCTGGATTTGAACGGTCGGATATAACGGCTGTCCCGGCTGCCGGTGTAGTTGCTGAATCGATGGTAGCCCTGATCCTGGGCTCCGCGATGCGAGAAAAGTTCGGCGGGGACAGCATGGGCGAAATGAGGCGTAACTTTGAAGGCTATCGCGAGCAGTTGCGTGGATACTAATATCTAATCCTGCCATCCTCACACAAGCTGTTAGACCGCAAGAGCAAGCACGATCCACGAATCACACGAAGTATCACTAAACATTTTGCGTTAATTCGTCTAGTTTTCGTGAATGGGTTTATCTCAATCACGCTGTCTCTCAATTAGACAGCACAATCTAATGGGCTCGCTGGCGCATCATGCATCGTTCGTCGTAATATCGACATCGAAGGCAGTTCGCAGTCGTGAGTCAATTACAGATAAAACAGGGAAGTAGAATGGCATTATTGGACATAGTTACGTGGCCGAATCCAATACTCGATACACCTGGCGATCCGGTGACCGAGTTCGGAGACGACCTTAAGAAACTGATTGGCGACATGTTTGAGACCATGTATGCGGCCCCTGGGGTTGGCCTCGCTGCCGTGCAGGTGGGCGTGTCGAAAAGGCTGTTTGTCATGGATTGTTCGGGGGGCAAGGATCCGGACCAACGTATTGTGATGGTCAACCCCGAAGTTTTGCACGTTGAAGGTAACCAAAACGGGGAAGAGGGTTGTTTATCTTTTCCTGGAATTTTTACTCCCGTTGAGCGTAGTTTGCGCGCGGTCGTTCGAGCCCAGGACATCAACGGCAATGAGTTTGAACTCGATGACACAGAATTAACTGCTCGCTGCATGTTGCACGAGACTGATCACTGTGACGGAATCGTTTTCATCGACAAGATGAGCCCATTGAAACGTGAACTGGTAAAACGCAAGATTCGAAAGCTGCAAAAAGCAGGCAAGTGGGAGTGAAGAAGAGGCAGACCGCGGAACAGTAGACAGAAAAAGTCATACCTAGGCGGCCACGCTCATGCGACGGCCGCTTTTTTGTTCCCTAGGTTGGCCTGACGATCAGATTCGACCTCCCCGGACTTAGGCGTTGTCCTGCCGTAACTGTGGCGGCGTCTCACTGTGATAGTATTCTCGAAAAACCACACAGGAGCTTGATATGTCGACAGAATTCCGTAACGAACCGTTTACTGATTTCAGTAGAGAAGAGAATGCCCAGGCGATGCGGGATGCGATTGCCAAAGTCCAAAGCGAGCTGGGTCGTGAGTATCCATTGGTTATCGGGGGTGAGCAGCTCAAGACCGAAAGCAAATTGGAGAGTATTAATCCCGCCAACCGCACACAGGTTGTCGGTCGCTTTCAGAAGGCGACCAAAGAACTCGCGAATCGGGCGGTCGAGAGCGCTTTTGAAGCATTTCAGACGTGGAAGAATACCAGGCCCTCGGAACGTGCCGACTTGCTTTTTCGCGTAGCCGAACTTTTGCGTAAACGGAAACATGAAATGTCGGCATGGATGATTCACGAGGTTGCCAAGAGCTGGGCGGAGGCCGACGGAGACACTGCTGAGGCAATTGATTTTTGCGAATTCTACGGTCGCGAAATGTTGCGCTATGCCAGCCCGCCAGCGCTTACGAAACTAGCTGGCGAAGACAATCGTCTCGAATATATTCCTCTAGGCGTGGGAGCCGTTATACCACCATGGAATTTTCCTCTTGCCATAATGGCGGGAATGACAGCAGCTTCGATAGTGACCGGAAATACGGTGGTACTCAAACCCTCGTCCGATGCTCCCGCCATTGCTTACAAGTTTTACGAACTGCTGGAAGAGGCGGGGCTGCCTCCCGGTGTCGTCAACTTTATGACCGGATCGGGTGCGGAAGTCGGAGATGTGATTGTTGATCATCCAAAGACTCGTTACGTCGCTTTCACCGGTTCTAAAGAGGTGGGTCTCCGTATAAACGAGCGCGCTGCGAAGGTCAACGACGGGCAAATCTGGATCAAGCGAGTGGTGGCGGAGATGGGTGGCAAAGACGCCATTATTGTGGCAGACGATGCGGATCTTGAAGATGCTGCCACAGGCGTTGTGCAATCTGCCTTCGGCTTTCAGGGACAGAAGTGTTCAGCCTGCTCGCGAGCGATCATTGATGCAAAAGTCTACGAACCGATGCTGGAAAAGATTGCCGAAAAAACACAGAAGATCAAAGTGGGCAATCCAGTAGATTCCACCACCAATATGAGTGCAGTCGTTAACGAAAAGGCTTTTAAGAGTATTAATGCATACATCGAGAAAGGGCGTGCCGAAGGTGGGCGTCTTGTGGCGGGAGGCGGTTCAGATGGCGAACAGGGATTCTTTATCGAGCCCACAGTCCTCGCCGATGTAAAGCCGCAGTCGACCATCGAACAGGAAGAGATTTTCGGTCCCGTGTTGGCAGTCATCAAGGCCAATGACTTCGACGATGCATTGAAGATTGCGAATGATACACAGTTTGGCTTAACTGGTGCGGTCTACAGTGCCGATGAGGACAGACTCGAGCGAGCACGCCGGGAGTTTCACGTTGGGAATTTGTATCTCAATCGGAAGTGCACCGGGGCTTTGGTCGGTGTCCACCCGTTTGGCGGCTTCAATATGTCCGGCACAGACTCAAAGGCTGGCGGGCATGATTATCTACTGCTCTTTATGCAGGCGAAGTCGATTGCTACCAAAGTCGGAGCTACGAAAAACGTTCGCGCAGAGAAGGGCGCGGCAAATTGACGTGGAGCCTTAGCACTAATAGTACGTTCACGTGGAAAGGCTTTTACCGCAGGTTGTTTCTAGAGGCTGCGCCGGACAGTGGGGGCGCAGCCTCTTGATTTTTAACAGAAGTTGAGTTGGGCAATTAAAACTCAAGGGAAGACCTGCCTTCACTATGCGCATCGTTTTCATGGGCACCCCCGAAGCAGCCGTGCCGACTTTACGGCGGCTGCTGGACGACTCTCATGAGGTCGTGGCCGTTTGGACTCAGCCCGACCGTCCTGCGGGTAGAGGCAACAGATTGGCAGCTCCTCCTGTTAAGGTCCTTGGTCAGTTGTTCGGTCTCAAAATTTATCAACCGGAGAAAATAAGGACCGACGAAGCGAAAAGCCTCTTTGCGTCGCACAATGCTGACCTGGCTGTGGTCGTGGCGTACGGCCGCATTCTTCCAGCCGAGTTTCTAATCGCGCCGAAAAGAGGTTGCCTCAACGTTCATTTCTCTCTGCTGCCGCTCTACCGGGGGGCCGCCCCTGTAAACTGGGCCATAATTAATGGAGAAGCGAAGACCGGCGTCACAACCATGTTCATTGAGGAGGAACTCGACTCCGGCCCTATCCTGCTACAGCGGGAAACACCGATAGGAGAAAGGGAAACTGCACCTGAATTGATGGGTCGCCTCGCCGAAACCGG